>POVV01000011.1_pt1 | contig 366529 bp, 332 predicted proteins | sample 1560271 | NCBI WGS metagenome assembly POVV01 (sample SAMN08337232, study PRJNA429181) | Bioreactor metagenome, whole genome shotgun sequencing project. | biome: cows' rumen and soil; feature: anaerobic; isolation source: anaerobic chemostat enrichment culture, galacturonate as sole carbon... | reverse complement strand
AAGAATCCATGTCACTTTGAGTGCCCACACAGATTGTCTGATAAATTGTTAAAGAGCAGTGCAACGCGGCTTTCGCTCACCGTTGCGAGGTGGCGTATATTACGCTTTCCTCTTTCAGAGTCAACCCGTTATTTCAGGATTTTTTCTCTTCAACCGACCCGGTTGTTTGTGAAGTGATTCACATCTGCCGTGTCAGTGGGAGCGCATTATAGGGAGCTGCCGGGATATAGCAACCCTTAAAATACAAAAAACTTATCAAACGCTCATAATTTAAACTTCTCAAGCCCCATCCACGCCAGAAAAAATGGGAAAAAGCCAGACGCCACGCGGGCTGCAGCGAATTCAGGCAAAAGTGACATTTTGCGAAAATCAACGTTATCCGCTTTACGTTTTCCCCTCTCTTACCGCGTCGTGACTTCAGATGATGAATTAAGCACCAGCCTTGACCCATGACAAAGCGGCTTGAGGGTGCATATTTCTATAATCAGGCCCGTTTCTTCTTATTGGTATGAACCTATGGCTTATCAACTCAACATTAACTGGCCCGAGTTTTTAGAAAAGTACTGGCAAAAGCAGCCGGTCGTATTAAAGAAGGCTTTCGCGAATTTCGTCGATCCGATTACGCCGGATGAGCTGGCCGGGCTGGCCATGGAACCGGAAGTCGATAGTCGACTGGTGAGCCTCAAGAACGGTCAATGGCAGGCCAGCAACGGGCCGTTTGAACATTTTGATGGCCTGGGCGAAACCGGCTGGTCGCTACTGGCTCAGGCGGTAAACCACTGGCATATGCCCGCCGCTGAACTGGTGCGCCCCTTCCGCGTGCTGCCGGACTGGCGTTTAGACGATCTGATGATCTCCTTTTCCGTACCGGGCGGCGGCGTGGGCCCGCATATCGACCAGTACGACGTCTTTATTATTCAGGGCATGGGCAGCCGCCGCTGGCGCGTGGGCGATAAGCTACCGATGCGTCAGTTCTGCCCGCATCCGGCGCTGCTGCACGTTGACCCGTTCCCGCCGATCATTGATGAAGATCTGCAACCAGGCGATATTCTGTACATTCCGCCCGGATTCCCGCACGACGGAATCACTCACGAAACGGCGCTGAACTACTCCGTCGGCTTCCGTGGGCCAAACGGCCGCGATTTGATCAGCAGCTTTGCCGATTATGCGCTGGAAAACGATCTCGGCGGCGAGCACTACAGCGATCCGGATTTGACCTGCCGCGAACATCCGGGACGGGTAGAAGAGTATGAACTGGAACGCCTGCGCGGCATGATGATCGAGATGATTAGCCAGCCGGAAGATTTCCGCCGCTGGTTTGGGCGTTTTGCTACCACGCCGCGCCACGAGCTGGATATTGCGCCCGCTGAACCGCCTTTTGAAGAAGAGGAGATTGTCGACGCGCTGGCGGGCGGTGAAATGCTGACTCGCCTGAGCGGCCTGCGTGTACTGCACATCGGCGACAGCTTCTTTGTGAATAGCGAACAGCTGGAGCCAACCGATCCCGCAGCTCTGGACGCGCTGTGCCGCTATACCCTGCTGGGTAAAGAGGAGCTAGGCGAGGCCGCGCTGCGCAATCCGGCTTTTATTGCCGATCTGACCCGCCTGATTAACCAGGGCTACTGGTTCTTCGACGAATAGCTTCATCATCGGTTCATATAAAGAAGGCGCGGAACCCGCGCCTTCTTCTTTACTATCGCTACAGCATCATTTACCGAGCAGCGCCTCAAACTGCGGCTGGTAGTGCGGCGCGTTCCATGAACCATCAAACAGGGTGTAAGTAATATATCCTTTATTGAGCCAGCCCGAGTCATTATCCCCTTCCGCCGGTTTCATCGCCTCCGGATTCATCGTCTGTTTGGCGGTACCGTCCGCCAGAAGTTCATAACCAATCTGCGGCACAGGGAATTGCTCATTCTCAATATAATGAACGCCCTTAATTTCAGCCGACGGCAGCGGCGGATAGTTAATGCTCAACCCGGCCCCCTGCGGCATAATCGGGCTTCCCGGTTTATGCGCAGCGTTAAGTTTATCCACCAGCGAGACGACATAATCCACCGAATCAGGCCAGTACTTATGCGTGCTCGGCCATTTGTTCTTCATCTCTTCTTCCGTGAAGCGGTAGCCAATGCTGGCGGCAATCGCCGGGAAACCGTAGCGTACGGCGCGGGCCGCGGCGCTCACGGTGCCGGAGTTAACCTGCGCCATACCGGTATTGGGACCATCGTTGACGCCCGAAATCACCAGATCCGGCGGCGCTTCTTTCAGCACGCCCCACAGGCCAAAATCCAGCGCATCGGCAGGAGTTCCAGGGAAGCAGTAGCGTTTGTCAGCGGCTTTTTTGACATCAAAAACTTTACCCGTCTTAAAAGTAATTGCCGACCCGATACCGCTCTGATTCGTTGCCGGCGCCACCATCCAGACGTCATACCCTTTGGCCGCCAGTTTTTCCTGCAGCGAAGTGGTTCCCACAGACTGGCAGCCATCATCGTTAACCAGCAGTATTTTCAGCGGTTTTTCAGCAGCCTGTACGCCAGCGGCAGATAACGCCAGAATGGCGGCAGTCAGGATTTTCGTTCTCATCATCACTCCTTGTTGGGTAGCAGAGGTATTTCTTAGGCGCAAAAAAAAACCTAAGACTCCTGCCGCACGCCAAATTGGCGGACAGGGGTCTTAGGTTTTGCCTGTGGTCAGTAACAATCCCAGAGTGCTGCGAAAATAACGCCAGAGCGTAAAAGAGTCCAGCCCGGACATCATTATTCTGTGACGGAGATCAATCCTCTAAAATTATTTAAGCCGAAAACTGCCAATTAATCTGAAAATTAAACTTAAGATACAACTCAATCAACAAAATTACCTCCATGAAGACGATCACATTTATTGACATTCATAATAAATAGAGGATGTCTTTTCTCATAATTAGTGCTAACGTCGCCCTTGTTGGATTGTTACTGTTTAGAACAGGCGAAACCTACGTTATAGACGTTCGAGCGAACATAATCTTATTTATGCTTCGCGTCGAATATCTGACGTAGGTTTTTTTTTGCTTATAAAAAGACCATTCAGGTGGAGCGTTATATGAAGAAGTGGCTAATAGCATTAATGATGGCGGCAGGTGCGGCAACCTGCTCTGCGGCGGAAGTTAAAAACGATGACGGCGTGAATATCTATTTCGCCCGCCATGGCAAAACGCTGCTGAATACGTTTGACCGCGTGCAGGGTTGGGCGGACTCACCGCTTACCGAAGACGGCATTCGCGTCGCTCGTTATCTCGGCGAGGGGCTTAAAGGTATTCCGTTTGATAGCTTCTATTCCAGCGATGCCGGACGTCAGCGTGAAACCATGCAGGTGATCCTTAAGCAAGCCGGAGTAAGTGATTACAAACTTACTGAGCTCAGCGGCCTGCGGGAAGCCTTCTTCGGCGGTTTCGAAGGTGGCTATAACAAAGATATGGCCGACGCCGGCGCCAGACAGCTGGGGCTTAAAGACGGCGCTGCGCTGTTCAGCCAAATGAAAGCGGGCACCCTGGCCGTCGATACCAACCAGAACGCGCTGGCAGCGGCCGACCCAAAGGGTATGGCGGAAAACTATCAGCAGGTAAAAACCCGTACCCAGGCAGCCCTGCACACTATCGTTGAAAACGCGCAGGCCCGGGGCGATAAAAACGTGCTGGCAATTTCATCCGGTACCGCCATGCAGATTATGATTTCCGATTTAACCGACGATAACGCGAAAAACAAGCCGCTTGCCAATGCCGCGGTGGTTAAAATTGTTTATAAAGACGGCAAATATACCGTTCCAGAAATTGGCACCATGAAATATGTCGAAGCCGGAAAACAGGCTCTCGATAAAAAATAATACCCACGCTTAATTATTTATTACGGCAGACTTCAGGCGAAAACACCTCGCCTGGATCGCTGCGTCCCTACTCTGGGGTTTATTATGAAAATCAATACTACAACAGTCGCCATTATGCTGCTGGCTATTCCCGCCAGCGCCTGGTCAGCTTCGACCACTAACAGCCTGAAGGAGCACGATTATATCGATACCGTGCTCGACGATCCGTTATTCAGCCAGTCCCATATGAATTTATCGTTTAAAAACTACTGGAAATATCTTAAGGAAGAAGAGACCGAGCCAAAGAAAGTCCATAATGCCTGGGGTCAGGGCGTCGCCGTCGATTATCAGTCCGGCTATTTTGCCGATATTATTGGCTTTGATGCCACTTACTACGGAGCGGTAAAGCTCGGCGCCAGCAATTACTTTAACTCCCGCGGCGTGCTGTATAACAACGGCAGCGGGAATAAAAAGAGCAACGCTGAAGGCTTTTCCAAATTTGGTCAACGCAACGTCAAGCTACAGTATCGCCTGGCGGACACTCATCTGAACGCCCGCTGGGGCTGGCAGACGATGAAAAACTTTGGCGTCATCTCCAACTCCACCCGCCTCTCTCCGACCACCTACCAGGGCTGGACCGGCGCGGTGAACTACGGCCCCTTCACGCTGCGCGGTGCGTACATCGAAAGCGCGATGGATCGTAACTCGCCGGATAAGAAACGCTTCCAGACCAACAGCGGACAGTACATTAACCATATCGCCAGCGGCGATATTCTGTGGCAAAGCGAGCACCTGAACATGCAGTACGGCTATGGTGAAAGCGATAACTATCTGCGCCGCCATATTCTGTTTACCAATATTAAGCCGATAAAAGCGCTGAACATCGGTACTCAGGTCTACGCCACTCACGCGCTGGACGAGTATAAAGCGATGCCAGCGAATAAGCGTGACTTTGACGACGACGCCTGGCACATCGCCATGGATGTGAAGTGGCAGGCGGACAACTGGAGCACCAAGTGGGGTCTGGGCTATACCGATGCAAACAAGGCCAATGAAGTGGGCTTCTACCCGCGCCATATGAGTAAAAACTCGCGCGGGACCTTTATCTCAATGGCCTATGCCGGCAACGACTATATGCGCGACGGTGAGCTGGTTCTCTCTAATATGTCGGACTATAACCTGATGCCGGAGCTGGCGATCGGTCTCGCCGGCAACATCGCCCAGTTTAACTACCGCGGCAACCACGTCCGTACCGGGGAAATTAACGCCTTCAGCCGCTGGGTGCCGACGCACCCAAGACTGAAAAATCTCACCGTCTGGGCGATGTTCGGGCCGGGCTGGTCCTATAAGATGAATGGCAAAACGCCGGTGCTTACCGACGGCCATTACAGCCGGGCCAACTCGCTCTCTTCGGAAGTGATTATCGAATATAAATTTAATCTGTTCTGATACGCCCGCCCCGCCGGTCATGGCGGGGCAACCCTCCCCGGCTACTTCTTCACCTCATTAAGCTCATCGTTATAGCTTTCCCGCGTCACGCAGACGCACAGGATGGTAATCAGCGCCATGCAGGCGAGAAACAGCGAGATGGGCCACGATGCGCCGCCGGACCACACCAGCAGCAAGGTACCGATCATCGGCGTTAGGCCGCCGACGATGTTCGCCAGCTGAAAGCCGAGCGAGACGCCGGTATAGCGCACGCTGGTGTCAAAAAGCTCCGAAAAGAAGGCCGGCTGAACGCTGAACATCATGCCCAGCCCCACGGAATAGCAGAAGGTGGTGGCGAACATAAACATCTTCACCGAGCCGGAATCGATCATCCAGAATAGCGGGAAAGCAAAGATCAGCGTGATGGCGGCGCCGGCCAGATAGACCGGTCGGCGGCCAATTTTATCGGAAAGCCAGCCGAAGAACGGAAAGGTAAAAATGCCGACAAAGCTGGCCAGCAGCAGCCCGTTCAGCGCCGTTTCGCGAGTGAAGTTGAGTTCCCTTGTCACATAGGACATAAAGAACGCCACCGTCAGCCAGCCCAGAACAATCTCCCCCATGCGCATGCCCATCGCCAGGAACACCGCTTTACGGTGATGCTTGAGTACGGTGAGAATGGGAAACTTCTGCTCCGCCGCTTTCGGCGCGTTCTGCTGCTGTTTCTGATTCTCCTGGAACACCGGCGTCTCTTCGATCCTTGAGCGGATAAACATCCCGACAAACAGCAGCGCGATGCTTAACAGGAAAGGCACGCGCCAGCCCCAGGACATCAGGTCATCCTCCGGCAGCATCACCACCAGCGCAAAAACGCCGGTGGCGATAAACAGGCCAAGCACGTTGCCCAACTGAACAAAAGTGCCGAAAAAGCCCCGGCGATGGCGCGGCGCATACTCGGTGATCAGCGTCGTCGCCCCACCCCATTCGCCGCCGATGGCAAAGCCCTGGCAGAGGCGCAAAAAGATAAGTATCAGCGGCGCGGCGTTGCCTATGGTGTCGTAGCTGGGGATTAAGCCTATGAAAAAAGTCGAAATACCCATAATCATCAGCGACAGAACCAGCGATTTTTTGCGGCCGATCTTATCGCCATAGTGGCCAAATACGATGGCCCCGATGGGCCGGCTGACGAAGGTAATCGACAGCGTCAGGAAGGACACCAGCAGCGCCATCAGCGGCGAGAGGTTAGGAAAAAACAGCGACGGAAACACCAGCGCGGCGGCGGTGCCGTAGATAAAAAAGTCATAGAACTCAATCGTTGTGCCGGAAAGACCGGAGCCCAGCACGGTGAGCAGCTTTCTTCTTTCATGCGTTTGTTGCGATGTTTGTTCATTTTTTGCAGGGGTCATGGCGGGCGAGGTAAGCATAGTCATCATTAAATCCTCTGTCCTGAATCATTATTGTTAAGTCGGGCAGCGCCTGGCTAACCGCGGTGGCGAGGGAAAATCGCCCGCAAGCTAACTCGAATTAGCTAATTATAACAAGATACGGAGATTCACAACGTAAATGCTAAAAGAGTGTGACCAGGATCGGTTAAATTTTAACACTCGCGCCAGCGCCGCGAGACAAATCGCTTACGGCATAACGTAAATAATTTATTAAATTCAACTAATTATATATTTAACGCTGATTTACCGTCCCCGCTGCGCTTCCCGTCCGCTTTTCTGCCCGCCTTTATGCCGCCTCAGCAAGCGTTCCCTGTCACCTCGACCCACCGTTTAAAATAAACAGTTAAATATTAATAAGTTAATAATTGCACATTGATAGCCATCACAAATCCCCGGTAAAGAGTTTGTTCCTGTCTTTTTTTTATCCTAATTTGCTAATTCGAGTTAGCCAAAGAAATTAGCCAGCAACAGAACGATTGATGCCGCGCTTACCCCGGCGCAGCACGCTCAACGATAACTAAGCGACCTATCCCCTACAGGAGAAATTCACATGCTGAATTTAACGTTACCCGCGGAAGCCGGGCTTATTACCCCGCAGCCAGGCGAAGTGTTGATGGTGACCAATGCGGATCTCCGCGAACCGGCTAACGTCACCTGCTGGCCCACGCAGAAGCTGTTTGAAGAGCGTCTGGAAACGGCGCTGGAAACATTAGGCTATCGCCTGCGCCGCGCCCATCCGGTCAACGAGCAGCGCGGTCACGGGTTTATCAGCAGCCAGAAAGAGGGTAGCGAGCTGTTCGCCGGGATCGATCCGGATGCGCCGGTTATTGTCCTGCTTACCGCCTGGCAATACTCCCATCACCTTGCTCCTTCGCTGGTACATCATCGCGGCCCTATTTTGCTGCTCGCCAATTTTGACGGTACCTGGCCGGGCCTCGTCGGCATGCTCTGTATGGCAGGCTGCCTCACCAGCCTGGAGCGCAACTACTCGCGGCTGTGGTCGGAAACCTTCGCCGACGAGGCGTTTATTCGCGGCTTAGACACCTGGCTGCGCGACGGCCATCTCAGCCATAAGCTCGGCTATCTGCATCCTGTCGCGCCCAGCGCGCCGCTGCTGGCCAGCAAAGCCGGGCAGATTGGCGTGAAGGTTGGGCAGTCGATCCTCAAACACAAGGCCATTGTCGGGCTGTTCGATACCTTCTGTATGGGGATGATCAACGGCGTGTTCCCGCAAAAAGCGATGATCGACGTAGGGATGCCGGTGGAGTCGCTGTCGCAATCGGCGCTGCTGGTTGAAATGAGCAAGGTGCCGACCGCCCTGCGCGAAGCCTGTCTCGACTGGTATGAGACCCGCGGTATGCGCTTCCGGTTCGGCGCCGACGGGGCGAAGGATCTGACCCGGGAGCAGGTGCTGGAACAGTGCGCGATGATGATCGCCATGGCGCGCTTCGTGAAGCGCTTCGGCCTGACGGCGGTGGGCGTGCAGTATCAGCAGGGGCTCAAAGACAGCTGCGCCGCCTCGGATTTTGCCGAAGGCGCCATCGGTAACGCGGAACGTTTCCCGATCCCGGATGAAAATGGCGAGATCGTCTGTCCGGACGCGCCGATCCCCTGCATCAACGAGGTGGATATGGGCAGCGCCATCCCGCAGGTGATGCTGGCAAAGCTGCTCGGCGCGCTGGGCATGGCGAGCGAAACCACCCTTCACGATATCCGCTGGGGTAGCGAATACAACGGCACGTTCTACTGGGATCTGGAGATCTCCGGCGCGGTGCCGTTCGCCCATCTGAAAGGCGGGATCGCCGGGGCCACCGGCTATCGCCAGCCGGCGATGTTCTTCCCCTATGGCGGCTCGACCATCGCCGGTCAAGGCAAAGCCGGACGCTTTATCTGGGCGCGAGCGCATTACGAAGGCACCCAGGTGATCCTGCATATCGGCACCGGCACCGCCGTCGAACTGCCGCAAGACGAATTCGAACGCCGCCGCCGGGCGACCAACTACGAGTGGCCATTACTCAACGCCGTTCTCGACGGGGTTTCGCGCGACGATTTAATGGCGGGCCACCAGAGCAACCATCTCAGTCTGGCTTACGTAGAAGAGGAGGTGTTATCCGAAGTGCTGAACGCCTTTATTGCCCAGGCGCTGACGCAAAATATGAAAGTCTTTATCGCAGGCGATGCGCATTTATTAATGAAATAACAACTGATTCGCTTATGTAATTTTTACGTTGTTAGCGATCCTGGCAAACATCCGCTTCATTCGTCTCTTTATCGCCCATAAAGAGCGGATCAACGCGCATCTGTCCGGGCGGGCTCTCCGCCTGCCCGGATAAGAGAGGATTATATGTATCAGCAGCAACATATTGAATTTATTATCCAGAAGGCAAAGAAACGGCTCGATCTGCAGGAGGCCCCTGGCTGCACCAAAGCGGGATGGCTAATGATCACCGCATTATTAATTGAGTCATGGGATATTTATTCCATGGCGTTTATTTTATTCGCCCTGAAAGATATTTATGAGCCCAGCAGCTGGCTGCTTGGTTTTACCGCCGCCGGCACCCAACTTGGCGCGGTGGTCGGCGCGCTGCTCGGCGGCTGGCTGACCGATAAGCTCGGACGGCGTAAAATTTTCCTCTGGTCGATGATCCTGTTCGCGATCTTCGCCGTTCTTCAGGGCCTGGCGCCCAATATGTACTGGCTGGCGATTATTCGCTGCCTCGCCGGGATCCCGGTGGGCGCAGACGTGGCTAACGGCTTTACCTACATCATGGAGGTGATGCCGAAGGGCAAGCGCGAAGTGATGGCTAACCGCTGGCAGTTTATGTTCGCGCTGGGGATTATCGCCGCCATTCTGCTGGTCACCACGCTGGTGGCGCTTGATGTTCACCCGGATATGATCTGGCGCATCGTGCTGGCGGTCCCGGCGATCCCGGCCTGCCTGCTGCTGTTTATGCGTCGGGAGCTGCCGGAGACGCCAGCGTGGTTCGTCGAACGCGGCCGCTTTATCGAAGCGAAAAAAGCCTCCCGTGAATATTACGGCGAACAGGATGGCCGTCTGCTGGACGACATTCTGCCCAATGAAAACGTCACTATCGCCGACCCGACGCTCAAAGAGACGCTGCACGATCTGTTCCGTCGTCCGTTTACCCGCCGCACCACCCTGTTCGGCTGGTTCTCCTGCGCCGTGCAGTCGTTTGAAAACTACGCCTTCTCCTTCTTCCTGCCGCTGATCCTCGTCACCATCGGGATTTCCGGGCAGATCCAGAATAACCTCGCCCTGCTGGCGGTGAACTGTATCGCCGCGCTCTCGGCATTTGTCGGCCCGCTGCTGTTGCCGAAGCTCGGGCATAAAGGACTGAGCAAATACGGCTTCCTGCTGGTCACCATCGGTATTTCGATATCGGCGTGGGGCGTCTACAGCAGCAGCTTCGCATTTATCATCTTCGGCGCGGCGCTAATGCTGTGGGGCCACTACTGGGATTCCGAAAGCGGCATGACGGTGATCTCGCTGGTGGCAAAACCGCGCTATCGCGGGGTGGCCTCCGGCATCGGCTACACCATCGTCAAGGTCACCGCCTTCGTTACCACCCTGGTCTTCCCGGCCCTGTTTGAAGCGGTCGGCGTACCGGTCGCCTCGATGATTATCGCTATCGCGCCGTTCTGCGCCTTCCTCGCCTCCATCTTCCTGCTGCCGGAAGTCTTCGGCCATGCGGTGGGCGACGAAAACGATCGAGAACATGACGCCAGCCCGGCAATCGCCCTGGAGGGGCATGAATCCCCGGCCTCCAAACATTAACCGCCCGGGCCGCAGGGGCGGCCCCCGCTGAACCCATAAAGGAAGGAATCAGATGAACAGCACAAAAATGCCCGTGATTGAAAATATCGAACTGATGACCGCCCGCGTTCCGCTGCCGGAAGGCCCGTGGGGGGATCAGATTCACCACGTCACCGATATCGAAGTGGCGATTGTTGACGTCTACGGTTCTAACGGCCACGTCGGCACCGGCTTTAGCCACACTTCCGGCTGGTGCGGGAAAACCATCTCCGCGCTGATTGCCGAGATTATCCCGGACGTTATTGGCCAGCCGCTCTCCCCGCGCGGCCTGTGGCATCGCTCGTATAAACACGTACACGACGTCGGCGGCGCGGGCGTCACCACCCATGCCCTGGCGGCGCTGGATATTGCCTACTGGGATCTGTTAGGTAAAACCCTCAATGCGCCGATTATCGACATTCTTGGCCGCGTACGCGATCGCGTTCCGCTGTACGGCAGCGGCATCAACCTGCATCTGTCCATTGAGGAAGTGATTGACCAGGTCAAACGCTGGAAAAGCACCGGCTACCTGGCGGCGAAAGTGAAAGTGGGCAAACCGACGCTGGAGGAGGACGTGGAGCGGCTGCGTAAGATTCAGGAAGCAGTGCCGGGCTTCCCGCTGGCGGTGGACGCCAACCAGGGCTGGAGCTTCCCGCAGGCGCTGCGCGCGTTCAAGCTGTTCGAGCCACTCAATCTGCTGTGGATTGAGGAGCCGCTGCCCTCCGACGATATCGCCGGCCACCTGCGGCTGCGCGAACGCAGCGCCACGCCTATCGCGCTGGGAGAAAACGTCTATAACTTAAACCAGTTTACGCAGTACATCGAGAGCGGCAGCGCGGATTACATCCAGGCGGATCTCGGCCGCGTCGGCGGGATCACCGGCTATCTGGATATCGCCGCCATCGCCCGCGCGCACAACCTGCCAATGACGCCGCATTTTGTCATGGAGCTCAGCGCCAGCCTGCTGGCAACGGTGCCGAATATCTCATACGCCGAGATGACCGACGGCGGGCGCTGGAAAGATCTGCGCATCATCGCCGAAGCGGGCGAAGAGGTGGACGGCTACTACGTGCCGAGCGAAAGGCCGGGCCACGGCATTATTCTCGATCGTGATTACCTCGCAACCCACAAAATCTAACCACGCAGTGAGGGGAAAGGACAATGGAAGACACGTTATTCTCGGTTAAAGACAAGGTCATCATCGTGACCGGCGGCCTGGGACAGCTGGGGGCGCAGTACGTGAAGACGTTACACGACCGCGGCGCGAAGGTGGCGGCGCTGGCCACCCGCGTCGATGCCGCGCGCGTCGACCGCGTGCTGGGGGCGATTAAGGACTCCGACCGCCTGCTGTGCGCGGAAGTGAATATTACCGATAAAGACAGCATTAACCGGGTGCTGGATAGCATTGAAGCGAAGTGGGGCGTCCCGGATGGCCTGGTCAACAACGCGGGCGTCGACACCCAGCCCAGCGCGCCGCCGGAAGTCTCCGGCCCGTTTGAAGAGTTTCCGGAAGAGGTGTTCCGCGAGGTGGTGGAAGTGAACCTGGTCGGCACCTTCCTGATGACCCAGCAGGTCGGCAAGCGCATGAAACAGGCCGGCAAAGGCGGCTCGATCATCAACGTCGGTTCGATCTACGGCGTGGTCTCCCCTGTGCAGGATATCTATAGCTACAAAAAAGAGGACACCGGCATTCCGTTCGTCAAACCGGTGGCCTATTCGGCGGCAAAGTCCGGGCTGTATAACTTTACCCGCTACTGCGCCACCTACTGGGGGCGCGACGGCATTCGCGTCAATACTCTGACCCTCTCCGGCGTCGAGCGCAGCGATCAGGACCCGCGCTTCCAGAAAAACTACACCAGCCGTATCCCCATCGGACGGATGGCGAAAGCCCACGAGTACAACGGCGCGGTGGTGTTTTTGCTCTCCGACGCCTCGGTCTATATGACCGGTTCCAACGTGGTGGTGGATGGAGGCTGGACCGCATGGTAAGCGATAAATGGCAGGTTTTTCGCGGCATTATCTCCGCCGTGGTGACGCCGATGCACGCCGATGAGTCGGTGAACTACGCGGCGCTGGACGCGATCGCCCGGGCCCAGCTGGCGCGCGGGGTTGAGGGCTTTTACTGCTGCGGCTCCTCCGGGGAGGGGCCGTTGCTGCGTTTCGATGAGCGCCGGCAGATGCTGGCAACGTTGGTGCAGTCGGCGGGCGGTCGCGTGCCGGTGATCGCCCACGTGGGGACGCCGCGCACCCGGGATGCCGTCGAGCTGGCGAAGCACGCCGAGCAGGACGGCGCCAGCGCGGTGTCGCTGGTGCCGCCCTACTACTACAAATATAGCCGCGAGGAGATTATCGCCTACTACCGTCGAGTGCTGGACGCCATTTCGATTCCGGTGATTTTGTATAACATTCCGCAGTTTACCGGCGTCGAGCTGGACGCCCAGAGCGCCGACGCGCTGCTCGGCGATGAGCAGGTTCTGGGGGTGAAGCATACTTCGCATAACCTCTATTCGCTGGAACGGATGATCGCCCGCTACCCGGAGAAAGTCTTTTTTAACGGTTTCGATGAGATCTTCCTTTCCAGCCTCGCGGCGGGCGCGACGGCCACGGTTGGCACCACGGTTAACCTACAGCCGGAGCTGTTTCTCGCCCTGCGCAGCGCTTTTCAACAGGGCGACATCGCCCGGGCGCAGCGCCTGCAGCAGCAGATCAACGAGGTGGTGGAGCAGCTGGTCGCGCGCGGCGTGTTCCAGTCGGCGAAGTATCTTGCCGCGAAAGAGACCGTCGATACCGGCCCCACCCGCGAGCCGTTTGTAGCGCTGACGGCGGCGCAGAAAGGCGAGCTGGATGACCTCTATCTGCACTTTAGGGGGTATATCGCCGATGCCGGACAATGACGCGCTCTGTCCCCAGATCCGTCTGAACGATAGCGTCGTGTGCCAGCAGGTCGCGCGGTTTTTACAGGAGACGGAAAGCGATGCGCGAACCCGGGGGCTGGCGGTGGCGGTTGTCGGGCCGGAGGGCGAGCTCATCGCCTTTGGCGCGCACGTTCGCTGCCCACCGCTACCGCGCCAGCTGGCGCAGCGCAAGGCCTGGAGCGCCCTGCGCTTTCGCCGTCCGACGGCAACGCTGGCGCAAGAGGTCAGCGCCGGCGCCCTGCAGCTGGCGGTATTTAACGACCCGCAGCTGCTGGCGATGCCGGGTGGCGAGCCGGTGATCGTCGACGGGCTGGCCATTGGCGGCGTCGGGATCAGCGGCCTGCCGCCGGAGCTGGACGCCGGGCTGGCGGCGCGGTTTGTTCAGCGATTGACTTGATGAGGGATCGTTAAGGGTTCCCGGATTGCGGCGCCCGCGCCTTATCCGGGCTACCAGCGCGCGCAGGATGCGGTATCTGTAGCCCCGGCCAGCATAGCGCAGCCGGGGATTGACGTGTTCACACAAGCCGTGTCATTTACTGGCTCCGCTGCTTCTCCACCGACAGCGGGCGGTGAATCAGGGTCATCGGCACGGTGATCTTCACATCGGCATTTTCCCCCTGCAGCTTCTGCTGCATCAGATGAAACGCGTGCTGCGCCCAGGCGTCCTCATCCTGGCGCATCGACCACACCGCGTTCGGCAGAAATCCCAGCATCTGATGTTCATCGAAGGTGCCGATGGGAATATCCGACGGAATAAAGCCGTAGGTTTCCCGCAGCGCGCTCAGCGTCCCTTCCAGAATGGGCAGGGAGGAGGCGATAAACGCCTTCGGCGGCTCGCGGTGCTGACGGAGAAAATCGAGCATCAGCTGTTTGCCCTCTTCCTGACGGTTATGGCTGGCGGACAATATCCACTCCTTGCCGGCGGGCAGCTCGCTCAGGTAGCCCTGCAGACGACGCTGGATCGACGGCTGCTGGGTATCCCCGGCGATAAAAAAAATCGGCGAGACGTCCACCGCCTGGGTCATCGCCTGCACCAGCTTTTTGCTGCCGTTGTAGTTATCGCTCACCACCAGCGACACGTCGCTCTCGCCAAAATCGCGGTCGAGCAGCACCAGCGGCCGCTTGCGCGCTACCTTCTGGTGATGCAGCTGCGTTTCCCGGGTAGAGGGCACCACGAAGAGCCCGTCAACGTTGCGCGCCAGCAGTCCTTCAACCAGACTGTTTTCATGCTCGCTGTCGCTGTAGGTGCAGGCAATCATTAGCTGATACCCCGCCTGACGGCAGCAGGCTTCGAGCTTTTCCGCCAGGGTGGAGAAAAACAGGTTGGATAAACGCGGGATCACCAGCCCTAAGGTCTCGGTTTTATTGAGCTTCAGGCTGCGGGCGATATGGTTAACGACCAGCCCGTTCTCGGCGATGTAATCATTAATACGCTGCTGCGTTTTGGCGCTGATGCGATACTGCTCAGCTTTGCCACCCAGCACCAGGCGCACGGTGGTAATCGAGATTCCCAGCGCCCTGGCGACTTGCTCAACGGTTTTGGCCATAAACTCATTTTCCATAACGAACAGAACGGCTTAATCATAAACTAATTCGAGTTAGCAATACATTAGCCGCGCTGTTATTTTGAACAAGGCGTCAGTTTTCTGACGCCGCTGGCGCTGTCGATGGCGATCCCGCTACGCGGACGATCGTTAAGATCCTTCCCTGTCCTCTCTGTCGGCGTGTGTGCCGGGAGAGAGTCTGGTCGCGTGATTTCACTTTGCCGGTTTAACCTCGGTCACCCAGGTGGGGAGATCCCATGTCCCGCCGAGGCGAAGATAGCGGCACATTCCCGTGGTCGCTTCACGGCTTTTGCGGAACGTTGTGCCATCCCAGAGCCAGCTCGCCGTCCCCCAGCAATCGCCGAGCCCTCGCCCTTTCTGGCTCATAAAAATCTCGCCGTCGCCATACTCAGAACCGGAAACCGTAATAAGCGTTGGATTACCCTCAAGTTTGCTATCCACAACCCAATAGCCGTATCCCTCGTTATAGGCCGCCCGCCAGCACAAGGCAGAAATCAGGGAATGCGCGTTATCCAGCGGAGTCAGGCTGATGGTTTCAGCCTCCTCCCCCTCCTCAGGCTGGAGGCGATCGCACCAATCATCGTTATTTAGCGTGGCCAGAAGCTTCGGCTTGAGCACCGCCAGCTCAGGCGCGGTTAACGCTCTCTCCTGCGCCTTCTCAGGCATGACCCGGTGAATGACCGGGGCAGGAATCGCCGCCCGGACGCTATTTTCCGGCCTGTCGCCTTTTTTGGTCAACGCGCCCGGCGTGCCGATTCGCCCCTGAACATCGTCCATTTTCAGCAGTACCGCGTAAGCGCCTTCGCCGGAAATCACAAACGGCGCCTCCCCGCCTGTAAATTCGACCTTCCCGCTGCCTTTGATGGCGTTAACGATCGCCCGGGCCTGTTTCTCCGACAGCGGCCAGCTCTCTTTTGCTGGCTTCACATCGCCTGCCGGCTGGCCATTGATCCACAGCGTCAGTTTGCCCGGCAGAACGTCGCTGTCGGTCACCTCCGCCAGCATCAGCTCTCCCGAGACGGCGGTGCCCGCTCCGGCCTGGCGGGTCAGCAGCACCGAACCTCCGCTTCCTTCTTCAGCGCTGTATCCCGCCGCCCGGCAGGTCAGCGTGTTATCGCATACCACTTCCCAGTCTTTGTGGCTGAATGAAACGCCTGTTTTCGCCAGCGCGGGGAGGCTAAGTACGGCCAGTGCCAGCACGCCTCTCCAGAGTTCCTTTTTCATACCTTCTCTCCTTAATCGGTCATCCGCGTAGTCTGAATAATCCTCCGCTCAGAGAGAAGCGTTTTCCCCTGCCGCGACATTTTTCAGACAACGCCATGGATGCCGCACCGCTTTACGCTTCGTCGAGCATATTCCCACCCGTTCAGCCCGGCTGAAAATAGCGGGCTTGAGAGTCTGGTCACCTCATTCAACATCATTTCTGGGTTCACAAAATAACATCCGCCGTGATGTTAAATCATCTTGTGATATTCCGCGCAGCTGCGACCGGCTAACTCTTTTTACGCTCTCACTTCATCTTTGCGATTCATAGCTGAATTCCGCTCTGGCTATTCAGGGGGTTCTTTTATGCATCGATTCATCTTTTCTTTGACGTCATCAATAATATGAAGCTATCCCGAGTATTCAGCGTTCTGCCGTCGCTATTTTTTACCGCCGCGTGCGCTGCCGCATCATCCGGCGTGGATCATTGTGAAGTGGGCTGCCCGACCGGCGGAAGCGCGCAGACGCTGGTTCGCGAAGCCTATACGCTCAATAACAACAGCCAGCGCAAATTCGCTAATTGGGTGGCGTATAAAATCACCAAAGCCAGCCTGGCCAGCGGGCGTTCGCGCAGCTGGAAGCGCGATCCGGATTTACCCGCTGCGGATACCCTTGCCCCCGCGGCATATAAAGGGGCCAGCGCAGCATTGGCGGTCGATCGCGGGCATCAGGCGCCGCTCGCCGGGCTCGGCGCCAGCGCAGACTGGCAGGCGTTAAACTATCTTTCCAATATCACCCCGCAGGCCTCCGACCTGAATCAGGGGGCGTGGGCGCGGCTGGAGGATAAGGAGCGCGCCCTCGCCGAGCGCCGCGACGTGGCGGCGGTGTGGTCCGTTACCGGGCCGCTGTTCGAACGGCATATCGCTACCCTGCCCGCCGCGCCCGAGGTGGAGCTTCCCAGCGGCTACTGGAAGATTATTTTTATCGGCTCCAGTCCGGATAAAGGCGAATACGCGGCGTTTTTGCTGGATCAAGCGACGCCCAAAAGCGCCAGTTTTTGTGATTATCAAGTGACGGTGGAGGAGATTGAGCGGCGGACTCATCCGACGCTCTCGTTCTGGTCCGCCCTGCCGGCAGGTATCGCCCGCCGCCTGAAGTCCCGGAAGGGTACGCTGGCTAAAGAGATGGGGTGCCCGTAATTGGGCATGGGCATCCTGTTGCGCGCATTATCTCGCTTTTGTTTTTTGAATCTGCTTTGCGGTTATTTCAGCAATATCAGGAAAGGCATTTTCCACAGGCGCTAATTAATAGCGTCACGTATTCTGTTAATTCTTAATTTATGGTTAAAGACGTTTATTATGTCCGATTAAAGTCTGGACTTTATTTTTATTACTGGTTAGGTTTACAGGTGTTATTTAGCGCGGTGCGAATGTGTTAGCGCACACCCGCACCGCTGATCACAATTACTATTTCACGAGAATAGCAACCATGACTAGTGCTGATTGTATTGTAGATTCGTTTGATCCAGAAGTGTCGCCGAAAAATAAGCGTCAGTTGACGGTGAGTTATGTGAGACGTTTGCCAGATCGTCGTCTTGTTCCGGCGTTGATCATGAAGGGCGAGTGGCTGGCGGCGGCAGGGTTTTCGACCGGCACCCGGGTGGAGGTGCGGGTAATGGAGGGCTGTATCGTTCTGACGGCGGTTGAGCCGGAACCGGAGCTGGAAGCCGCGATGCGCAGGGTGGAGAAGCTGTCGGCCAGGAAGCAGAAGCAGGTCAGAGAGTTTATCGGAGTGATTGGGGGACGGGGTTGAGGGGTCAGGATTGCGGTGACAAACAGGATTTTAATGTCATGCTCTATATCGCCACTCCGGACCTGTACTCATCCATCAAATCCGTACAACGCTCCTTTTAGATAACGGATAACTACCTGTTAATACGACTGAATGAGGAAACCATCATGGAGACTTACCGATTACATCGCGGCAGGCTTATCGACCATATCCAGCTTGTGGTAAATGATTTCGAGGCCAGCAAAGCGTTTTATACAGCCGTGCTGGCGGTCCTTGAGATCCCTGTCGTGAATACCTACGACGATTATTTTTGGGCTGATGAGCTTGTTGTTTCATCGATTAATAGCCCCGGTTCCGCAGGTAAGCCAACAGGACGGCATCACCTGGCTTTCCAGGCCAGGGATCGTGAGACGGTGGATGCTTTTTACCAGGCGGCGCTGGCACACGGCGGCAGTGATAACGGCGCACCCGGTGAGCGAACTTATCACCCGGGGTACTACGCGGCCTTTGTACTCGATCCCGATGGTAACAACATCGAAGCGGTTTACCACGGTGAGGGGGAACGCAGTGCGGCATCGGTGGAAATTGGCTTCAGTCTTTAAGTATAACGGCCTCCGGGCAGGGGCCGTATTGGGCGGTTGGCATTAAGTCAGACCAGGAGCCAGCCCAGGAATTAGCCATATCGAAGCCCTCATAATAATGAGGGCTACATAAAATAAAGTCGGTGCTGTAAATTCATTGCGTATTCATTTTATAAAGGAATAACGATGGGAGCCATTAACGAGATAGATATTGCAAAGCTGGTTTTGCTACCCGCGCTTTTATATGTGGCTAAAAAGATCATCGACTGGGCGGGAAAAGTGATGTCCAGCCCGCCAGCAAAGCGAAAAATTCGCTTTGAAAAGGTACCTATTGAAACCAAAATAGAGGTGCTGAATAAAATCGCTGAGATAGCGAACGCTGACATACCCGACACCAAACTCTCGAGGACGCATCAGACGGTACAAATGAAATTTTTGTATGAGCAGATCGGGATTACTCTTCCTGTCTGGCACGCCCATCAGCTGATCGCTTTTATCGCTGATAAAAATATCGGCTCATATGATGTACGATTAATGAGTTTCCTTAAAAACCCATCCTTATATCGTTGTGATGAAAATCATTTTTCTGTAGATGCTAAAAAAATTAAAAATTTTCACATCGTTAGCGGAGGTTTCTGGCTAATTTCAATTGTCATTTTTGCCTGCGCCTGGTGGACAACAATACAATCGTTACTGGCCAGCGGGGGCGTAAATTCAGCTATCGCATTTTCACTGTTTTACTTTATTTCCGCTATTGTGGTCACTGGCTTTATCTTAAGCCAGGTTGGAGAAACCTGGCAAAGCGCCAGATTCGCCAGGCTGTTTGAAAGGTGGTGTGAGGAGGAAGCGCGGGTGGAAAGTGGGGAGCGTGCTGTGCTAGCCATGTCGGAGCCAGAAGAACAGACGCCTCAACAGGAGGTTTTCAAATGATGAAATGCAGATACAAAAAAGTATTTTAGTGGACTGATTGGGGAATTTTGTGCGAAGGCCGCACCGCGCTTTAAATCATAACCCATTGAAATAAATAAGATTACAAAAACAATGAACCACGGTGTATACTCACATGTATACTCAACGCGATTCCCTGTGAATACGGCTAGCTAAAATCTACTCTTCATCTTCTTCCACAGGCTCCAGCGCGTCAAGTACGACTCGCACCATGGCAATAGAACCAATACGGATAAAAGCATCTTCACCGTCTTCATCGGTTAACATATAACGATCTGTGGTTTCAGGCTCGCAGTCCAGCTTTTCAAAGAACGCATTCAACTGACCGATATCATCCGTCTCTTCGTTTTGCGGTGCATCAGGCTCAACGCTCAGAGGAATCACTGGGCCACCGTTCACCAAGGCGATATGGACATTAAAATAATCATCTTCGTAATCATCATCCTCTTCAGCAACGATTGGCGGTAGACCATCAGACAAGAACTGGTGAAATACTACTTCACGCATATTTAACGCATAGCGATACTGGTCCGAGTCAAACACAAAAAACCGCTCTACATTCGGGATAACTGTTTCCTGAAAATAATAATAAAACCTCCGCTTATCCGCAGCAGAAATGGGCAATAATAAATAATCCTGCTGCCCCTGTAGCCAGAGTTTTACGGTCCAGAGACCGCTATCCATTTCAATACCGCTTATAGCTATCGCCTCAAGATCATCATCGGTTTTACGGCGCTTCTTGTGAAAGTCATTAATCAACTGATCGCTTTCCGGGAATACGATGTTTAAAGGCTTATCCAGAGCATTGCATATTGCCTGTGCAATGCCCAGCTTTGCTGCGACCTTTCCGGTTTCGATGCGTTGGATTTGCTGTTGGCTGGTGCCGACCATATACGCCAGCTCGCGCTGCGTAATCGACAGTTGAGTACGAAGCTGTTTGATGTTGTTCTGTATCATGGCATCGCTCTTCTCATGAGGTTGATGACTAACAATAAAACACAAAAACGCGTAAATACACATTTATGTGTTTCAAATAAAAATTTGTCATAAGAATGGAAGATTTAAAAGGCCATCACTCAAAAGAGAAGATCTTTTACACTCACTTAGCAGCCAGCATCCCCGGATAGTGCTTCGCGATGATATCGTTCATCTTCTCTACCAGATCCATACACTTAAACGTGATATGACCACTGCCCTTTTGGAAAAAGTGAACAGTGAAGAGATCATCTTCAAATACCTGCTGTCGCGGATTATCGCGTATGAAGTCCATCAGCCGTATAGTCACATCATGCCGATTATCGGGAATGGTTTTACCATCCAGCAGAAACAACATGCGCTCCAGATCGGCCAACTGGTCACGCCGCCAGCCCCAGCTCAGGCTGTAACCCCATTTGTCGTACTTCACCAGATTGTTAACGATAATCTTCTTGCCAAAATAACAGGGGTTATTGGTTTTGTAATCCCAACTGAGATTTTTGAAGGCGTTGATAACTCCCCGTTCAAATACCTCCTTTTTACTCTGGTGCAGTTGACGGAAAGTACTGAGGATATTGTCTTCAGAGATCGCGGGGATATCGTCTTTATCCAGGCTTTTGTGCCACTCGTCACGCGCCTGAGCATCCATCAGGCTCAGCATACCTGATTTATTCATCAGCTCTCGCCAGATGCGGCGATCAATATTGCGGGTCATCGCTTTCATCGCTTTATCGGTTTTTTCCGTAAACCAGCAATCATAGCGATGCCCCTCCCGCATTCCCCACTCCTGCGCTGTACCACCGCCGATGTCGCGGGTCAGAATGGAGATATCATCAAGTTCACGAATAAGGCTTTCAATCCGTGTCAGCGCGGCATTACGGCCAGTGACGATACGTTCAATGCTGGTGGAGCAAATCACATCAGTGTGCCCGGTTAACACTTCGGATTCATTAACATTATTTCCGGCCATTATTTCTCTCCTTCATAGTCAGAAAAACACCAGCCGTTCAGGGCTGGTGTTTATGTACTTGCGGGATGCGGTTCTTTTTATCCGAGTCATCGCTTACCTGAAGTATTGGCCTGCGGTTGTTGTCCTCTGGTAATAGCCGTCACCTCTTTATACGTGCCACGGTTCATCAGCCCCGTGGCCTTTCTGGCCCTGAGGATATCAATGGGTGTGATAAACGGAGACTGCTCCATAATGCTGAAGCCCGGCCGGTCAATGCGGACCAGTTCGTACTTCTCTACAATAAAATTCAGGGCATCGGCCAGCGAGATACCCGCCTCGATATGTTGCTGAATCACCTGTTCATCACTGAACGGCGTATCGTTAAGCGTAAGGCCATAGTGGTGTTCCAGCAGGGAGGTCAGCAGGGTCTGCCAGACGCCCACGGGAGACGGACGTGACGATGCCGCCCGCATGAAGGGGGGTGATTTGGTTTGCATAAACGTTATCTCTATAGTGGAATATGTGTTTGCTGAAGGGTGAAGTATTACGGTGTTATTCTGTGGTGACGGGAGTGGGATAAATCGCGATATAAACGTAGCCATGCGAACCGAGCGTATCGGCCTCGCAGGTCAGACCTTTTGCATACAGCGTGACGCAGTGCTGATGACGGGGATTCAGTTCACCGCTGGTGAGCATTAACTCCAGCTGTTTCAACAATACCGGGAAAGACTGGTCAAGATGGCGCAAATCCGCATCACAGAACTGACCATCAAAGTTCGCGCGGTCAGCCAGGTAATGCAGGCGGTTTCCCTCCTGGACCAGACGGGCCCCAAAACACGGGGAGACACTGCGTCTGAGCCCCCACCAGGGCTCACTGATATCATGCGTTGTTAGTGTGGTTTTCTTCGACAAAATGTAGTCCTCCTTAATTATGAATTAATTCAGGCTTACGCTGCGTAATACGACATACGGGCCATTGCGGTCCTGGCGGCGCTCTGCGAATACGGCCAGTACCCCGCTGATATCTTCCACCTCGCGACCGGCATAGTGGCAGATACTGCCGGACCATTTATATTTCCCCGTACAGAAGCGAAACAACCGGGACTGTGGATGCTGGCGGTATATCGCCATTGCCTGACGCTTACTGATAATTTTCATTAATACTCCTCCCTTACAACCAGCCCCGTTCAGCAAACGAGACGATATCCATTCCGCCGATAACGAGGTGGTCCAGGAGACGCACACCCACAAGGTCCAGAGCGTTCTTCAGTCGCTCTGTCACCCGTCTGTCAGCCTGGCTGGGTTCGGCATGGCCTGAGGGATGGCAGTGAGCAACAATCACGGCTGCCGCATTGTATTTCAGGGAGGCTTTCACCACTTCCCGGGGATGGACTTCGGTATGGCTGATGGTGCCTTTGAACAACGTTTCGTGCGTAATCAGCCGGTGTTGGTTATCCAGAAGCAGCAGAACAAATGCCTCTCTTTCCTCCATGGTCAGCTGGAGCCGCAACCAGTCACGTACTGAGCTGCTGGAGGTAAACGATGCGCCGGGCTCGCGTAACTGGCGCTCCAGCAGGGCCAGCGCCTCACGGATAGTCTGTTGTGCGGAGGCTGTCAGTGCATATGCAAACAACGGTAACTGTTTTTCCATGGTGCAGTACCTCAGTCGATGATGTGCATAATGGCGTTGCACTCAGGGTGGTTCAGCGCATAGTCGCACAGACGGTAATAGTGTTCCGTCATGGCATCGCACTCCGCGCGGCAGGCATGGTGGCTGTAAGCCATCAGACAGGCGGCAATACCCGCAGCTTCAGCACTCATCTCAGCGCCGTTACCATTCAGGATATTGAACAGCGACCAGGGACCGTCACTCTCTTCCGGAGCCATGAAAGCGCCACCGTTGCTGAGAGTGTAAAAAGCCCAGACGCCACCGTTGTAATCCGCACACAACCGGTCCATCCAGGCAAAGATGCGGGGTTCGAGGGTTATCCACTGCGGGATACGACCAAAATGCTGAGGCCAGAAACGAAGGCGCTGTTCATCTTTAACAGGTATGGCACAAAGAGTGTCTGTCGGAATGGTGTTATCCGTTAATGCGTTGTTCATGATTAATGACTCCGGAAATAAAAAAGCCAGCCGGTCAGGGCTGGCGGGAGAGGATGAGACTGAAGTCTGTTAAGACCGGTCAGGACCTGCGGATGCCATAACGTGCGATGTAGCGATTCAGCATCACTCCGGCTTCAGGTTCAAAGTTCCATGCCCGCCAGACCATCACACCTTCACAACGGATAACCAGGCGAAAATGCGTCCCCTGGTCGTCTTCAATGGCGACGTTGTCATATTGCGCTGCGATGCCTGAGGCCTGCTCACGGGTAAACGGGCCGGAGGGAAGTTGCGGATGGGTTTCGGTGTTCACGGGTATGTTCCTCCGCATCGAAGTTATGCCTGTCCCAGCAGGTCAAGCATATTCTCTGCCATCACCCACAGCGCACGATTAAGTTTCACATCGCCATCAATACCGTTCACAGCACGGGTACGGTTACTTCGCCCTTGTGCAGTGCGCCCCGCCAGTCCTCCCTTCATCAGGTTCTCCTGCACCCGCTGGTACACCGTCCAGAGGTCATCACTGCGGTCTTCGTAACGACGCGGCGTCAGTATCTGAGCAGTAGTGACGGGCTGGTGGTCTTCACCAAAACGATAGTACAGAGCAGCTCTCGCCATCGCCTGCTGCGCTGGTGGTGGTAACAGAGCCGACTGCATGGCATCACGTCTCTCTTCCACCCGGTCGAATATCCCCAGTACCTCATAAGCCCCTTCAATAACTTTCTCCACCACATTCCCTTTATGCGGCACCCGCACTTCACCGAATGACTGCCCACAGACCAGCCCGTTGGTACAGACACCACGAAACAATCCCGGCAGCATCTGATAACTGGATGAGCCATCATGTGAATTGAGGAGGATAATTTCGGGAACCTGATGCCCGGTAAGTTGCCCGGTACGACGCAGGCGCAACATGTGTTTGGTGTGCTCCCGTCGGCGCTGGTCCCGAACGCGGGTCTGGCAGGCAAAGAAAGGTTCAAAACCTTCCCGCTGCAGATTCTCAAGAATAGTGATGGTCGGTATCCAGGTATATCGGTCACTGCGGGATTCGTGTTTATTCTCACTAAAAACACTGGGGACGTAATGCATCAATTCTTCACGGGTTAACGGTCGGTCGCGCCGTACCTGATTTACCCGTCCAAAACGACTGGCTAGTTTCATAAAGGATTCCTCGTGAGGTGTTATAAGAAAAAGGCCATATCCCACACGGGATATGGCCTTCTGGAAATGAATGTAATAAAAAATTAGTGACACTTAGCTCTTACATTGTGACGATATATAATCAAGATCAGTGTATTTTTTCGATAACAGCGTATTAAGGCAATACGTAGCGCTAAACCTTTACATTACCCCTCTGGTGCCGAAAAAACGCCCTGACCAACACCAGAGTAATATAGAACCATAATAATCTATGAGTTATTTTATTTTTGTCTTCTCTGTACTGCGAACGCCGCCACCGCCAATGCGAGAATGCTCCTGATAAGATATCCTGTTTATGTTTTGGTGCTCACTTACTCCAGATATTTTCACTTTAGCATATGGCAATTCAGGATATTCCTCAAATCCACATTTCGAAAAATCTCTGGGGTAACTTTTACCTTCCGGATAGACTGAAATGAAAAAACCGCCGACCATATCATCCGGTAAGGCGGGCTCCAGGACCAGGGCAAGCTGTTTATTTTTCTTTGGCAACCTGAATATATCGATGTATTTCTGATAAGTTATTTTCGTGAAGTCATAAAGGCCATCGTACTTTCTCCATAAAGGTTCGTTGATAGTTACAACCCCATACCGGCATAAACATGTTCCGGAGATACATTCAATACCATCAATTTTGTTTCGTGTATACATCAGTGTGATTTTTGTTTTTATTAAATGGTAACACCCCCCAAAATACCCTCCCCCTCCCTTAGATAGGCGCTCTGAAAAATCTTTCCTTATATACTCATCAACAGATTTCAGCAGTTGTTTTTTTAATTTAGATTCACCGAACAAACCTAGAGGCATATCAGATAACAAGCTAAAAGAAGCGTCATAATAATCAATTAATGGGTAGAAAGAATAAAAACCGCCCATTAGCTGACTGGTAGCATTTACAGCCTTATGGTTTTCATTCTTATGGTTAAGATGGTCCAGTACAAATTTAGATTTTGTTTTTCCGGACATTTCGTGATCTTTCAGAAACGCCTCATACTTACCTTCATCAGTAAAATAAACTGTAACCCCTTTCTTAAAAGCCATCACTAACTCTCCTTATCTGTATTTGCTTTGTTCCTTGCACCAGTATAATCCTGCAACATAAAAAAGGACATTACTTTTTGAAAAAATTAAAAAATAAAGGAACTTACTTTTTCATAAAAACGATAAAAAAGGACATTACTTTTTTATTGATTAAAACAAACAAGTAATGCAGACATTCCTTTTTTTTTATCAGGTATAGCAACGTAAGGGCACTGCCATCACTCATGCACGCCTTCACAACTTCAGAGTAATGACATCGCTATCAGAGGGTATTTTGCTGTACTGAATCCTTGTCAGCACTGGATTCAGTGAGATATCAAACGACATATGAGTAACTTTCTACTGCCGGTATTAATATTATGTTTATAGCCCTTTCTCATATCTCACTGTCTTCCTCACAACTGATCTTCATACAGGACTCTTCCCATATGAGGTATAAGCAGGGGATCATCGATATCTCCCTGTATCAGGAATGCATCAACTCGATAAGCATCTTTACCCATGAATGAGAGACCAACCACAAGCAGGGGTAAGACCTCTGTCAGTAGATATAGTGACTGGTACCCGTAGTTTCAGGTAAAAGATAACTGTGACCAGGATGGTATTAACCAACAACCAGGGAGCTAAGAAATGACTGACAGAAAAGATGACGTATACAGAGTTAACGAGAACCATGGTGAGCTTAATAACCGGTATCTTGAAAGGCTCAAAAGGGTGACGGAAAGTGCATTAGAAGAAAATGCCCGTGTACTGGCCTTCAGAGTCGATTTACACCTTCCAAAAGATAAACAAGAGCAATACAGCAATGCGGTCATTAAACGCTTCATCGCGTCCCTCAAGGCCCAGATTAACACCTATCAAAACAGGAGGAGGAAACTAGGGAAGCGTACTTATCCTTGCCGTCTGAACTACGCGTGGGTGAGAGAATTCGGAGAGATAAATGGAGGGAAGCACTATCACGTGCTTTTACTGGTCAATCGTGAAGTATTTCATAAAGCTTTCCTTATCTATAACAAATTAACCAGGAAGCATGGTTACCTAATAAGAATGATTATGGATGCATGGATTAGAGCGCTACGTGATAAAGGACCTGATGATAATGCAGGGATACATTTACCCGGTGTGTCTTATGATCTTAACCGGAAGGATGGAATACACACGGCTGGTTATCAGGACTTTATATACCACATCAGCTATATGGCGAAAGAGTACACCAAGCAACGCGGAGACGGAGAGCGTAACTTCGGCTGCAGTGTGAAGTGAAGGTAAACCCGGTATTTTGTTACCGGGAAGGTGATTGTTATGACGGAGCACACATCAATACGTAATCAGCCAGATAAACAGGCAGTACTGAAGTGCTCCTGTCTTTCATCTACTAAAGACAGAGGTACTCGTCATGAACAATCAAAATACTACCGCTGACATAGATTTTACTCACGATAAACTGGTCGACATGGCCTTCATCACATCCTATACCGGGCTGACAGACAAATGGTTTTATAAGCTCATCAAAGACGGAGAATTTCCGAAGCCGATTAAATTGGGCCGCAGCTCTCGCTGGACTGAAAGTGAGGTTAAAACGTGGTTAAAACAACGTATTGAAGCTTCCAGAGGGCATTAACATTAACCATATCTGCATGTCTGCATGTCTGCATGTCTGCATGTCTGCATGTCTGCATGTCTGCATGTCTGCATGTCGAATTTCCTCCAATAACCGAAGAGCTCAATTACCGAAAGTTGATACAACAAATAAACGCTCCCGCAGGCGGCGCTTCTATCGGGTAATAACCTGACCCCAGCATGAATCGGTTCTGTTGCATTAGGGGGATGTTCAGGTAACATGCTGTTTTTCTGTGGTGTAGCTTGCTCATGTCTCTTATTCGAAACGCATTCAAACGCCTGCATTACCCCGTCGATATCATCGCACAATGTGTTCGCTGGTATCTGGCTTACTCCCTGAGTCTGCGTAATCTCGAAGAAATGATGACGGAACGCGGCATAATCGTTGACCATTCCACACTTCACCGCTGGATTATACGGCTGGTACCCCTGCATTTCGCTGGCATAAACGTGCCGTGGGACGCGGGTGGCGGATGGATGAAACTTACATCAGAGTCAGGGGACAGTGGAAATATCTGTACCGGGCGGTCGATACCGAAGGTCAGACCATCGACTTTTTGCTGACGGCTAAACGGGATACCGCAGCGGCCCTGCGCTTCTTCCGCAAAGCCATTCGCCAGCATGGCGAACCTGAAGTGGTGACCATCGATAAAAGTGGTGCCAATACAGCGGCACTGGCCACAGTCAATGCCAACAAATCAGAAGAAGAAATCATCACCATCAGGCAAAACAAGTATCTTAATAACCTGATTGAGCAGGATCACCGAAATATCAAACGACGAATACGTCTGATGCTGGGATTTAAGTCGTTTGGTCGGGCACAGACGTTGCTGGCTGGCATTGAGCTGCTCCACATGATACGTAAAGGACAGTATCAACACCCACAAAGTGATGGATTGTCACCCGCAGAACAATTTTATCTGTTAGCTGCCTGAAAAAACAGCAGCATACATTTTGCAGACATGCATACGCTAATGCGACAGAGCCCTACGTTCCCCGTCAGACGGGTTCTGTGCGGTAACCCCCGGTAAAGCTCCCCGGCCCAATGTCCATGGCCAGGAAGCAGTCGGCATGCGATTGAAATACCGAACCATGTACAAGTATTTCAACTACAGTATGTGAGCTTGTTCATTAACCTTTCAAATTTATGCTTTTCTTCGGGATGTATAAGACAGTACTTCTCACTTGCCATCAATGTATATTTATAGCCTGTCAACTCATCTACTACAATTTCCCCCCCCCAAACACCAAACATAATCCCCTGAAAATAAAAGTCAGGATCTGAACCCTCAAGGTCTGGAAAGTGACAATAGGTATCCTCAATTCCAAACCCGCATTTATCAACAATTCGTTCAACACCAAAGTGTAAATTCCCTGACAAGTTCAAAGAATTAAAAAACTCCTTGACCACCCATTCAGGGTCGTTATCACAATCAACTTTTTCAAATATATATTCACTCATATTCAATTCACCGGAAAAAAATTAAGTACAACCCCAGTTTTCGTATCTAAATAAATCTGGAAATTTACACCACCAGAGGTGGCCACAAACTCTCTCTTTCCTGAAGATATCGCGGCCTTATAACCACTGGCTGCAGCCTGCAGACCCAAGTCAAGTATCTTTTGATCACTAAAGATAGCAGGGTTATAAACTGTTTTCTTAAAAATTTCATTTTTGTAACCGGTGATCTTACCCTCTCGATCTTTTGATGGTATTTGATATTGAATGTATTCAATACCATTAGCATTCCCTTTTGTTTTAGAAATAATCTTTAAATTATACTTGTTAACTGCATCATTAAACATGATTGCATTATGGGCTCCTGTGATACCTTTTTTCTGTGAATAGCCGACAACCTGAGCCAGGTGCTCTGGCTGACCAATCTCGAATGCTATTCCTGTTGGATATGCTGTCATTCCTCTTGATAAGAGATAGTCTTTAGTTTTCACCGGGAGATTAATGGAGGTATTAGTTTCTCCCTTAATGAATTCAGCTAGTGGTGATGTATTAATTCGGCCAGAGCGATACAGTTCATCAGATGTACTCAGTAATTTCTGTGCCAGTCCCTGAACACTTGTTTCACTCTTACCCAGAACCCATACGCTTCCAGCGGTCAATGCATTAGTGCCTATAGCAGCTTCTGGTGCTACCATATCAATAGCATGGATCCCGGCTTGGTTGAGACACAGTGCCGGGTTGGATTTACAGCTACTAATAACTAATCGTGCTGCTAGCATTAGGTCTGGTGCTGCAGTAATGAGTGTCATTCCTCCTGCTGTAAGCACCAGACCTCCACCGCCAACTGTAGCAACTATTACCGCAGCTTCTCTCCGAGCCTGAACACGCTTCGCTGCCGCCGTATCACCTTTACTCGCTGCCAGAATATCCCGCTGATTATCCAGGGCATACTGCTGCAGCATATGTTCCGTCATGTTGTAGCGATAGACGTTCTGGGCACTGTCCGCACCGCCGTACACACCTTCCGGTGTGTGCGTAATGAGTGCCCCGGTCAGTGCGCCAATCACGCGTGCCGTCTGCTCTTTTGCCTCGTTACCACTTAAGGCTTCCTGCAGTCGCAGTAACTGACGTTCCCGTTCATTCAGATTAGCCGGTTCAAACAAAGAACTCTGCATGATAACCCCGGCCAGCTCCGCTGCCAGCGCTCCGGCAGCGGCCCCTTTTCCGTCACCACGACCAATTTCAGCGCTGATACCCGCGACCACCGCATGACTCAGCGATTTGCCCGGTATACCCAGAACCTCGCCGTTATCGCCAATCAGACCGGCCCCTTCGGCATTAATCTGGTTGCCAATATTCGCCAGCAGGGCGTTCGTAAGGTTGTCCTTAAAACTGCCGCCATTGATGGTGGTGTTCAGGCTGGAGCTAATAACCGACTGGCCGGCCACACGCTGGACCACCTTCCCCCAGCCTTCGTTTTTGACCAGCGCCGGCAATTTTGCTTTATCGGGCGGAACATCAACATTCATGACCTTATCAAAGCCCGCCAGCGCGCCGCCGATAACCATAGAGGTGGCCAGCGATTTGACCGAGCTGCTGCTTCCCAGTGCCGACAGCGTTTTTGACAGATTTCCCTGATTTTCCACGAGTGCCACGGCGGCCTGTGCAGCCAGCGAAGACATCCCGGCAGTAACCGCCCCGGTCGTTACTGCGCCGCCACCCACGGTGGACGTTACAGAGTTCGCAACGGTCGCCGCCAGTGTACTGCCCGCGGTGGCCGCAGCTGCAGCGACAGCGATTACTGCCGCCACAGCCGGATTCAGGCTCTGACTCTTATAATTCCAGCTGTCGTAAGCATCCTTAACCGTATTCCACTGAACATCGCTGCGGGTATTCAGTCCCTTCAGCCACTCTGTACCGGGTAGCGCGCCCAGAGCAGTAATTGCGCCCTGCAAAGCCTGACCATTTTTCGCTTTGATATCGGCACTGATGCCGCTGGCCGCGTTAACCGTCAGTTTTCCGCCAGCATGAACAGACGGAAGCACCCATTTTCCTTCGCTGTAGCCTTTATTTGCCTGTTTGATATAGAAGCCTTTCGAGGTGCTGACAGTCTGCTCGAAAGTGGTGTTTTTCACGGCCAGGAAACTGACTTTTCCACTGGTACTGGTCAGCGTGGCATTCTTTTTCGCCTCGATTTTACTGGCTTCATAGGTACTGTCATCGCGGCTCAGCAGGCTGAGATTGCCTCCCGCAATAAACTCCGTCACCCGGTTGGTGGTGGTGTGTTTCGTTTGCTTAACGGTGGTTTTCTTACCCCACCACTTTCTCTTCGTGGTTTCCCGTTCGTAATGACTGGACTCTTCCATCGCCTGGGCATAGAGCCAGCCGCCTTTTGCAGCAACATCCATCGCCCCCTTTGCCAGTAAACGCGATGCCTGGAAAAGGATGCTGCCACCCGAGATAACCGTCAGTGCACCACCTGAATTCAGCGTGACGCCTGTCTGGCTGACGCTTTCCGTCCAGCTGTTCCCGGACTCGCGATACATCGTCCCCCGCGCGGACTGAAACTGCATATTCCCGCCGGATGTCAGCGTGATGTTACCGTCTGAGGTCAGCGTACTGCCGTTGGCCTGAATACCGCCGTTTGCCGCCAGTGTCAGGCTCTTCGCTCCGTGCAGACGGGTCAGTACGTTGAGTTCATCCCTGTTATTGTCATTACCACTGTCCGTTACACCATATCCGTAGGCGCCCAGCCAGAGAAGTTTCCCTGCCTGCAGCGTCGCGGTTTTCCCGGCGACAATATGAGCGCCCTGCACGCCGATATCTGCCGCTGAGCTGATAAGCAGGTTTCCTCCTGCTTTCACATTGCTGCGTAATTCGGGTATCCGGCTGTCCGGAAAAAACTCACTGTAGCGGTCACTCAGGCTCCGCATGTTCAGGTCAGTATTGGCTGCCGATGAGAGGCTGATATTCCCGCCGGCGTCGAGCCCTGCACCATACAGAGACAGACGCTGGCCGCTCAGGGTGATATCACCTGAAGCACGAAGCGGCTCTCCGGGCAACATCCGGTTAAACAGTTCCTGTTTGCGGGCCTGGGTCAGGACAACGCCTGGCCGCTCATGCCCGAGCATGGCTTCATTTTTATCAAACGTGATATCCCCGTTCGCAACCAGAGAAATATTCTGGCTCAGAACAGGAAAACGCGTGTTCCTGAGCAGAATTTTGCCACCTGCGGTCACAGATAAATCACGTGACGCCTCCAGACTTCCCAGCCAGCGCAGGCCATTGGAATGGAAATAGTTGGGCCACTCGCTGGTATGAGAGGTGACGTCACCACCGCGACTGACCAGGGTAATGTTCTGCCCCTTCAGCTCACTCTGCCAGGACTCAACATTTCCGCCCGCCAGAACCGAGATATCCTTTCCGGCCGTCATCAGCGCCAGCGCCATTTTCGTGCCGCTGTCTGACTGTAAGGTAATATCCCCTGATGCCTTCATCACATCGGTGGTAATGATACTTCCGGCGCGCAGCAGGATATTTTTAGCCGTCATCGTGTCCGGGCGGGCCACAACACCTGAGTAGGGTACATTTGTAGGGTAGGGTTCATTACTTTCTATCCGCCCGGAAAAATCAGCGACCAGGTTATTCCCGGCACTAAGAAGATAAGAGGTAATACCCGAGGGCTCGAACCGACTAACTTCACCTTTTTTATAAACGACAGTGTCCCGAGTTAAATATTTTCCACGAGGCGCATGGCCTATTTCGGGCACATCAAAAACTGCATAAGTGTTCAGTGTTCCGGAACTGTAATTTTTGAGGTTTAATGTTGCTCCTGTCATGATGAGATTGCCGGCAGATTTAATTACCGATGCATCATTCAGCAAAGAGCCTGTACTGAGATAAGCGTTCGCACCTGAAGAAACAACGCCGGGTTCAGAGACATCATAAGAAATACTGTCTCTCCTGACGTTGACGTAAGGGCTTATCTTAAAGTCTACACGACCAAACCACTTCTGAACTCCCGGATCCAGGATGACTGCAAGGCGGTCCGTATCCGCAGCCACTTTTGAATTATCAGGGGTTAAACTTCCCAGGCTCCGGTCTATTTCCTGTGATGTGGCCGGTGTGTTTTGCTCCTTTCTGATAAGACGTTCCCGGACATTATTCAGAACGTCAGTCCGGATAACCAGGTCACCCGTGTTCGTTTTTATCGTCGCCGACCGGTTCTCCACCAGACTGGCTTTATTACCCTGGGCATCCTTCTGTATCCACAGATTTTTATGGCTGTGTAATGATGCGCCATTGCCAGTATTGCGCACCGTAGACGCAAATACCCGCATATCCCCGTGGGCAGTGGTGCTGCTCCGGTTATCCACTGTGGTCGCCGCCAGCGTCATATCACGTTCAGCGCGCACGCTGAACCCGGCTGGCGTGACGATATCTCGCCCGCTGACGTTCAGGTCAGTCTGCGCCTTAATGTTACTGAGGGTGATTTTTCCGGCCGTCGTCAGGGAGATGTCCCGCTGAGTGGATGTCATATTGCTCAGGTTGACGCCGACCCCGGCTTCGGTGGCGACCAGGCGGATTTTACCGGCATACATGCCGCCAAGCGCCTTTGTATCGACAGCAAGCTGAGGCTTTGCCCCCTCACCTGCAATGGGTTTTATCGTGCCGTCCTTAAAGCTGACCCGGTTCGCTCCCTGCGTCAGGGTGAGGGTTTTCGCGTTAATTTTGCCGTTCAGTTCAGTGGCCCGGCTGATGACATCAACATATTCGGTACTGGCGCCATTCAGACCGTTTCCGCCGATAATCACCGCGCCTTTTTTGACCTCCAGGGCCTCAAGTGCGCCCTGTTTGTCAAACTGCGGTTTGCCGGTTGTCAGGGTTACTGAAGGGGTGTTGATAAAACCACATCCGTCACAGGTGATACCATTCGGGTTGGCAATCATCACGCCGGCTTTATTGCCGAAAACTTCCAGCCGGCCTTTCAGTTCAGAACGGTTGCCGCTGGTCACCTCGTTAATAATCAGTTCGGCCGGTTTACCCTTGAGTCTGGCATTGCCGTTGTCGATGGTGACGCCGAGCTGTGTTTTTCCGCCCTGCGTGGCGTTATTCAGCACCGCGCCCGGCGTTCCCACGTTAAAATCCTGGTAGGTGTTGTGCGATATACCGGCCGCGTTGGGCGTGGCGATGTTCACCACCGGAACGTTCCCGGGTTTCATCACGACCTGAGTGTTGCCATTCGCGGCAGTGATACCCGCGGCAATGGCGGGATGCAGAGGCTGAACGGCGGTCAGGTATATCAGCAGCCAGCTGGCCCCACGGGCCAGCGGATGTGCGAGTTTATCCATGTCAGAACATCCTGTATGAGGGGGCCATCATGGCCCCGGCTGTGTGCCGGCAGTTAAAGTGAAACGGTGGCCTGCCAGTAAACCACGTGTTTATCCGGACTGAGTCTGTCGGGATACGACAGCGGCATCCCCAGCGTCAGGGACTGGCTGAGCCAGCGGCCAGCCAGCTCCAGTCCGACGGAAGCCCCGGCCAGCGTCCCGCCGTCAGTTATTCCTTCCTGGCGCATGACATGCCCGGTATCCAGCGCCCCCGTTGCTGAGAATGCCCCCACGCCCGGCACCGTCATCCATTGCCATGTCAGTTCATTGCGCCAGTAGCCCCCGCGGTTACCGCTGAGATACTGCTCTTTAAACCCCCTGACCGAATACTGCCCACCGACAGACAGTTGCTCACTGGCATAAAGTCTGTCAGGCGTGGTCTGCCCGTAAGCTGAAGTCAGCCAATACACAGAGGATGTCATCGGGTAGAACCAGCTTGCACTTGCGCTGAAGCGCCGGAATTCGCTGCGTGGCTGGCCGGGATGCGCAGGGTCATCCCGGGTCGCGCCCGCAAGCGGGACGCCGTGGGAAAGGGACGGGCCCAGTGTGAGATAGCCACCACCGATACTCCGGCTGTAGCTCAGCCCGGCCGTCACGCTGCTGAGCGTCGGGCTGCTGACGTCAAGACGTACGCCGCCCAGCCGGTTTTCGGTTTCCCGGCGGGACAAAGCGACATCCAGCGCCAGACGTTGCTTACCGTCACGCAGTAGCGTCCGGCTGGCGGCCAGTCGCTGTGACTGCACGGTGCCTTCATAGCGCCAGCGCTGCAGTGTCCCGCCAACAGAAAGCATCTGATAGAAATCAGACCATGCATACTGCGCACTGAACAGCCAGTACCCGTAAGGAACCGTTACGCCGGCCTGCATACTGCGGCTGCGTCTGTCATGGTGAAACTCACTGTCCCTGCCTGCGGCCAGTGTCCACTGGTCTGCCAGTCTCATCACATTGTCTGCTGTCAGGCGGGCATTCAGCTGTCCGCTGCCGGTACTTTTCTGCCCGCTGTTATCTGCACCCACATCAAGACTGACAGGAAAACGCTGACTGACCGGTACCAGCTCTACCCGGGAAAAACCCTCCCGGCTCCCCGGCAGAATATCTACGGTCAGTGGACGTGAGTTCAGGCGGTTAAGCTGCTCCAGACCCTGTTCAGCGTCACGGAGACTGAGCACCCGGCCCTCCGCCCGGGGAAAAGCCATACTGATGGCATTTTCCTCATGCCCCTCCAGCGTGACGGCTTCCACCTTCCCTTCTGTGACGGCAATGACCAGCGTTCCGCCGGAAATATCCTGTTCCGGTAGCCAGGCGCGTGAAGTGATGAATCCCCGGGAAAGATAGTCCTGGGTGACATTCCGCACCCGCTCCCGGATATCCGGGAGCGTCATACAGCCCGGTGCCGGAATGGTCGTCAGTTTTCGCAAGGCAGAGCGCGGGAGCACTGTGACGTTCTCCAGCCGGATATGCCGCAGTGTAAAACACTGACCGGTCGGATCTGAAGGGGCTGCTTCCGGGAGGGAGGGTGCGGATGTGGCATGGCGGAGCATGTCGCGCTGCTGTTGCGTCTGTTCCAGCAATGCCTTTTGTTGCTGCTCAATGGCACTCTGGTCCGCAGGGCTCAGGGGTGCTGCAGGGAGGGCTGTGGCAGTGAGACTGGCCAGCAGAAGCCCGTACCTGGAAGAGGACAGACACGACATCAAAAACTCCATTTTCTGAAATGTTGTGCAATTTAATGTAATGAATTGTAATCACCTGTCCACTTTTATTTCACAATTGAACGCAAAACATACGTTTTTAATGCAATGCTCTGTGTTCCCGGGAGGAAGAAAATATGTCGGTTTCAGAGGCGGGTTGATGATAAAGCCGGAATACTCCGGCTTTATCCCGCAGAGGGAAGGAGGAACTGAAAATCGCCTGATACGTTTATGATCTGAAATCCAGAACGGGTTTTCTGAACCGCTGATACGTCTCAATATCGGGAGGAGGCGGGAGTTTAAACCGTGTAATGGCAGACATTACCGCTTTACAGAGCTCTGCATCACCTCCGGTCGCAGTTGCCATGAGCACCAGACCATCCGGCGAGAGAAGTAACCGTACAGAGCAGGTCTTACCTGTATATATATCGTAAGCGTTAAGTGAGCGCCGTATTGACGGTTATTTATCGGTAAGAACCACGTTCCATGGCAGCAGTTCCGCCACTTTGTTGCTGGGCCATTCCGGCAGTACGCTCAGGATATGGCGAAGGTAGGCCTCCGGCTCGATACCTTTGAGTTTGCAGCTACCGATCAGGCTGTACATCCCTGCCGCACTGTTCAGTATTTCGCGACCACTATGATCGCGCCCTGTGAGCGGATTAGGCTCATAGCCTTCCTCGGATATCATTTCCGCATTGAAACGTGTGGGATCGAAAACAAAATAGCGGAGTTCATATTCGTCATTGAGTCTATCGCGAAGATATTCCCACAGATTACGAGGGGAAGGATCGTATTTGGGAGTTCCATTTTCATCTTTAGCTGTGGCATCGATAGCAAGCTGACGTACTGCGAGGAAGCGCGAACGGATTTCTTCAGGATTAATGGGGGAAAAAGCAACGCGCATTCCAACCAGAGAACCTGACCACGATAGGCTGGGGAGAAGATAGACTACACGATGAACATCATTCGGTGTTACTTCGAACCAAATATCAAGTTCCAGTGAAGGTAGCGACGCAGCATCCGCCCCTTCTCCAAATGTGACAATGTCAGTCCAACATTCAGCATTGAAGTCATGAATATTGAATCGGCTTTTACCGGTGAATAGTTGAAGTGCATGACCGACAGAAGTCTTACCACTGTTATTCGCCCCTACGAAAATTGAAATGTCTGACGCAAGATCGATAACAACATCGTGCAGCCTTCTGAAATTACGGACTGCCAGCTTTCTCAAATGCATTCTCATTACCCTTTAATGAAAGACTGCCTTGCCAATAAAAATCATTAATTTCAATAACATTTACATTGACATTTAACATCAGCAAGTCATTTAGGGTTCTCATGTTTTAAAACTTGAAGTTATGAATGATTTTTTAGTATTCAACCTGATATCTGAGCACTATATAACGCTATTCTTACCAGAAAAAATTTGATCACGAACACGTGTAATAAATTTAAATTACTTGATTTAATCTATTCAGCATGAGTATGCTACACCGCACAAAGCATATGTAATTTATCTTTATTCGGAGTTTGAATGCTGCTCACCTACAAGGAAATAGCTACGTTTACGGCAGGCTCGCACATCAGCCGTATCCAGCAAAGTGCAGATGGGCCCGCATTTCGTTTCTATGCGACCGAACAGTTTCTAGTCGATGACTGGCAGTCAGCTATTGTGTCAGCAGAGAAAGAGCAATGGGTTAAAACACATCAGGATGTTGTGATTACGCTGAAAGGAGATGTTGTCATCAGCCTGATCCATGGCAAGGCTGTTCGTGTGAGCACCGAAAATGCCGGGCGTATCTTAGGTAATAACTACGTCAAAGTGGATGTGGATACCAGCCGGATTGATGCCGCGTGGTTTCTCTGGCATTTCAATGAAAGCCTGGAGGGACGACGTCAGCGTATTCAGACCACCCAGGGTTCTACCGTCGTACAACGTATCGCTGTGAATGAACTGAAAAATTTTACCGTTACCCTTCCGCCACTCGCGCAGCAAAAAGCGATGGGGGGGCTCTATCTGGCAGCGCGAGAAAAACGCTTTTATCAGCAGCGGATTGCCGCCCTGAGCGAACAACAGATCCTGAGCCTACTCAGTGGTATGATTTGACTTATTACGTCACCCTTTTGTGACGAAAAAAACAACAGGAAGAACCATGTCTCCCCAGATTGAAGCGCAAAATTTAAGTGAACTGCAAGGCCGCCTGTGGAATATCGCCGATACCCTGCGCGGTAAGATGAATGCCGATGAATTCCGCGACTACTGCCTAGGTTTTATCTTCTACAAATATCTGTCAGAAAAATTTGTCGCGTATGCGAACAAGATTCTGGCGGAAGATGGCATTCAGTACAATGAACTGACTGCGGAACATCCAGCGTATCAGGACATCGTTGATGCGGTAAAAGAGGACAGCATTCAGACGCTGGGCTACTTCCTGCCGCCAACCGATCTGTTCCACACCATGGCGGAACGCGTGGCCAAAGATCCCAAAGGCGCAGGCCCCGGTTTTATTCTGCAAGATCTCGCCACGACCATGCGCAGCATTGAACAGAGTACCTTGGGTACCGACTCCGCGGATGACTTCAGTAACTTGTTTGAAGACCTCGATTTAGGCTCCAGCAAGCTCGGCAGCACGGCGAAAGCGAAAAATGAGCTGATCGGCAAAGTGATCACCGAGCTTGATAAGCTGAGTTTTAACCTGAGCGAAGCGAGTTCCGACATTCTGGGTGATGCCTACGAGTACCTGATCGGCCAGTTCGCCTCAGGTGCAGGTAAGAAAGCCGGGGAGTTCTATACCCCGCAGCCGGTTTCCACCCTGTTGGCTAAAATCGTCACCACCCACAAGTTGAAGCTGAAAAACGTCTATGACCCGACCTGTGGCTCTGGCTCTTTGTTATTGCGCGTGAAGCGTGAAGCCTCGTCGGTGGGTAAAATCTACGGTCAGGAGATGAACCGTACCACCTACAACCTAGCGCGTATGAACATGATCCTACACGGGGTTCACTATGCGGATTTTGAGATCATTCAGGAAGATACGCTGGAGCATCCGCAGCATACGCATCTGAAATTTGACGCCATCGTTGCTAACCCACCGTTCTCCGCCAAGTGGAGCGCCAGCCCGCTGTTTATGAACGATGACCGCTTTGCCCAGTACGGCAAACTGGCTCCGTCCAGCAAAGCAGACATGGCGTTTTTACAGCATATGTTTCATCACCTGGAAGATGACGGCACTATGGCAGTGGTTCTGCCTCATGGGGTTTTATTCCGTGGCGCAGCGGAAGGCCATATTCGTCAGTTTATGATTGAGAAGCTGAACTGCATTGATGCAGTAATCGGCCTGCCTGCCAACATTTTCTACGGTACCAGCATTCCGACCTGCGTACTGGTACTGCGCAAGTGCCGTAAGCGCAACGACAGTATTCTGTTTATCGATGCCAGCAATGACTTTGAAAAGGTGAAAACTCAGAACCGCCTGTTGCCGGAACATATCGACAAGATTGCCGATACCTATAACGACTGGAAAGCGCTCGAGAAATACAGTCATATTGCGACTCTGAAAGAGATCCGCAACAACGATTACAACCTCAATATCCCGCGCTATGTCGATACTTTCGAAGCGGAAGAAGAGATTGACCTCAATGCCGTGGCGCAGGAAATCCGCGATCTGAAAGGGAAAGTGGCAGAGATTGATAAGACCATTGCTGGGTTCTGTAAGGAGCTGGGGATTGAAACACCGTTTACAGTGGTGGAGGACGTTAAGTGATGGAGCCGAAATTAAGATTTACGGGGTTCAACGATCCATGGAGTGAGACTTCGCTAGGTAAAATATCATCATTTATTACCAGTGGTTCTCGTGATTGGGCACAGTACTATTCTGAATGCGGAGATAAATTTATTCGCATGACAAATCTCGTAAGAGATGGAATTACATTGAACTTGTCAGATTTAAAATTTGTCCGCTTGCCTGAAAATTCGAATGAAGGTAAACGAACAGCCTTGCAGCATCATGACATTTTGATTTCTATTACCGCGGAACTGGGTAAACTGGGATGGGTTCCAGATGATTTGGGAACTGCATATATTAATCAACATACTGCTTTAGTTAGACCTGATTTATCTATAGTCTCATCCAAGTTCATCGCAAATCTTTTATCTACGAAAAAATACAATTATATATTAAATCAGCAGAATGATGCTGGCGCTAAGTCTGGACTCAATTTAAGCACAATTAAAAATTTTGGATTTTACGTACCTAATAAAATAGAACAAACAAAGATCGCCGATTTTTTAACCTCTGTTGACGAAAAAATCACGTTACTGAACAAGCAGTACAACTTGCTGTCCCTGTACAAAAAAGGCATGATGCAGAAGATTTTTAGTCAGGAAGTGCGGTTTAAGGATGAGAATGGGGAGGAGTTTCCTGAGTGGAATTCTTGCCAATTAAAAGACGTAGCAACTCGTGTAACAAGAAAAAATAAAGAAAACAACCAAACAATTCTAACTATATCTGGTCGAGATGGATTAGTTGATCAAATGTCTTATTTTAATAAGCAAATAGCTTCTAAAAACGTGATTGGTTATTATTTGATCAATAATGGTGAGTTTGCGTATAATAAGAGCTACTCACAAGGTTACCCAATGGGTGCGATAAAAATGTTGACTAACTATGATAGAGGTGTGGTGTCAACTTTATATATTTGTTTCAAATTAAATACTAATCAATCTAACAGTTTCTACCAGCATTACTTCGAGAGTGGTCTTCAAAATAGATCTATAGAAAAAGTTGCCCAAGAAGGTGCTAGAAATCATGGCTTGTTAAATATTGGGGTAAATGATTTTTTTGATATAGAACTGCAAATACCGAGCCTAAAAGAACAAATAAAAATTTCGGATTATCTTTCTGCTCTAGACGATAAAATCGCCGCAAAAAAAACAGAGCTGGACAAGTTAAAAGCCTGGAAGCAGGGCCTGCTCCAGCAAATGTTTATATAATAATTATCCGGCCCGACCAACTCCGGGCCTGCAAAATAAAAAAAGGCACTACACACTGATGGCAACGCAAAGCGAATACGAGTTAGAAGCGCAGCTGGTGGAACAGCTGGTTGACATGCACTACGAACGGGTAAATGTCACTGATGAAGCCAGTATGAAAGCCAACATGCGAAAGCAGATTGAAATCCATAACCGACTGGAATCCTCACCGCTAACGGATAGCGAATTTAACCGTATTTTCTTGCACCTGACAAAAGGCAATGAGGTCATCGATCGCGCAAAGATCCTGCGCGATCGCTACCAGTTATTGCGTGATGACGGCACCGAGAAGTGGCTCAGCTTTATCAATAAAGAGGAATGGTGCCAGAACGAATTTCAGGTGACGAGCCAGGTGAAGCAGTTCAATGCCGAGCAAAACACACGCAAAACCCGCTTCGACGTCACGCTGCTGATCAACGGCCTGCCGCTGGTGCAGATCGAGCTGAAGCGTCGCGGTCTGGGGCTGAAAGAGGCCTTCAACCAGATCGATCGTTACCATCGGGATGCGTTCTGGGTCGGTAGTGGCCTGTTCCAGTATGTGCAGATCTTTATTATTAGCAACGGCGTGGATACCAAATATTACGCCAACAACCGCGCCAACCATTTTGAGCAGACCTTCTTCTGGACCGATGAAAAGAATAACCCGCTCAAAGCACTGGAGAAATTCACAGACGCATTTCTGAAAGTCTGTCACATCGCCAAAATGATCACTCACTACACGGTGCTGAACGAAACCCGTAAGTGCCTGATGGTGATGCGCCCCTATCAGTTTTACGCCTGTGAGGCGATGATCCACCATGTGAAGGACAATCTCCACAAGCAGGGACGGCCGGAGAACGGCTATATCTGGCACACCACCGGCTCCGGTAAAACGCTGACCTCGTTCAAAGCCAGTCAGGTGATCATGGAAATGCCAGAAGTGGATCGGGTCATTTTTGTGGTTGATCGCCGGGATCTGGATTATCAGACGGCGAAAGAGTTCAACGGCTTTGCGAAAGACAGCGTGGACACCACCAACAACACCGGTACGCTGATAAAACATCTCAAGCAAAGCAGTACCAAACTGACCCTGACCACCATTCAGAAGCTGAATAACGCCATCACCCATGAAGGGTATAAAGCGCAGCTCGCACACCTGCGCAAAGAGCGCATTGTCTTTATCTTTGATGAATGCCACCGCAGTCAGTTCGGTGATACGCATAAAGCGATCGTGAATTTCTTCGAGAATGCTCAGCTGTTTGGTTTTACCGGGACGCCAATCTTTGCCGATAACGTCAATATCACCAATGGGGTCAAACAGACCACCGAGCTGTTGTTCGATAAATGCCTGCATAAATACGTGATTGTCGACGCCATCCGCGATGAAAACGTTCTGCGCTTTGCCGTGGAATATGTCGGCACTTACAAACGCAAAGAGAGCAGCAATGAGATCGATATCGATGTGGAAGATATCGACACCAAAGAGGTGATGGAAAGCGATATCCGGTTAGGCAAAGTCACCGACTATATCCTTGCCCATCATAACGCCAAGACTCGCAATCGCGAGTTCACCGCGATGTTCTGCGTCGGGTCGGTCGATATGCTGATCACCTACTACAAACTCTTTAAAGAAAAGCAGGCTGTACTGCAGGCGGCGGATGCCAACTACAAGCCATTAAAAATTGCCACCATCTTCACTTATGCCGCCAATGAAGCGGACAAAAGTGATAAAGAGGCGGTAAACGGTCTGCTGGATGAAGAGGATATTAGCCTACCGCAGGGCTCGAAAGTCGATACCTCGAGTCGCGATCATCTGGATAGTTTTATCAAGGATTATAACGAGCTGTATGGCACCAGTTACTCAGCCAATGATTCAAAGAGCTTCTACAATTACTACAAAAATATTGCTCAGCGCACCAAAGAGAAAGGCATTGATATTCTTCTGGTGGTGAATATGTTCCTCACCGGCTTCGACAGCCCGGCGCTGAACACGCTGTACGTCGATAAAAACCTGCGTTTTCACGGCCTGGTACAGGCGTTTTCCCGCACCAACCGCATTCTCAACGAAAAGAAAAGCCACGGGAATATCGTCTGCTTCCGCAATCTGAAGAAAGCCACCGACGATGCTATTGCCTTGTTCTCGAACAAAGATGCCTCTTCTAAGGTGCTTGTCAAACCCTTTGAGGAGTACTTCGGGGATTATCAGAACGCTGTCGATCGCTTGTTAACGCTGACACCAACGGTGGAAAGCGTGGACGATTTGCCAGATGAGGAAGCACAGCTGGCGTTTGTAACGGCATTCCGCGATGTGATGCGTTTGAAAAATATCCTCGAAAGCTTTGCCGACTTTGACGATGCGGCGAAACCGCTGTCGGACCAAACGCTGGCGGATTTCACCAGTAAATACCTCGATATCCACGACAAGGTGAAAAAGCACTCCAGCAAGGAGAAAGTCTCGATTCTTGAAGACGTGGATTTTGAAGTCTCGTTGATTCATCGCGACGAAATTAACGTTGGCTACATTCTGCGTCTGCTAGCGGGCATACAGGCGATGCCGCCAAAAGAGCAGCTGGAGCAGAAGAAAAAGATCATGGATATTGTCGACAGCGACGTCACGCTGCGTAGTAAACGTGAGCTTATTGATAATTTTATCGAAAAAAGCCTGCTGCATGCCTCGCATGATGAAGATATCACTCAGGTGTTTGAAGCTTATGTCGAACAGGAAAAAGGTAAGGCGCTGGCAGCCTTGTGTAGCGAAGAGCGACTCGATTCGATCAAACTGACCGGCTTACTGGATAACTACCTCTTTACCGACGTGATGCCGCGAGAGGATGAAGTGGCAGAAACGCTAACCTGGACGCCGAAGATTCTGGAACGCAAGAACGTGCGGGCACGTGTCTACGACCGTGTGCGCAATGTGATTGAAACGTTTATCAATGGGATGCGCGGGTTTTAAAAGATTTTGGTGAGGAATATGGGAGAGGTATTTTCATGAGTGAGATAGATATCCAGGGTGATGACGCTTTGGTTCAACTGCTGTTGAACGCAGACAAAGGCGATATAGATCTGCTGATCGATTATGTCACTAACACCGGTAAGCTTGGTTTTTCCATGTCAGACAGTGTGAAGAATGTATTACAGGAGGCCAAACGCCAGGATATACCTGATGACGAAACTCTGCGTCTGCTTATTCGGGAGTTGCAGCATTTCGGTGGTAATACGTTCGTGAATCTGTTTCGTCGCAACGGCGTCAACTACAGCGAAATTGTAGATGACGTTGCCAGCCATCTGAAGATGAAAGTCCCGGCTGATGCATCGGTAGAAGAAAAAGAAGCGCTGATTATTGACTGTGTATTTACCTCGTCATGGAAAAAAATGTCGGATGATGAGCGCCGCCAGATTCTGCGTGAGATGGGCATGAACGGCTCTGCCAGTATGGATATTCCTGTCTGGCAGAGAGCGGCACTCGTTGCCAATAGTCTTGCACAAACGACAGCAGGCAAAGTACTGCCTTTAATTGCAGGGCTAGGTATCGGGCGTGTTTTGGGCGTATTAACCGGGCCGGTTGGCCTGGCTATTACTGGTCTTTATACCGCCTATGACATCTCAAACCCCGCGTTTCGAGTGACACTGCCTTGCGTGGTGCAAATTGCCTGGATTCGCTTAAAAAACTCCCGCCAGTTCCGGCTTGCCACCCAGCCATCACCAGCCTCGATGCCTGCTCTCACATACGATCAACGCTGGGGTTTTGGTCATGATATTCACCAACCTGCGCTTACGGTTGCGACAATTCCACCTTCGGAAAGTATCAACACCGGTGCGATGCAGGAGCAGGATATAACCAGTATTTCACGGCTGAGCCCGCTGTTGCAAACATTACCCTCACTGGCGACCTCTGCACATGTTGCCAGCCATCAATATATGGAAGTCATTATTAATGGTCCTCTGGCGAGTGTAAAAGATGGCCCTGGTTTCCGAGGCTTCAGCCTGGGAGAAAAAGGGATTAAAGAACATGCCGTTCTGCTGAATCCTGACAAACTCAATCAACTTGTTAACACCGGTATGTTGTTGAATGTTGCTTCTGCTGTGTTGGCACAAAAACATCTGGCAGATATCAGCAAGAAATTGACAGAAATTGTTGAGGCGGTGCATGAGGTATCTACATTCCAGAACAATGAACGTAAGTCAGAGATCATTGGAGCCATTCAGTATTTGCAGCAAATTACCCCTGTGGTACTAGAGGGGCAATGCTCACCCGCAATACGCCAAAAACTGGAGGATATTGAAGTCCAGTTTTCCGCCCTGCAGGATCACTTACTGACGAATATTACTGCTGCTGGCAACAAAGTGGCAGCGCTTAAAGACCGTGGGCTCTTTGGCAGTACGGAGATTACGAATAAGATCCAGACCCAACAAAAGATCCTTGATGAGCGAATCCATGAATGGGACCTGGCAATGAAGGTTCGTGCGCAAGCGTTGCATCTTCTGACTCATACTGAAGGTGACACAACGCTCGTCAGGCACCGTCAACAAACCATTGCGGGTACCTACCAGCAGTTTGGCAGCGTTATTGAAAACGTTGAACGTCAGCTACAGCAGAGAATACAAAATATTAGCGCATTGGCGGAACAGAGTAATACGACAAATGCCAACAAAGTATTGCTACGGAAATGGACGACAACGACTTTAATGCAGCAAAAGATGGCTATTGAAGAAGCCCATTTATCGTTCGGACAATTCCAACAAGGATTGTTGGCTGAGCAACCGCAATCTGCACGATTACTGGTAGAAGTGCATGATGGGAAGCCGGTGAGGTGTTTTGAATTGCCGCTTGTTTAAGCTGTATTAGTGTGATTACCAAGGGATACTGACGGTATAATTACCAAGCGATTTTGGTGCAACCAGTTTACCAACACCTCATTGCTCTATCAATCAAACGGACATCAGGCAGTTTGATTGATTTTGCTCTGGCGACACGTAAAGCAGCCGTGTTCATGTTTTGGCGAAGCCAGATACTACGAACCCCTCCGGGGCTGATGTCCATAACGTACTCAGCCTTCACTTTCAGAGCGACCTTTTGTTGACCCAGATGAGGATACTCAATGGAGAATTGCACTACTGTATTCTCAATGCTGAGCTCTGTGTGTAAGTATCCGCTGAAGATGCGGATGGATAGCCAGCGCAACTGGGGCTTTGGTCTGTGTTATTTGTACCTGCGTAATGTAAAAGGCCTACGGTTCAACCACAAAAGGGTGTACCGGGTTTACTGCAGGTTGTCTCTGAACATGTGAATTAAGCCAAAGAAACTACTGAAACGAGACAAGCCTGAACCACTTGCGGTGCCTGAAAGCAGCAATGAATGCTGGTCGATGGACTTCATGAATGAGCAGCTATCGGATGTCCTCAGAAGCGGTACATGGCGTTCATGAACAGCCCGCCCGAGACGTTTTTCTCCACGAGAGGGCTGTTTTCCGCCGCCGCAGCCGTCAGTCCGGTCACGCGGACGCCGCCCGAGAACGTCAGTTACGGCGTGTACTGCCAGTCCAGCCCCCACTGCGCGGTCACCCCGCGCCCCCCCTCCCGCCCGGTGCGCCCGGAACGACGTGCGGGCCGCCTTCTCCGGGGTCACCCCGAAGCTGGCCATCATGTCGTGGCGGTCAGACCAGGTGAGGAAGGTCTCCGTATTGAAGCTCAGGATGTCACTGAGCGGCAGCGACATATCCTGACTGGTCTATAGACAGGTCATTCACATAGTGTGAATAACGACATAGATGCAGCCTGAAGACCTTGTATTTTGTTGCGTTACAGGTATGTTTATAACAGAGAGGGCTATATTTCAACCCCTCAAGGAGGATGCTGTGAATGCCGAATCGAGAAAAAATAAGGAGCAAATAAGAAGAAAGGTGGACTTATATATTTTATCCCTTGCTATTTTATTTGTGTTTTTTATCTTCATTACATGTAAGTTTCCGGTATGTTTTTCATCACAATGTAAATTTATTGGGTGGGAGGTGCTATTAAAAAATAACATAGTGCCTGCTATATGTATTATCTTGTTGTTATATTCGTTTTTCGCCTATTACAGATTTAAATATGACACTAAAAAATCCGTTGAGCTTCCGGTTAAAATAGTCAAGTTAGAGAAAATAAACTACGAACATTTAACATTTCTGGCTACATATATTATTCCACTAATAACTTTTGATTTTGAGAAAGAAAGATACATATTAGTTTTAGCCGCTTTATTGGTTATTATGGGTGTAATTTATATTAAAACAGATCTTTTTTATGCAAACCCATCTCTCGCATTATTAGGTTTTAATATTTATAAGGTCGATATCAATATCTCTGGAAATGTTATAAGGGAGGGTGTAATCGTTATAACACGCAGAAAATTAGAAGCGGGTAAAATGTTCAGCTATATTGTACTGGATGACCGGGTTTATTATTCTGGCAATTGAGGTTTTTATGACTACACAGGCTGTGACAAAAGAACGTTTAGATACTGATTTGCAGTATTACATTAATAATAAAGACGATGTTGCCGTTATAGTTTATGCTATCGTGAAAGGTAACAACGCCCCTCTGAGAATGGATATTGAATCTCCAGCCCAAAATGGACTGAAATCTCTTTTTTTGAATGTGATTAACAATGATATTCTCAAAAATGAAGATTTGACCGTATTGCCTTTGTCATCAGTTGATGAAAGGAGTAAGGTCCTGTATCACTATGACATTCCGATACCGGATGAATTAAAATGTCTGAATCAGGCTTTGGGCCAGCCGGATGAGCCAGAGTTTGATTTCAACGTTCATAAACTTGAAGATATAAAGGTTCTGTTAATCTGCATAGGTAATGCAGAAAGAAAAATGACGTTGTATAAAACAATGGCGCCAGTGAACATATTTTCACGGGACGGTTTTTTTCTTATGAAATCGGATACCAGGCTGAAGGAAATAAAAGAGGACTTCTTCAGGGTAAGTGGTAACTTCCAGATTATAAAAATTAGCGGAGAGTTGTTTGTTGTAGATTTGCTTTTGATAGAAAAAATGTTTGGTTTTCATGATGTAATAAAAAAAGAAGCAGCCAGAGGAATGCAATCTGTCAGTGATATGAATATCCTTACTAATATGGACGCATTACATGAGTTAATTAACGATGTTAAATATGCAAGGAAGTTAACGCGTGTAGCGAAGGCTTCACCTGTAATTAATGCGGGGATTGATAACGTCAGTATTATTCAGTTCTGTAAAACGTATCCAACCCTGAAAGGCCGTATTCGTTTTAACGATGAGGAAACGAAGATCTCTTTAGATACCAAAGTATCAAAAGACTTATTCATTAAAGTATTAATGGATGATTTTCTGACTTCACAATTGACTAAATTTTATTATGACAGCATAGCAAAAGATACTCTGGTTACCGAAGTTGTCGGTGATTGAGAAAGCCCTTGTGGTGATCCTTCATCACAAGGGTTTATCTGGTTAACATTACCGGATGCAGAGCTTTGACTTCAGTTTGTATGTGGGAATATAATAGTTACTGCTGTGAATATGTTCTTCAAAACCAAATTTTAAAGCAAATGCTTTGCTGTTTGAATTGACACTTTCTATGGCTATTCTTTGCGATTTCTGTAAGTACTTTTAATAACGAAGTGCCATGGCCATTGCGCTGATTTTAAATCCAATTCTTGCAATCACTATTTTTTTCTTCATGCTTAACCCATGTCTGTCCGAATCTGAAGTAAAGATCGAATTTTTTCTTATTTGTTATAATACGAAAAGCGTTAATCGGGGGGATTGCCTGTTCACATAATTGTGCTGAAGGTCGTTTATAGGGGAATATCTGTTCGTGGAGCCAGTGATTTATTGTGTCAAGGATTTCTGTTCTTTCTTCCGGAGATATAATGTTTCTCTGAAACGTCATAATTTATACCTTCTGTAAAAAATGTGATGAACAGTAGACATGTTTAATGAGTATTACAGTCTTCCGCCATTTTTAGCTATGGCAGGTTTACCTCTGCGGCTTTTCAGAACCGTTGAAAATTCTTTCTGTTCTCGTCGGGTTTTATAGGCGACAAGTTCTTTATGCTTTTTATCTCCTTCTGTCTTATTCAGGTCAACAAGAAAATCATTTCTAATCATCCATTTAACAATCTCTTTATTAATGCCTTTATACATCGGTATCCTTTTATCGTTGTAAAATTTAACATCATGAATATCACTGACGTAGTTAAGCATCAACAAAATATCTTTATAATCTTCAATATAACTGTTGATGATGACATGGTTTTTATTCATCTGAATACTGAATCCCAGTTCGTACAGGTCAAACAGAAAAAGGCAGTCTGATAATTACAGAAATCGATATGTAATGTTCTCTTCTGAAATTTATCAATATGGGAGAGAATGATTTCAAAAAAATCATCACTGCGGAAGTTTCAATAATACCTTTTCCGGCCTGGTTTATAATGTTAACGTTACATCCGGTGTCAATTGCCAGGGACAGCACTTCTCTCTATATCTATATCGCCAGAAACCTCAGTTACGACTGGATAGATCTTCATCTAAAAAGAATCAGGGCATCTCAGTAGGTCATATACATATTCTGAAATGTTATCTGGCAAACAATAGCAACGGGCGTTTTGTTACAGCAAAGGAAGCTAGTACCAGTGTAAGCACACCCGTTTTAGTTCCACGCACTTTTTGAGATTTCCGGATTTTTGACCCTGGCCCAACATCAATGCAGTGCTAAATCAGAGATCTTCGTCGACGACGGGCTTTCCAGCGTCATTTTGCCGTGGCGGAACTCAACATGACAGGATGTCGCGCTGGAATGAGCGGAGGAGGACGTACACAGAGTGTCATTCTCTGCAATGGGCAGCGGGTCGTTGATTACGTCGACAGACAACAGAGTCGGGGAAATCGGAAGAGATTGTGGTACCACCGGCCCCACGATAGTTGCAGGCATTCGACGAGAGATTCGCCCCTCTCTCTGCCAGAGGCGTAGCCACTTAAAAATGAGATTATTATCAACGCCATGTTCCCGCGCCAGTTGTGCGACATTGGCATCTGGTCGTGAAGCCAGTTCAACCATCCGAAGTTTGAAGTCACTGGAATAGACAGTACGCGATTCAGTTCGCCAGTTGGCAGCATTTTCCATGAACAGAGATCCTTCTAAATTAGACGGAGCTCTAAGCTAGCGATCCCGGGACTGGAATCACAGGCGGCAGTGCTTGACGCTTACGAATAAGCCGGGTATACGCATCTGCCTGCAACACACCGCTGAAGGCGGCAAGATGGGGCAGCGGATGGATGCCTTTTCTGTCCGGGCTGTTAGCGAACCACACTGCGGGTGCCAACGCTGAGCCGGCGTTGCGGTCGTCGCGAACGTACGTCCACAACCACCCGGTCTTCGTCTTTTTATTGCCCGGCAACAGAACCGGGACAGGCGTATCGTCGGCATGGAGTTTACCGTCGGTCAGTACATAGGCCTGAAGAGCCTCTTCCTGTGGCGACAGCAACCGGCAGCACACATCCATCCAACCCGACAGCAGTGAGCGACTCAGTTCTACACCCTGGCGATTGTATATTTCAGACTGGCGATACAGCGGTGTGTGCTCTGCATACTTTGAGGACAGTACGTGGGCCAGCAGTCCCGGCCCGGCGATGCCCCGCTCGATGGGGCGCTTACGTTTCAGCCATGCCAGCACGCCATGTCCGATATTAAGGAAGTTCTGTATATACTGGTTGCTTTCCAGAAGCGTCTTAACCGGTCCAAACTGAAATTCACCGTTCTTATCCAGAACCAGTATGGCGTCTGCAGCAGAGATGCTGGATAACCGGTGAGTGACAATGATAATGACCTTACGTCTGGCCAGTGCGACGAGCGTGTTCAAATACAGGGATTCATTAGCGTAATCCAGCGCAGAGGTTCCTTCGTCAATTGCTATGACAGGTGTATCTCGCAACAATGCCCGGGTAAGTGCAAAGCGCTGTCTCTCCCCACCTGACATGGGGACTCCTCCCGGACCTAACAAGGTGTCGAAACCCAATGGCAATTGGCTGAACCAGTCAGCAAGATGGCAGTCATAGAGGGCTTCAGTCAGCTTATCATCATCTGCACGGGGTGAAGCTATCAGAAGATTGAATCTGACGGTGTCATTAAACAATCCCGGATCCTGACTGATGATACACAGGTGTGTATAGATGTCTGACTGGGTAAGGCTGTTGACCGCGAAATACTGCGAACATCAGCCGCTGTATCGTCAGACTGAAATCTTTGCCCGTCAGGGTGTGGATCTGAGTCGTGCGCTGCTCTCCAACTGGGTGGATGCCTGTTGCCGGTTAATGGCACCGCTGGATAAAGCCCTCCAGTCTGGTGTATCAGGGGGCGACATCACTCGGGTGAATAAATCCCAAGGGTAGAACGAGCTCTTTTTGATGCTATATCAATACCAGTTCCTGGACGTTCTTGCTCCCATGAAAAGAACTGATTTGTTGCCGCTTTTTTATTTTTTGAAAAGTTCCAGTAATTTATAAAGCAATTTACGGCCCATTCTATTTGATTAGTCGATGCTAAAACTAATCCAAGGTTATTCCATGATGAACCTCTACGTGGAGCTAGTTTAAGTGATGATGTCAGATTCATTTGTGCTGCAGTATAATCGCCGATCATGTAATATGCATATCCAAGGTTCCCTAATACTTCAGCATCTGACGGGTATATTTTTTTTGCTGTTTCAAGATTAGCTATAGCAGAAATGAACTGATTTGACCTAATTTGTATAATAGCCTTTTGATTTAGCGCTCTTGATTCTGAACGATCTTTTTTAGTGATTATTACCCGTGGTGCTGAGACTCCAGAGTTTCTATACGATGTATCAACCTGCTTAGTATTTGAGTATGTCGTTGATATGTTCTTTTTGTCTATTGTTGTTAGATAATATACGTCATTAGGGGGCGTCGTTAACATTTTGTATTTAATGTTTTCTGGGAAGTTCATTGCGGTGTATACAGTATCCATATCAAGTGATAATGATCTTGCTTGGTCATTATCAATTTCATTAATGCTTATACGATGAACACCAATTATACTTTCGGGAAAAGCATGGCGTCGTATTCCCGCGCCAAATAAAAGAACGCAAGCACTAACACACTCCCATCTATTTGGCACTACCGTTGTTAAATTATTACTTGATATAATCAATGACATCTTTAAGGCGTCGGCAACATTACCACCAAGACTATTTAACCAAATCTGACTGAGTGGCATGTTATCTTGCTTAAATGAGTCGATTTGTTTTGCGAAAATGTATGCATCTCCTGAAGAAATACTTCCATTTACGGTAAGTAGAAACGTTCCATCCTCCATTGCTCCTGCTTGGAAGTTTAAATTTCCATATGCAGACCCTAAAGTCTGAGTAAATATTGCAGCCGCGATTATCCATTTTTTTATTTTTCTTAAGGATTTTTTTTCCATTTTACTCCTCCTAAAAATACCTCTCATCTAGTAAACCTGAGTGAGACTAATAGCTAGGACCACGAATTTTCTCTATGCCATGCCCCTAATACTATCACTAAATAATGATTTTAGGAATGCGCAAATCATTTAAAAGGAAGGTTCAGTCTAATACAATAGACTAATATTGATACATTTTTCCGTTCAGTGTTTCTCACTGAGTATTTCGCTCTATTCGGTTACGGATTGGCATTGAAGTTCTATCAGAGTTTCTCATCCATTCTATCAACTGGGAACTTAACTTTTCATTCTACTTTTTAACCTGTTTTTTCGCCGCTTTCCACTACTGGCGGTTTTTTCTCATAAATTTACCCTGCAGAACCACTCTTTACGCGTTATGCACCAGTCTGTCCAAGATTGTGTCTGCCGTTGCTGGGCAAGATCAGTAATGGCAGACTCATCAAGCCAGACCGTCAGCGAACCGCGCTGCCTGAGCACTTTGTTGTAGGCAGACCAGTTGGTGATTTTAAACTTTTGCTTTGCCATGGGGACCTGATGCTGAAACGTCTGTAACGATCAGATCCGCCCATCTCCTGAAAGTTCGATTTATTCATAGATGGTCGCCCCCTGTTTGTCAGGCTAAATATGCAGCGGTGGCTTTACGGGTCATTGATTGCAGCCATAGATCCGGACTTTATTGAGGTTATGTGAAGCACCTCTGTCCCTGATGGAATAGGCTGATGGAGGCCTCTATCAACAAAGCGCTCTTTTAAGAGCCCTGAATAAATCGGGTTTTCCCCATCACGGTCTGACCTGTTTTGCCGTCACTTCATGCCTGCCTGAACAACCGGTGGTGTTGTTTCTGTCTTTCTGGCGCTGATATTTAAGCGTTCATCACTGGAGCACAGTACTCCTGGTCTTTTGCCAATAGTGCCCACACGATCCGCGCATTCTTGTTAGCCAGTGCTACCGAGGCAATGTTATTATTCCGACGTTCCAGTAGCCGACTGGCCCATCCCGATACGACATCCTGTTTACGTTTTACCGACTGCAACACCGCTCTGGCACCGTGAATAAGTAAGGTTCGCAAATAAATATCGCCTCGTTTGCTTATCCCGAGCAGAACTTGTTTGCCACCACTTGAATGTTGACGTGGAACCAGTCCAAGCCAGGCAGCCAGCTGTCGACTAATTTCGAAATTACTGGCATTGCCGATAGTCGCAATGAGTGCACTGGCGGTAATCGGACCAATGCCTGGGATCTTGCTGATACGCTGACATAGTGCATTCTGGCGGTAGCACTGCTCAATTTGCTTGTCGAGCGTAGCGACGACATCAAACAAATATGCCAGATGGTGTCGTAACAGACTCAGCTGTACACGAAACAGAGAGGGCAACGCGTTATCAGCATCTTCCAGGATCTCTGGTAACAAAAGCTGTAGCTGCTGGATCCCTCGGGGAACGACGATGCCAAATTCAGCCAATAATCCCCGAATTTGATTCGCCTGAGCGGTCCGTTGTTTGATAAAGCTCTGACGGCTCCGGTGAAGTGCCAGTACGGCCTGTTGCTCAGGGGTCTTGACCGGCACGAACCTCATGTTGGGTCGCGTGACGGTTTCGCAAATAGCCTCTGCATCCGCAGCATCATGCTTATTGGTTTTGACATAGGGCTTGACGAACTGAGGAGCCATTAGTTTGACGTTATGGCCCATCGACATCAGTTTGCTGGCCCAAAAGTGAGCAGAAGCACAGGCTTCCATGCCGATTAAACATGGAGGTATGTTGGCAAAAAAGGAAAGCATTTTTGCGCGTTTGAGTTGCTTATTGAACAACCGTTTACCGTGTTCATCAATTCCGTGGACCTAGAAAACCTCTTTCGCCAAATCAATACCGATAGTCTTAACGTTCATGATGGCCGCTCCGCTCAGGTAGTGGGGATTCATCGTCTCACTGTGGCACAAGAGAAGGGAGGCGACCATTCCATTAACAAAGCCGACGATACAGTCAAGGTAAACAATGGGATCCTCCATCTCGAGAATAATTATCTGTTGTTATCTACCATATTTCTCAACCTGAAACTTTGCCAGTGACTATGCCATTGGACTTTATAACAACTAACAAAAAGTCGGTTAAGATTATTGGAGCGCTGATTACTGAATATCTGAAAAGTAGCTCTGGTTTTGATAAGCCACATGACTGTGGATTTCTTTCTTCGATAGTTGAAAAATGCTGATAGAATGGTCAGTTACCCTTTTAGTTTTCTTGACCACCTCCATAGGAGGTGGTTATTAATTGCCACTATTAAACCGTTACCTAAGTTGATATTTCTATATTTTGTACCAGTTAACACTCATGTGAACTGGTACAGTACATATCAGATACATCACTCTGACTCATCGGGGATACCATGCATCATATTGCTGTCACCCAGATGTTGTTCCCAGACATCATCGCATTTTATCGTACTGATTTCTTTTCCCTGTTTTAAAACAGTTATTTCCCCATCAGTATTTTTTCCATCATCGATATAGGAAACAGAGTAAGTATACTCGTTTTCTGGTATGTTCAATGTATGTATCGACACACCCTCAGCCCTACTGTAATTCCAGGCCTGACTTAGCTGGCTCACATTTTTTACCAAAGTGATTTCAGGAATCACCCCCCCCCTCCGTTAATATCCGACTTACCGAATAAATAAGTGACCTCATTATTATTCCTCAACACAGCTACTTCTTTAGTGGTTTTACCTTTTATGATACACCCGAACAGAACATCTGAATCTCCATAAGGTGATGCCATTACTGAACAGGAGGCGGTTATTACCCCCAGAGTGATTACATATTTCAGTTTCTTTAAAAATTTCATACAAACCTCCTCTAAAAATAAATAATATATAAGAAGCACTTACCCCAAAGGTAAGTGCTTTGCCTCAAAAATGCCTATTCAATATATACAACAATCTTACCATCTGATTGTTCTGTCACGGTAATATCTTTAGTTGTCCCATCACTAATCTGAGCAAATCCATAGTGCCGTTTTCCTTCACTTTCAGTTAACGTTACGTTCTCACATTGCTGTGAGTACTGGCGTAGTTGCTTATGATAGATATCCGTTACCACCTCACATGCTGAGCGCTCCAGCATTGTTTTGCTACTGTTGAATGCAAAGTTCCCGATGCCATATACAACCCATATCCCAAGCCAGACCAGCAACAGCATTTTTCCCTGACCAACGGTTTTACAACGTTTAGCAATATAGACTGGCGAAAAAAGAATCCACCATTTTGAAAAGCTTGCCTTACCATGTTTATCCAGTAACTTCCAGTCCATATAGAACAAAATAACCAGGGCAATCATAACGAACAGATTAACCGTATAGTTGACAGCTAAACTAAACAAACATGCAGATAAAACGCCGACAACAAACAATCCCGTTGCAATCCAGATATATTTTTCATGTAACGACGAATTGTCTATATTTAATAATTTACGGATATTCTCAGCGCTTACAAAATCAGACTTGTTACGATCGCCAACAATAAAAGAAATCAATTTATTATTATACAGTACCCTGGTTTCATCGTTTAACAAAATGGATTTCATCTCACGGATGAATTTTAAATCTGCATCATCACGTTCACTTACTTTTTGTATCGCATCGTTTAATTCATCAACGCTGGCATTCATATCCAGCTCAAGATATTCATAATAGTTTATCATGATAATTCCTTATCTTTACATAATAACCGAAATATTACAGAGAACGTTAAAATGGTATACTTCAAGAGTATTGAACAGGAGGGGAGTATGGCGGTGAATATAAAATAATTATTAAAATACGTAATCATCCCCCTTATTGACATAACAAAAAAACAATCCCTATACAAACAAGTAACATGAATAAAAAACCAATGCCAAGATAGGCTTTAAAAAGCCTCTTAACTCTGTCTAGTTTCATTTTGACCTCACGACTACAGCAAAAAGAATCGCACCAAATATGGGGTCTATAAGCATACTGATAACAAACCATATGAAGAACGAACGGCCACTGGCCTGAGCCAATTTACCAATAACTATTGATGCTCCGATCCACAAAAGTAAAAGAATAAATGCCATCGTTGGCTCCTTGAAAAATAGCAATAAATGACTGAAGTGGCGGTTTAATGCCGTCACTTTGTCCGGTAAACATGTTGAATAGATGGGCAGACTTATACCTGCCGCATTGAAACATCCTTGCTATAGGCGCATGGTGCATCTCCTTATTGTCACCCGGTAAGAATCCTGTCCTGATGCTAATTAAATCCTTTCTAAGATAGGGAGGTTATGAGTGCAGGTAAAATTGTTATTACCGATCGAATTTCAATAATTGATCTGCAGAATCTATTGATAAAAACGATCAATTTAATACATTCAATAGTCAATAGCTATCATTATGGTGATATCGATCGTTTTTATAGATCAGTTTATGCGGCGGATGTGGCGTATTAAAATTGATGGGGCAAGTAGTGAGAATTTTTTATTCATTAAAATCATAAAGATATGAAGTTTTGCATAGTCTTCTAGTCAAAGGTATGACCACAATCGCCACACTCAAATCTGTCAAACAGGAGTCCATCAAGGGCTGAGCCGGTAACCGCTCCCGCAGTTGCGCCAGCCACAAACCTCCCCAGCACAGCACCAATAACAGCCCCGGTTGCAGTCCCCAGAACTGGCACAACAGAGCCAATCGCAGCCCCCGAGCTTGCTCCACTAAGGGCTCCAGCCACACCTCCAGCAATACCTCCAGCCTTCCTCCCAATGTTACGTTCGCTAACGTGTTCAGAACCACATTTTGGACACATTGTAACCATTGATAAAATCTCCTGATTTTAGGTTGTTAAAAAGCAAAAAGGCACCCGAACGTTAAAGTACGGATGCCTTCTTTATGTAATCACTCATGTTGAATCTACGGGGTTAAGGGGCCAACATATAGCGTCATGTGTTATCTGGTCAGCATGGGATTATTAATTTTCGCAAAATCAAAAGGACTAATACTCTTCTCCCGGTTTGCATCCAGGAAGTTTGCCCACCATTGCAGCATCAATTTGCGTTCATCCAGATGTTCCGCTTTATGGATATATGCTGCACGTACCGAGTTACGTTCCATATGGCTCATCTGACGCTCCACCGCATCCTTCGACCATAGCCCTGACTCAATTAATGAACTACAGGCCATTGTGCGGAAGCCATGGCCGCAAACATCAACTTTAGTGTCATAGCCCATTACCCGTAGCGCACTGTTTACTGTGTTCTCGCTCATGGGCTTACGCGGATCGTGATCTCCAATAAAAATGAGTTCATGTTCACCGCAGAACTGCTTTATCTGCTTTAGGATTGCCAGCGCCTGCTTTGAAAGCGGCACCAGATGAGGCGTACGCATCTTTGATCCTCGCTGAGAATGTTTCACGCCGGGAATAGGCTCTCGCTCAGGCGGGATGGTCCACATTGACGTTTCAAAATCGATCTCTGACCAGCGAGCAAAACGCAGCTCACTGGACCGAATAAAGATTAGCAGAGTGAGTTCCGTTGCCCAGCGGGTTAGTGGCCTGCCGGTATAGCCGTCTATTTTCTCAAGTAACTCAGGGATGCGCTTTAATTCTAGCGCCGGACGATGTTGTCGATTTCCAGATGCGACGGCTCCGGCCATCTCTTGTGCCGGATTGTAATCAATCAACCCGCTTTGCACTGCATAACGCATGATCGCTGTGGTGCGCTGTTGGAGACGAGAAGCCACCTCAAGACGCCCAGACAGTTCCACTGCTTTAATGGGTGCCAGTAAGTCACGAGTGCCCAATTCAGCAATATTGCGAGTACCAATTGCCGGGAAGATATTGTCCTCCAGGCTCTTTTTTACGCGATTAGCATGATCTTCCGACCATTTTTGGTTAGTCGCAAGCCACTCTCTGGCAACCTTCTCGAAAGTAATAATCTCTTTCGCCTGCTCTTCTTTCACAGCACGTTTATGCTCACGAGGATCGATACCAGCAGCTACCAACCTTCTGGCCTCTTCCCTTTTCTTCCTAGCATCCGCCAGTGAAATTTCAGGATAGACACCGAACGCCATCAAATGCTGTTTACCGCCAAAACGGAAACGGAATCGCCAATACTTTGAGCCGTTAGGTTTTACAAGTAAGGACATGCCGTCGCCGTCAACAAGTGAATACTCTTTCTCCTCAGGTTTCGCAGAACGAACTTTAGTATCCGTTAGGGCCATAATGGTCCTCCTTCCATTGGTATATCGTGAGTATACAAGCAATATCGAATCGAAAAATATACTCATTAGTATACTCACAAGCTTGTTGATGTGGGTTGAGTTAGGTTGACTTCAGTTGAGGGAAAAAGCGGGTAAAGCTTTGCGTGGCGCGGATTTCGGACATAAAAAAAGACGTCGATTGACGTCTATTTATGTAATTTTGGTGCCGAAGGCCGGACTCGAACCGGCACGTATTTCTACGGTTGATTTTGAATCAACTGCGTCTACCGATTTCGCCACTCCGGCACGGAAAGGATACGGAAAACGTTCTGGATTATACCTGTCACTGGCTGCTGCGCAAGCGGCAGAGTGCGATCGCCACGCTAAGTGTTGAAAAAAACAGCGCAAGCCGCATTTCGGCCAACATTCAATACGTTCCAGATATAAACCCCTCGTTCTCACCTTTCCCACTCGCGGTTTCCTCTTTCTCCGAGCCTGCTCGCAAAATCCTGCAAACGGCTCAATTCGGTTTACATTTTCGGCAATTTGTTATCAGATCCTGTTATTAGTACGCGTAATAACGCCGGTACTTTCCCAAAACAGGATTTCCGCAATGCGCTTCTATCAGATCGAACCGACGCTGGAGAACTACTGGCGCGGCATTATTCTTTTTGGCAAAAACGTCGCCTCCTATAAGTTTGCGCTGGCGCATGCGCTGTACGATATCCGCCGCGACGGTAGCGATCTGATACGCCTCGAGGAGCTGGCGGTGCCGTTCAGCCAGCATCTGTGTCGCCATCTTGAGCACGCCCCCAAACAGATCACGTCGCCAAAAAGCCAGTTTCTCAGCGCCTGTAGCCGCTTCAATCGCCAGGAGATAACCCAGGATCAGCTCATCGCGGCAACGGTTAAGCTCGGCTTTAGCGTGGTGCTGGATAAATTTCATAACGTGAATCAGGGCGAAATCGCCAGGCGCTTTTTTATCGACGAGCGTAAAACGCATCAAGGCATCCGTCTGACCGACGACTTTTATTCTCTGACGGAGCGCCAGCAGTACCAGAACCTGATCCACGAAACGGACGCCCGCTGGCGTCTGGTGGAGCAGGCGTGGGCAATGAACATCGCCAGCAGCCTGTTCGCCGTGGAATATGATGCCGCCGAACAGCAGCTCTTCAGCACCCTGAATACCCGACGAGTTGCCATCTCCAGCTGTCGCGACAGCCTGAACGGCTACCAAAAAGGCCGCTGCTTTTACTGCTATGCGCCGATCAGTCTCGAAAGCGGGGATGCGAACCTGGCCGACGTTGACCACTTTATCCCGTGGGCGGCGCGCGGCGAGGTGGCGAATATCAACGGCGTCTGGAACCTGGTACTCGCCTGCAAGAGCTGCAACCGCGGGGAGAAAGGCAAGTTTATGCGGGTACCGTCGGCAAAATTGCTGCGCCGCCTGCGCGACAGAAACGAATATTTTATTACCAGCCACCTTCCCTTGCGTGAAACCTTAATCCGTCAGACCGGCAACACGACCGCCCGCCGCGATGACTTCCTCGCCAAAATCTGGAACACTGCGCGCATTACGCTCCTTCATGAATGGGAACCTCAGGCCGCCGGAACGGATATATTCTGATGACAATCAACTACTACCAGCAGAACGCTGACAGCTTTGTGGCTTCAACCGTCGCTGTCGATATGACCTCTCTGTACGCGCCTTTTATCGGGGCAATTGAACCGAACGGGCTGATCCTCGATGCGGGATGCGGCTCCGGACGCGATGCCAAAGCCTTTGCCGATATGGGCTACCGGGTCGAGGCGTTTGACGCCTCACCGGCAATGGTCGAGCGGGCTGCGCAACACAGCGGGCTGGCCGTGCGTCAGGCGACCTTTCAAAGTATCAGCGAAAACGCGCGGTATGACGGCATCTGGTGCTGCGCTTCGCTGCTGCACGTTCCCGCCGCGGAGCTGCCGGGAGTGATGCACAAACTGGCTACGGCCCTCAAACCCGGCGGCGTCTGGTACGTCTCATTTAAATACGGTTCAGGCGAGCGAGAAAAAGAGGGGCGGCGGTTTACCGATCTCGACGAAGCAGAGCTGACGGCGCTGATCGAACCGCTGGCGGATATCCGTCTCGCCAACATGTGGCAGACGGTGGATAAGCGCCCGGAGCGGAGCGAAATCTGGCTCAACGCGCTGTTACTTAAAAGCTGAACTGTCGTGATGGCTTCTCTCTCGCGGAGAAGCCGGCTTACGCAAGCTTCCCCCCTCCTTCTGCCAAGCGTCCCCTCGCCCCATGCTCTACACTTCCTTCTTAACTACGCCAAACCCAAGGAAACTGTCATGAGCACTATTAAAAGTTACGCCGCCAAAGAAGCGGGCGCCGATCTGTCGCTGTGGGAGTACGATGCCGGCGACCTTAAGCCGGAAGATGTCGAAGTGCAGGTGGAGTACTGCGGGATCTGCCACTCCGACCTGTCGATGATCGACAACGAATGGGGCATGTCGAGCTATCCGCTGGTGGCCGGTCACGAGGTGATTGGCCGGGTGGCGGCGCTGGGCAGCGCGGCGCAGGATAAAGGGCTGAAGGTTGGCCAGAAGGTCGGCATTGGCTGGACGGCGCGCAGCTGCGGCCACTGCGACGCCTGTATCAGCGGCAACCACGTGAACTGCCTGGAAGGCTCGGTGCCCACCATCATCAACCGCGGCGGCTTCGCCGATAAGCTGCGCGCCGACTGGCAATGGGTGATCCCGCTGCCGGAAAACGTCGATCTTGAATCCGCCGGGCCGATGCTCTGCGGCGGCATTACCGTCTTCAAGCCGCTGCTGATGCATCACGTCACGGCCAACAGCCGCGTCGGCGTCATCGGCATTGGCGGCCTCGGCCATATCGCCATCAAGCTGCTGCACGCGATGGGCGCGGAAGTCACCGCCTTTAGCTCCAATCCGGCGAAAGAGCAGGAAGTGCTGGCAATGGGCGCCGATCGCGTGGTGAACAGTCGCGATCCCGAAGCCTTAAAGGCGCTGGCCGGCCAGTTCGACCTGATTATCAACACCGTCGCCGTCGACCTCGACTGGCAGCCGTACTTTGAAGCGCTGGCGTATGGCGGCAACTTCCACACCGTCGGGGCGGTAATGAAGCCGTTCCCGGTCCCCGCCTTCACCCTGATTGGCGGCGACCGCAGCATCTCCGGCTCGGCCACCGGCAACCCGGCCGAGCTGCGCAAGCTGATGAAATTTGCCGGACGCAGCAAAGTCGCGCCGACCACCGAGCTGTTCCCGATGTCGCAGATCAACGAGGCGCTGAAGCACGTTCGCGAGGGCAAGGCCCGCTACCGCGTGGTGCTGAAAGCCGACTTCTGATCGTTCCTCGTCATGCTTCAGGCCGCAGCCGCGCGGCCTGAACGCCACTGACCGGGGTGATGCCGGGCGGCCCGTCTGCCCGGCGCTTGTTTCCCTGGTCATTAAACCGTCATCTCCCCGCCATACGTTTGCAGTCAATCCTTCTCACAATCCGGGCTTCTACAAACGCCTGAATGAGACGTCCGCCACCATGAGAAAAACCTGGCTCCCCTGGCTGATACTGTCGCCTTCCCTACTGTTTTTATTGCTGTTTACCTGGTTCCCCCTCGGGCGATCGATTTATGACAGCCTGTTCGATACCCGCATGGTCAGCGACGGCGGCCAGTATGTCGGGCTGGAGAACTTCAGTCGTCTGTTCGCCGACAGCGTCTTCTGGCAGTCGCTGGTGAATAATCTGCTTTATATCCTGCTGACGGTGGTACCGGGCGTGACGCTCGCCCTGCTGCTGGCGGTCGCCCTGACCGAGAATCACCGCGTCAACCGCTGGCTGCGCACCGCCTTCTTCTTCCCGATGATTATCCCGATGGTCAGCGCCGCCGCGCTGTGGCTGTTTATCTTTATGCCCGGCCTTGGCCTGCTCGATCACTATCTGGCGAAGCTGTTCGGCCCGATGAACAACAACTGGCTGGGGCGCAGCAATAGCGCGCTGCTGGCGCTGGCGCTGATTGGCGTGTGGAAGTTCGCCGGTTACTACATGCTGTTTTTCCTCGCCGGGCTGCAAAGCATTCCGGCCTCCACGCGCGAAGCGGCGATCGTGGAAGGCGCCACCCGCACGCAGGTGTTCTTTAAGGTCACGCTGCCGCTGCTGCGCCCGACCCTGAGCTTCGTGATAACCACGGCGCTGATCTACTCCATCACCCAGATCGACCACGTGGCGGTGATGACCCGCGGCGGGCCGGATAACGCCACTACCGTGCTGCTCTACTACATCCAGAACCTCGCCTGGGACACCCATGATTTAGGTAAAGCTTCCGCCGCCACCTTCCTGACGCTGGCCGGGCTGTTTGCCTTCTCGCTGATTAACCTCAAACTGCTGGAGAAAGGAGCGCACTATGAGCGCTGAAATCTCGCCGCTGGCGCTGCGATCGCACAGCGTATCGCGCCCACTCTGGCTGCGCCTGCGCCGCTCGCAGCCCTTTACGCTCACGGTATTAATGTGCTGCCTGGCGCTGCTGTGGATGAGCCCGTTTTTATGGATGCTGGCGACCTCGTTCAGCGCCACGACCTTCGGCGAGGATATGGCCTCGCTGCTGCCCCGTATGCCGCTGACGCTGGATAACTTCCGCGATGCCTGGGCCAGCGCCGACTGGCTGAGCCTCTACGCCAACACCCTTATCTTCACCTTCGGCACCTTCTTCGTGCAGCTGTTGACCATCACCACCGCCGGCTACGTCTTCGCATGCCACGAGTTTCGCGGCAAGAAGACGCTGTTCCTGATGTTCCTCGTCCAGCTGATGATCATGCCGGTGGTGATGATGGTGCCGAACATGCTGACCCTGAAAACCTTCGGCCTGCTCAACACCCTCACCGGGGTGATGATGCCCTACTTCACCTCGGCGTTCGGCGTGTTCCTGATGCGTCAGGCGTTTCTGGCCATACCCAAAGAGCTGGAAGAGGCGGCGCTGATGGAGGGCTGTCGCTGGTGGCAGGTGCTGTTCCGCGTGCTGCTGCCGATGTCCTGGCCGTCGGTGCTGGCCTTCGCCACCGTCAGCATTACCTACCACTGGAACGAGTATCTGTGGCCGCTGATGATGCTGAACGACCCGGACAAACAGGTGCTGACCGTGGGGCTGGTCTCGTTCGCCATGGGCGCAGAATCCGGCGGTCAGTGGGGCATCATCGGCGCCGGCACGCTGATGGTCTGCCTGCCGCTGATGCTGGCGTTCATCCTCTTCCAGAAACAGTTCCTGCGAAGCTTCGGCTTCTCCGGGATCAAATAAGGAGCTCTTCATGCTGTTAGCGCAAATTTCCGATACCCATTTCCGCAGCCGCGGCCAGAAGCTGTACGGCTTTATTGACGTCAACGCCGCCAATGCCGATGTCGTCTCCCAGCTGAATGCCCTGCAGGAGCGTCCGGACGCGGTGGTGGTGAGCGGCGATATCGTCAACTGCGGCCGCCCGGAAGAGTATGAGGTCGCCCGCCAGATCCTCGGCAGCCTGAACTATCCGCTGTATCTCATTCCCGGCAACCACGACGATAAAGCGCTGTTTCTGGAGTACCTGCATCCGCTGTGCCCGCAGCTCGGCCGCGACGCGCAAAACATGCACTATGCGGTAGACGATTTTGCCACTCGCCTGCTGTTTATCGACTCCAGCCGGGCGGGTACGTCGAAAGGCTGGCTGACCGAGGAAACCATCAAGTGGCTGGAAGCCCAGCTGTTTGATGGCGGCGATAAACCGGCGACGGTGTTTATGCATCATCCGCCGCTGCCGCTGGGCAACGCGCAGATGGACCCTATCGCCTGCGAAAACGGCCATCGTCTGCTGGCGCTGGTTGAGCGTTTCCCGTCGCTGACGCGCATTTTCTGCGGCCATAACCACAGCCTGACCATGACCCAGTATCGCCAGGCCATCATCTCCACCATCCCGGGAACCGTCCACCAGGTGCCCTATTTTCATGAAGATACCCGTCCGTATTACGACCTCTCTCCGGCGTCGTGCCTGATGCATCGCCAGGTCGACGAGCAGTGGGTGAGCTATCAGCATCCTCTGACCCATTACGCCGGACCGTGGATGTACGACGAAAATATCAGCTGCCCAACGGAAGATTGCTAAACGCCATGCTTAGTCTGCAAAACATCAGTAAACAGTTTGACGGTAAACCGGCCCTCAGCGCCCTGTCGCTGGATATTCGCGAAGGGGAATTCGTGGTGCTGGTGGGCCCGTCCGGCTGCGGTAAAAGCACCCTGCTGCGCCTGCTCGCCGGGCTGGAGCCGGTCAGCGAGGGGGAGATCTGGCTGCACGATGAGAACATCACCGAAATGTCGCCCAGAGAGCGCAACTTCGCGATGATCTTCCAGAACTATGCGCTGTTTCCGCACCTGTCGGTGCGCGACAACATCACCTTCGGCATGAAGGTGCGCAAAGAGGAGAAGACCAGCTGGCAGCCGCGGGTGGATAAAGTCGCGCAGATGCTGCAGCTGGATACCCTGCTCGATCGCAAACCGGCGAAGCTCTCCGGCGGCCAGCGGCAGCGGGTGGCGATGGCACGGGCGATTGTGCGCAATCCGCGCCTGTTCCTGATGGATGAGCCGCTCTCCAACCTCGACGCCCGCCTGCGTAGCGAAGTGCGCGACAGCATTATGGACCTCCACCAGCAGCTCAGAACCAGCACCGTCTACGTCACCCATGACCAGACGGAAGCGATGTCGATGGCCGACCGCATCGTGGTGATGAACGGCGGCCACGTACAGCAGGTCGGGCGACCGGAGTATCTGTACGCCAACCCGGCCAACCTGTTTGTCGCCGGGTTTATCGGATCTCCGGCGATGAATCTGCTCTCACTGCCCTGCGCTGATGGTGAGGTATTACTGGGTGAGCTGCGCTATCCGCTGCCGCCGCGCTACCGTGAAGAATCCCGGGTGTGGTTAGGCATTCGCCCGGAACATATCAGCGACCGCGTGGAGGAGAGCCATCTGCGCCTGCCCGCCACCGTGCTGCAACGAGAACTGATGGGAGCCGATTATTTGCTCCACGTCAGCACCCCCATCGGCACCCTACGCTTTAGCCGTCGCCATCGCGGCGCGGTGCCGGAGAAAGGCGATTCGCTGATCCTCGGCTTTTCACCTGCCGATGTGCATCTTTTTCATGCTGAGAAACAGCATAATTTACTGATGGAGACAGACCATGTTTAAACCTCTCACCGCTCTCGCGGTTGGGCTCAGCCTTGCCCTGAGCGGCGCGGCGCTGGCGAAAGAGAAGATCGACTTCATGTTTCCGGCGCCGGTGGACGGCAAGCTGACCATGGAGATGACCCGCGTCATTAAGCAATTCAACGAGTCGCAGCAGGATGTCGAAGTGCGCGGGATCTTTACCGGCAACTACGACACCACCAAGATCAAAGCCGAATCGGCGCAGAAGGCCGGGCAGCCGCCCGCGCTGGTGATTATGTCCGCTAACTTCACCACCGATCTGGCGCTGAAGGATGAGATCCTGCCGATGGACGAGCTGTTCCAGTATGGCGATCAAAAAGCGGGGGATTTTCTGGTGAAGGCGTTCTGGCCCGCAATGCATAAAAACGCCCAGGTGATGGGCACCACCTATGCGATCCCGTTCCATAACTCGACGCCGATCCTCTACTACAACAAAACGATGTTCGATCGGGCCGGGATCAAACAGCCGCCGCAAACCTGGGCCGAGCTGCTGGCGGACGCCAAAAAGCTGACCGACGAAAGCAAAGGCCAGTGGGGGATCATGCTGCCGTCGACCAACGATGATTACGGCGGCTGGATCTTCTCGGCGCTGGTGCGCGCCAACGGCGGGAAATACTTTAACGAGGACTATCCGGGCGAAGTCTATTACAACACGCCAACCACCATCGGCGCCCTGCGCTTCTGGCAGAACCTGGTCTATAAAGACAAAGTCATGCCTTCCGGCGTGCTGAATTCGAAACAGATCGGCGCCAGCTTCTTCTCCGGCAAAGTTGGGATGGCGATGCTGAGTACCGGCGCGCTGGGCTTTATGCGCGAGAACAGCAAAGATTTTGAGCTGGGCGTGGCGATGCTGCCGGCCAAAGAGCAGCGCGCGGTACCGATCGGCGGCGCCAGCTTGGTAAGCTTCAAGGGCATCAACGACGCGCAGAAAAAAGCGGCGTATCAGTTCCTGACGTATCTGGTGAGCCCGCAGGTCAACGGCGCCTGGAGCCGCTTTACCGGCTACTTCTCCCCGCGTAAGGCCGCCTACGATACGCCGGAAATGAAGGCGTATCTGCAGCAGGATCCGCGCGCGGCTATCGCCCTCGAACAGCTGAAGTATGCCCATCCGTGGTACTCCACCTGGGAGACCGTTGCCGTGCGTAAAGCGATGGAAAACCAGCTGGCCGCGGTGGTCAACGATGCCAAAGTCACCCCGGAAGCCGCGGTGCAGGCGGCGCAGAAGGAGGCCGATGCGCTGATGAAGCCCTACGTCGATAAGACCGCGCTGGCGGAAGTGAAGTAGGCCTTTCCCTCACTATCCCCGCAGATAGCTGAGGTATCTTCTGCAATACCGTACGGAAGCAGTGTGCCCCCTCCCCCTTTTCAAGGGGAGGGGATCGTTCGATACGGCTCGTTAGCCCGGACCGTGCAGACCGCTGAGCACCGCTCCAGCATTGCAGATACCGTTGGCAATCAGCGTTACACTTTATCCGCCTGCGATTCAGCCATTATTCGCCGGGCCCTGGCGGCCTGCCCTTCTTCACTGGTGTCCAGCTTATCCCGCAGATAGTGCTCGATTTGTTCAAGACTACGGTGGCGGGTTTCCGGTACGCATTTAATTACGAATATCGCGCCAAATACGCCAATACCGGCGAAGATAAAGAAGGTGCCTGAAAGCCCTAACCACGCCAGCAGTATCGGGAAGAACAGGGAGATCAGGAAGTTGGCAATCCACATTGAAAATACCGCCCCCCCCATAAAAATACCGCGCAGGCGGGTTGGAAATATTTCCGACATGAGCAGCCAGGTCACTGGCGATAGCGCCCCCTGCTGAAAGCTCAGAAACAGTAACATCCCTGCCAGAACCATATAGGCGCGCAGCGCATCAGGCTGGCCGTTAACCGTCTCCGGCAGCAGATAGCTGACCGCACCGATAAAGACCAGGCAAGCGGTGCAGCCAAACTGACCAATCATGGTCATCGGGCGACGGCCAATTTTGCCAAGCATCCAGATGCCAACGAATGTCATCAATACGGAGACTACGCCGTTGGCGATAGTGGCAAACAGCGCGGCATTATCAGTCATACCAACCGAGGTCAGTACCGTGGGGGCATAGTACATAATGGTATTTACACCGGTAAGCTGTTGGATAACCGCTATACCAATACCGATCATAAACAGCTTGAACAACCACGGGGTCATAATCTCGCTGAACCGGGGCTTACCGAGATTGCGCTGCTCATCCAGCGTTTCGGTGATCTCCAGCAGCTCCCACTCAACATCATCTTTATGCCGGGTGCGCTCAAGCACGCGACGGGCTTCCGCCAGGCGCCCTTTCATCGCGTACCAGCGCGGTGAATCCGGCATAAACATCATGCCAAACCAGAGCAGCACGGCGGGTAGCGTCGCCACCGCCAGCATCCAGCGCCAGGTGCTTTCCCCGCCCCAGACTTCATGGAACGTGGCATTAGAAATATAGGCCAGCAGCTGACCGGATACGATCATCAGCTCCTGCAAAGTAACCAGCTGTCCGCGCTTATTCGCGGGAGCTATCTCGGCAATATAGACCGGAACGGTGGCCGCCGCCCCGCCGACCGCCACGCCGAGAATAAGACGAAAGAAAATCATCCAGTTAACGTCCGGCGCCATAGAGGTGCCTATCGCGCCGATGGCAAAAAGCACCGCCAGCCACAGAATAATTTTCTTTCTGCCCGCCGCATTCGCCAGATTGCCAGAAAGCAGCGCGCCAAAGGCGGCGCCGAATAGCAGCGAGCTGGTGACCAGACCGGTGGTAAAGGGAGTAAGATGAAGCTCGGTGCCCATAAAGAGTAAGGCACCGGAAATCACCCCGGTATCATAGCCAAAAAGTAAACCGCCAAGCGTCGCGATCAGGGCGACAACTTTTACAAAGGGCGTTGTCGGGGTCTCGCTATTCGGTCCCGACGCTTTATTGAGTGTAAGGTATTGTTCCTTAGACATAATAGACTCCAGTAACCCGCCTTGTTTGAGGGAAGATTTGCTCTAGTCTGAATGCAGAGGCCGAGGCCTCACCGACGTGTTGTTTTCGTTCTACGTCTTGAGCTACTGCTGAGTGATGGGGTAAAAAAAGCAGGCCATACGACGTATGGCCTGAAAATAAAACAACGATTAGATTCCTGCCGTCTCGCGGATATATTTGCGCGCTTTTACGGCATATTCGAATGGGTTGGCCAGCGCCGGATCCTGCTCGGCCTCAACCACCATCCAGCCTTTATAGCCATGCTCGTCCAGCAGCTTGAACACCGGACGGAAATCAATGACGCCGTCGCCCGGCACGGTGAAGGTCCCCTTCTTCACGCCGTCCAGGAAGGAGAGCCCTTCGCGACGCACCTGCTCGATCACCGGCGGACGCACGTCTTTCAGGTGCACGTGGTTAATGCGCGGCAGATATTTTTTCAGAATCGCCAGCATCGGCTCTTCGCCGCCTTCGGAATACCAGGCGTGTCCGGTGTCGTAGAGCAGGAAGACTTTGTCATCCACCAGCGACATAAACTTGTCGATCTCTGCCGTCGTCTGGATACCGGTGCCCATATGGTGGTGCAGACAAACCTGCATGCCCTTTTCCGCCGCCAGACGACCGAGGGTGTTATAGCCTTCCGCCACCCGCTGCCACTCTTCTTCGCTAAAGCACGGTTTCGCATTCTCCAGGATGGGCTTTTCCAGCCCCTGGATGCTGCCGCTCTGCTCAGAGCAGCCGATCACTTTCGCGCCCATAGCATGCAGGAAATTCATGTGGTTAACGAATTCATCAATGGTCTTTTCCCGCTGGCCGTTAGCAAAAAAGGTGCTGAACCAGGCGTTGCAAATCTGAATGCCGCGGATATCCAGCATCGGCTTGAGAACCGCCGGATCGCGTGGATATTTGCTGCCGACTTCGCTGCCGGTAAAGCCCGCCAGCGCCATTTCGCTGACGATTTGCTGGAAAGTATTCTCGCTGCCCAGCTCCGGCATATCGTCGTTAGTCCAGCCAATCGGGGCGATAGCCAGTTTTACGTTATCTTTGTTCATAGTAGGGGGCTCCTGCCGCTGCGCCTTACCGGCGCAGCAATTCACGTTCGATGAGTTCACGGGTTTCCACTGCCTGGTATTTCATCTTTTCCGGGTAGCCGAACAGCGAGGTGGCCACAATCGGCTCACCGCCGACCTTGAAGGTCTGCTCGGCAAATTTCATATCGCGCAGGGTGCGGAACAGCGCGTCGAAATCAACATCCCCTTCTCCGACGCCCACGTGCTGGTGAACGACGGCATCTACGCCCGGTGGGTTAACGATATAGCGGCAGTGTTTTGTATGGTTGCGGGTATCCGCGATCAGCACATGGGAGAGATCGCTTCCCGCGTAGCGCAGCATCTTCTCAACGTCGCCCACGCCTTTGTCATAGAAAAAGGTATGCGGGACGCTGTAAACGTACTTAACGTTATCGCTGCGGAACGACTTCACGATATCGACGGTTTCGTTGTTCTCTTCGCAGAAGTCCCACGGATGTGCCTGAATTTCAACGCGGATGCCTTCGCGCTCAAAAATCGGCAGCAGCTCTTCCATGGAGCGATAGAACATCTCATCGCAAATCTCCGGCTGGTTAGGATCGCCGGAGAACTCGGTGTTGATCACCTGAACACCCATTTCAACCGCGATTTCGATCAGCCGTTTCCAGTTTTTCACTGCCGCCTGACGGCGCAGCTCATCCGGACCGGACCAGCGGTAGACGCAGATAAACGAGGAGAGCTCCACGCCGGTATCGCGCAGCGCCTGCTTGTACTCAGCCATAATTTCCCGGCTGGCGCGCGGGTGCTTGTAGAACGGGTTGATCTGCGGGTGCGGCGATTGCTCAATGTACTTGTAGCCCCACTCCGCCACCTGATGGACCATTCGGGTTACCCCGAGGTCTTTAATGACATCAACGTCAAAAGCAATTTTCATCGTCGTTACCTGTGCAAAGAAGTTCCGTCAGCAAAGCGGGATTAACGTTTGTAGAATGCCGGGCATTCCGGCAGCGTCACCTCAACCGGCTCGCTGGTTTCCTGGGCTTTGATACAGGCGTCGGCAGCAACGGACGCCGCGTAGCCATCCCACGCCGATGGGCCGTGCAGCTGGCCGGCCTGAACATCATTGATAAAGGCCTGTAGTTCAACGTCATACGCTTTGATAAAGCGATCCTTCCAGTCGGTCAGGATAGCGGTCGACAGGTTAGCGGCTTTGCGCATCTGCACAGCCGACGGCTCAGGCAGGCGGGCAATCCCGGTTTCCCCTACCACTTCACACTGGATGTCGTAGCCGTACTGGCAGTTCACGAAGACTTCCACGTCGATCAGCGTGCCTTTTTTGGTTTCAAACGACACGATCTGCGGGTCTTTCAGGCGCGCGTGGGTGTGGGACGTGGAGCGCGGGAAGCGCACCTGCACGGAAACATAGTCGTCATTCAGCAGCCAGCGCAGAACGTCCAGTTCGTGAATCAGGGTGTTGGTGATCGCCATGTTGGTGATGTAATCCTCACCCACCGACTGGTTGCGGTGCGCGCAGCGCAGCATCAGCGGCGCGCCGATATCGCCGTCATCGATCACTTTTTTCAGCGCCAGATAGCCTTCGTCGTAAGGGCGCATAAATCCAACCTGCACCAGGCGGCGACCGGCCTTCATTTCCGCATCAACGATGCGGCGGCAGCCTTCCGCGCTCATCGCCAGCGGCTTCTCGCAGAACACCGGCTTCCCGGCAGCGATGGCGGCCAGGGTGTACTCTTCGTGGGTGGGGTCCCATGAGGTGACCAGAATAGCGTCCACATCGCTGGCCTTAATCACGTCATGACCGTCGGCGTACACTTCGGCATGCACGCCCGGCAGCGCAACCGCGGCGCGGGCGTTCTCTTCGTTGATATCCGAAACCGCCACTACCGTGGCTCCCTGCAGTACCTGAGTGCAACGACGGATATGCTCTTTACCGATAGCGCCGGCACCGATGACACCTAATTTGAGTGACATAGTTGGTTTTCTCCCGAGATTTGTAGGGTTCAGGGTTTGTGTTCTGTTTTAGTAATCCCGCGCCTGAGCGCGTTTTTCATTGATCATTTGCGCCACCTTGCGGATCCGCTCGGAGAGCGCAGACTGCGCGACGCCGACGTTCCACCAGCTGCCGTATTTGTGCACCATGGTTTTCGGCAGCACTTTAATGTCTATCAGGGTGCTGACGGTTTCGCGGCGTGCGGCGTCCAGCGCGTGGCGTAGTTCTTCTAGCGTCGTGACGCGCCAGGTTTTGCAGCCGTAGCCGGCAGCGACGGTGGCGAAATCTACCGGCACCAGGCCGCCCTGCAGCTGGCCCGATTCGGCGCAGCGGAAGCGGAACTCGGTGCCGAAGCTGTCCATACCGTGCTCCATCTGCAGGTTGTTAATGCAGCCGTTGGCCATGTTGTCGAGCAGCACGATGTTGATCTTCGCGCGCTCCTGCAGGGAGGTCACCAGCTCGGAGTGCAGCATCATGAACGAGCCGTCGCCGACCAGCGAATAGACCTCGCTTTGCGGTTGGGCTAACTTCACGCCCAGCGCGGCGCTGACTTCGTACCCCATGCAGGAGTAGCCGTATTCCACGTGATAGGTGTTGGTGGCCCGGTTGCGCCAGACGCGCTGCAGGTCTCCCGGCAGGCTACCCGCCGCCGCCACAATCACCGCATCCGCCGGCAGCGTTTCGTTGAGTACGCCAAGGACGCTGCTTTGCGTCAGGGTAGAGTCGGTTATCTGACGAAATTCGCGATACACCGATTCCCGATCCAGATGGTCGTCGATTTCCGGGACGAAAGCGGTTTCCTGCCACACCGCCTGGTAAACGCGCTGGGTCTCTTTCAGCTGGCGGCTCTGTACGCTTTCAATTTGCTCGCCCCAGCCAGCCTGCCAGGATTCGCCGGACAGGGCGTCGTCCAGGGCGGTGAGGGCTTCGCGAGCATCCGCCAGCATCGGGATGCCATCCAGCTTCCAGGCGTCGAAGTTGCTGACGTTAATATTGAGGAAGCGCACGCCCGGGTGCTGGAAAATCCATTTTGACGAGGTGGTGAAATCGCTGAAACGCGTGCCGAGACCGATGACCAGATCCGCCTCTTTCGCCAGCAGGTTCGCCGCCAGGCAGCCGGTTTCGCCGACGCCGCCCACGTTATACGGATGCGAAGAGACAACGCTGCCTTTACCCGCCTGGGTTTCGGCAAACGGCACGCCGTAGCGCTCGGCAAAACGGGTCAACGCCTCGCCGGCGCCGGAGTATTTCACCCCTCCGCCGCAGACGATCAGCGGCTTACGGCTGGCTTTAATCGCCGCCACGGCATCCGCCAGCTGCGCGGCGCTGGCCGGGCGGCGGTCAAGGCGGTGTACCCGGCGGGTAAAGAAGGATTCCGGATAATCCCAGGCTTCGCCCTGGACATCCTGCGGCAGACAGAGCGTGACCGCACCGGTTTCCGCCGGGTCGGTCAATACGCGCATGGCGTTGATACAGGCGCTCATCAGCTGTTCCGGACGGGTGATACGATCCCAGTATTTACTCACCGCGCGAAACGCGTCGTTAGTGGTAATGCTGAGATCGTGGCTCTGTTCGATTTGCTGCAGCACCGGGTCAGGCTGGCGGGTCGCAAACACATCCCCCGGCAGCAGCAGCAGCGGGATGCGGTTGGCGGTCGCGGTGGCGGCAGCGGTAATCATGTTCGCCGCGCCGGGGCCAATGGAGGAGGTGCAGGCAATAATCTGACGACGCAGGGACTGTCTGGCAAAACCGGTGGCGACATGCGCCATCCCTTGCTCGTTACGCCCCTGATAGACCCGCATTTCACCGCTATCTTGTTCAAGGGCCTGACCCATTCCCAGCACGTTGCCGTGGCCAAAGATAGCAAAGATGCCTTTGACGAACTTATGCTCTTCGCCATCGACTTCCAGGTACTGGTTATCCAGGAACTTCACCAGCGCCTGCGCCATTGTCAGTCTCAGTTTGCCCATGTTGCCCAATCCTTATTGTTCAGTATTTGCGTGTGGGTTCGCGTTTTGCCCTGCCCAGCGATACAGCGATGAGTCAGGGAAATCGTTAACGTCACTGGAATACTTCTGGATTATAGGCAAACATTTTTTTCATTAAATAAAAATACAGAAAAAATATTTCATTTTGCGAGAGCGATCAAACTCTCTATGCATTTCACCCGTTTCATTCGCATCCTGTATACGGGATAACGCGCAAATTACGCGGCCCACCTCTTAATATCCCCTTAAAAATCATAGGTAAAGACCGCATCTAAACGGGCTCTGGTTCAACTTTCAGCCGCAGCCCAGGATCCGAGGCAGAATGAGGCTCAGCGCGGCATAGTGGTATATCCCTCACATTTTTGGTTTTTTAATTTCGATCTAGTTTGCAAATGAAATATTTATTTCTCAAACTAGAGATAACCAATAACCCTCAGGCTGTTTTCGGAGACGCTGTCGGTATCCCGACTCTTCCGTACAGCAGAAATGCAAAAGGAAACCCTAGCTATGAATGCAGCAGTAAAGCGACTCGACGTCATCTGTATTGGCCGGGTGGCAGTCGATCTCTATGCCCAGCAGATTGGCGCGAGGCTGGAAGATGTCGCCAGTTTTTCTAAATACCTGGGTGGCTCTTCCGGCAACGTCGCCTTCGGCACCGCCATTCAAGGATTAAAATCGGCAATGCTCGCTCGCGTGGGCGATGAGCATAATGGTCGTTTTCTACGCGAAACCCTGAGCCGCGCCGGCGTCGATACCGAATATCTGATCACCGATAAGCAGCGCCTGACGGCGTTAGTGATGCTGGGGATTAAAGATCAGGAGACGTTTCCGCTGATTTTTTACCGCGATAACTGCGCCGATATGGCCCTTTCGCCAGAAGATATTAAGGAAGAGTACATCGCCTCTTCCCGGGCGCTGGCGGTAACCGGCACCCACCTTTCGCACGCCAACACGCGCGAAGCGGTGCTGAAGGCGCTGGAGTACGCCCGCCGTCACGGCCTGCGTACCGCGCTGGATATCGACTATCGTCCGGTGCTTTGGGGGTTAACGTCTTTAGGCGACGGTGAAACGCGTTTCATTGAATCCGGCCAGGTGACCAGCCAGCTGCAGGAAGTCCTGCATCTGTTCGATTTAGTGGTGGGGACAGAAGAGGAGTTTCATATTGCCGGCGGCAGCACTGATACCCTGACCGCGCTGAAAAACGTGCGTAACGCCACGAAAGCGACGCTGGTTTGCAAGCGCGGTCCGATGGGCTGCGTGGTGCTGGAAGGCGCTATTCCCGACAGCTGGGATAGCGTGCCGCTGCAGCAGGGCGTACGCGTAGACGTGCTTAACGTCCTGGGCGCGGGCGATGCCTTTATGTCCGGGCTGCTGCGCGGCTGGCTTAACGATGAAGGCTGGGAGCAGGCCTGCCGCTACGCTAACGCCTGCGGCGCGCTGGTGGTTTCACGCCACGGCTGCGCGCCCGCAATGCCGACCAAAGCCGAGCTTGACGACTATCTGTCGCGGGCAGAATCGGTGCCGCGTCCGGATATCGACGATCGTCTCAACCATCTCCATCGCGTCACCAGCCGCCGCCAGGCATGGCCGGAGCTGTGCATTTTCGCCTTTGACCACCGTAAACAGCTGGCAGATCTGGCGCTGGAAACCGGGCGTGATGAATCCTGCATTCCGCAGCTGAAGCTGCTGCTGCTGGCGGCCGCGGAAGCCGCCGCAGACGAAGCCGGTCTTGACGGTCGCAGCGGCATCCTCGCCGATGGCACCTACGGCCAGCGCTCGCTCAATGCTATCACCGGCAAGGGCTGGTGGATTGGTCGACCGATTGAAATGCCGAGCTCGCGCCCGCTGCGTCTGGAACACGGCAACATCGGTTCCCAACTGATCGACTGGCCGCTGGAGCACGTGGTGAAATGCCTGGTCTTCTATCATCCGGCCGATCCGGCCGAGCTGCGCGCCGAACAGGATGCGCTGCTGCTGGAGGTCTGGCAGGCGTGCAACAAGTCCGGGCATGAGCTGCTGCTGGAAATCATCCTGCCGGAAAACGGCCCGGATAAAGATGAACGCCACTACCACGACATGCTGGAGCACTTCTATCAGCTGGGCATTCAGCCGGACTGGTGGAAGCTGCCGCCGCTGTCGAGCGCGGAATGGGAAAGGATTGGCAAACTGATCGCGCGCGAAGATAGCTGGTGCCGCGGGATCTTAATCCTCGGCCTGGACGCTCCTTCGGACCGTCTGCGCGCCGGTTTTGCCGAAGCGGCGAAGCATCCGATGATCAAAGGTTTTGCCGTAGGACGCACCATTTTTGGCCAGCCTTCACGGCGCTGGATGCAGGGAGAGCTCAGCGACGAGGCGCTGATTAACGAAGTGAAACGCAACTACCTCACGCTCATCGGCTACTGGCGAGAAGCCCGCGGCTGATTCCGCCCAGGCCCGCATCCTCTTCAGAAGATGCGGGCTTTTTTCTGGATCTTCGTGAAATGAATCGCGTATTTCATCGTAGTAAATGAAAAATTCGCTTCATTTGATACACTGGAAATTATATTCCTTTCATTTTCTCAGAGCGCAATCTATGGCCAATAATCCGACCCAACTTACCATCTTGCAGGATGAAATCAGGCGTCGCTACGACACGTTAAGCAAACGCCTGAAACAGGTAGCCCGCTATATTCTCGATAACAGCAATAGCGTGGCTTTCGACACCGTGGCCTCTATCGCGCAACAAGCTGACGTCCCCCCTTCCACGCTGATCCGCTTCGCTAACGCCTTTGGTTTTAGCGGCTTCAACGAAATGAAGCAGATGTTCAAGCAGCATCTGATGGAAGAGACGGCTAACTATACCGAGCGCGCGCGTCTGTTCCGCCAGACCACGACGGATGACGCAACCCCGCCGGAAACGCCGACCGAAATCCTGAATATGTTCACCATGGTCAATACCCAGGCGCTGCAGCAGCTGGCGATGCAGACCTCCGGCGACGATCTGCAGCGCGCGGTCGCGCTGCTGGCGGAAGCGGAGAATATCTACGTTATTGGCCTGCGCCGCTCCTTTAGTGTCGCCTCCTATCTGACCTACGCCCTGCGCCATCTGGACCGTAAAGCGTTCCTGATTGACGGTCTGGGCGGCATGTTTACCGAGCAGCTGAGCCTGGTCGGGCCGAAAGATGTCGTGGTGGCGGTGAGCTTCTCTCCGTATGCTCGGGAAGTGGTTGAACTGGTGGAGCTCGGCGCGCAGCGTAAAGCACGACAGATAGCGATTACCGACAGCCAGGTCAGCCCGCTGGCGGCCTTCAGCGACGTCTGCTTTGTGGTGCGCGAGGCGCAGGTTGATGGTTTCCGCTCGCAGGTGGCCTCGCTGTGCCTGGCCCAGACGCTGGCGGTCTCGCTGGCGCTGAACAGCAGCAAAGATGCAGAGACGAAGCAGCTGGCTTAAATTTTTCATGCCTCCCGGATGGCGACGTAAACGTCTTATCCGGGCTACTTGTCCGCAGACGACGATAAACCCGTAGCCCGGCTGAGCGCAGCGCGAGCCGGGGTGCAGCTGGCTTAAATTTTTCATGCCTACGGATGGCGACATAAACGTCTTACCCGGGCTACTTGTCCGCAGACGACGGTAAACCCGTAGCCCGGCTAAGCGCAGCGCGAGCCGGGGTGCAGCTGGCTTAAGCTTTTCATTATTCCCGGATGGCGACGTAAACGTCTTATCCGGGCTACTTGTCCGCAGACGACGGTAAACCCGTAGCCCGGCTAAGCGCAGCGCGAGCCGGGGTGCAGCTGGCTTAAATTTTTCATGCCTCCCGGATGGCGACGTAAACGTCTTATCCGGGCTACTTGTCCGCAGATGACGGTAAACCCGTAGCCCGGCTAAGCGCAGCGCGAGCCGGGGTGCAGCTGGCTTAAGTTTTTCATGACTCCCGGATGGCGATGTACACGTCTTATCCGGGCTACTTGTCCGCAGACGACGGTAAACCAGTAGCCCGGCTAAGCGCAGCGCGAGCCGGGGATGTGGCAGAATTGCGACGACGATCTTATTCGGGTAACAGGATCAAAAAGGCCGGTAAGCATGGCTAACCGGCCTTTTTATCCTCAACCGATGCTAATCGTGGCGGGGATAATCAGGGCTATTGATCCACGCGTGATCCTCTTCCCAGGTAAACATCCATTTGCGATCCGGGCCGGCCATCACGTTCAGATAGTAGCTGTCATATCCGGCAATCGCCGCCACCGGATGGTAGCCGCGCGGCACCATGACCACATCGTGGTTGTAGGGAGCCATACAGGCATCAAGGCTGCGGTCATCGGTGTAGACGCGCTGGAAGGCAAAACCCTGCGGCGGATCGAAACGGTGGTAGTAGGTCTCTTCCAGCTGGGTTTCCTGTCCCGGCAGCGCCGTATCGTGCTTGTGCGACGGCCATGAGCTGGTCGCCCCTTCGTCAGTGTAAACCTCCACCACCAGCAGGCAGTCCGCCTGCGCGCTATCCGGCAGAATATTGTGCACCAGCCGCTGGTTACGCCCTTTACCGCGATGCTCTACGCCCACGTCCTGCGGGGAGATAACCCGTGCAGGGAAGGTTCCTTTACCCGGCGCGCTGCATACGGCCAGCTCGAGGTCAGAATCTGCCGTCACTTCGACTTTATCCTGCGGCGGCACGTAGACTGACCAGGGCGGCGTCCGCTCAAACGGCGACATACGCTGGCCGAGGTTCGGGAAATCCGCCTGCGTGGTTTTTACCGAAGCCAGGCCGGCAACCAGCACCAGGCACAGTTCGCGATCGCCGCTTTCCAGGGTGACGGTTTGCCCTTTCTTTAACATCCAGACATCAAAACCAATGTACTTCCACCCCGCGCTCTGCGGGGTGATGTGCTGAATCTGCCCTTCTTTTTTTGCTTTAGCCAGTAAAGACATGGCGCTCTCCTTCGCCGATTAGCCTAACGTCGGCATACTGAATTCAGATACGGTTTGCTGACCCTGCGGCCAGCGGACGGTGGCGGTTTTCATACGCGTATAGAAGCGCACGCCGTCCGGGCCATGGACGTTCAGTGCGCCGAATACGGAGCGTTTCCAGCCGCCAAAGCTATGGAAGGCCATGGGAACGGGTACCGGTACGTTGACCCCAACCATTCCGGCCTGGACATCATGGACAAATTCACGCGCGGTGTGGCCGTTGCTGGTAAAGACGGCGCTACCGTTGCCGAACTCATGGCTGTTCACCAGCTCCAGCGCGCTGTGGTAATCCGCCACGCGAACAATCCCCAGCACCGGGCCAAAAATCTCTTCGCGCCAGATAGTCATCTCCGGCGTGACGTTGTCGAACAGCGTTCCGCCGACGTAGTATCCCTCTTCAAACCCGGGCACCTGCGGCTTGCGTCCGTCAACCACCAGCGTCGCCCCCTCGCTGACCCCTTTATCAATATATCCCAGCACTTTTTTCTGATGGGTATCGGAGACGACCGGCCCCATTTCGTTCTCTTCTTTTCCGCGCATACAGCCCGGCCCAACCTTCAGGGATTCCACCAGCGGCTTCAGGCGCGCAATCAGTTTATCCGCCGTTTCATCACCCACGGCGACCACCACCGGCAGCGCCATGCAGCGCTCGCCCGCCGAGCCGAACGCGCCGCCCATAATGGCATTCACGGTGGCATCAAGATCGGCATCCGGCATCACAATCGCGTGGTTTTTCGCCGCGCCAAACGCCTGTACCCGCTTGCCATAAGCGCTGGCGGTTTTATAAATATGCTCCGCCACGCCGGAAGATCCGACAAAGCTTACCGCCGCGATCCGCGGGTCCCGGTATAGCTGCTCGGCATCTTCGTTGCTGCAGTGCACGACGTTAAAGACGCCATCCGGCAGACCCGCTTCTTTCAGCAATTCCGCCAGACGCACCGCGGCAGTAGGCGCCAGCGCTGGCGGCTTCAGGACAAAGCTGTTGCCGCAGGCCAGCGCCAGCGGGAACATCCACATCGGTACCATCGCCGGGAAGTTGAACGGCGTAATGCCCGCTACCACGCCCAGCGGCTGCATCAGAGAATAGCTATCAACGCCGGTGCCGACATCCGATGAGAACTCCCCTTTGATCAGGTGCGGAATACCGCAGGCAAACTCAACGACTTCCATGCCACGCGTCAGCTCCCCCATCGCGTCGGAAAACACTTTACCGTGTTCGCTGACGATAATCCCCGCCAGCTCTTCAGCGTGCTGTTCCAGTAACATTTTAAAATTGAACATCACGCGGGCGCGGCGCAGCGGCGTGGTGCGCGACCAGCTTTCAAAAGCATCACGCGCCACCTGAATGGTGTCAGAGACTTCCTGCGCGGTCGATAACGTGACTTCGCGGACCACTTTGCCCGTCGCGGGGTCGAAAACCGGCATTGTTTTGCTGCTGCCGCTGGTAACGGTTTTCCCGCCAATAAAGTTTCCTGTGATAGTCATGCTCTCGCCTCATCTGTATGGGGTATCGGGGGCCAACGCAGTACGGCCCATTACTGGATCTGCTGTGCTGTAACCGTAGTAAAATGAAATTAATATTTCAATATTGATAGCTAGTGAAATTCTATTTTGGTGATGATGGTCGCAATTTCGTGTAAGAAATTGCCGGCTTGCGGACTAAAGCACGATAAAAAGAGTTGAGATTTAGCGCCACCTGCAACCCGTGCTCTTTAAAACGCAGCAGAAAAATATTTTGCGAGTCGGCTCAAAAAATCACCATTTCATACATTGCTAATTTTGGAATAAATGTTTTGACTATGAGGTATTCGAACGAATCCGATCCCTACATTTCTGGAGAGTCAAAATGGCTATTGCATCGCAACGTTTCTGCATCAACCGCAAGATCGCCCCGTCACTCAGCATTGAGGCCTTTTTCCGGCTGGTGAACAGCCTGGGGTTGAACAAAGTCGAGCTACGTAACGACCTCCCCAGCGGAAAAGTAACCGACGACCTGAGCCACCAGCAGGTGCGAGAGCTGGCTGACCGCTACCATATTGAGATCCTCACTATCAATGCGGTCTACCCCTTCAACTGCCGCACCGCAGAGGTTCGTAGCCTGACGGAGTCATTGCTGAAAGAAGCCAAAGCCGTTGGCGCCAAATCGCTGGTGCTGTGCCCGCTGAACGATGGTACCGAGGTTCCGGCGAGCGAAACCCTTAACGCCCTGCGTGACCTGGCGCCGCTATTCGCCTTCTACGGTATTCAGGGGCTGGTGGAGCCGCTCGGTTTCCCGCAGAGCTCGCTCCGCTCCTCGGCGCAGGCGCAAACGCTGATCCACGACGCGCGGGTGCCGTTTAAGCTGCTGATAGATACCTTCCATCATCATCTTTATCCGCAGGCGGAGCAGGAGTTTAACCAGGTGGATATCGGCGAAATCGGTCTGGTCCATCTTTCCGGCGTAGAGGATTCCCGCCCGCGCGAAGCCCTTACCGACAATGAGCGCATCATGCTGACCGCAAAAGACCAGCTGCAAAGCTGCGAGCAGGTCAAAAACCTGGAGGCGCGCGGCTATCAGGGCGTGTATGCGTTCGAACCCTTCGCGCCGGAATTGGCAAACTGGAGCGAAGACGATATCCGCCGCGAAATCGAACAGAGCATCGCGTTAATTCAGCGCCACTGCGCCTGACGTGAATAAGCGAAGGTGTGCGTGATTTCCCTCCTTTTGCTATCAGGTTGCCTATACTCGCAGCAGGATAAATGGAGAAATCGCTCATGAGCTCACCTCTGCTGATTGCACGCACGCTGGATAAACAGCTGCATTTACTGCCCGCTATGGCCAACCGCCACGGCTTGATTACCGGCGCCACGGGGACCGGTAAAACCGTCACTCTGCAAAAGCTGGCGGAGTCTTTCTCGGAAATCGGCGTTCCGGTATTTATGGCCGATGTGAAAGGCGACCTCACCGGTATCGCCGAGTCGGGACAAAGTTCGGAAAAGCTGCAGGCGCGTCTGGAAAAAATCGGCGCAACGGACTGGCAGCCGCACGCCAATCCGGTGGTGCTATGGGATATTTTTGGCGAAAAAGGCCACCCGGTTCGCGCCACGGTTTCCGATCTCGGGCCGCTGCTGCTGGCTCGCCTGCTCAACCTCAATGAGGTTCAGTCTGGGGTGCTGAATATCATCTTCCGTATCGCCGACGATCGCGGGCTGCTGCTGCTCGACTTTAAAGACCTGCGCGCCATAACCCAATACATTGGCGACAACGCCAAAGCGTTTCAGAACCAGTACGGCAACATCAGCAGCGCCTCCGTTGGGGCGATTCAGCGCGGATTATTAACCCTGGAGCAGCAGGGCGCGGAGCACTTTTTCGGCGAACCTATGCTCGATATCCAGGACTGGATGCGCGTCGACGCTGAGGGTAAAGGAGTGATTAATATCCTGAGCGCCGAAAAGCTTTACCAGATGCCGAAGCTGTACGCCGCCAGCTTGCTGTGGATGCTCTCCGAGCTTTACGAACGCCTGCCGGAGGCCGGTGACCAGGAGAAGCCAAAGCTGGTCTTTTTCTTTGATGAAGCGCATCTGCTGTTTAACGATGCGCCGCAGGTGCTGCTGGATAAAATCGAGCAGGTCATTCGCCTGATTCGTTCTAAAGCCGTCGGGGTCTATTTTGTTTCACAAAACCCGGCGGACATTCCCGATGCGGTTCTCGGTCAGTTGGGTAATCGCGTGCAGCACGCCCTGCGCGCCTTCACGCCGAAAGACCAAAAAGCGGTAAAAACCGCCGCGCAGACCATGCGCGCGAATCCCGCGTTCAGTACCGAACAGGCGATCCAGGAGCTGGGCACCGGCGAGGCGCTGATCTCCTTTCTTGATGAGAAAGGCAGCCCTTCGATAGTGGAACGCGCGATGGTTATCGCCCCCTGCTCGCGTATGGGGCCGGTCACCGATGACGAACGTAACGGGCTGCTTAACCACTCGGCGCTGTACGGAAAATATGAAGAAGAGATCGACCGTGAATCGGCCTTTGAAATGCTGCAACAGGGCGTTCAGAGCACAACGGAGCAGCAGCAATCACCGCCCGCAAAAGGCCAGCAAAACGGCGATGACGACGGTCTGCTCGGCGGGCTCAAAGACATTCTGTTCGGCACCACCGGGCCGCGCGGCGGCAAACGCGACGGCATTGTGCAAACGGCGGCCAGGAGCGCGGTGCGTCAGGTCACCAACCAGATAGTCAGGGGAATGCTGGGAAGCTTACTTGGCGGGCGGAAACGCTAAAAAAAGCCCCCTTTCTGACTTCAGGAAGGGGGCGCGTGACGTCAGGTTTTACGCATCATCAGCCAGAGGCTCAGCAAGAAGAAGCTGGCGCTCGGCAACAGCGCGCCGATAATCGGCGGAATGCCGTACACCAGGGTGAGCGGGCCGAAAATCTGGTCCAGCACGTAGAAGATAAAGCCGAAGCTGATCCCGGTCACCACTCTGACGCCCATCGGTACGCTACGCAGCGGGCCGAAGATAAACGACAGCGCCATCAGCATCATCACCGCCACCGACAGCGGCTGGAAGATTTTGCTCCACATATTGAGCTGATAGCGGCCCGGATCCTGACCGCTGGACTTCAGATAGGTAACATAGTTGTGCAGGCCGCTGATGGACAGCGCGTCCGGGTCCAGCGCCACCACGCCGAGCTTATCCGGCGTCAGGTTGGTCTTCCAGGTCCCGCTGACCGTCTGCGTTCCGGTGACCTGTTTCGGGTCAGTCAGGTTGGATTCATCCACCTGCGACAGCCGCCAGAGCTTATTCTCGGTGTCGAACTTTGCCGAAGCGGCATAGCGAACGGACTGTAAGCGGCGCTGGTCGTTAAAGGCGTAAATGCTCACCCCGCCCAGCTCATCGTTGCCTTTTACCCGCTCGATATACACAAAGTTATGGCCGTCTTTCGCCCATAGCCCCTGCTGAGTGGAAAGCAGCGAACCGCCGTACATCTGCTGAGCACGATAGTTACGCGCCATCTGCTCGCCCTGCGGGGCAACCCACTCGCCCATCGCCATGGTCAGCAGCACCAGCGGAATCGCGGTTTTCATCACCGACAGCGCCACCTGCAGACGGGTAAAGCCGGAAGCCTGCATCACCACCAGTTCGCTGCGCTGCGCCAGCATCCCCAGCCCCAGCAGCGCGCCGAGCAGCGCCGCCATCGGGAAGAAGATTTGGATATCTTTCGGCACGCTGAGAATCGTGTAGATTCCGGCCCCCAGCGCATCATAGTTGCCCTGCCCGGCCTTTTTCAGCTGGTCGACAAACTTGATGATGCCCGAGAGGGAAACCAGCATGAACAGGGTCATCATGATGGTATTGAAAATCGTCTTACCGATATAACGGTCAAGTACCCCAAACGCCTGCATCACGCCGCTCCTTTGTTAAAACGGGCACGGAAGCGGCGCATCGGCACCGTATCCCACAGGTTCAACAGCACGGCCAACGCGAAATAGAGCAGGTTTACCGCCCACATCCAGACCATCGGATCCATTTTACCTTTACCGCCGCTCGATTTAATCGACGTTTGCAGCAGGAAGAACACCAGATAGAGCAGCATCGCCGGCAGCATCGACAGCACGCGGCCCTGGCGCGGGTTCACCACGCTGAGCGGCACCACCATCAGGGCCATGATGAACACCGTTGCCACCAGCGTGAAGCGCCAGTGCAGCTCCGCCCGGGCGCGATCGGTATCGGTATGCCACAGGGTGCGCATATCCATCTGCTCGGTATCGTTCGGGTCGGAAGCCACCGCCTGATGGCCGACTATCGCCTGATAGTTTTTGAAGTCGGTAATGCGGAAGTCGCGCAGCATCGCGGTGCCTTCAAAGCGGGTGCCCTGATTCATGGTCACCACCTGCGAGCCGTCTTTACGCAGCGAGAGCTCGCCGGTATCCGCGACCACCACCGACGGGCGCGCGTTGCCTCGCGGCCGCAGCTGAGCAAGGAAAACGTCGCTGAAGCGGTTGCCGTTGACGTTCTCAATAAACAGCACCGCGCTGCCGTCGCTGGCCTGCTGGAACTGGCCCTGAGCCAGCGCCGCCATGCCGGGGTTCGCTTTCGCCTCCGCCAGCACTTCATCCTGGTGACGAGAAGACCAGGGGCCGGCCCACATCACGTTGACCGCCGCGACGACGCCCGTAAAGAGCGCCAGGATCATGGCGGCTTTCACCAGTACGGCTTTACTCAGGCCGCAGGCGTGCATCACCGTAATTTCGCTTTCGGTATACAGTTTGCCCAGCGTCATCAGCAGCCCGAGGAATAAACTCAGGGGCAGAATAAGCTGCGCCATTTCAGGTACGCCCAGCCCTAACAGCGAGAGCACCAGATTTGTCGGGATATCGCCATCAACAGCCGCGCCGAGGATCCTGACCAGTTTCTGACAAAAGAAAATGAGCAGCAGGATGAATAGGATCGCCAACTGGCTTTTCAGCGTCTCACGAACCAGATATCTTATGATTATCACTATAAATACGCCCGTAAAAACCCGTTTTATTGCAGGAAAATTGCTTGTTTCATGGCTTAAACGTCATTTATTCTCTTTGGTCGTCGAAAACATCGCTAAGATTAAATGACTCGCTGGTTCTGCGTATCAGGATCTTTTCTGACGAACCAAGGCCGTAATAACGTTAAGATTAACACGAAGTCACCACAACAGCGGACATGAGTTACGAAAGCTTTCAATTTCTATACTCTATGGATTTCGAGTTGCAGGCAGGCGGCAGGACTGTGAAGCCCCGGAGCTTACATCAGGTAAGTGACAGGGGTGAGCAGGCGCAGCCAACGCATCTGCAACTTGAAAGACGACGAGTATATCTGTAGCCACCACTGTTGTCTTTAAGATTCAGGAGCATAGTGCATGGAGTTCAGTGTAAAAAGCGGTAGCCCGGAGAAGCAGCGGAGCGCCTGTATCGTGGTCGGCGTCTTTGAACCACGTCGCCTCTCCCCCATCGCCGAACAGCTTGATAAAATTAGCGACGGTTATATCAGCGCCCTGCTGCGTCGCGGCGAGCTGGAAGGCAAACCTGGCCAGACTTTATTGCTGCACCATGTGCCGAACATTCTGTCAGAGCGCATTCTGCTTATTGGTTGCGGCAAAGAGCGCGAGCTGGATGAACGTCAGTACAAGCAGGTCATTCAGAAAACAATCAATACGCTGAATGATACCGGCTCAATGGAAGCCGTCTGCTTCCTGACCGAGCTGCACGTCAAAGGCCGCAATAACTACTGGAAAGTGCGTCAGGCGGTCGAGACCGCCAAAGAGACGCTGTACAGCTTTGACCAGTTGAAAACCAACAAAAGCGAGCCGCGTCGCCCGCTGCGTAAAATGGTCTTCAACGTCCCAACCCGTCGCGAGCTGACCAGCGGCGAACGCGCTATTCAGCACGGTCTGGCGATTGCTGCCGGCATCAAAGCGGCGAAAGATCTCGGCAATATGCCGCCAAACATCTGTAACGCCGCCTATCTGGCCTCTCAGGCGCGCCAGCTGGCCGATACCTACAGTAAGAACGTCATTACTCGCGTTATCGGCGAACAGCAGATGAAAGAGCTGGGAATGAACTCCTATCTGGCGGTCGGCAACGGTTCGCAAAATGAATCGCTGATGTCGGTTATTGAATATAAAGGCAACCCGGCGGAAGACGCGCGCCCTATCGTGCTGGTGGGTAAAGGTCTGACCTTTGACTCCGGCGGCATCTCCATCAAGCCTTCCGAAGGCATGGACGAGATGAAATACGACATGTGCGGCGCGGCGGCGGTGTACGGCGTGATGCGTATGGTTGCCGAACTTCAGCTACCGCTGAACGTTGTCGGCGTGCTGGCCGGATGTGAAAACATGCCGGGCGGCCGCGCCTATCGTCCAGGCGACGTGTTGACCACGATGTCCGGGCAAACGGTGGAAGTGCTGAACACCGATGCCGAAGGGCGTCTGGTGCTGTGCGATGTGCTGACCTACGTTGAGCGCTTCGAGCCGGAAACCGTTATCGACGTGGCCACGCTGACCGGCGCCTGCGTGATTGCGCTGGGCCATCACATCACCGGTCTGATGTCGAACCACAACCCGCTGGCCCACGAGCTGATCGGTGCGTCCGAACTGGCGGGCGATCGCGCATGGCGTCTGCCGCTCGGCGACGAGTTCCAGGAGCAGCTGGAGTCTAACTTTGCGGATATGGCCAATATCGGCGGCCGTCCCGGCGGGGCGATTACCGCGGGCTGCTTCCTGGCGCGCTTTACCCGCAAGTACAACTGGGCGCACCTGGATATCGCCGGTACCGCGTGGCGTTCCGGAAAAGCCAAAGGCGCGACCGGTCGTCCGGTGGCGATGCTGTCGCAGTTCCTGCTCAACCGCGCCGGATTTACCGGCGAAGAGTAATTGCCGTCTGATGCCCGGCGGCGTTACGCTTGCCGGGCCAACGAAAAGATGCCGTTTATAGGCCGGGTCAGCGTAGCGCCGCCCGGCTTAAGCATTTAAAGTCACCACAAGAAGCCCCATATATGAAAAACGCAACGTTCTATCTTCTGGACAATGATACGCAACAAGACGGCCTGAGCGCCGTTGAACAACTGGTGTGTGACATTGCCGCAGAACGTTGGCGCAGCGGCAAGCGGGTACTCATCGCCTGTGAAGATGAGCAGCAGGCCGTTCGTCTGGACGAAGCGCTCTGGGCTCGACCCGCGGAAAGTTTCGTTCCGCATAATCTGGCGGGAGAAGGTCCGCGCGGCGGCGCGCCGGTGGAGATCGCCTGGCCGCAAAAGCGCAACAGCAGCCCGCGGGATATTCTGATTAGCCTGCGGCTAAACTTTGCAGATTTTGCCACCGCTTTCACAGAAGTGATAGACTTCGTCCCTTATGAAGATTCTTTGAAACAACTGGCGCGCGAACGCTATAAAGCGTACCGCATGGCTGGTTTCAACCTGAACACGGCAACCTGGAAATAATGGAAAAGACATACAACCCCCAAGATATCGAACAGCCGCTTTACGAGCACTGGGAAAAGCAGGGCTATTTCAAACCCAATGGCGACGAAAGCCAGGAAAGTTTCTGCATCATGATCCCGCCGCCGAACGTCACCGGCAGTTTGCATATGGGTCATGCCTTCCAGCAAACCATCATGGATACCATGATTCGCTACCAGCGCATGCAGGGTAAAAACACCCTGTGGCAGGCCGGTACCGACCACGCGGGTATCGCTACCCAGATGGTGGTTGAGCGTAAGATTGCCGCCGAAGAAGGTAAAACCCGCCACGACTACGGTCGCGACGCCTTTATCGATAAAATCTGGCAGTGGAAAGCGGAATCCGGCGGCACCATTACCCGTCAGATGCGCCGCCTGGGCAACTCCGTGGACTGGGAGCGCGAGCGCTTCACCATGGACGAAGGCCTGTCCAACGCCGTAAAAGAAGTCTTTGTCCGCCTGTACAAAGAAGATCTGATCTACCGCGGCAAGCGCCTGGTCAACTGGGACCCGAAACTGCGCACCGCCATCTCCGATCTGGAAGTGGAAAACCGCGAGTCTAAAGGCTCGATGTGGCATATCCGCTATCCGCTGGCCGACGGCGCGAAAACCGCTGACGGTAAAGATTATCTGGTCGTCGCCACCACCCGTCCGGAGACGGTGCTGGGCGATACCGGCGTGGCCGTTAACCCGGAAGATCCGCGCTATAAAGACCTTATCGGTAAATTCGTGATCCTGCCGCTGGTTGACCGCCGCATTCCGATTGTGGGCGATGAACACGCCGATATGGAAAAGGGCACCGGCTGCGTGAAGATCACCCCGGCGCACGACTTTAACGACTATGAAGTGGGCAAGCGTCATGCGCTGCCGATGATCAACATCCTGACCTTTGACGGCGACATCCGCGAAACCGCGGAAGTTTACGACACCAAAGGCAACGAGTCCGATGTCTACTCAAACGCCATCCCGGCGGAGTTCCAGAAGCTGGAGCGCTTTGCCGCGCGTAAAGCGGTGGTTGCCGCTATCGACGCCCTGGGCCTGCTGGACGAGATTAAACCGCACGATCTGACCGTTCCGTACGGCGACCGCGGCGGCGTGGTAATTGAGCCGATGCTGACCGACCAGTGGTACGTCCGCGCCGACGTGCTGGCTAAACCGGCGGTTGAAGCGGTGGAGAACGGCGACATCCAGTTCGTGCCGAAGCAGTACGAAAACATGTACTTCTCCTGGATGCGCGATATTCAGGACTGGTGTATCTCCCGCCAGCTGTGGTGGGGTCACCGCATCCCGGCATGGTACGACAACGACGGCAACGTCTACGTTGGCCGCACCGAAGACGAAGTACGTCAGGAAAATAACCTGGGCGCCGACGTGGCGCTGCGCCAGGACGAAGACGTTCTCGATACCTGGTTCTCCTCCGCGCTGTGGACCTTCTCCACCCTCGGCTGGCCGGAAAACACCGATGCCCTGCGTCAGTTCCACCCGACCAGCGTGATGGTTTCCGGCTTCGACATCATCTTCTTCTGGATTGCCCGCATGATCATGATGACCATGCACTTCATCAAAGATGAAAACGGCAAGCCGCAGGTGCCGTTTAAAACCGTCTATATGACCGGTTTGATCCGCGATGACGAAGGCCAGAAGATGTCCAAATCGAAGGGCAACGTTATCGACCCGCTGGATATGGTCGACGGCATTTCCCTGCCGGAGCTGCTGGAAAAACGCACCGGTAACATGATGCAGCCGCAGCTGGCGGAAAAAATCGCCAAACGTACCGAGAAGCAGTTCCCGAACGGTATTGAGCCGCACGGTACCGACGCCCTGCGCTTTACCCTGGCGGCGCTGGCCTCTACCGGCCGCGATATCAACTGGGATATGAAGCGTCTGGAAGGTTACCGTAACTTCTGCAACAAGCTGTGGAACGCCAGCCGCTTTGTGCTGATGAATACCGAAGATCAGGATTGCGGCTTTAACGGCGGCGAGATGACCCTGTCGCTGGCGGACCGCTGGATCCTGGCGGAATTCAACCAAACCATCAAAGCCTACCGCGAAGCGCTGGACGGCTTCCGCTTCGATATTGCCGCAGGCATTCTGTACGAGTTCACCTGGAACCAGTTCTGCGACTGGTATCTGGAGCTAACCAAGCCGGTAATGAACGGCGGTTCCGAGTCTGAGCTGCGCGGCACCCGTCACACGCTGGTGACCGTTCTGGAAGGTCTGCTGCGCCTGGCGCATCCGATTATTCCGTTCATCACCGAGACCATCTGGCAGCGCGTGAAGGTCATTTGCGGTATCACTGCCGATACCATCATGCTGCAGCCGTTCCCGCAGTACGATGCGTCTCAGGTTGACGAAGCGGCGCTGGCCGATACCGAATGGCTGAAGCAAGCGATCGTCGCCGTGCGTAACATCCGTGCGGAAATGAACATCGCCCCAGGTAAGCCGCTGGAGCTGCTGCTGCGCGGCTGCAGCGAAGCCGCGATTCGTCGCGTGAACGACAACCGCAGCTTCCTGCTGAATCTGGCGCGTCTGGAGAGCATCACCGTGCTGCCTGCCGATGATAAAGGTCCGGTTTCCGTGACCAAAATTATCGACGGCGCCGAGCTGCTGATCCCGATGGCTGGCCTCATCAATAAAGAAGATGAGCTGGCGCGCCTCGCTAAAGAGGTGACCAAAATCGAAGGCGAGATTGGCCGCATCGAAAGCAAACTCTCCAACGAAGGCTTTGTGGCGCGCGCGCCGGAAGCGGTGATCGCCAAAGAGCGTGAGAAGCTGGAAGGTTACGCGGAAGCAAAAGCGAAGCTGATTGAGCAGCAGGCGATTATCGCCGCGCTGTAATTCACTCGCCCCTTATCCATTCGGATAAGGGGCGTTTTCTGTGAAAGATCCTCGCTTGCACTCTCCCCTCCCGCAGTGTTATTAACAACATTATCCGTCATTATTTTGCAATGAGTCTTCACATGAATACGAGCGCAACCCTACCGCTAACCCTGCGCCGCATCACGGCTAATGATAATCCGGCGATTGCCGCTGTTATCCGCCAGGTCTCCGCTGAATATGGTCTGACCGCCGACAAAGGCTATACGGTAGCCGATCCGAATCTGGATGAACTCTATGAGCTTTATAGCCAGCCGGGTTCCGCCTATTGGGTCGTTGAGCAGAATGGTGAAGTGGTGGGCGGCGGCGGCGTGGCACCGCTCTCCTGCAGCGAGCCCGATATCTGCGAACTACAAAAAATGTATTTTATGACCTCCGCGCGCGGCCAGGGGCTGGCGAAAAAGCTGGCGCTGATGGCCCTTGATTACGCCCGCGAGCAGGGATTCAAACGCTGCTATCTGGAAACCACCGCCTTCCTGAAAGAAGCGGTCGGTTTATATGAGCACCTCGGCTTCGAGCATATTGCTGAGCCGCTGGGCTGCACCGGCCACGTTGACTGCGAAGTCAGGATGTTGAAAGTGCTGTAGCGCCCGCAAAACGGCGACGTTGATTAATCGAAAAAATGCATGGTTTTCATGCAAAAAGAGCGTTATTCACCGCCCGTTTTCGCTAATACACTCTTCGAGCATTGGATCTTTTCGCCTGCCGCCGCGGCAGGCTTTGCTCAGGATAGAACATCATGAAAAAACTCCCCCTCCTGCTCACCGGCGGCCTGCTGCTTGCCGGCATGGCTTCCTGCGTTAACGCCGGCGAACTTGCTGGCAATACCGAAGGCGCTCAGGTCATTCGCGTGGAAAAAACCCGGGGCCGTATCGATGCGCTCAACGATATCGTTTATAGCCAGGTAAAAAGCACCGTCGCCGTTCGTCAGCTGCATATGTCTTTACTGGTACCGCGTAACGGCGATCTGAAACCGGCAATCATCTATTTCCCCGGCGGCGGTTTCACCAGCGCGGCCTGGAATAAGTTTATCGAGATGCGTATGGCGCTGGCGGCGGCGGGATTCGTCGTCGCGGCGGCGGAATACCGTACGGTTCCCGACACCTTTCCGGCCCCGGTTATCGATGGTAAAGCCGCCGTTCGCTATCTGCGCGAACATGCCGCGGAATACGGTATAGACCCGTCGCGTATTGGCGTGCTGGGGGATTCCGCAGGCGGCTATATGGCGCAGATGCTGGCGCTCACCAACGGTGACAAAACGTTCGAGCGTGGCGATAACCTGGCACAATCCTCGGATGTGCAGGCCGCCGCCACGCTGTACGGTATCTCGAACCTGTTGAATATCGGCGAAGGTTTTCCGCAGGCGATTCAAAAAGTGCACCAGTCGCCGGCGGTCACTGAAGCGCTGCTGGTACACGGTAGCGCCTTTCGCGACTGGCCGGGGGCGACGATTGACAGCGATCCGCAAAAAGCCCTGGCGGCCAGCCCGATGGGCCATATCAGCGGTAAAAAGCCGCCGTTTTTAATTATGCACGGCAGCGCCGACACCCTGGTTTCACCGGTACAAAGTCAACAGCTCTATCGCGCGCTGAAAAAGGAGGGCAACCCGGCCGATTACGTGTTGCTGGCGGGCGCGGAGCACGGCGATGACAGCTGGTATCAGAAGCCGGTTATTGAACGGGTGGTGAACTGGTTTAAAGCGACCCTCGGCGCGCCCAAAGCCGCCGCGACGGCAGAGAAAGACAAAAACGCCAATCTGTAATGGATCGTCAGGCCGCTGCGGTGAAGCGGCGGCCTGACGTTCAGGCGGGCACGCCGCTGTGAAAACGAAACTCCGCTTCAGGCGCGTTAATAAGCGCCGCTTCCGCTTCGCCAAGCTGGCGCACGCGTTCGCTGATATCGTCCTGGGCGATTCTCTGCGCCAGGTCCAGATAGTCCTGATAGTGGCGCGCTTCGGAACGCAGCAGCGACAGATAAAACTTCTGCAGATCGTCATCCAGCCATGGCGCCAGCGCGGCAAAACGCTCGCAGGAGCGGGCTTCAATATAGGCTCCGCAGATGAGTTTATCGATCAGCATGACCGGTTCGTGAGAACGCACTTCCCGGCGCAGCCCGCGGGCATAGTTGCTGGCGGTGATTTTGACGTACGGGATTTCGCGGGAAAGCATGATTTCCCTCACCTGCCAGAAGTGATGCAGCTCCTCTTTGATCAGCAGAATCATGCTGTCGAGTAGCTGACGTCCCCAGGGATCGTCGGTCTGCGGCATGGCGCTTTTATTTATCTGCTTATGCAGCGCGACGAAATCCGGCTCCGGCCCCCAGCGGTAGGTGAAGTCCTCATACGGCTTCAGGCAGGCCAGCAGCTCATCCGCGTCCGCTTTATCCGCGACGTATCGACGCACCAGCAGCATAGCGTTTTGCGCCGCTTTCAGCTCGCACACCATATGGTCGGTCAACAGCAGCGGGAGGTTTTCCGGTTTACGGGCTTCATCAATCCACGCCTGAGGAGTTGGGCAATGCAGAAAGCTTAAAATCGGGGCGAGTATTTGCGGGTAATCCATTAAAATTCCTTGCTATACGGCGGCATATCGCACCGCCGTATACCTCTGCTACTTAGTGGCGAACGCCGTCGTCGTCTTCATCAACCAGATCTTCGTCGTCGTCACCTTCTTCGTCTTCCCCGTTCGGATCTTCGTAGTAGGTGCCCCAGCCGTCGTATTCAACGTCGTATTTTTCCGCCAGGGTCATCAGCTGCTCAACCTGGGCGTCAATCAGCTCGGCATTCAGCGCGGATTCGCTGAGGATATCGCAGCAAATCACGGTATCGCCCTCTTCGACTTCCAGCTCTTCCGGCTCAGTCACTTCGTAGCCCAGCTTGAAGGCCTCGACCGCCACTTTCTCCAGCGTTTCGAAATCATCGGCAGAGAGATGATGCTCAATGGTGTACAGCGCGTCAGGATCGCTGCCGTCTTCGAGCAGCTCTTCAATAATCAGGCGCGTTTCTTCACGCTGTTCTTCCAGTAATTCCGGGTTTGCCATGGCTCGTTCCTCATAATGTGTCGCGGATGCTTCTATTGTCACATACCGCCGTGATTGCCTCCACCTTCTGAGCGAAAGATTTATGACACGGGGTTGCAAATGAATATTCATACATATAAAGTGAATTTTAATTCAACAAATGGCTTGAGCCATGTGAGGGAACCATGTCCGCGTTTTATCAGAAGCATTTTTTAAAGTTGCTCGATTTTACCCCCGCCGAAATCACCGCTCTGCTTGAGCTGGCGGCCAGGCTTAAAGCTGATAAGAAAAACAATATTGAAATTCAGCATCTCACCGGCAAAAACATCGCGCTCATCTTCGAAAAAGACTCTACCCGCACCCGATGCTCTTTCGAAGTTGCCGCATTTGACCAGGGCGCTCGCGTCACCTGGCTCGGCCCCAGCGGCAGCCAGATTGGCCATAAAGAGTCGATTAAAGACACCGCCCGCGTGCTGGGGCGCATGTACGACGGTATTCAATATCGCGGCCACGGCCAGGAAGTGGTTGAAACCCTGGCCGAGTATGCCGGCGTTCCGGTATGGAACGGCCTGACCAACGAATTCCACCCCACCCAGCTGCTGGCGGACTTACTGACCATGCAGGAGCATCTGCCGGGCAAAGCCTTTAATCAGATGACCCTGGTCTACGCCGGCGACGCGCGGAATAATATGGGCAACTCCATGCTCGAAGCCGCCGCGTTGACCGGGCTGGATCTGCGTCTGGTCGCGCCAACCGCCTGCTGGCCGGAAGAGAAGCTGGTCGAGCAGTGCCGGGCGCTGGCGCAGAAAAACGGCGGCAATATTACGCTGACCGAAGATATTGCGGCGGGCGTGAAGGGCGCGGACTTTATCTATACCGACGTCTGGGTATCGATGGGCGAAGCCAAAGAGAAGTGGGCGGAGCGTATCGCGCTGCTGCGCGGGTATCAGGTAAATAGCGAGATGATGGCGCTGACCGGCAATCCGCAGGTGAAATTCCTCCACTGCCTGCCCGCGTTCCACGACGACCAGACCACGCTCGGCAAACAGATGGCGGCGGAGTACGGCCTGCACGGTGGTATGGAAGTGACCGACGAGGTATTTGAATCCGCGGCGAGCATCGTTTTCGACCAGGCGGAAAACCGCATGCATACCATCAAAGCGGTGATGGTGGCGACGCTGGGTAAGTAAGCGTTCTCGCGATATTCCCCCGGATTGCGCTGCGTTTATCCGGGCTACCCGCCCCCAAACCGCGCGGATCTGTAGCCCGGGCAAGGCGCCAGCCGCAGCCCGGGGTATTTTTTACGCCATCAGCATCTTCACAACCGCTTTGCGCACCTTCGCCGGTGTGCCGACGGCGCACAGCGGCTTATGCACTTCACCGGGATAGAACACCACAAAGTCGCCTTCGCTGAGGATGACGGTTTTTTCCTGCGCCCCCTCCGCCAGGAAAGCGATGTCTTTCTCCGCCAGCCAGTCGATATCCGGCGCGCCGGCAGGGAGAACGCTAAAGGTCATTCCTTCCTGGCCTTTCAGTACAATCTGGATATCCAGGTAGCGGGCGTGATACTCGGCGCGGCGGTCGGCCATCGGCTCGGTGGTATCTTCGGAAATGAGATAGAACAGGTTGTTGCCGTCAATATCATGTTTACCCAGCGGCGTCGCGTCGGTGACATGCGCTTTAACATGTTCGATCGCCTCACGCAGAGACGCCGGCAATCCGCTTTGCAGATGGTGAATATTTCCAACGATCATAATAGCCCTCAAATATAAAACAGCTTTTCATTTCGCGTTTATACCCCCCATCCGACTGCCATACCACCTCTTTTTGCGGGTTTTTTGCGTTAACGCATGATTCCCCAGGCAAACGTTTACCTGTTTGTGGATTAATCGCTTGATCCGAAATATGAGCTGCGTATAATGCCACCCGTTTTGCCGGGAGGAATTATGGTTCAGTGTGTACGACATCGCGTCTTACCGCGTCTGAAAACAGACGCTGGCCTGCCGTTTTTTCTTTCCGTTGCATCCGTATTCGTAAAGCCCCTTATTTAAGGGGCTTTTTTTTTGCCCAGGCGTCAGGAGATAAACATGGCTAACCCGCTATATCAAAAACATATCATTTCCATAAACGATCTCAGCCGCGAAGACCTTGAACTGGTACTGGCAACCGCAGCAAAACTCAAAGCCAATCCGCAGCCGGAGCTGCTCAAGCATAAAGTGATCGCCAGCTGCTTTTTTGAAGCGTCGACCCGCACCCGCCTGTCGTTTGAGACCTCCATGCACCGCCTGGGTGCCAGCGTGGTCGGTTTCTCAGACAGCAGCAACACCTCGCTGGGCAAAAAAGGCGAAACCCTGGCCGATACCATCTCGGTCATCAGCACCTATGTCGATGCCATCGTCATGCGCCACCCGCAGGAGGGCGCGGCGCGTCTGGCGACCGAGTTTTCCGGCGGTATTCCGGTACTCAACGCCGGCGACGGCGCGAACCAACATCCGACGCAGACCCTGCTGGATCTGTTCACCATTCAGGAGACCCAGGGTCGTCTGGAAAATCTTAACGTGGCGATGGTGGGTGACCTGAAATATGGCCGCACCGTCCACTCCCTGACCCAGGCGCTGGCGAAATTTAACGGCAACCGCTTCTACTTTATCGCCCCGGACGCGCTGGCCATGCCGCAGTACATCCTCGACATGCTCGATGAAAAAGGCATTGCCTGGAGCCTGCATAGCGCCATTGAAGAGGTGATGGAAGAGGTGGACATTCTGTATATGACCCGCGTGCAGAAAGAGCGTCTCGACCCGTCGGAATATGCCAACGTGAAGGCGCAGTTCGTCCTGCGCGCCGCAGACCTGGAAGGCGCACGCGCGAACATGAAGGTGCTGCATCCGCTGCCGCGCATTGATGAAATCACCACCGACGTCGATAAAACGCCGCACGCCTGGTACTTCCAGCAGGCGGGCAACGGCATCTTCGCGCGCCAGGCGTTACTGGCGCTGGTACTGAATAGCGATCTGGCACTGTAAGGGGAAAAGAGATGACACACGACAATAAATTACAGGTAGAAGCCATCAAACGTGGCACCGTTATCGACCATATCCCGGCGCAGGTCGGCTTTAAGCTGCTGACCCTGTTCAAACTGACCGAAACGGATCAGCGCATCACCATCGGCCTGAACCTGCCGTCAGGCGAAATGGGCCGCAAAGATTTGATCAAAATTGAGAACACCTTCCTGACCGACGAGCAGGTCAACCAGCTCTCCCTGTACGCGCCGCAGGCCACGGTAAACCGCATTGATGAGTATGAAGTCGTCGGTAAATCCCGACCGAATCTGCCGGACCGTATTAACAACGTGCTGGTATGCCCGAACAGCAACTGTATTAGCCACGCCGAGCCGGTGTCCTCCAGCTTTGCGGTGAAGAAACGCGAAAACGATATCGCGCTGAAGTGCAAATATTGTGAAAAAGAATTTTCACATCATGTCGTGCTGGCAAATTAAATTCGCCAGGTTTTATCGGGAGCAGCCCGATAAGCGGGACTGCTCCTGAACGATAATTTAAATCATCCGCACGGCCGTCAACTCACTGACCTCGGGTCAGATAATCAACATTCATCAATTTCTCATCAACACGTCTCATGATTAAAAATAACAAACAATGAGATTAATCATTAAATATCACTGCTATTGAACCTGAATTTTTCCCTTCATACACTCCAGTGCGTTTTCTATTTTTTTAATCAATGTTCACAGGATGAATTATGAAAGTGAAAAAAATATCGTTATATACAGCAACATTATTATTTACCTCCTCAGCATTGGCTCACGGCTATGTGGAATCGCCGCCAAGTCGGGCGTACCAATGTCATTTAGGGAAAAACACCGACTGCGGTTCGGTGCAGTGGGAACCGCAAAGCGTCGAGCAAGCGAGCGGTTTTCCTGAAGGGGCAATGCCGCCTGATGGTAAACTGGCCAGCGCGGGTAAAAGCAACTTCTCGCAGCTGGATAGCCAGAGCCCGACTCGCTGGGCGAAAACCACGATAAAGAGCGGTAAAAATAATTTCGTCTGGCACCATTCTGCGCCGCATAGAACGACTAACTGGCGTTATTACATTACCAAACAGAACTGGGATCAAAATAAGCCGCTGACGCGCAGCGATTTTGAAAGTAAGCCATTTTGTCAAATCGACGGTAATGGCGCGACGCCGGCTGTACAGGTCACGCACTCCTGTAATGTACCCGATCGCACCGGCTATCAGGTTATTTATGCCGTCTGGGAAATTGCCGATACGGCAAATAGTTTTTATCAGGCCATTGACGTTGATTTCGGCGGCGCCAGCGATGAAACGGAGAATGAATCCCTCTGGACTACGCAGCTCGCAGGCCAGCTTAGCGGGAAAGATCTCCATGCGGGAGATAAAGTCATTGCCCATTTCTTTAACGCGAGCGGTGAAGTTCATTCTCTGCAAACGGAATTGACCATCGCCAGCGAAGCGCAAGGAAAAAGCAGCCAGTGGTCTTACGATCTGGCTGAAGCTATTAATACCGCGCATCAGGGTAAGCTGCGCGCCGGGGTAAAAGGGAGTGATGGCAACATTACCCCCCTCCACGGCGTTAACCAGGTGTATGTGCCAAAAGACAGCACCGTTCAAAGCGTTACGCTGACCTACGCCGAGTCGCAGTCAGACGATATCGTGGAAGAATCCCTGAGCGTCGCCAACGTTAACGCAACCAAAATCGCCAACGGGAAAGCGACGGTGACGTTCAACGCCACGGCCAGGGGCAAAATGCATCTCACCGCCACCGTCAACGACCATGCGGGCACGCAGAAAGGGAGCATTCAGCAGACGATAGATAATCGCTCCCTGACGGTATCTATTCCGCTGACCAACGTTCAGGCAGGTCATCATATGCTGCGCTACTCTGCCAGCAATGCGCAGGGCGCCACCCTCAGCCAGGGGGTCATTGACCTGATGCTGGAAGAGAGTACGGTTCAGCCGGATCCGACCCCGACGCCTGCGCCTGCGCCTGCGGGAAACTACGACTATACCTTCCCGGATAACCTGAAAAGCTATAAGGCGGGAACGAAAGTCATGCAGCCTAAAAACGGCAAAGTGTACCAATGTCGCCCGTTCCCCTACAGCGGCTACTGCGTGCAGTGGAGCCAGTACGCCACTCAGTTCGAACCGGGCACAGGTTCTGACTGGGCCATGGCATGGACGGAAGTCACCCACTAACTTCATCCTTCAGGCTCACGCCTTATGCGGATAGCGCGCTGCGTTATCCGCTTTTCTCCTTCGCAAAATGCGGCCTGCTTAATGATAAAGCAGCCAGCACTCTTTATAATGACCCACGCCAGTCAGATTACATTCACATATTTCAGGAGAACTCATGTCTAAAACTATCGCGACGGAAAATGCGCCAGCAGCCATCGGCCCGTACGTTCAGGGCGTCGATCTGGGTAACATGATCATCACTTCCGGCCAGATCCCGGTAGACCCGAAAACCGGTAGCGTGCCGGAAGATGTCGCCGCTCAGGCGCGTCAGTCTCTGGAGAACGTGAAAGCTATCGTCGAAGCCGCGGGCCTGAAAGTGGGCGATATCGTTAAAACCACCGTTTTCGTCAAAGACCTCAACGATTTCGCCACCGTTAACGCCACCTATGAAGCCTTCTTCACCGAGCACAACGCCACCTTCCCGGCGCGCTCCTGCGTGGAAGTGGCGCGTCTGCCGAAAGACGTAAAAATTGAGATTGAAGCGATCGCCATTCGTCGCTAATCGTAGACAGTATGAACAAAGGCAGCCCGGGGCTGCCTTTGTTGTTTCTGCACGTAAAGCGCCTCGCTCACTGCCAGCCGTAGCGGCGGCTGTAGAAGCCTTTGACCATCTGGGTTAGCGTCATATAGCCCGCAAGGATCGCAATCAGCCATGGGAAGTAGCTGAGCGGCAGCGCCTGAAGCTGCAGGTAGCCCGCCAGCGGCGAGAACGGCAGCGCAATCCCCACTACCATCACCAGCAGCGTCATCACAATAAGCGGCCAGGCCGCGCGGCTCTGGATAAAGGGGATCCGCCGCGTACGGATCATATGCACAATCAGCGTCTGCGACAGCAGGCCAACCACGAACCAGCCGGACTGGAACAGGGTCTGATGTTCCGGCGTGTTGGCGTGGAACACCCACCACATCAGGCAGAACGTCAGAATATCGAATATCGAACTGATTGGCCCAAAGAAGACCATAAAGCGGCCGAGATCCGCCGGGTTCCAGCGCTGCGGTTTACGGATCTGCTCATCGTCAACGTTATCAAACGGAATGGCGACCTGGGATACATCGTACAGCAGATTCTGGATCAGCAGATGCAGCGGCAGCATCGGCAGGAACGGCAGGAAGGCGCTGGCCACCAGCACGCTGAACACGTTGCCGAAGTTGGAGCTGGCGGTCATTTTGATGTATTTGAGCATATTGGCGAAGGTCCGGCGGCCTTCAATAACCCCCTCTTCCAGCACCATCAGGCTCTTCTCCAGCAGGATGATATCCGCCGCCTCGCGGGCGATATCCACCGCGCCGTCGACGGAAATACCGATATCCGCCGCGCGCAGCGCCGGAGCGTCGTTAATGCCGTCGCCCATAAATCCCACTACGTGTCCTTCGCGTTTCAGCAGAGTCACGATACGCTCTTTGTGCAGCGGCGCCAGGCGCGCAAACAGGGTGGTACGTTTTGCCAGCTCGGCCAGTTCATCATCGCTCAGCGCTTCAACCTGGCTGCCGATCACCACGTCACCCGCATCCAGACCTACTTCGTGGCAGACTTTGGCCGCCACCAGCTCGCTGTCTCCGGTCAGGATTTTGACCGTAATGCCGCTGGCCTTCAGCGCTTTCAGCGCCGGGGCTGTGGTCTCTTTAGGCGGATCCAGAAAGGCGATATAGCCTTCAAGGATCAGGTCGGATTCATCCGCGCGCTGGTAGTCGCCTTCTCGGGCGGGCAGGTACTTCGTCGCCACCGCCACCACGCGCAGTCCCTGACGGTTGAGGGTGTCGGTTACGCGACGGATGCGCCGCAGCATGGTGTCGTCCAGCGGTACGATGTCGCCGTTATAGCGCACCTGGGTCGAGACGTTGAGGATCTCCTGCAGCGCCCCCTTGCAGATTAGCTGATGGACGTTGTCCTGCTCCTGCACCACCACCGACATGCGGCGACGCTCAAAATCGAACGGGATCTCATCGACTTTCTGCCAGCGTTCCGCCAGCCCGCGCGCTGACTCCAGCTCGACGCCCTCCAGCACCGCGGTATCGAGCAGATTCTTCAGCCCGGTCTGATAGTGGCTGTTAAGCCATGCCGTATGCAGCACGCGTTCGCTCACCTTGCCGGAGACATCGGTGTGGTTCTCCAGCACGATTTTATCCTGCGTCAGGGTGCCGGTTTTATCGGTGCACAGGATGTCCATCGCGCCAAAGTTCTGTATCGCGTCGAGGTGCTTGACGATCACTTTCTGTTTCGACAGCTTCACCGCCCCGCGCGCCAGGGTCGAGGTGACGATCATCGGCAGCATTTCCGGGGTCAGGCCCACCGCGACGGAGAGCGCGAACAGCGCCGCCTCCCACCAGTCGCCTTTGGTGTAGCCGTTAATCAGCAGCACGATCGGGGTCATCACCAGCATAAAGCGGATTAGCAGCATGCTGACCCGGCTGATCCCTTTCTGAAAGGCGTTCGGCTCGCTTTCCTGCTCGCTGACGCGGCCAGCCAGCTGGCCAAACCAGGTGCCGCCGCCGGTAGCGAAAACAATCGCCTGCGCCGAACCGCTCACCACGTTGGTACCCATAAAGCACAGGGTGTCGCACTCCAGCGGGTTTGCCTGCAGCGGGTCGCGGGTGCGGGCCACTTTTTCGACCGGCAGCGATTCACCGGTCAGCGAGGCCTGAGCGACAAACAGGTCGCGCGCCTGAATGACGCGCAGGTCTGCCGGGATCATGTCTCCCGCCGATAGCTTGACGATATCCCCCGGCACCAGCTGGTCGATGGGCAGCTCGCACCAGCGGCTCTCGCCCTGCTCGTTCACCACCCGCAGGACCGTCGCGGTGTTGCTGACCATCGCCTTCAGGGCGTCCGCCGCTTTGGTCGAGCGGGCTTCCTGAATAAAGTTCAGCAGCGTGGAGATCCCCACCATCAGGGCGATAACCGCGGCGGCAAACAGATCTTCCGTTGAGTAGGAGACGATACCCAGAACGGTCAGCAGCAGGTTGAAGGGGTTGCGGTAGCAGCTCCAAAGATGCACCCACCACGGCGACGGCTTCTGCGCCGGGATCTGGTTTTCGCCATACTGCGCGATTTTCTGCGCCACTTCGCCCGCATTTAGCCCTTCCGGATGGCTGGCGAAGGCGCGCCAGATTTCATTCTCATCCATTGCCGCCACGTCCAGGCACTGCTTGCCGAGGGAGTCCGGGATCGGCGCGCTCGCCAGATTGCGGGCATCGGGTAGCGGATCGCGTTGTACTAAACGACGCGGTAAATGACGACCAAGCTGGGCAAACAGCTGGCGGGTAAAATTTTTAAACATAAACAGTCCCTCCGCGCTCGCGCGAGCGAACGCAGGCTACCGACAGGCGCGAGTCAACCTTACCTGTCAGGCATGTTATTTTTATGGCAGGGACGTCAAAGACATCGCTGCTTTACGCTTCCGGTAAAGCAGCGCTACGCAGATTTACCGGAAAATAAGGGGGCTCCATCGAGGATGAGGAGTGGGATCGGGGTCCATAAAATCTCCGGTAAATGAATACAAACGGCGCGAATTATACCGTCGCCGATAATCTATTTGTGGCTATTATGGCGATAATACCCCCGGGCAACTAAACCAGACGTAAACCAGACTTTGCTCATTGTGGTTTCGTTGAGTAGCATTAGGCTCACTTTAAGCGGACCACAACGAGAACCCTGCATGCAAAACCGGCTGACCATCAAAGATATCGCACGCTTAAGCGGCGTCGGGAAATCGACGGTATCGCGCGTGCTTAACAACGAAAGCGGCGTCAGCGAACGCACGCGTGAGCGCGTTGAAGCGGTGATGCAGCAGCACGGGTTTTCGCCCTCACGTTCCGCCAGGGCGATGCGCGGCCAGAGCGATAAAGTGGTGGCGATCATCGTCACCCGTCTGGATTCGCTATCGGAAAACCTCGCCGTACAGACCATGCTTCCCGCCTTTTACGCTCAGGGCTACGATCCGATTATGATGGAGAGCCAGTTCTCCCCGGCGCTGGTCGAGGAGCATCTCGGCATGCTCGCCCGGCGCAATATCGACGGCGTGGTGCTGTTTGGTTTCACCGGCATCCATGAAGAGATGCTCACCCCGTGGCGAGAGACGCTGGTGCTGCTGGCCCGCGACGCGCCGGGCATCGCCTCCGTCTGCTATGACGATGAAGGTTCGATCAGGATGCTGATGCAGCGCCTGTACGATCGCGGGCATCGCCACATCAGTTTCCTCGGCGTGCCGCACAGCGACATCACCACCGGGCAGCGCCGCCACCAGGCCTACCTCGATTTCTGCCAGAAAAAACACCTCACGCCCCTCGCCGCGCTGCCGGGCCTGGGCATGAAGCAGGGGTATGAAAACGTCGCCGGCGTGCTGTCGGCTGAAACCAGCGCGCTGGTCTGCGCCACCGATACCCTCGCGCTGGGAGCCAGCAAATATCTCCAGCAGCAGGGAATCGATCGTCTCCAGCTCGCCAGCGTCGGCAGCACGCCGCTGATGAAGTTTCTCCACCCGGAGATCCTGACGGTCGATCCCGGCTACGCCGAGTCCGGACGCCAGGCGGCGCAGCAGCTGATCGAGCAGATCGCCGGAAACCGTGAACCCCGTCAAATCGTGATTCCCGCCGTACTGAATTAAGCCTGTCTTAACGATTTATGTGATCTTCGCTGGGTTTCGGGAACGTTCCCATTTTGCAATTCAAACGGAGCGAGTAGGATCCAATGCAAGTTAAATGCAACCTCTCCCCTCGGTCATGAGGCCTCATCATGAGTAAAGTGAATCAGCAGGACATCGATAAACTTATCGAACTGGTGGGCGGGCGCGACAATATCGCCACCGTCAGCCACTGTATTACCCGTCTGCGCTTTGTGCTGAATAATCCAGCCATTGCCAAACCGAAAGAAATTGAACAGCTCCGCATGGTGAAGGGCTGCTTTACCAACGCCGGGCAGTTCCAGGTGGTGATCGGTACCGAGGTTGGCGACTACTATAAAGCGCTGCTGGCGACCACCGGCCAGGCCAGCGCCGATAAAGAACAAGCCAAGAAAGCCGCGCGGCAGAATATGAAGTGGCATGAACAGCTCATTTCACACTTCGCGGAGATCTTCTTCCCGCTGCTGCCTGCGCTGATCAGCGGCGGCCTGATCTTAGGCTTCCGCAACGTGATCGGCGATCTGCCGATGAGCAACGGCCAGACGCTGGCGCAGATGCACCCGTCGCTGAAAACCCTTTATGACTTCCTGTGGCTGATTGGCGAGGCGATCTTCTTCTACCTGCCGGTGGGTATCTGCTGGTCCGCGGTAAAGAAAATGGGCGGCACGCCAATCCTCGGCATCGTGCTGGGCGTTACGTTAGTTTCTCCGCAGCTGATGAATGCCTACCTGCTGGGCCAGCAGGTGCCGGAAGTATGGAACTTCGGCCTGTTCACCATTGAGAAAGTCGGCTACCAGGCGCAGGTGATCCCGGCCTTGATGGCGGGGCTGGCGCTCGGCTTTATCGAAACGCGGCTGAAACGCATCGTGCCTGACTACCTCTATCTGGTGATCGTGCCGGTCTGTTCGCTGATCCTGGCGGTCTTTCTCGCCCACGCTTTTATCGGCCCGGTTGGCCGCATGATTGGCGACGGCGTGGCCTGGGCCGTGCGTCATCTGTTAACCGGCAGCTTCGCGCCGATTGGCGCCGCGCTGTTCGGCTTCCTGTACGCGCCGCTGGTGATTACCGGGGTCCATCAGACCACGCTCGCCATCGATATGCAGATGATTCAAAGCATGGGCGGTACGCCGGTCTGGCCGCTGATCGCGCTGTCCAACATCGCCCAGGCGTCGGCGGTGGTGGGTATCATCATCGCCAGCCGTAAACAGAACGAACGCGAAATCTCCGTTCCGGCCGCCATTTCCGCCTACCTCGGCGTCACGGAACCGGCCATGTACGGCATCAACCTGAAATACCGCTTCCCGATGCTCTGCGCGATGGTCGGCTCCGGTCTTGCCGGGCTGCTGTGCGGCCTGAACGGCGTGATGGCCAACGGCATCGGCGTCGGCGGCCTGCCGGGCATTCTCTCTATCCAGCCAACCTACTGGCAGGTTTACGCGCTGGCGATGGCTATCGCCGTGGTCGTGCCGATTGTCCTGACAACGGTTGTTTACCAGCGCAAATTCCGCCAGGGCACCTTACAGATTGTCTGACGACTTATTTTCGGGGCGCGCTGTCGCCCCCCTTTTTTGTAGCAGGAACGCAATATGAATACCCTTCCCCTCTGGTGGCAAAACGGCGTTATTTATCAAATCTATCCAAAGAGTTTCCAGGACACCACCGGGACCGGCACCGGCGATTTGCGCGGCGTGACCTCCCGCCTCGACTATCTGCAAAAGCTCGGCGTTGACGCTATCTGGCTGACGCCGTTTTACGTCTCGCCGCAGGTGGATAACGGCTACGATGTGGCCAACTATACCGCTATCGATCCCGCCTACGGCACGCTCGACGATTTCGACGAGCTGGTGGCCCAGGCGAAGGCGCGAGGAATTCGTATCGTGCTGGATATGGTGCTGAACCACACGTCGACCGAGCACGCCTGGTTCCGCGAAGCGCTCAACAAAGAGAGCCCGTATCGTCAGTTCTATATCTGGCGCGACGGCGAACCGACCACGCCGCCGAACAACTGGCAATCTAAGTTTGGCGGCAACGCCTGGCAGTGGCACGCCGAAAGCGAGCAGTACTATCTGCATCTGTACGCCGTCGAGCAGGCGGATCTGAACTGGGAAAATCCGGCGGTGCGCGCGGAGCTGAAAAAAGTCTGCGAATTCTGGGCCGATCGCGGCGTCGATGGCCTGCGCCTCGACGTGATCAATGTTATCTCCAAAGACCAGACCTTCCCGTCGGATACCGCGGGCGACGGCCGGCGCTTCTATACCGACGGTCCGCGAGCGCACGAATTCTTGCAGGAGATGAGCCGCGATGTCTTTACCCCGCGCAACCTGATGACGGTGGGCGAAATGTCCTCCACCACGCTTGAGCATTGCCAGAAGTACGCGGCGCTCGACGGCAGCGAGCTATCGATGACCTTTAACTTCCACCATCTGAAGGTGGACTATCCCGGCGGCGAGAAGTGGACGCTGGCGCGCCCGGATTTTGTGGCCTTGAAATCGCTGTTCAGGCACTGGCAGCAGGGGATGCACAATCGCGCGTGGAACGCGCTGTTCTGGTGTAATCACGACCAGCCGCGCATCGTCTCCCGCTTCGGCGACGAGGGGGAGTACCGCGTCCCGGCGGCGAAAATGCTGGCGATGGTGCTGCACGGCATGCAGGGCACGCCCTATATCTATCAGGGCGAAGAGATTGGCATGACCAACCCGCACTTTACGCGCATCACCGATTATCGCGACGTTGAGAGCCACAACATGTTTATCGAACGCGCGGCGCAGGGCCGGGATGCGGATGAACTGTTGGCGATTCTGGCCAGCAAATCGCGCGATAACAGCCGCACGCCCATGCAGTGGAACAGCGGTGAGGGCGGCGGATTCACCGCCGGCGAGCCGTGGATTGCGCTGTGCGATAACTATCGCGAGATTAACGCCGAGGCGGCGCTGGCGGACCCGGAATCGGTATTTTATGCCTATCAGCAGCTGATTACGCTGCGCAAGAGCACGCCGGTGCTGACCTGGGGCGACTATCAGGATCTGCTGCCGGAACATCCGTCGCTGTGGTGCTATCGCCGTCAGTGGCAGGGGCAAACCCTGGTGGTCGTGGCGAACCTGAGCCGCGAGTTCCAGCGCTGGCAGCCGGAAGCGATGAGCGGCGACTGGCGGATGCTGATGAGCAACTACGCGGAGGCGGCGAACCGCCCTGCCGATATGACCCTGCGTCCGTTTGAAGCGGTATGGTGGCTGCAGGCGTAACCCCCTACCCGGCTTGCGCTGAGAGTCCCGGGTCGCGCTGCGCTTACCCGGGCTACGGGTTCACCATCTTCTGCGAGCCGGTAGCCCGGACAGGCGCGTCAAGCGCCGCCTCCGGGAATATGCTTTAAATACGATCGGCCGCAGACAGCGTCGCGCTGGCTTCCGGCTGCGCGGACGCCTGCTCTTCTTTCGCCTTCAGGCGATCCCATGCCCGGAAGAACGGATAGTAGATCACCAGCGAGATCGCCAGGTTCACCACCTGTAGCACCGCGCCGGAAATATGCCCTCCCGTCGCCAGATAGCCGCTCATAAAAATAGGCGTGGTAAACGGCAGCGCAATCCCCGCCGGCTTCATCACCAGCCCGGTGGCCATCGCGGTATACGAGACAATCACCAGCAGGACCGGCGTCAAAATAAACGGCAGGAAGAAGTACGGGTTCATCACCAGCGGAATGCCGAATACCATCGGCTCGCTGATATTGAACAGCGCTCCCGGCGCGGCAATTTTCCCCAGCTGTTTCATCTGCTGGCTACGGCTGCGCAGCAGCATAAAAATCACCAGCCCCAGCAGCGCTCCGGTACCGCCGGGCGCAATCCACAGGTCATAAAACTGCTGGGTGATGATATGCGGGATCGGCAGCCCATTCTGAAACGCTTCCAGGTTTTCCGACATATTCGACAGCCAGACCGGGCGAATAAACACCAGCACAATGGTGTCGCCATGCAGCCCCAGGGTCCACAGGATACCAATCAGGATCACCGAGATAATCATCCCCGGCAGCGAACCGCCGACGTGCGACATGGGAATACCGATAAGGGTGGTAATCATGCTATTGATATCACCGAACGGCGAAGCTTCAACGATCAGGCGCAGCGCCAGCACCACGGCCAGCACGCAGAAGCCGGGGATCAGGGCGAGAAAAGATTTCGCCACCGCGGGCGGTACGCCCTCCGGCATGCGGATCACCAGATTACGGCTGGCCACCAGGCGGTAGATCTCCGTGGAAAGCAGCGAAATCACAATCGCCACAAACAGCCCCTGGCTGCCAATCATCCCCACCGGCAGCACGCCTTTGACAAGTTGCGCCGCCGAACCGTCTGCCGGCGTAAAGAGCGTCACCTGGGGGATCGTCATCACAAACGCCACCAGCGACATCGCCCCGGCGCTGAGCGGGTCCAGGGTGCGATATTTTTCCGCCAGCCGGTAGGCAATGCCGAACGCGGAGAGCAGCGCCATGATGTCATAGGTCGCTTTGACCGGGTACAGCATCTTATCGCGCCAGGCATCGCCAAACACGCTGGTCATCATCTCACCGTAGCCGGGAATCGGCAGGTAGGCGAATATCAGGAAAAACGAGCCAATCAGCATAAACGGCATATTGAGAATAATGCCGTCGCGTACCGACAGGACATGCTTCTGACCGCCGATTTTCAGCGCGGCGGGCATGACATAGCGTTCAATAAATGAAGTACGAGACATAGTGGTATCCCCGAAGGCGGAAAAGTTTAGTTAAACTGCGTTAACCAGGGGCGGTTGATGGTTAACACCTCATCAAGCAGCGCCCGGGCATCGGTCACATTCCCGACCAGCGGGTTACTCACCAGCGCCAGCAGCGCGCTATCCCGGCAGCCGTGGACCGCGGCCTCAATCGTCAAGCGCTCGAAGGCTTTCACCTGTTGCGTCAGACCGTTCATGATCGGTGGCAGCGCGCCAAAGGCCAGCGGTCGTGCGCCCTGCGCGTCAATAATGCTGTTAATTTCCACCACCGCATCATCATCGAAGCCTTGAATCGCGCCGTTGTTGCGGGTGTTGACGACCATCTCTTTGCCAAGATTGTTGTAGATGGCGTTAATCAGCTCCACCGCCACTTCGGAGTAGTACGCCCCGCCGCGGAAGCTCAGCTGTTCGGGCTTTTCATCCAGCTCGGGCCGGGCATAGATATCAAACAGCTCCTGTTCCACCTTCATCACCTGTTCCGCGCGGGTGCCTTTGGTTTTGGCCGCCTCAATCTCTTCCGCCAGCATCGCCGGCGTCAGCCAGAAATAGCGATGATAGGGACAGGGGATGGCCTTCAGGGCCCGCAGAAACTCCGCCGGCCACGGCAGCGATTGAATATTGTTCATCGAGAGCGATTGACCGTCACACAGCATGTCGATGACCTTACTGGTCACCTCTTCCCGCCCCTGCATCACCTTGTGTACCCAGACCATATGATTCAGCCCGGCGAAGCTCAGCCGGACCTCCTCTTCTTTTGCGTCCAGCATTCCGGCAATCATGTGCTGCATATTGATGGGCACGTTGCACAGGCCGATGATTTTCGCGCTGCTGTAGCGGCTCACCGCCTCCGTCACGATCCCTGCCGGATTGGTAAAATTAAGGATAAAGGCGTCGGGCGCCAGCGCTTCCACCTTGCGGGCAACCTGTAAAATCACCGGAATCGTGCGCAGCGCTTTGGCAAAGCCGCCGACGCCGGTGGTTTCCTGACCCAGCAGATGGTACTTCAGCCCCAACCGCTCATCCGCCGCCCGCGCCGCCAGCTGCCCAACCCGCAGCTGGGTCAGCACGAATTGAGCGCCGCGAATGGCCTCATCGAGGCCGAAATGCACGCTGACCTTCACCTGTTCAAGGCCATGGCGCTTTAGCATACGCTGGGTCAGCGCGGCGATAATCGCCACTTTCTCGCGCCCGGCTTCGACATCCACCAGCGCCAGTTCCGTGACCGGAATCTGCTGATGGCGAAGGATAATGCCTTCGATAAGTTCCGGCGTATAGCTGCTGCCGCCGCCGATGACGGCAATTTTCAATGTTTGCATAGTGGCCTCATTTTTGGCGTACAGATCCCCGCGCAAGGCCGCAGCGGCGTTGCGAAATGAACGCGTTGATGGGAAAGGGTTAGGAGTTCAGCAGAGCGAGCGCTTTATCGAGGACGGCGGCCCCGCGCATCATGCCGTAATCCGCCATGTCGATCACCGCCACGGCTTTCCCGTGCGGTGCAGCAAGCTCCGTCAATCGGGCCGCTTCATACTTCACCTGAGGCCCCAGTAAGATCACGTCGGCATTGGGCAACTCGCGCTCAAACTCGGCGACGGGTACGGCGTAAATCTCCAGCCCCAGCGCGCGCTGCTGCGCCTCGGCCTTCATTTTGTTAACCAGCATGCTGGTGGACATTCCGGCGGCGCAGCACAGGACGATACGTGGCATAATTCCTCCCAATGGATTTGGCGTAAGCGAGCGCTAAACAGACACCATCGACTATAAGACGAGGTGCCGGTATGGGTGAAGGCTATATGAAAATTTTTTTCACGTACGTGATCGGAGCGTTATTTTTCACCTCTTTACTCCGGCATAAAAGAGAAATTGGCAATAATCTCAGGCATTGTGCGTGGTTGCGTGGTATAAAAAGCCCTCATTAATTGAAAAATATTTTCAATCAGGCGGTGGCGGAGAAAGAGGCTGAAAGCATGGATATCGTAGGACAGTTACAGGAAGGCATGACTCGCTTTAGCGCTCAGGAATCAAGAGTCGCGGCATTTATTCTGCAGAATTTAAGTTTTACCGCCAGCGCTTCGATTGATGAACTGGCGGTGCGCGCTGGCGTGAGCGCAGCCACAATTACCCGCTTTGCCCGCTCCGTCGGCTGCGAGGATATTCGTGATTTGCGAAAGCAGCTGGCGCAGGCTTGCGAACGTCGTACCAGCTGGCTTAACGAGGAGAGCGCCGCGCTGCCCGCCGCGTGGCGCGACAAATTAAGCCTGATTAGCACACATCTTGAGCAGCAGCTGGTGAGCACGCCCGAATCAACGCTGCAAAAGCTGCGCACGCGCCTGCAAAATGCCCGCGCCGTACACTGTTTCGCCCTCGGCGCACAGGACATCGCGCTGGCGACGCTGCTTCAGCACCAGCTACTCTCCATCGGGATCGTGATGAATCTCTGCCAGGACAGCGCCCTGATGCGGATGATCGCCAGTACCCTCAGCGACGATCATCTCCTGCTGGTGCTGGCAACCGGCGAGGCCGACGCGATTTTGCAGGGCGCGACCCTGCTGGCCCGGGTACAGGAAGCGACAATTTTCGCCCTCACCCCCGCCAACCACGCGTTGAGCAATATGGCCTCCGCGCTGCTGCCCCTGCCTGAGAATGCTCAGGCCGCGCGTTACGCCCTGCTGCTGCTGGTTGACCTGCTTAACGACGCGCTGCTCGCCTGACGTTATTCCTTTTGGGCCTGAATTTCCTGCGTTAAGGGCCCATTTTTGCTTATTTTATAAGCGGATAAATTTACATTAAGCGCAAGCGCCCATCATTCCTGCTCTCCTCTTTTTACTTTGTTCTGCATCAATAAAATTGCAAACATCTTTGATGCAAAGCACTACATATAGAACTTAAAATGCATTCCGGCCCCACATATTGTATTAATAGTCTATTATATCACCACTCCCATCGTACTCAGGCGGTGATGGGATGTGGATAAAAAGGGCCAGGATCGGAGGGAAACGGCGGCAGCTACAGCGCCCCGGGGCTTCGGTTGACCTTCCGCCTCTGTGGATAACCTGTTCTGTAAAAAATTATGGAGTGATCATGACACCGCATGTGATGAAACGCGATGGCTGTAAAGTGCCGTTCAAGTCAGAGCGCATTAATGAAGCAATTCTACGTGCAGCTAAAGCAGCGGGAGTCGATGACGCAGACTATTGCGCCACCGTCGCAGAAGTCGTTAGCCAGCAAATGCAGGGCCGCGCTCAGGTGGATATCAGCGAGATCCAGACCGCCGTTGAGAACCAGCTGATGTCCGGTCCCTACAAGCAGCTGGCGCGCGCCTACATTGAATATCGCCACGACCGCGATAGTCAACGTGAAAAGCGCGGTCGTCTGAATCAGGAAATTCGCGGCCTGGTTGAGCAGACCAACTCGGCGTTACTCAACGAGAACGCCAACAAAGACAGTAAAGTCATCCCTACCCAGCGCGATCTGCTGGCGGGCATCGTCGCCAAGCACTACGCGCGCCAACACCTGCTGCCGCATGACGTGGTCATGGCCCACGAGCGCGGCGTGATCCACTATCACGATCTCGACTACTCCCCGTTCTTCCCGATGTTCAACTGCATGCTGATCGATCTTAAAGGCATGCTGACCCAGGGATTTAAAATGGGCAACGCCGAGATTGAGCCGCCGAAGTCGATCTCTACCGCTACCGCGGTGACGGCGCAGATTATCGCTCAGGTCGCCAGCCATATTTATGGCGGTACGACCATCAACCGCATCGATGAAGTACTGGCGCCGTTTGTTACCGAAAGCTTCAATAAGCACCGTAAAATTGCCGAAGAGTGGCACATCCCCGACGCCGAAGGCTACGCCCGTTCCCGCACCGAGAAAGAGTGCTACGACGCCTTCCAGTCGCTGGAATATGAAGTGAACACCCTGCATACCGCCAACGGCCAAACGCCGTTCGTGACCTTCGGTTTCGGCCTCGGCACCAGCTGGGAATCGCGTCTGATTCAGCAGTCCATTCTGCGCAACCGCATTGCGGGACTCGGTAAAAACCGTAAAACGGCGGTATTCCCGAAGCTGGTCTTCGCCATTCGCGACGGCCTGAACCACAAGTTCGGCGATGCGAACTACGACATTAAACAGCTGGCGCTGGAGTGCGCGAGCAAGCGCATGTATCCGGATATTCTTAACTACGATCAGGTCGTGAAGGTGACCGGCTCGTTCAAAACCCCGATGGGCTGCCGCAGCTTCCTCGGCGTGTGGGAAAACGAGGACGGCGAACAGGTGCACGATGGCCGCAACAACCTCGGCGTTATCAGCCTCAACCTGCCGCGCATCGCGCTGGAAGCCCGTGGCGACGAGACTGAGTTCTGGAAACTTCTCGACGAACGCCTGCAGCTGGCGCGTAAAGCGCTGATGACCCGCATCGCCCGCCTGGAAGGGGTGAAGGCTCGCGTGGCGCCGATTCTGTATATGGAAGGCGCCTGCGGCGTGCGTCTGAAAGCGGACGACGATGTCTCTGAGATTTTCAAAAACGGCCGCGCGTCGATTTCGCTGGGCTATATCGGCATTCATGAAACCATCAACGCGCTGTTCGGCAACAAGCATATGTACGATAGCGCAGCGCTGCGTGAGAAAGGCGTCGCCATCGTTCAGCGCCTGCGCGAAGCGGTAGACCAGTGGAAAGACGAGACGGGCTACGGCTTTAGCCTGTACAGCACGCCGAGCGAAAACCTCTGCGACCGCTTCTGCCGTCTGGATACCGCTGAGTTCGGCGTGATCGAAGGCGTAACCGATAAAGGGTATTACACCAACAGCTTCCACCTTGACGTAGAGAAGAAGGTAAACCCGTACGATAAAATCGATTTTGAAGCGCCTTATCCGCCGCTGGCTAACGGGGGCTTTATTTGCTACGGCGAGTACCCGAATATTCAGCACAACCTGAGAGCGCTGGAAGACGTGTGGGATTACAGCTATCAGCACGTGCCCTATTACGGAACCAATACGCCGATCGACGAATGCTACGAGTGCGGCTTTACCGGTGAGTTCGAATGCACCAGCAAAGGCTTCACCTGCCCGAAATGCGGCAACCACGATGCCTCCCGCGTGTCGGTAACCCGCCGCGTGTGTGGCTATCTCGGGAGCCCGGACGCCCGTCCGTTCAACGCCGGCAAGCAGGAAGAAGTGAAGCGCCGCGTGAAGCATCTGGGCAACGGGCAGATCGGTTAATTCCGGGTGGTTTAGCCCCTCCCCTAATCCTCTCCCCTGCCGGGAGAGGGGACCGGCCGGCCACTCAGGAGCTGTTCCCGGATCGCGGCGCAAAGCGCCTTATCCGGGCTACAACCGCGTATGCGGCTCTTCGTAGCCCGGCCGAGCGCAGCGACGCCGGGAGCCGTTCCCTTTACAAATGCAAAGCTCCTCCGTTTTCGCAAAGCAATTTGCGTCAGAGCAAGGCGGCAAACGAGGGAATCCCCGGGAGCGTACATTAAGTACGTGACTGGGGTGAGCGAGCGCAGCCAACGCGGCTATGGCGTTAATTGAGAAGCGAAAAATGAATTACCATCAATATTACCCGGTAGATATCGTTAACGGTCCGGGCACTCGCTGCACCCTGTTCGTTTCCGGCTGCGTTCACGAGTGCCCCGGCTGCTATAACAAGAGCACCTGGCGGCTAAACTCCGGCATGCCGTTCACCGCCGAGATGGCCGACCGCATTATTGCTGACCTCAACGATACCCGCGTTAAGCGCCAGGGGATCACGCTTTCCGGCGGCGACCCGCTGCACCCGCAGAACGTCCCGGAGATCCTTAAGCTGGTGCAGCGCGTTCGCGCCGAGTGCCCCGGCAAAGATATCTGGGTGTGGACCGGCTACAAGCTGGACGAACTTAACGCCGCGCAGATGCAGGTGGTGGATCTCATCAACGTGCTGGTTGATGGCAAATTTGTGCAGGACTTAAAAGACCCGGCGCTAATCTGGCGCGGCAGCAGCAACCAGGTTGTACATCATTTGCGTTAATACCAGCATGGCGTTCATCAGTTAATTTTCACCAGACCACCTTTAATCACCAGCATCCCGCCGCCGTCAACGGTCTGGGTGGCACTGGCTTTGCTGGTCAGAGTAGCCTTAGCTTCCTGGCTGATGGTTGCCGCTTTCTGGGTCAGTGAGGATTTGGCTTCACTGGCGATGCTGGCGGCATCCAGCTTCATGCTGCCTGACGCGCTGGCGTTAAGACCCGCCCCACTCTTTATGTCCAGGGTTTTGCCGCTCTCCAGGGTGAGCGTGCCGCTGACCTTAATCGTCAGATTACCGTCAACATTGAGCGTGTAGTTGCCTTTTACCTTATGCGTCTCATTACCGTCGATGGCGTGTTCCTGATCGCCCTTCACCGTTACGCTGCGTTTCTCTTTCACCTCCAGCATGTCGCTGCCCTTGTCGATTTTCACCGTGCGACTGCCCTTTTTCAGGGTGACGGTTTCGTTGCCCTCTTCGATGGTGCGGGTGCGATCGTTTTTGACGCTGTGAATTTCATCGTGGCTAATCGTGGTGTGACTGTCGTTCAGTATGTTGAGCTGGAAGTCCTTTTGCGCCTGCATCGCCAGCAGCTCGGCATCTTTTTTGTCGTCGAAGCGCAGTTCGTTGAAGCCTTTTTCGCTGCGGGTTTTAATACCGGACTGGGTTTGATTCGCCGGTAGCGCATACGGCAGAGCATTCGCGCCGTTGTACACACAGCCGGTAATGAGCGGCTTATCCGGGTCGCCGTCGATAAAGCTCACCACCACTTCCTGGCCGATACGCGGGATAAACTGCGCGCCAAAACCGTTGCCGCTCCAGGCGGTAGCAACCCGCAGCCAGCAGGAGCTGGTCTCATCGTTTTTGCCTTCCCGATCCCACGGAAACTGCACCTTTACCCGTCCGAGCTTGTCGGTCCAGTTTTCTTCTCCGTTTTTGCCAACCACCGTTGCGGTTTGCGTAGGCATAAACGGCTTTGGCGTGGCGTACCGTGGTTGATACGGCGTGGCTTTTGGGATAGCGGTAAAGCGGTTGCGATAGCGTTCACCGTCATATTCATGGCTGACGGCGGTGATGAGCCAGTCGATATTTAATGCTTTGTCGTCATGTTCGGCGAGGGTAAACCAGTGCCCTGCCATCAGCGCTGCGCAGTCGCTTTCGGCGATAAGCTGTTTCGGCTGCTCAGATTGAGCATTGCCGGGGTGCGCCCCCTGCGCGATGGCCTGTAAACGCAGCTCTACCTGGCGAATCATCCCGGTTTCCCGGGCGCCGCTTGATGTTGCCTGATACTTCACCTTTTTGCCGCCAGAAATGGCCGGGAAGGCGCTATTATCATCCGCCAGCACCAGCGTGTGCTTGCCTTCTTTATGGGTGAAGAACCAGAAGATCCCCTCCTGCTCCAGCAGCCGTGAGACAAAATTGAAGTCGCTTTCGTTATATTGCAGGCAGTATTCGCGTTTTTGGGGTTGGGTTTTGAGCTGGAATGTGTAGTCGCTAAATCCGGCATCCTTAAACACTTTCGCGACGATTTCCTGCGCGCTGAGGTTCTGGAAAACGCGGTTGTTGTTGCCGAGCGTCAGCCACCACAGCCACGGGCGCAGCACAAACTGATAGCGGACAGCGTTGCCGTTTGCCGGAAGCAGGCGCGCTTCGGCGATCAGCCCGTCGTAGTCAGCGCTGTTTATGGCGGCGGTAAGATGGGCCGCCAGCGTGGTATTAAGGGTTAACGGCGCAGAGGCGGTAGCGGCGATGGTCGCGGTGGTCAGGCCGTTAAGTTGCGATTCGGTGCGCGCGGTCGCGGCGGTGAGGCCGTTTAAGGTTGGAGCGATGAGTTTTATTATGGTGGTTTCGGGCATAGGAAACTCCTTTTCAGCAGCAGCGCTAACGCCGGTCAGCCTGATGATAAACATCATCACCATCGCACCGACCTATGGCGATCGCAGGAACGATAACCTACTCATCCTCGACCTGATACCCGGCGCTACGTAGCTTGATTTTATAGCGGTATAATTTACCGGAAAGGCAGGCGGTGCGAAGCTTCCACCCTCAGCTACCTTTTTTATTCGTCGCCATATCCCAAACGGAAGAGACGTTGCCTTCTTTCTGACTATCCGATTTCTGAGCGCTGATTTCCCATTTAATTTTGGTAAAGTTCAGCGACATTGTTTCGACCGGCTTGCCGCCGGAACCGCCGCTAACGCTCAGATGTGAGATAACGACATTCGTCAGGGTATATATGATGAATGGCAGCATTTTACCGTTATCATTACGGCACAACGTCAGCACAGCTTCTTTAATCATTTTCCCGCTACAGCAGTACTCATTGAGCTTTGGCGTCGCGAGATCGACAAACTTGGTCAACGACATTTCACCGACATGCGCCCGCCCTGAGGTGCGTTCATTATTACTGACGTCGTTGGTGACCGGCATCGCCACGTTATGGCTGAAGGTCATGATCTCAAGCTGTTTTTCAAATCCTTTGGCCTGACTTTCACCTTCGATATTGTCGAGCTTTAAAAAAATCACATCCATGGGTTACTCCTTATCAATCAGACGGCAACCGGTAGCGGCAATTCCGCCATCAGCCGAATCGCACCGTTTTTTTTCACATTCCCGTTATTTTTACGCACATTGAACTAATACAATAACTTTAATGCTAAGCGTCTTCGCCTATATTCATCCTTTCTTATTACGAGAATATTCGTAGCGCTACTTATATCGCCATACTATCCAAATGGTATTTTTACGGCGACCATAAGCAATATAAAAGACACAACCACAAATAAATATCAATCAAATTATTCGCTGCCAATCACCGAGTGAAAATTGATAAAAATCAAATTAAAAACAAGTAATTAATCAAAATCAATTAGATGTAAAGCAACCAATCAAAATATACATCGATGAAAACCTCTCGCTGATATTAACGCTTTAACAGGTTAAATTATAAATAGTGATGTGAATCAAAAAACGCATCTGCTTTATTTATTACTTTGGTTATGTAGTATCTGTTCAAACTAATAAACGGGCACTTAAGGTTATAAAGGCGCATCAGTTTATTCCGCGAGTCATCGTCCGCCGACTATGGCGGCAACTGGGGGTATTACCATGAGCTGTCCCGGAGTTTGTACCGGCGCATTATTGCAGTGTTCATTTGGCATCGCGCCTGGCACGCTGAACATACTGCCCACAAGCCGCACCCTCGTCAGCAACATGCCGATGGCGAATATTATGGATAACAAACCGTTTGTGAATATTATGCCGTACGGGATGTGCAGCAGTATTGCCAATCCGACGGTTGCCGCCGCCACCGCCGCGGCGCTCGGTGTGCTGACGCCGATGCCCTGTATTCCGACAACGCCCGCGCCGTGGGCGCCGGGTTCGCCAACGGTGCTGGTGGGAAATATGCCCGCCCTCACCGCCCAGTCGAAGTTAATCTGCATATGGGGCGGGGTAATTCAAATTAGTTTTCCGGGACAGGTGACGACGGTCGTGGCATGATTTTGTGAACGGTGACAGATGCATAAAACGTGGCGAAGGGCCGTACGGTAAAAATCAAAACCGGCTGACGCACTCCATGGCCACCGTTTTAAACTCAGCAAAACTGCGGGTGGCGGCAAGGCGGGCCATTGCCCGTTCGCGCAGGAATGTGACGAAAATATCGTAGATGGCCATCGCCTCTTCATACTCGCTTTTACTGATGGCGAGCAGGAAGATGATATGCGCGGTTTCATCGCCCCAGGCGATACCGTGCGGGGCGATAACCGTATAGACCACGGTCTTTTTCGCCAGCAGGCCGAGGGCGTGAGGCAGCGCGATCCCGTCACCGAGCATGGTGCTGACGATAGCCTCACGCTCCACCACCGACCCATGAAACTCCGCTCCGACAAACCCCTCCTGCTGCAGCTGCTGGCACAGCGTGGCAAACAGCGCCTGCTGATCCATCGGGGTATCTATCACCTGGAAGTGGGCCTCATCAAAATATTTATTCAGCATCCAGGGACGCGTGCGGTCCACCAGCACCAGCTTGCCGATTTGGTCGAGCTGGTAGTCGGTAGGAAACGGCGCAATGGTGACCACCGGCTTCTCTTTCTCGCTGATGCGCACGGTGGAAATAACAAAATCTTCCGCGATCTCTTCCCGCTGTTCATATTCGCGTTGCGAAAGGGTGGCGGCAATTTCCAGCTGCGGATACTTACGCTGCAGGATGGCTTCAATCATCCGCACCATCGCGTTGCTGGTATCGCAGACCAGCAGCACCTGCGGCTGACGCTGATAGCCGATATTGTAATGGCGCTCCAGCCCGACGCCGATATGCAGCACCAGAAAGCCGATCTCGTTTTCGCTGATGGCGTAGGGAGTATATTTCCCCCAGCTCGATACCGCCGCCAGGGTCATGTCCCACGCCATGGGGTAGTGCTGTTTGATATTTTCCAGAAGCGGGTTGGGGATCATTATCTGGTAGCGCACGCGGGTGATCATGGTCTTAATATGGGTCAGTAAATCCGCATGCAGCTGGGCATCGTCCAGCAGATTGTAGTTATATTGCTGATTGATATAGCGCAGGATGTAGTTCACCAGCGCTTCATCGTCGTCGGCGCTGATGGTGCCCGGATCGACGTCCTGCACCTGGCGGGCGGCAAGGTGGACGCACAGCCACTCCTCTTCCGCCGGAGCAAGCAGTTTGCCCGCCAGCTGCTGCATCGTGTTTGCCAGCTCGCGTGCGGCGTCGCGTACGTTTTGCGCCACATCCTCGGCGCTAAAATCGGCCAGCGGATACCCTTCGCTCACGCGGCGCACGGCAACCGCACCGTACAGGCAGATAAAGCGCTCCCCCGCGTCCGTCAGCCGCACGTGATGGCGGGTTAACGTCTCCTGCAGCACGCCGGCCAGCAGCGTCGGTACGCTGGCGTCAAACGCCTCTTCGCCAATAAGCGGGTTAAGCGGCCCCTGCTGGCTCAGCTCCCACAGCAGATCGGTCAGGCAGGCGCGAATGGAGACCTCGCTGCCGAACAGCTTCATGCCGTGGCGCGGCCGGGTCTCGAGGGTGAGCTGATAACGCTGAAAACGCTCGCGTACGTCAACCATATCGCCCTGTAAGGTGGCGCGGCTGACGAACCACGCATCGGCCAGATCCTCCAGCTTGATAGAAAACGCGGAAGTTAAAAAGCGCACCAGCAAAAAGTGGATGCGATCCGCCGCGGTTCGCGGGATATGCTGCGCTTTCGGCGCGCTCTCTTCCAGCGTCTGATAGCGCGTCGGATCGTGAATCACCAGCTGATAGCCGCTGCCGCGGCTGAGGTTAAACTGCGCGCCGTAGTGCAGCAGCAGCGCGTTCAGCGCGGTGATGTCCGCGCGTACCGTGCGAGTAGAAACCGACAGCCGCTGCGCCAGCTCCTCCTGCGGCAGCGTTTCGTTTTGCAACAGAGTAAACAGCTGCGCTAAACGTTGATGGGGAAATCGCATGTCAGTTCCTTTTTCTTACGGCTCAGGGTTGAGCGGATATCACCATCTGCGACGGGCTGCCAACCGGGGTGTAGTCCGGAGAGAACGTCAGCCTGCCATCCTTCGACGCGACGCGAAAGCGGGTGATGTTGTCGCTACGCTGGTTCATGACGTACAGCCACTGTCCCTGACTGTCCAGCGTCAGCGTGCGCGGATAGTCGCCGCGGGTCCAGATATCGTCCTGGTGGCTCAGGCTGCCGTCAGCCAGCACCGTAAAGTGGGCGATACTGTTATGCAGTCGGTTGGCGACGTACAGCTGTTTGCCATCGCGGCTCAGGACCAGGCCGGCGGCAAAGCTGGTGCCCTTATACTCTGCAGGCAGCGCCGAGACCGTTTTCCCCTCGCGCAGCAGGCCGCTTTGCTTATCGAGATGATAAAAAGTGAGCGTCGACGCCTCTTCGTTAATCAACCATAGTCCGTCACCCTGCGGCGTAAACACAAAGTGGCGCGGTCCGGAGCCGGGAGATGAGGCCGCGATAAACGGCGGATCGTTCGGCGTCAGCTTCCCTGTGGCGCTATCCAGCCGGTACTGATAGATCCGGTCCAGGCCGAGATCGGTGGAGTAAACGAATTTACCGCTGGGATCGGCGGCGATCATATGGGCGTGGGGGCCGTTATGATCGCTAATGGCAAAACTGCCTTCGACGGCTGCCGCCGGGCGTTCCGCGCCCGCAGGCCCTTGATCCTGACGCACATCCACCGCCTCGCCCAGGTTACCATCTTCTTTCACCGGCAGCACGGCGATACTGCCGCTGACGTAGTTTGCCACCAGCAGATGACGTCCATCGGGGGTCAGGGAGAGATAAACCGGCCCGGCGCCGCCGGAAGCGACCTGATTCAGCTCGCTCAGTTCACCGTTGCTGCCGATGCGCCACGCCTGCACCACTCCCTTTTCCACTTCGCTGGCGCCGTACAGGGTTTTGCCATCCGCCGAGACGGTAAGCTGGGCCAGGTCAGGCAGCGTCCCGACCAGCGTTTTATCGCGCAGCGCCCCGGTCTGGCTATCGACGGTAAAGCGATACAGCCCTTCGCCATTGGGGTTGTAGGTGCCGACCCAGGCGTACTGGGTTTGCGCAGCGGCGCCGGCGGCGAGCAGAGAGAGTGAAGCAACAAGCAGGTGACGAGCGGTTGGCATGGTGACTCCTTGATGGTTCGGTGGCGGTTTCCCTTCGCCCTAACCCTCTCCCCGTTGGGGAGAGGGCCGGGTGAGGGATAATCGGCGCTATTTTACTAACTGTTTGGTGATCGAAAGCAGCTGACGCACGTCCGCCGGGCGGGTGTGACCGCTGGCTTTATCAATAATCGAACTGTAGATATGCGGGATAATTTTACTTACCCCTGCGTCCAGCGCGATCTGCAGGATCTCGCCGTAGTTTTCCAGATCGATCCCGCCGGTGGGCTCCAGCCAGAAATCATGACGGGCGCAGGCCTCGGCCACCGCAATAAACTCGTCGCGATGCTTCAGCCCGCCCATCGGGAAATATTTAATCGAACTGCCGCCCATATCTTTCAGCAGCGCAATCGCCGTTTCCAGCGGTACGATGCCGTCCGGCGCGCCGCTGCTGAGCGGACCGGTGGAGATCTTCACCATTCCCGGCGTACCGGTTGGCGACACCAGGCCGTTAACCACGGTTTCGTTCTGCCCCAGCAGCGCGCGGCTGGTCGCCACGCCGGTAAATACCTGGTTGACGTGCTGCGGCTGCACCTGACGCGAAATTTCGCTGACCATCGCCGACTGGTTCGGGTCGCCCGCGCCCAGTCCCACGGAGAGCGCGTTATCAATCCGCTGCGCGTATTCACGCATATCGGCAACCGCGCTGGCGACGTCCGGGTAATTTTTGGAGAGCACGCCCACCAGTACATGACCTTCCGCCGCCTCATAAATCTCGCTGGCGTTCTCTTTGCTCCCCGCCAGCACGTTCAGGCAGACGCGGTCACGATAAAAATTAGGGGTCAGTTTCATGCGTTTTTCTCCTTGTTCAAAACTTCTGCGATGCGACGGGAGACAATCTCCAGCTGCTGCGCGTTCACGCTGCGGACATCGGCTTCAATAATGCCTTCATTTGCTTTATAGCCACGGAAGTAGATGGCGTATTCGCCCTGCTTCAGCGCATTGACCAGATCGCCGGTATCGACGCCGGTCACCGCTTCATCAAACTTGATCTCCGCCCGCGCGATATCGCGGCCGGCGCTGTCCCAGACCACCCGCGCGGTGACGCCATCGAGCGTATTGAGCTGCTGAATAAACGGCGTCATCTTCGCCACCATCTCTTCACCGCTCTCTTTGCGCGCCGTCAGATAGTGCTCAATGGCGCAGGTCAGGCCGAGGATCCCCTCTTTGCCCACCTTCATCGCCCGGCCAATGCCGTTCGACTGACGTTTAACCCACTCAACGTATTGGGTTTTGCCAATCACCAGCCCGCTGGTCGGCCCTTCGATCGCCTTCGCGCCGCTATAAATCACCAGATCCGCGCCGGCGCGATAGTAGGCCTGGAGGTCTTCCTCCGCCGCCGCGTCGACAATCAGCGGCAGATTATGGCTCTGCGCCACCGCTGCCGCCTGCGCCACGTTGAGCATGCTTTTCTGCACGCAGTGGTGGGATTTGATATACAGAATGGCCGCGGTGCGCGGGGTAATGGCCGCCGCCAGCTGCCCGGCGGAACATTCATTGGCGTAGCCCGCTTCCACCAGCCTACCGCCGCCCAGCGCCACCATGGTGCCCACCGGCGCGCCAAAATTGACGTTATGACCCTTAGGCAGCACGATTTCGTTGTTTTCAATCGGCGTCACGTGCAGGTTTTCCAGCAGCCAGTCGCTGTCTTTTACCAGCACCGCCGCCACCGACTGGGCGATGCCCGCCGAGGCGCAGGAGACGACGGTCGCCCCTTCCACGTCCAGCAGCTTCGCAATATACGCGCCGGTTTTATTGACCAGATCTTTCATCTCGAAGTACTGGTTCATCCCCGCCATCGCGGCGTCCACCACTTCCGGCCGCGGCGTGGAGACGCCGAGAATGGTCATACGACCGGAGGTATTAATCACCTGTTTTAAATCATATTTCTCAAAAATCGAAGGCATTTTCCGCGCTCCCTTGTTCGGTCAGATAGCCCTTGCCCGCGCGAACGGCGGCAAGCGGCAGCAGAGTCTTGTCGGTCTGAAGGCTCTCTTTTTCCGCATCCACCAGCACCGTTGGCGTCTGCGCGAGAGTAAACAGCGTCAGGTCGGCGTCGTAACCCACTTCCAGCCGCCCTTTGTGGCTAAGACGCAGGCCTTCAGCGGCGTTGGCGGTCACGCAGTCAATGACCTGCGGCAGCGACATGCCAATGGCGAGGAATTTCGACATCACCAGCGCCAGCGAGCGCACCGGGCCGTCGATACGGTTGCGGCAGTAAATATCGGAGCTGATGGTGTGCGGCAGAATGCCCATAGCAATCGCCCGCCGCGCCACCTCGAAGCTGAAGCTGGCGGTGCCGTGGCCGATATCAAGGCGCACGCCGCGCTGTAGCGCGCGGGAAATCGAGCTTTTCAGCTCGCCGGACGGCGTCAGGATACGATTGGGTTTACCGTTGTAGCAGTGGGTAATGATGTCGCCGGAGGTCAGCAGGTCGGCGATCTCATCAAGGTCGGGCGGATTGTTGCCGATATGCACCATCAGCGGCAGGCCGCCGTTTTCCTGCTGAATCGCCTTTGCGCGCGCCAGCGGCGTAATGCCGTTTTCCCCCACCACGCTGCTGCTCATCCGCGCCTTCAGGCCGACGATAAAGTTCGGGTAGCGGTTGACCGCCTGCTTCACCTCCTCCGCGTCGATATTCGCCATATTGGCCAGTTCATTCTGGGCAATCAGCCCGACGCGGGAGATGTTAAGCAGGGCGTAAACTTCGGTCGCGGCTTTGCGGGTCAGCTGGTAGAAATCATCCACGTCGTCCGCGCCGGTGCTGCCCGCGTCAATCACGGTGGTCACGCCGGTAGCAACCCCCACGCTGTCCGGCTCATCATGGTAAATCGGCGAGTTCGGATAGCAGTGAACGTGAGAGTCAATCCAGCCTGCACTGACGTAATAACGACCGTCCAGCTCAAGGGTTTTGCGCGCAGGCGCGCTAATCTCGCCAAGCGCCGCGATTTTACCGTCCCGGATGGCGATATCGGTCAGGGTATCGTCGACGAGGCGCGCACGGCGCAGGAGTAAATCAAACATGTCTCTCTCCTGTTAACGCGGGCGCCGAGGCGCCCGCAGGACTTAACTAATCGCCACCGGGAAGATTGACCCAAGAAGCATGGCGCCAAGGATCGCGCCGCCGGTGATAGGCTTCTGCCAGATGTAGAACAGCAGCGCGCCCGCCAGGGAACCGATGCCGATAGGAATGGAAGCGGTCATGGCGCTGAGGATAATCAACGGTCCGAGGAAACGGCCTGAGGCGTTACCGGCCCCCATCATGACGTCCGCACCGTAGGTGGAATCGCTCTGGTTGATGGTGAATTTACGCGCCAGGATAATGATGTAGCCAATCGCGAGGCCCAGCACCAGGCCGGTGACCAGCGAGGCGGCAAAGTTGGCGACCGGGAAAACAAAGCCCGCGCCGAGCAGCAGCGCCGGAACGCCTAAGCCGACGCCGGTCTGAATCGCCCCGCCGATATCCAGAATCCCCACCAGCGAGCCTTCGATAATACGCGCGAACAGGAAGCTGGCGCCGAACGCCGCTACCGCGCCGTAGGCCCCGGTATCAATTCCCGCTTTCAGCATCGCCACGAAGGCGACTTCGTTAAACGCGCCGATGCCGTAGAGGTAGTACATATGCGTCCCGGCAAAGACGCCGGCGGAGAGCAGGCCAACAAAGATCGGGAACGACCAGTCGGCATACCAAAAACCTTTATTTTGTTCCATGAGAGGCTCCTGTTATTTACCGCTGAGCGAGTTGTGGATCAGTTCCAGCCAGTTCGGCACGGTCAGATGGAAGGATTCAATCATCTTCATATCGAAACCGCGGAAGAAGCCGCTCAGAACGAACAACGCGACGATCGCCACCATCATCACCTTGGTGACGCGGTGCCAGCCGCTCTCTTCAACGCCTTTCCCGATCAGGATGCCCAGCACCAGGCCCGGAACGGCGTTACCCATAATCAGCTGCGCCGCGCCGCCGAAAATCGTCGCCCAGAAGCCCGATTTTTTACCGGCATCAATCGCCGCCAGCCAGAAGATGACCGGCATCACCGTATTCACCAGCAGGTTTGCCGCCGGAACCAGCACTTTTACCGCCGTCACCTGCAGCGCTTCCGGTACAGAAGAGGCGGTGAGGTTGAGGAAAGCGACCACGATCATGCCGATAATGCCGCAGGCGATGGCCATCTTTTTCGGATCGTGCAGCGTCTCGCCGACGTTGCGGTTTTTAATCATCAGCGCTGCCGCCCCCCAGTTGGGGATAATGCGGTGGTCAACGTCCTGAGTGAAGGAGCCTGCCGCGACGGAAGAGGCCCAGGCGTTGAAGAAGAAGCCCAGGCCAAATGAGAAGTGGGAAGCCGGATCGCCTTCACATGAATTCAGCTCGCCCAAGGTACGAAACGCCCCCATCCCCTGCGTGGTGGGCGCATGAAACATGCGTGCCGCTCCGGCGCCTACGCCGACGCCAACCAGGCCGCCGATGATAAGCGATTTTATTAAAATTATCAGGAACATAGTCTGACCCTTTGGTGAAAATCAGGTTTGCGTGACGAAATCCACTTTATCGAGATTAATGGCGGTCACGGTGACGGTGACCTTCAGCTCCACGCTGTAGGTTCGTCGCTCACGGCGCAAAAAGAAGAATAAAAAGGCCTCTTTCCGTACCGCTTCACGCGCATGAACAACCTCCACGTCCTGTGGTTCAATACGCAGTAAGATGTGCGGCGACGTTTTCATCACCGCCGCCTGGACATGGTTCAGGGCATCGGCAAAAGCGCGCGTTTTGCTCTCGCCTTTGCCGGTTACGCTCACCGTGGTGGTGAATTGCTCTTTCATGCTCACGCGCCGTACTTCTTCTTCCAGGCCTCAACCAGGCGTTCACCCAGCTCTTCTTTATCCATAAAGCCGAAGCCCAGTACGTTGTAGCCTTCGTTGATCGCGGTGACGCCTTCATCAACGGAACGCATGCCATATTTCGCCTTGTAGCCGTGCTTATTCTGCGCGGTGATAGCCCCTGCGCCGCCGCTGCCGCAGAAAGAGATACCGAAGGTGGCGTTTTCCGCCTTCATCATGTCGCCCAGCTTCATATCCGCGGCAACGCCCGGCACGACCACGGCGCGAGCGCCGGCTTTTTCCGCACCTGCGGCAACTTTTTGTCCTTTACCCAGGCGATCGCCAATAACAACGGTGATTTGTTCCATTTGTGTGCTCCTTACAGGTTATCTTTCGCGACTTCGAAGTGGACGGACAGCAGCCAGGCTTCTTCATCTGGCAGATTGCCGAACTGCGCGACCACTTCGCGGGCCAGCATCATTGAATCTTCTGAGATCTCTTCGAACAGGCTGGCATCCACTTCCGGCAGCGGCTCGCCGCTGATTGACCGATGGGCCATCGCCCGAACGTGGGAAGTCAGCATTTGCTCCTGAACGTCGTTGGGGACGATGTTGCGGCGGCTTAATAGTGCGAAAACCTGCTGCAGCATCTTGTCGGCCAGCTGTTCGGTTAGCGTGGCCTGCTCCTCTGGGACGTGTGTTACCGCTCCGTTATTCACTTGAATTACCCCGTTGATGTCTCTGGGGATAACACTAATGCCGGGGGCAAAGAGTTTGTAGCGAGTTGTTTTCCACTTCGAAGTGGAAAGGAAGAAGGCAGGCGTGATCTATTTCACATAGTTATTGTGGATGTATTCGCCCCAACCAATTCTCGTGATGAACATCACAAGATCATCGGTGTCACGGTGGCGAAAACCGGCATGCAGGAAAAGCGAAAAATGTGACGGTGATGGAGTTTTGAATTAACAGAATGTGGGAGGCATCGGCTGACGCCTCCCCACAAAGAGAAATTAACGGTACTTCTTATGGTATGTATTGCGGGTGGTTTTAAACTCTTCCGCTGCGGCCTGGGCTTCTTTGACTTTGCCTTCATCAGCCAGCTTCAGCGCGCCGTCAATCTGGCCGATCAGCACATCGAAACCGTGACGATAGTCTTTCATTTCCGCGCTGTCCGCCGCTTTACCTTCCAGCTTCGGCGGCGTCTCTTTCTGGGCGTCAACCGCCGCTGTGCGCATCTTATTCAGCGCCGCTTTCAGCTCGCCGGCATCTGAAGTTTTCTGCACCACTTGCAGGTTCTCAGCAAGGGTATCCATATCTTCGCCCAGATCGGCGAAAGCCGATGCCGAACCAAGCGCAAAAGCCGATACGGCCAGCATCGCTAACAGTTTTTTACGCATTGCTCACTTCCTTTTTTATTATTAAGCACACAAGTGTTATTGCCCGGCGATCTTCATCTCCGGCAGCAGTACGGAACCGCACTGAATGTTGCTGCGCGTTTCGATATCGTCGCCGATGGTCACGATATTACGCCACATATCTTTCAGATTTCCTGCAATGGTTATCTCACTGACCGGATACTGAATTTCGCCGTTTTCTACCCAGAAGCCGGACGCGCCGCGTGAGTAGTCGCCGGTGACGCCGCTTACACCCTGCCCCATCAGTTCCGTGACGACAAGACCGGTCCCCATCTCTTTAAGCAACTTTGCAAAACTCAGGCCGCGGCCGTTGATCCGCCAGTTGTGAATACCGCCCGCGTGGCCGGTGCTCTTCAGCCCCAGCTTACGCGCCGAGTAGTTGGTCAGCAGCCACTGGGTCAGTACGCCGTCTTTAATGATATCCCGGCGTTCCGTACGGACGCCTTCGCTATCAAACGGCGTCGAAGCCAGACCTTTCAGCAGGTGAGGATGCTCTTCAATGGTCAGCCAGTCCGGCAGGATCTGGCTACCCAGCGCATCAAGCAGGAAGGTGGATTTACGGTAAACCGAACCGCCGGCGATCGCCCCGACCAGATGGCCAAACAGACCGGTAGCGACTTCGTTGGCGAAAATCACCGGCGCTTTCATCGTCGATAGCTTACGCGGGGCCAGGCGCGACAGGGTGCGGCGGGCGCACTCTTCGCCAACCCACTCCGGCGATTGCAGGTCGTCTATCGCCCGTCCGATGGTATAAGCGTAATCGCGCTCCATATCGCCATTCTCTTCGGCAATCACGCAGCTGGAGAGCGAGTGGCGGGTAGAGCAGTAGCTCTGCAGCATGCCGTGGCTGTTGCCGAACACTTTAATGCCGTAGTGGCTGTTAAAGCTGCCGCCTTCGGTATTGCTGATGCGTTTATCGGCTTTTAGCGCCGCCTGTTCAGCGCGGGAGGCCAGCTCGATGGCTTCATCCGGGGAAACTTCCGCCGGATGGAACAGGTCAAGATCCGGGGCTTCAAAAGCCAGCAGTTCTTTATCCGCCACGCCCGCGCACGGGTCCGGCGAGGTATAGCGGGCGATATCCAGCGCCGCCTGCACCGTGCGGGCAATAGCCTGCGGGCTGAGATCGGTCGAAGACGCGCTGCCTTTGCGATTCTGGTGATAAACGGTGATGCCGAGAGCACCATCGCTGTTGAATTCTACGTTCTCCACTTCGCCGTAGCGGGTGCTCACGCCGATACCGGTAGTTTTACTGACGGAGACTTCCGCGCCGTCGGATTTGCCTGCCGCCAGTTCCAGCGCCGTGGTCACGGCCTCTTCCAGCGTCTTACGCTGTTGTGCAACTTGAGAGATGACTTTCATCGCTAATGCCATAATGTAAGAAGGAGTTAACTGAAGTCTAACAGAGAACCGTTTTTCAGTGCGCGCCTTAACTGGTAACATTAGTCTCTTTTTTAAGGAGCCTGAGATGACAAAGCAGCCCGAAGACTGGCTCGACGACGTCCCTGGTGATGACGTCGAAGATGAAGACGATGAAATTATCTGGGTCAGTAAAAGTGAAATTAAGCGTGACGCCGAAGAACTGAAGCGTCTTGGCGCGGAAATGGTCGAGCTGGGTAAAAACGCGCTCGATAAAATCCCGCTGGATACCGACCTGCGCGACGCGATTGAACTCGCCCAGCGTATCAAGAAAGAAGGCCGCCGCCGCCAGATGCAGCTGATTGGTAAAATGCTGCGCAGCCGCGACGTCGAGCCGATTCGTCAGGCGCTGGACAAGCTGAAGAACCGCCACAACCAGCAGGTTGCGCTGTTCCATAAGCTTGAGCAGATCCGCGATCGTCTGATTGATAATGGTGATGATGCCGTGGCTGAAGTGCTGAACCTGTGGCCAGATGCCGATCGTCAGCAGCTGCGTTCGCTGATCCGCAACGCCAAAAAAGAGAAAGAAGGCAACAAGCCGCCGAAGTCCGCGCGTCTTATCTTCCAGTACCTGCGCGAACTGGCCGAAAGCGAAGGCTAATTCTGTATGACTCCCCCGGATTACGGCTATTGCCCGATCCGGGCGACCCACTCCCTCGAACGCAATGCCATGGACAATGGTCAATTCGAATTTCCCCTGCATTTAAATCGGTTTTAATTTTTCATTTTCATTCCAGTTCGCGCTTATATTTAACTTTTATTTCACAAAAAAGCCGTTCCATTGCAATCCGGCTGGCAATTTCCCCTCGCCATCAACGCCAATGCCATCAACACAACCTGTTAACTTTATTATATAAAACTATATAATCCTGCTTTATGGCGCTGACTTTATCAGCAGTTTGCTTATCTTTGATCCACCTCTCAAAACGGTTTTGATATTTCATACATCATAATAATGAAAAATAAATTTCATTAAAGTACGAGAACCGAAACGGTGCGTGCGCGTATTTTTGGCCAGTGAGTTCTGTTCATTAAAACCTGGCGTCTGCAGGCTTTCCTCAGCAGAAAGTCGACAAAATCATCCGCACCGCCGCAGGTGAATCGCCCAGCGGAGGCCATCGTCCGGCAAGAAGCTGGAATTCACTTTTCACGAGAGGGGCTAACCCGGCGGTCGGTTATTTGCCGCCGACCGGAGCCAGATTTTAGAGAGTCGACAGCTATCATCATGGAGAAAAATATGACTACTGTACCAAGGCTGAAATATTTCGTTGATGGTCAATGGCGCGTATCGCAGACCGAACGCTATATGGACGTCTATAACCCAAGTACCGGGGAAGTCATGGCTCAGGCCCCCTGCTGCACCGAGCAAGAAGTGCTGGATGCCGTTGCCGCGGCGCGCAAAGCCTTTCCGGCGTGGTCAGATACGCCGGCCATTAAACGCTCGCAAATTATGTTCCGCGTTCGCGAATTATTAATCCAGCATCAGGACCGCTTAACCGAGCTGGTGGCAAAAGAAAACGGTAAAGCCTGGGGCGACGCCCAGGGCGATGTATTAAAAGCGAAAGAAGGTACCGAGCTTGCCTGCTCGATTCCCACTCTCATGGCCGGTGAAAACCTGATGGACGCCTCTGCCGGGATCGACACCAACCTTTATCGTGAGCCAATTGGCGTGTTCGCCGGTATTGTGCCGTTTAACTTCCCGGCAATGATCCCGATGGGATGGATGGCGCCATTATGCGTCGCCTCCGGTAATACCATGGTGATTAAAGCGGCCAGTATGACGCCGATGACCTGTATGGAAATCACCAAACTCTATCAGGAAGCAGGGGTGCCGGATGGGGTGATTAACGTCGTGACCTGCTCACGCAATGAAGCCGATATCTTGCTGACCCACCCGGACGTCAACGGCGTCTCCTTCGTCGGCTCAACCTCCGTGGGTCTGCACGTTTACTCCAAAGCCGCCGCTCACGGCAAGCGCGTTCAGGCGCTGTGCGAAGCGAAAAACCATGCCCTGGTGCTGGCCGATGCGCCAATTAACCGTACCGCAGCGGGGATTATCAACGCCGCGTTTGGCTGCGCGGGCGAACGCTGCATGGCGCTGCCGGTTGTCGTGGTGCAGGAAGAGATCGCTGATAAGCTGATTGCCGCCGTCGTCGAGAAAGCCAAACAGCTGAAAATCGGCCCCGGCTATCTGCGCGATACCGATATGGGTCCGGTGATTTCTAAAGATCATAAGCAATCGGTCATCAACTGGATTAATAAAGGCATTGAGGAGGGGGCAAAGCTGGTGCTCGATGGTCGCGCTATTCAGGTGCCGGGCCAGGAAAATGGCTTCTACGTCGGGCCAACCATCCTGGATCGCGTAACCGAAGAGATGAGCGTCGGCACGCAGGAAATTTTCGGGCCGGTGCTGTGCTTTAAGCGGGTCAAAACCTTCGAGGAAGGTCTGCAACTTATGAACAATAACCCGTTTGCCAACGGCTCGGTTATTTTCACCCAAAGCGGCTACTACGCCCGCGAATTCCAGAAACGCACCCACGGCGGCATGGTCGGTATCAACGTCGGTATTCCGGTGCCGGTCGGCGTATTCCCGTTCTCAGGCCATAAGCAGTCCTTCTTCGGCGACCTGCACTGCCTGGGCAAAGACGGCGTCCGTTTCTACACCGAATCAAAATGCGTGACCTCGCGCTGGTTTGATGAAGAGGAAGCGAAACGCGAAAAAGTCGACTCCTGGGACGGTACGATTTAAACGCCGCTAATACCCCAAATAATTCAAGTTGCAGTCAACGCACCAGCCGCTCGAAGTATGACGGTCAACTCCCTCCAGATATTGCTTCGGCAATATCTGGAGCATTAATTCGATTTTTTTACTCTGCACGTGTCGCTGAATCGTAAATGACGAATGCACACTAAAAAAATCCTTAATATTAAATGGAGTTTCCTATGACCCAGGCCTTCTCAATTCCTCGCAGTATTATTTATGGCGAAAATGCTTTAGAACATCTTTCCACGCTGAGCGGCAAAAAAGCCGCGTTAGTCACTGGCGGAAGTTCCATGAAGCGTTTTGGCTTTCTGGATAAAGCCGTCAGCGAACTTAATAAAGCGGGTATGGAGTGCATTATTATCGATAATGTCGAACCCAATCCGTCCATTAAAACCGTCTGGCGCGGCGCAAAAGCGATGCAGGCTTTTGAACCGGACTGGATAGTGGCGATTGGCGGCGGCTCCGCGCTTGATGCCGCAAAAGTAATGTGGTGTTTCTACGAGCATCCGCAGCTGAAGTTCGAGGATATTCTCCCGGTCGGTTCCATGCCGGCGCTACGCAATAAAGCCCGATTTGTGGCGATCCCTTCCACCAGCGGCAGCGCCTCTGAGATCACCGCATTTTCGGTGATCACCGACACGGCAAATCATATCAAATACCCGATTGTTGCCGCCGATCTGGTACCGGATATCGCCATTCTCGACCCCACCATTCCGGCAAAAATGCCGCCGCACGTTACCGTTCATACCGGAATGGACGTTCTGACCCACGCCATTGAAGCCTATGTCTCCACCGCGGCCAACTCGTTTACTGACCCCTATGCGGTAGAAGCGATTCGGCTGGTGTTTACGTATCTGGAAATCGCCTGGTGCTCACCTGATGATTTAAACGCCCGCATGCATATGCACAATGCTTCTGCGCTGGCGGGAATCGCCTTCACCAACGCCTCGCTGGGGTTAGTTCATTCAATGGCGCATAAGATTGGCGGCGAGTTTGGTATTACCCACGGTCTGGCAAACGCGATTATGCTGCCTTATATCATTCAATATAATGCGAAGTTCACCAAAAAATATCGTCAGCTGGAAGCGGCGTTAGGCATCAAAAACCTGATTGAAGCGATCAACGCGCTGAATCAACGTCTGGGCGTGCCGAAAACGCTAAGCCAGTGCGGCGAAGTTGAAATCAATGAAATCACCTTTGTGAACGTCCTCGACAGAATGAGTCACCATGCCGTTGACGATCCCTGCACATTAACGAATCCTAACTATCCGTCCGTTCAGGATGTCAAAGGGCTCTATACCAAAGCGTTCTACGGCGCTTGATAACCTCCCCGCTGCGTTTTTTTTAAACGATAAAGCCGCTTCAACCAGGGCCGCCTGGGCCACTAAAGCCCGGCGGCCCTGTCGTTTCTAAAGGCTTCATCATAGCCGTAGCCAGTAATAGCTGAATCGTTAAAGCTAAAATCATCCTGATTCACATTTTTTTAGCAACAACTTTTATAATTACTTAAAAAAAGCGATTTAAATCTCATTTAAAAATATAAAAACGGCCGTTTTCTCACCAGGTGAGACACTTCACATTTTCATAATCCACTTACAACTAAATTTCCTGCATCAGCAACACAATCGATTCAGCAAAAGGGTTAAAAAATGAAAAAAACATTAGCTTTAACAGCAATTGCCATGCTTGTTTCTGGGCCAGTAGTCGCGAAAACATGGGTGCTGACAAGCGCTGAAAGCGGCATGGATAAAGGAAACTGGCAGATAACCAGCGACCAGCTGAAGATAAAAGATCATAACTTCAGCATTGAGCAAAAAGTCCTTCACGGCGGGAAACAGGAAGGCAGCAAAATCCTCGTAATCCACAGCAAAGACGGCCTGACGATTACCCTGAGCCCGACTCGCGGCATGAATCTGCTGAAAATCGAAGGTTTTGGTTCACGGATGGGCTGGGACTCACCGGTAAAAGAGGTGGTCAACCCGGCCTTTATTAACCTCGAAAGCCGCAACGGGCTGGGCTGGCTGGAAGGCTTCAATGAAATGATGGTGCGCTGCGGCTATGAATGGACCGGCCACCCGGTAACCGCAGACGGACAGATTTATACCCTGCACGGCAAGGTCGGCAACACGCCGGCTTCACAGGTGGAAGTGGAAGTCGCGGACACCGCGCCGTATGAAATTCGCGTTCGCGGGCTGGTGAAGGAGAGCACGTTTAAGAAAGCGGATCTGCAGACCATGACCGAGCTGCGCTATGTACCCGGCAGCAACAGCTTCAGCCTGCACGATGTCTTAACCAACCATGCTGACTATCCGCATGACTATCAGATTATCTATCACAGCAACTTTGGCAAGCCGATCCTCGAAGAGGGGGCCCGCTTTATGGCGCCGATCGCCAGCATCAGCCCGTTCAATGACTACGCCAAAGCCGGCTTAAAAACCTGGCAAACCTACGCCGGTCCAACCAAAGATTTCGATGAAATGGTGTTTAACATGCAGCCGCTGGCGGACGAAAATCATCAAACGCTGGCCGCGGTGGTCAACAAAGCCGGCGACAAAGGGGCATCGATTCAGTTTGATACCCGCCAGCTGCCGGTGCTGACGCTGTGGAAAAACACCGATACCGAGAAACAGGGTTACGTGACCGGTATTGAGCCGGGTACCAGCTACGCCTATCCGGTAACCATCGAGCGCGAGCAAAAACGCGTTAAGCAGCTTCAGCCCGGGGCAAGCACCCAGTTTGATCTGACCTATACGCTGCTGCACAGCAGCGAGCAGGTTGCCGACGTGGAGAAGAAAATCGCTGCCATTCAGGGCGATACCAAAGTAGCGGAAGACGAAACGCCTATCGCGAAGGAGTAGCGTAAGCTTTGAGCCCATCCCGGGTTGCGGCGTAACGCCTGACCCGGGCTACCGGCCCGCAGACGGCGCTGAACCCGTAGCCCGGCTAAGCGCAGCGCGAGCCGGGAGAAAACGGAGGTGGCATTGCGGGCTGCTTCCCGGAGGCGGCGCTTGACGCGCCTTGTCCGGACTACCGGCCCGCAGACGACGGTAAACCCGTAGCCCGGCTAAGCGCAGCGCGAGCCGGGAGAACAGCGGAGGTGACATTGCGCGCTGCTTCCCGGAGGCGGCGCTTGACGCGCCTTGTCCGGGCTACAAAACCTTGACCGCGCCAGCCTGCTCCATGACCACCAAACGCAAATCCTGCGCAAAGCGCTGGTACTGCGCCTCATTAATCGGCTGCGGATAGCTCAACACGATCAGTTCATGATCGGCGATGCCTTGATGATAGGTCGGATGGCGATGCGCCCAGGGATTCGCGCAAAAGCCCATGGTTTGATAAAAGCGCAGGCGCTTATGGGCAACTTCGCTGGTCAGCGGATCGATTTCCAGAACGGTCAGCGGCGCGCGCTGAAGTATTTCAGCTAACAGCCGCTTGCCGTAGCCGCGCGATCGCAAGGTATCGTCGATGGCCAGATGTTCAACGTAGCGATAGTCAGCAAACCGCCAGCAGCCGCTCAGGCCAATAAACTGGCCATCATCGAACCAGGCTTCCAGTTCATAATGCGGATTATCAAGCGCCTGCTGCTTAGCCTCGGCTTCACGCTGCTCGTGCCACGGGAAGGCCCTGCCGTACAGCGCATCAAGCGCGGGAAAATGCGCGGAATCGGTAGAGGTCACTCTTTCTGAATTCAACATGAACCCTCCTGGCCACAAAAACTATCCGCCCTCACGCGGAGGGCGGATAAACGAGGAGAATAGCCTACTCGGCCGCCTCGGCTTTTTTCGCCAGCTTATCGAGCAGCTTCTGATGAATGCCGCCAAATCCACCGTTGCTCATCACCAGAATGTGGTCGCCAGGATGGGCGGTTTTAACAATCATATCCACCAGCGCATCGACATCGGCGCTCCAGTGTGCAGGCTGTACGCAAGCGTCAGCCACTTCAGCAACCTGCCACGGGATATGCTGCGGCTGCAGCAGGAAGACCTCGTCCGCGCGACCGAGAGACGGCGCCAGGTCGTCTTTGCAAATGCCCATTTTCATGGTGTTAGAACGGGGTTCAAGCACGGCAAGAATACGCGCGGTACCGCCAACTTTGCCGCGTAGCGCCTGCAGGGTCGCCAGAATCGCCGTCGGGTGGTGGGCGAAATCATCGTATACGGTCACGCCGTTGGCTTCGCCGCGCAGCTCCAGACGGCGGCGGGCGTTGATAAAGCTGCCCAGCGCGTTGGCCGCATCGGCAGGCAGCACGCCGACATGCCGGGCGGCGGCGATGGCCATCAGGCCGTTATGCATATTATGCTCGCCGACCAGCGCCCACTTCACTTCGCCGACTTTCTCGCCGTCCAGCCACACTTCCCAGGAGGAAGCATCGGTGGTGAGCTTTTTCGCCTGCCAGTGCCCCTGTTCGCCAACCAGCTCCTGCTCGCTCCAGCAGCCCATCGACATCGTCTGCTTCAAATTGATGTCGTTCTCCGGCAGGATAATCTTGCCTTTGCCCGGCACAATACGCACCAGATGATGAAATTGCTTCTGAATAGCTTTTAGATCGTCAAAGATGTCCGCGTGGTCGAATTCAAGGTTATTGAGAATCAACGTGCGCGGGCAGTAATGAACAAATTTGGAACGTTTATCGAAGAAAGCGCAGTCGTATTCATCGGCTTCAATCACGAAGAACGGGCTGTCGCCGAGGCGCGCGGAAACATCGAAGTTGCCCGGAACGCCGCCGATAACAAAGCCCGGCTTGTAGCCGCAGGCTTCGAGGATCCAGGTCGCCATGCCGGCAGTGGTGGTTTTCCCGTGCGTTCCGGCAACCGCCAGCACCCAGCGATCGCGCAGCACGAAATCGTGCAGCCACTGCGGACCGGACATGTAAGGGATATTATTTTCCAGCACCGCTTCCACGCACGGGTTTCCGCGCGTCATTGCGTTACCGATGATCACCAGGTCCGGCTGCGGATCCAGCTGGCTGGCATCATATCCTTGAATTAACTCAATTCCCTGGTTTTCCAGCAGGGTACTCATTGGCGGATAGACGTTCGCATCCGACCCCGTTACCTCATGACCGAGGGAACGCGCCAGCATCGCCAGCCCCCCCATAAACGTGCCACAGATTCCTAAAATATGAATGCGCATTCGTCATTTCCTTCTCTTATCTGAAGCACAGTTTACCGGGATGTTGGGGGGGAAAGAAATGCATTTCAGGCGAATCCGTATTTTGCTGGCGCGATTCACCAGTGCGAACTTTTTTTATTCTTTGTTAAGATTGTTATGTTCGTTTTACTTCACATAAACATGCAGGGAACGGGTTATGAAAACGTTAGGTGAATTTATTGTCGAAAAGCAGCACGAGTTCTCTCACGCAACCGGCGAGCTTACTGCTTTGTTGTCGGCGATAAAGTTAGGCGCCAAGATCATCCACCGCGATATCAACAAGGCCGGCCTGGTCGATATCCTGGGTGCCAGCGGTGCTGAAAACGTTCAGGGCGAGGTTCAGCAAAAACTCGACCTGTTTGCCAATGAAAAGTTGAAAGCCGCACTGCGAGCACGCGATATTGTTGCCGGGATCGCCTCTGAAGAAGAAGATGAGATCGTCGTCTTTGAAGGATGCGAACACGCCAAATACGTGGTGCTGATGGACCCGCTGGATGGATCTTCTAACATCGACGTTAACGTCTCTGTTGGCACGATCTTCTCTATTTACCGCCGCGTCACGCCGGTGGGCACCCCCGTTACCGAAGAAGATTTCCTGCAACCGGGCAACCGACAGGTCGCCGCGGGCTATGTGGTGTATGGCTCCTCGACGATGCTGGTTTACACTACCGGCTGCGGCGTCCACGCCTTTACCTATGACCCCTCCCTTGGCGTCTTCTGCCTGTGCCAGGAGCGCATGCGCTTCCCGGAAAAAGGCAACACCTACTCGATTAACGAAGGTAACTACATTAAGTTCCCGATGGGTGTGAAGAAGTACATTAAGCACTGCCAGGAAGAAGATAAAGAGACCCAGCGCCCGTATACCTCACGCTACATCGGCTCTCTGGTGGCGGATTTCCACCGCAACCTGCTTAAAGGCGGCATCTATCTCTATCCGAGCACCGCCAGCCACCCGGACGGTAAACTGCGCCTGCTGTACGAATGCAACCCGATGGCGTTCCTTGCGGAACAGGCGGGCGGTAAGGCCAGCGATGGTAAAGAGCGTATTCTGGATATCATCCCGGAAAGTCTGCATCAGCGCCGTTCTTTCTTCGTCGGCAACAACCATATGGTTGAAGACGTCGAAAACTTTATTAAAGAGTTCCCGGACGCGTAACCCGCCTCTTCCCCTCCCGCCTTACGGGAGGGGAAATCCTTCCGTCAGTGCCCCACCCTTGTCACCGGCGAACTCTGCCGATTCTCCCACAGCACCGTCAGGCCGCGCTGCAGCGCGATAAAGATGAACAGCAGGATACCGATAGCGATCTTGGTCCACCATGAACTCAGCGTACCGTCGAAGTTGATGTAGGTTTGAATCAGCCCCTGAATGGCGACGCCAAACAGCGTGCCGAGAACCGTCCCCACCCCACCGCTCAACAGCGTACCGCCGATAACCACCGATGCAATCGCGTCCAGTTCAACGCCAACGCCCGCCAGCGCATAGCCCGCCTGGGTATAGATGGAGAAGACGATCCCCGCCAGCGTCGCCAGCCCGGTAGAGAGCATATAAATGCGGATCGTCGTGCTCCGCGTGGAAATCCCCATCAGGTTCGCCGACGTCGCGTTGCCGCCGATGGCATAAACCTGATTACCGAAGCGGGTGCGGTGGGCCATAAAAATTCCGCCGATCACCACCAGCAGCATCAGCAGCCCCATCGCGCTCAGACGCCCACCGCCGGGGATGGTCCATGCCAGTCCTGACAGCGCGTCATACACCGGATGATTAATGGGAATCGACTCTTCCGAGACCAGGTAGCTGACGCCGCGCAGGAAAAACATCCCGGCGAGGGTGATGATAAACGCCGGGATCTTCAGCGCATCAATAAGCAGGCCCATAAACGCGCCAAAGGCGCAGCCCATCACCAGCACCAGCGGAAACGCCACCAGCGGCGAAATCCCCCAGAAACCGATCGCTTTAGCGAGAAATACGCCGGTAAAGGCGATCACCGACCCGACCGACAGATCGATCCCGCCGGAGAGGATCACGAAGGTCATGCCGACGGCGATGATCCCAAGAAAGGCATTGTCGGTCAGGATATTGCAGATCACCCGCGTCGAGGCAAAGCCGGGAAACTGGGTCAGGCAGTAAAGGTATCCCAGTACGAAGACCGCGAGGGTAATCATTAACGGTAAATTACGTTTTATCATGGCCGCGCATCCCCTTCAGTATGCTGATAAAGCGCGGCGACTGGACGATCAGTACGCACAGCACCACCACCGCTTTGACTACCTGATTAAGCTCCGGCGGGAATCCTGACAGCAGGATCCCGGTATTCATCCCCTGGATAATCAGCGCCCCGACGACCGAGAGCAGCAGGTTAAAGCGCCCGCCCATCAGCGAGCCGCCGCCGATAACCACCGCCAGGATGGCGTCCAGCTCCAGCCATAGCCCGGCATTATTGGCATCCGCGCCGCGAATATCCGCCGCAACGATAATGCCGGCAATCGCCGCGCAAACGCCGCTCAGCACGTAGGCCAACATCACGACGATGCGAGTATTTACCCCGGCGTTTTTTGCCGCGCGAATGTTAATCCCCACCGCTTCGATAAACATCCCCAGCGCGGTTTTGCGGGTAAACAGCCAGAACAGCACCAGCGTCACGATGGCGATAATCACCGGCGTCGGGAACAGCAGTAGCGATCCGCTGCCGAGCCACGCCAGATGCGGAGAGTCAAAGGTCACGATCTGCCCGGAGGTGATCAGCTGCGCCACGCCGCGTCCGGCGACCATCAGGATCAGCGTGGCGACGAACGGCTGGATCTTCAGCACCGCCACCAGAATGCCGTTCCACAGACCGGCCAGCGCGCCGGCCCCCAGCGATGCGAGCAGCACAACCGTCAGGCTGTGCCCCGCCACGGTCATTGACGCCGCCGTTGCGCCGGCAATCGCCATCACCGCTCCGACGGAGAGGTCAATCCCGCCGGTGGCGATAACCAGCGTCATGCCAATCGCCAGCAGCGCCACCGGCGCGGCGCGGTTCAAAATATCTATCGGGCTGCCGAACAGTCGCCCGTCCTGGAGCACGATCTGGTAGAAATGCGGGGCGACCAGGCTGTCAACGACCAGCACCAGCAGCAGCGCAATAATTTGCGGCATCCCTTTTGGCCAGTTAAAGCGCCGTTTCGGCTGGCCGGTTTTCGGAACAGATTGAGGCATCATCGGTTACTCCTTATGCCGCAATAGCGTTCATGATCGCCGGCACGGAGAGCTCGCTCAGAGCCAGCTCCGCCACCTGCTGGCGATCGCGCATGATAATCACCCGATCGGCGTAACCCACCAGCTCTTCCAGCTCTGAAGAAATGACCAGCAGCGCCAGACCATCGGCGCACAGGGTTTCAATCAGGCGGATGATTTCGGCGTGGGCGCCAACGTCAATACCGCGAGTCGGTTCATCAAGGATCAAGAACTGCGGCTTCGTCAGCAGCCACCGGGAGAGCAGCACCTTCTGCTGATTACCGCCGGAGAGAAATTCAATCGGCTGTTCAGCGCTGGGGGTACGAATACCCAGTTGGCGAATGAAACGTTCGGCAATCTCATTTTGTTCGCGCCGACCAATCGGCCGCAGCCAGCCGCGCTGCGCCTGTAGCGCCAGAACGATATTTTCCCGCACCGAGGCGGCGGCGATAATGCCGTCGGTTTTACGATCTTCCGGACAGAAGCCGATCCCGAGGCAGGATGCCTGATGCGGCGAGCGCAGGGTTTGCGGCTTGCCTTTGATCCACGCTTTGCCGCTGTCGGCGGGTTTAATGCCGAAGATCACCTCCGCCGTTTCCGTACGTCCCGAGCCTAACAGCCCCGCCAGGCCGACGATTTCACCGGGACGGACCTGCAGACTAAACGGTGCGATGGTGCCTTTTTTGCCAAAATCTTCGAAGGCGGCCACCGGCTTATCGCTCAGCAGGGTGCGGCCCGCGCGCTGCAGGGCGTTATGCTCCAGCTCACGGCCCAGCATCATCTTCACCAGTTCAATTTGCGGCAGCTCGCGGGTTTCCCGGCAGCCGACAAAACCGCCGTTACGCAGCACGGTGATGCGATCGCTGACGGCATACACCTGGTCGAGGAAGTGGGTGACGAAAATCAGGCTGACCCCGCTATCGCGCAGCTGGCGCATCAGGGTAAAGAGCATCTCCACCTCCTGGGTATCCAGGCTGGCGGTCGGTTCATCAAGAATTAACACTTTTGCTGACAGGTCGATCGCCCGGCAGATCGCGACAATCTGCTGCATCGCCACCGAAAAGCGGTTCAGCGGTTCACGGACATCAAGAGAAAAACCGTAGGACGCCATCAGCGCGGTGGCGCGCTTTTCCATCTCTTTACGCCGCAGCAGGCCAAAGCGTCTGGGCTCGCGGCCGATAAACAGATTATCCGCCACCGACATATTAGGCAGCAGGTTCACTTCCTGATAGACGGTGCCGATCCCCAGCTGCTGGGCGTGAGCGGTATTTTTCGGCGCGATCTCCCGCCCTTCCAGCCAGATGGCCCCGCGATCGGCATGATAGACGCCGGTCAGCGCTTTGATCAGGGTGGATTTACCCGCGCCGTTTTCGCCTAACAGAGCCATGATTTCGCCCCGGTGCAGGCTAAAATTAACGTTATCCAGCGCCTTCACGCCGGGGAAAAATTTGCTAAGCCCTTCAGTACGAAGGATTTCCTGATGTAATTCGCCGTTCATGCTCTCCCCCCTCACCTTTGCCCTCTCCCCGATGGGAGGAGAGGGAAATCAGCCGCGCTTTAGCGACCGGGGACATCCCGGAGGCGGCGGTGAACCTGTCATTCGGCTACTCAGTAGCCCATATTTTTCTTCTTCTCTAACTCTTCTTTCGCCGTATCCGGCAGGTAGAGGGTCGATTTGGTGATGGTGACTTTTTCAGGCAGGGTGCCGTCTTTTTTGTATTTCTCCAGCGCATCGAACGCCGGACCGGCCATATTCGGCGTCAGTTCGACGCTGGCATTGGCCTCGCCGGCCATCATCGCTTTATAGATATCCGGCACGCCGTCGATAGAGCCGGTGAGGATATCTTTGCCCGGCTTCAGCCCGGCCTCTTTAATCGCCTGAATGGCGCCAATCACCATGTCGTCGTTATGGGCGTAAACCATGCAGATGTTCTTGCCGTTGTTTTCCGCTTTGATAAAGCTCTCCATGACTTCTTTGCCCTTGCTGCGGGTAAAATCGCCGGACTGGGAGCGGATAATTTTGATATTAGAGGCTTTAGAAATGGCCTCAGCGAAGCCTTTCTTGCGGTCAATCGCCACGCTGGCCCCTACGGTGCCCTGCAGTTCAACAACGTTACACGGCTTACCGTCGACGGTTTTGACCAGCCACTCGCCGATCAGCTGGCCTTCCAGCACGTTGTTCGCGGTAACGGTGGTCATGTAGAGATCTTTGTCTTTAACATCAATTGAGCGGTCGAGCAGGAATACCGGGATTTTGGCCTCTTTCGCTTCTTTCAGTACCGGCTCCCAGCCGGTCGCCACGACCGGCGCGATGAAGATGGCATCGACGCCCTGAGCGATAAAGGAGCGTACGGCTTTAATCTGGTTTTCCTGTTTTTGTTGCGCGTCGGCAATCTTCAGAGTGATGCCGCGCTTCGCGGCCTCCTCTTTCGCGACGTTAGTTTCGGCCGCACGCCAGCCGGATTCAGAACCGACCTGCGAAAAACCTACGGTAAGAGGGGCAGCCATGACCATAGACGACATAGCTGCGGAAACTGCTGTGACAAGAAGTAAGCGCTTCCACATAAGAGGATCCTCGTAGGGTTATTGTTGGTTAAAGCCTCACCTGCGGACAAACTATAGACAATCGGAGATGTAACTGAATGCGTTACATCACACTTCAAAAAAGTTAATTAGATGTTAATCGGCGGCCATCTCACCAGCGGAGAGCCGGTGAGGCTTCGCGAGCCGCGCGAGCTTCGCCGTTTATGACGAAATTTTGCACACTTTGAGATATCAAGCATATGCAATGAAAACGGTTACATAATTTTATTCAGTATGCGGCTATGTTTATGGATTTTCAGGCTGTCTTACGCTGAAAAATTCAGACTCCACCCACCCGTTCTGGGGAAAAAGAAGCGAAGACATTCGATGTGAGTTGGCTATAATACCGGGCACTTGTTTGCCATACATTTTAAAGGAAACAGACATGAGCTTACTCAACGTACCTGCGGGCAAAGATCTGCCGGAAGACATCTACGTCGTGATCGAGATCCCGGCGAACGCAGATCCTATCAAATACGAAGTCGACAAAGAGAGCGGTGCACTGTTCGTTGACCGTTTCATGTCCACGGCAATGTTCTATCCGTGCAACTACGGCTACATCAACCACACCCTGTCCCTGGACGGCGACCCGGTTGACGTTCTGGTCCCAACGCCGTACCCGCTGGAGCCAGGTTCAGTCATCCGCTGCCGTCCGGTTGGCGTGCTGAAAATGACCGACGAATCCGGTGAAGATGCGAAACTGGTTGCGGTACCGCACACCAAGCTGAGCAAAGAGTACGATCACATTAAAGATGTGAACGACCTGCCGGAACTGCTGAAAGCGCAGATCACCCACTTCTTCGAGCACTATAAAGACCTCGAAGCGGGCAAATGGGTTAAGGTTGACGGCTGGGACAACGCTGAAGCGGCGAAAGCTGAAATCGTGGCTTCCTTCGAGCGCGCTAAGAAGTAATTCAGCCGCACTCAGGTTCGCAAAAACACCGCCTCCGGGCGGTGTTTTTTTGGCCGTTGATCCATGCCCGAGCCGGCGACAGCACCCAACGCCACAAAAAACAACGCCACCCGAAGGTGGCGTTATCGTTATTAATACTGGTCTTTATCCAACCAGTTGCCGCTTTCTATCAGCGTGAAGCCCTCAACGGGGCGCTGATAGACATACATCCAGGCGCTACCGTAGGGCGTCTGGATCAGGTGACGAGCATACTCGCCGCCTTTGGTACGCAGCGCATCCAATTCAGCCAGCGTCGATGCGTCAATACGATAGACCTCACCATGTACCGTGCCATCGCCGGGCACCGCGCCTGGATAGTGGCCCAGGCTGTACAGTTGATAATCATTGACACTATGATCGCCCAGCCACTGAGCGTTGGTCATCCAGTGGCTGTTGCCTTGTTTGCGTCGTAAACTGCCGTAAACAAATATTCGCATTGCTAAAACTCAAACTGATAGAGCAAATCGAGAGCCTGGTCTACGCCAGACACAGCTTCCATATATAGCTTAGGCATCAGGCGATAGCGTAACGTCAACGTCGCCAGGGAGTCAAAGATCCCTACCCCATATTTTACCTGCAGACCCGGCAGTACATAGCCGCTGACCACCACCTGGGAGGAGTCGCCCACTCCCTCGGTATCCAGCGCCAGATTGCTTACGCCAAACGTCTCGCCGATTTTACCCACAACCTGACCACTTTGTGCAACCCCCATACCAATAAGCATTGAAGTCATGGCTGCGCTATCGCTCTGTCCGCTGCCTAAACCCTGCCCGCGTAGCAGGTAAGAGAGCGCTTCCTGCTGCGACATCGCCGGATCGGAGAAAATCTCCGCTTTCGGCTGATCGGCCGAGCCGGTCACGCGAACGCCGGCGATAACGTCGTCCTCGGTGGCGTCCGGATTACGAATGGCTTCGATGTTCAGCAGCGGCTGATCCGGCGGACCGGAGAACAGCAGCTCGCCTTTACGCACGATCAGATCCTGGCCGTAGGCATGGAAACGCCCTTCCGGGATGTTGATCTGCCCGTTGAGCCCCAGCCCCTGTTTGTCCTGCGCCACTTTCAAATCGCCGGTCAGACGCGCTTTCAGACCAAAGGCGTCGAGACGAACGTTGTTGCCCACGTGAATCGTTAGATTGCTGTTGATAGGGATACCGGCGCTCTGCTGCTTAATCGGCTGCAGATTTTTATCCAGCATCACTTCGTCAGATGAGACCCCAACGGCGCTTTCCGGCACTTCGTTGACGACGATTCGCGCCCAGGGCACATCAACGCTGCCATCCAGGTTAAACAGGCTTGGCGTGGCGGTAAAGACCACGTCCGGCGACACATCCAGGCGCACCATCGGCGGCACGGTTATCCGCACCCGGCTGCCCTTCGCCGCAATCTGCGCGCGCCAGTTGTCAATCTGCGTCCAGTCGGCGTTGCCGCTGAGCGCAATCTGTCCCTGGCGAGTGTTCACCGTCCCCTGCAGGGTCGAACGGGTACCGGTAAAATTCATCGCCAGCTGGCTCGGCTGCATATCAAACGGCATAAAGTTACCGTCAATATCCACGCCGTTCAGCTGCATCTGACCGAAAAGCTGCGGGCTCTGGACGTTACCGCCCAGCGTCAGACGCGCGTTCAGTCTCCCTTCCGCCTTTTCACCGCGCGAGAAGATAGGGTTGATCATCGCCAGCGAGAAGTTGCTGATATTGACGTTACCGCCCAGATTGCGTCGGCCCTGGGGATCGGTGACCTGCACCTGCCCGTCCAGCTGGCCATTGTTGGTCAGGCGAATCAGCCAGCCCAGCTGGGCGCGGTTATTGTGCAGATCGGCCGTGAGGTTCAGGGTATCGAAAGCCACCGGCAGCGGCGCGTCGTTGACCGTCTGCGTCACCTTCACGTTACGCCCGCTCAGGGTGACCTTACCCTGCGGCAGCCCCTCTTTGGTGGTGTCCCAGCTCACATCGGCATTACCGCTAAACACGCCGCTGGCCTGGGTCGCTTCCGGCATAAAGGGCTTGAGCATCGCGAGATCGAAACGGTTGAGGTTCACCACCGCGCGCCCGCTCGCGCCGGCGTCGATGGTCTGCGGTACGCACAGCTCGGCGTTCGGGTTAGTCCAGCAGTGCGGGCCGATGCTGATTTTCTGCTCAAGGTTGCGGTAATCCAGCGCGATATCACGCGTCAGCGCCACCGGCCCCACCGGGGTCTGGAAACGGGTATTGCTCAGCGTGCCTTTCCAGCGCTCCGCTTTGCGGTCAAAGCTCCCCGCCAGCGAAAGCTGCCCGGAGACCGGATCGCCCTGCACCCGCAGCTGCAGGTCGTGCTGCTTCTCATTGCCCTTCGCATTGAGCTGCACCAGGCTGATATTCACGCCCGGCTGGCTAATACGGTCAACGCGTACGTCAAGGTTACCGCCAATCTGGTCGGTGGATTTCACATCGCCCTTCACGTTCACCTGAGCCACCGACAGCTCCTGCCAGCGCAGCGCCCGGGCGGTGATATCCGCCAGCAGCTGCGGCGCGTCGACGGTGCCGCGAACCTTCACCAGCCCTTTCGCCGTCCCGCCCAGGCCCGGCAGGGCGTTATCCAGATGCGGCGCATCAATGGTGGCGTCGAGGTTAAGGTCTTTGACCCCCAGCTCGCCTTTCACGTCGGCGCTGTTAGGGCCTAAAGCCAGATGCAGGCCGGGGATTTTCCACTGCATATAGCTGTTGCCCTGCAGCGATCCGCTTACATCGACTTTGTTTTGCTTCACGTTACCGGTAATTTTCAGCTCCGGCACCGACATCTGCCAGCTGCCGCCGTACAGGCTGCCCTGGGTCTTAATCAGACCGTTGAGCTTCGACGGCCAGTCCGGGACCTCTTTAGCGGTGTTGATACCGTCAAGCGTCAGTTCGCCGCGCCAGCTGATCGCCTGCTGCCAGTCGAGCAGCGCCTTCAGTTCGGTTTTCCCTTCGAGGGCGGCGACGGTGAGCTTATCGAGATTTACCTGCTGCTCGTTGCCCTTCGCGTTCAGGTTAATCTTCGCTGGCGGCAGCGACTGCCCTTTCACCGCGGTGCTAAAGGCCAGGGTGTAGTCGGTCATCTTGCCGTTAAATTTCAGCAGAAGATCGTCAGCCTGATACGCTTTCTCGCCGGTAAACGGCCAGTAGAGCTGCTTGCTTTTCACCTCCATATCCAGCGGCAGGCCGGCCTCAGCCAGCTGCGTTTCGGCGCGCAGCGTCATCGCGACTGGACCATTCAGATCGACGCCGACCGTGAGCTTTTTACGCACTTCGCCGCCCACTTTTAGCTGCACTTTCTCGCCCTTCAGGGGGTCAATATTCAGCGTACCGTTGAGGGTGATATCGACCGGCCAGTTATCCTGCAGCTGCGCGTTACCGGAAGCCGTGACTTTCCCCTGGTCGGAGTCCACGTCCAACGCGTCCAGCTTCATCTGCCCATCGATGCTGCTGACTTTAAGCAGCAGATTGTAGATGGTTATATCGGTATCGCCGGTGAGACGCAGCTGCTCGCCGCGGAACGCCTGAATATTAAGATTCAACGGCAGATGGACGTCAGTCATTTCCGGCAGCACCGGTTTCGAGAACAGCTCTTTCATCGTCTCGCCGAGCGGCTTTTCTTCCGGCTGCGGGTTGTCAATTTTCGGCTCGACAACCTGCTCCTGAGCCACCTTCGCCACCTTCGGCAGCGCGATGAGCAACCCCTGCAGCGAGGTCGGCGTCAGGGTGAGGTTTTTCTCCTGCCAGTTAAGCCCCGTGGAAAAGTCGCGCACCGAGACGGCGGTATCGTCAATTTTTACGTTGACGTTATGCAGCGCCACCCGGCTCAGGGTGACGGGATAAGGCGTGGAGAGATTCAGCGGCCCGCTCTCTTCTTCTTCAACCGGCGCCGCTGGCGGCATCTTGCTGGTATCGATCGCCACATAGATATCGCGCAGGGAGATATCGTTGACGCACAGGCTGCTGTCCCACAGGCAGCGCAGCTTAACGCCCAGATGGAACTGGCCGGCGGTGACCGCCACGCCCGGCTGCTCAAAGCGCACGTTCTCCAGCGTCAGATCGCGCCAGCCGCCGGTGGCTTTACCGATTTCCAGCCCCGGGACCCAGCGATCGGCGGCTTTGATAACCAGATGCAGGCCGGTCGTCGTCCCCACCAGGAATCCTACCGTCCCCAGCAGCAGCAGCAGAAAAATCAGTACGCCGAGGCTTATCTTCTTCCATAAACTCATAATTCAGGCCCCAGACCGATGTAAAACTGTAAACCGTGCTCTTCTTTGTCGCCGATCGGTCTGGCGATATCCAGCTTGATTGGCCCAACCGGAGACTGCCAGCGCACGCCGAGGCCGGCGCCGGTTTTAAAGTTGCTTTCGCGGATATCGCTTACCGCTTCGCCGCTATCGACGAACACCGCGCCCCACCACTTGCCGCTCACGTTGTACTGATACTCCAGCGAGCCGGTAGCCAGCTTCGAGGCCCCCATCAGTTTGCCGTCGTCATCTTTTGGCGAGATAGATTTGTATTTATAACCGCGAATGCTGCGGTCGCCGCCGGCGAAGAAACGCAGATCCGGCGGGACTTTGCTGAAGTTATCGGCCTCAATCCAGCCGAGGTTGCCGCGCACCACGAAGCGGTGGCGGTCATAAAGGGTGCGGATCCAGACGTCCTGCGCCTGCATCACAATAAAGTTAATATCCGAGCCCCACATGGTGTTGGAGTAGTCCACCGAATAGCGCTGCGAATCGCCCCAGGTCGGCATCAGGCCGCCGCGCGAACGGGTACGGTTCACCGACACGCCGGGATAGATCAGCATGGTGGTGTTGGTGACGTTGGCCTGGGTAAAGTGGTCAAGGCTCCAGCGCAGGTTCAGCGCGCGCTGCCAGCCGCTCGACATCTCCCAGTAGCGCGAAACGGCCAGGGTGGTGGAGTCAGATTTGGTATCGTTGAGATCCGTACGTTTAAAGCCGCCCTGCATCAGGTAGTACTGCTCCAGGGGGCTTTTTAACAGCGGTACCTTGTAGCTGAAATCAAGTTGCTGTTCAGGGGCGGAAAGGCTGAGGCTGGAAGTGAGGCTGTGGCCGTAGGAGTTCATCCACGGCTTTCTCCAGGTGCCTTTGACGCGCGGCCCGACGTCGGTTGAGTAGCCAACCCCGGTTTCCACGGTGTTCTCTTTACGCGGAGAGACCACGCCCTGCAAAGGCAGCACTTTCGTCTGGCGGGACTTGTCAAACTGCGGCGCCACCACGACGGAGCTAAACCAGCCGGTTGCCGCCAGGCGGCGGTTAAGTTCGGCTAAATCCTGCGAGGTGTAGTAGTCGCCCTGCTTAAACGGCACCAGGTTTTGCAGATATTCGTCGCGAATTTGCGAGCCTTCAAAAGTGACCGGGCCAAAGCGGTAGCGCTCGCCGCTGTTGTAGTCGATATCCCAGAAGGCCTGATGCCGGTCGAGGGAAACGCCAAGCTGGCTTTTATTAAACTCGCTGTCAAAGTAGCCCTTACGCAGCGCAACCCGGGTCAGAGAGCTTTTAAAGCTGTCATAATCACCGTGATTGAGGACCGTGCCGATCGCCGGGCGCGTGTTTAGCAAATCCAGATAGTCGCGATCGGTTCGGGCGCCGCCGCGTAAAATCACGTCAGTGCCGCCAATGCGCACCGGTTCGCCGGGCGTGACTTTGGCGATCAGCACCTGACGCCCCCTCGCCGGCGGCGGACGTAAATCAAAATCAATCGTGGGTTCGTAGTAGCCCAGCGCTTTCAGTCCTTCGCGGATAGCATCATCAACGCGCGCGCGAAAGCGCCGGTCCGGCGTGACTTCATCGCTCTGGATCGTAGAGAGTTGGGCGCGGACGTTTTTTTCCAGTTCCCCGGATAGTCCCTCAACCTGCAAACGCACGCTCGCTGCGCTGGCGACCCCGCTGACCAGCAAAACGCTGGCGATACATAACTGGCGGATTTGTAGCACTTTTTCTCCTGAATATCCTTGTTTCCCCCCGAAGGAAACGAAAGTGCCGCTCCACGGCTTAACAAAACCCTAACAACTAAGGGTTGAAAAATAGACGTTATCCCAAATAATTCTTATGTTTAAATCTAGACGTATTAAGCGCGTTTATTGTGTTCAAAGACACGCTTGGTTACAACCTTAACCACATTTTCTGTTTTGAGAGGCCCACCGTGAGTCTATTTGATAAAACGCATCTTGTCGCCCAAGCGGACGCGCTGCCGGGACGCAACACGCCGATGCCGGTGGCTACGCTCCACGCCGTCAATGGTCACTCGATGACCAACGTTCCCGCAGGAATGGAAGTCGCCCTGTTCGCCATGGGCTGCTTCTGGGGCGTTGAACGCCTGTTCTGGCAGCTGCCCGGCGTTTATAGCACCGCCGCCGGCTATACCGGCGGCTATACGCCCAACCCGACCTACCGCGAAGTCTGCAGCGGCGAGACCGGCCATGCTGAAGCCGTGCGCGTGGTCTACGATCCGCAGGTTATCAGCTATGAGCAGCTGCTCCAGGTATTCTGGGAAAATCACGACCCGGCGCAGGGCATGCAGCAGGGTAACGACCGCGGAACGCAGTATCGCTCCGCGATTTATCCGCTAACGCCTGAGCAGAGCGAGGCGGCGAAGGCCAGCCTGGCGCGTTTCCAGGCGGCAATGAATGAAGCCAACGACCCGCGCACTATCACAACCGAGATCGCGACGGCGAAGCCGTTCTACTATGCGGAAGACGATCATCAGCAGTATCTGCATAAAAATCCCTACGGATACTGCGGCATTGGCGGAATTGGGGTTTGTTTGCCGCCGCAGGCCTGATGCGGCTGCACCGTAGGGCAGGCCGCCGGATTGAATAATTTACGCTCTGGCGGCTTTACAGTACCTTACGCTATACTACGCCGTGCTATCGCCGGTCCAGAGCCTTCGGACCGGCTTTTTGTGAATTCCACTTAGCGTTATCCACTTCCCTTCCGAGGATCTGATCTCAACGGTCAGATAAGATATGTTAAACAGTATTTTAGTAATACTTTGTCTGATAGCCGTCAGTGCGTTCTTTTCGATATCGGAAATCTCGCTGGCCGCATCACGTAAAATCAAACTCAAGCTGCTGGCCGATGACGGCAACATCAACGCTCAACGCGTGCTGAAGATGCAGGAAAACCCCGGGATGTTCTTTACCGTGGTGCAAATCGGCCTCAACGCGGTAGCGATTCTCGGCGGTATCGTCGGCGATGCGGCATTTTCGCCGGCGTTTCACGGCCTCTTTAGCCGCTATATGTCCCCGGAGCTCTCCGAACAGCTGAGCTTTATTATCTCCTTTACCCTGGTCACCAGCCTGTTCATTCTGTTTGCTGACCTGACTCCGAAACGCATCGGTATGATCGCGCCTGAAGCCGTCGCTTTACGCATCATCAACCCGATGCGCTTCTGCCTGTTTCTCTTCCGCCCGCTGGTGTGGTTGTTTAACGGCATGGCCAACAATATCTTCCGCCTGTTCAAAATTCCGATGGTGCGTAAAGACGACATTACCTCCGATGATATTTACGCCGTGGTGGAAGCCGGCGCGCTGGCAGGGGTGCTGCGTAAGCAGGAGCATGAGCTGATTGAGAACGTATTCGAACTGGAATCGCGCACCGTGCCTTCATCGATGACCTCGCGTGAAAACGTCATCTGGTTCGATCTTCACGAAGATGAACAGAGCCTGAAGAATAAGGTCGCGGAGCATCCGCACTCCAAGTTCCTGGTCTGTAATGAAGATATCGACCACATCATCGGCTACGTTGACTCCAAAGACCTGCTGAACCGCGTGCTGGCAAACCAGAGTCTGGTGCTGACCGGCGGCGTGCAGATTCGCAATACGCTGATTGTCCCGGATACCCTGACGCTGTCTGAAGCGCTGGAAAGCTTTAAAACCGCCGGTGAAGACTTCGCCGTGATCATGAACGAATATGCGCTGGTGGTCGGGATTATCACCCTGAACGACGTGATGACCACCCTGATGGGTGACCTCGTCGGCCAGGGGCTGGAAGAGCAGATCGTCGCGCGCGATGAAAACTCCTGGCTCATTGACGGCGGAACGCCGATCGACGACGTGATGCGGGTGCTGGATATCGATGATTTCCCGCAGTCCGGCAACTACGAGACCATCGGCGGCTTTATGATGTTTATGCTGCGTAAAATTCCCAAGCGCACCGACGCGGTGAAATTCTCCGGCTATAAGTTCGAAGTGGTGGATATCGACAACTACCGCATCGATCAGCTGCTGGTGACCCGTATCGACAATAAGCCGACGGTGCTGGTGCCCAAGCTGCCGGATGCGGCCAACAGCGATAAAGAGTCAGCGTAAAACCGTTGACGAACCGACAAGGCGGATGAAAATCCGCCTTTTTTATTGCCCGAATGTGAGGCTGCTCACGCCCCTCGGGCAATAGCAGATTTTTACTGCTCCACAGCGAAACGTTCATGACTCCCCTCTGCGCAAAAAGGTAACTTTGCTCGCGTCTACACGATCATATTCCTGAATAAAGGAAGCGAGGGTTACCATGATAGAATCAAATAAAAACTACTATATAAGCTGTCTGTTCTTCCTGTTCTTCTTTATTGGCTGGGGATGCTGCTATCCTTATTTATCATTGTGGTTAACGGAAACCATCGGCATTAATTACACTGACGTCGGTCTGGTTTATTCCTTTACCGCGATTATTGCCGTTTGCGTTCAACCACTATTCGGTTTTATATCCGACAGGCTGGTCTATCGTAAAAACCTGATGTGGCTGCTGGCCATCATTATTACCCTCTTTGCCCCCTACTGGATCTACGTCTTTGCGCCATTATTAAAAGTTAACGTTTTTCTCGGGGCGCTGGCGGGCGGCATCTATATTGGCATGGCCTATGGCGCAGGCTGCGGTATTTGCGAAGCTTACATTGATAAAGTCAGCCGCGCTTCCGGTTTTGAGTTTGGTCGCGCCAGAATGTTTGGCGGCATTGGCGCGGCTATCGGCACCTTCGCGGCAGGCAAGCTCTACGGGATCGACCAGAACATGATTTTCTGGCTGGCCAGCGGTGCCGGCGTATGCCTGCTGGTCATTGTCTGGAAAATGCAGATTAGCGCGAATAAACAAGGCGCGATACACAGCAGTAAAGCCTCGCCGGTCACCCTGAGCGACGCCACCTCGCTGCTGAAAATGAAGAAATTCTGGTTCTTCGCGATCTACACGATCGGCGTCGGCGCGGTATATGAAACCTACGACCAGCAGTTCGCCATCTATTACAGCCACTTCTTTGAGAGCAAAGCGCGCGGCGCGGAAGTCTTCGGCTATTTAACCACAGGTCAGATTTTCCTTGATGCGGTCGTGATGTTTTTCGCCCCATGGTTCGTGAATAAAATCGGCCCGAAAAATGCTCTGCTGTACTGCGGAATGATCATGAGTCTGCGCATTATCGGCTCGGCCTGGGCTATCGGTCCGGTGTCCATTAGCCTGATTAAACTGCTGCACGGTTTTGAGAGCTCGGTATTACTCGTCGCCGCGCTGAAATATATTACGGCCAACTTCAACCCGCTGCTTTCGGCCACGGTTTATTTAATCGGCTTCCAGTTTTCGAAAAGCTTTAGCTCTATTTTCCTTTCTACCGGCATCGGTCACATGTACCAGAGCATGGGCTTTACCAGCAGCTATATCGTGCTCGGCGGTATCGCCCTGTGCTTTACCCTGATTTCATTTATTACGCTGGACAAAGCGCGCGCTTTTGCCCCGCAGCCGGCGCCCGCGCATTAATTTAAGGAGGTAACCTGTATGTCTGATTTATTTTATGGCGTGGCCTATTACGATGAATATATGCCGGAAGATCGGCTGGCGAAAGATATCGCCTTAATGCAGGAAACGGGCATTAACGTGGTGCGGATTGCCGAATCGACCTGGAGTACGCTGGAGCCCCGGGAGGGCGAATATAACTTCTACCATATCGACCGGGTGCTGAATGCCATGCATAAAGCGGGGATCGCGGTGATTATCGGCACGCCAACCTACGCCGTCCCGGCCTGGCTGGCGGCGAAGCACCCGGATATCCTGGTCACTACCGTCAACGGGCAGCAAAAATATGGCCCGCGCCAGATTATGGATATCGTCAACCCGACCTTTCGCCGCTATGCCGAAAAGATTATCCGTACGCTAATGGCGCACGTGCAGCACCATCCGGCGATTATTGGCTGGCAGCTGGATAACGAAACCAAGCATTACGATAATATCGGCCGCCATATGCAGGAGGGTTTTGTACGCAGCCTGCGGGAAAAATACCCCGATCTTGACCGGTTGAATAACGATTTTGGTCTGGACTACTGGAGCAACCGCATCGATAGCTGGCAGGATTTTCCGCCGGTCGAAAACACTATCAACGCCAGCCTCGCCTGCGCGTTCTCCCGCTACCAGCGCCAGCAGGTGACGGAGTATCTCGCCTGGCAGGCGGAGATCGTGCGCGAATATGCCCAGCCGCATCAGTTCGTCACCCACAACTTCGATTTTGAATGGCGCGGCTACTCCTACGGCGTGCAGCCGCGAGTTGACCATTTTGCGGCGGCGCAGACGCTGGATATTGCCGGTGTCGATATCTATCACCCGAGCCAGAAACACCTGACCGGGCGAGAAATCGCGTTTGGCGGCGCCATTACGCGTTCGCTAAAGCAGGGTAAGAATTACTTCGTGCTGGAAACCCAGGCGCAGGGCTTTGCCCAGTGGACACCTTATCCGGGCCAGCTGCGCCTGCAGGCTTTTAGCCACGTGGCATCGGGGGCGGCAATGGTCTCTTACTGGCACTGGCATTCGATTCATAACGCGTTCGAGACCTACTGGAAGGGGCTGTTAAGCCACGACTTCTCGCGCAACGCGACCTGGCAGGAGGCCACCACTATCGGGGCTGACTTTGCCCGCCTGTCGCCGCAGCTGGCGGAGCTGAAGGCAGAAAACGACGTCGCGCTGCTGATAAGCAATGAGGCGATGGACGCCCTTAACCAGTTCCGCCCCGGCGACGCGCAGGGCAATATTTATAACGATATTTTCCGCCGCTTCCACGATGCGCTGTACGACCACAATATCAGCCTCGATATTATCCACGACGTTAACGAGGAAACCGCGCGCTACCGCGCGCTGATCGTACCCGGACTCTACGCCGCCGATGATGGCCTGCTGACGCGCATCAACCGCTATATCGAACAGGGCGGCAGAGCGCTGATCGGCTTTAAATCGGGCTTTAGCGATGAAAACGTGAAGGTGCGCAGCGGCGCGCAGCCGGGAATTTTGCGCGAGAGCTGCGGCGTGAGCTACAGTCAATTCACCCTGCCGGAAGAAACCACGGTACGCGCCTGCAGCGCGGACATTGATTGCCGTCAAGACAATCAGGCCGAGCTGTGGATGGAGCTGCTGACGCCGGACGCCGGTACCCGTACGCTACTGCGCTATCAGCATCCGGCATGGGGCGACTATGCCGCCGCCACCGAGGCGGATTACGCTCAGGGTCGGGCCATTTACGTTGGCTTCCTGCCGCAGAAAACGCTGATTAGCCAGCTGTTCGATCGGCTGACCGCAGGACTGGATCTGCGTTCACGTACATCGGCCTACCGCTATCCGCTGGTGGTCAAAAAGATGCGCAACCGCGACGGCAACAGCATCCACTTCCTGTTCAACTACTCCGGCGAACCGCAGGCGTTTATCAGCGAGACATCGGGCAACGCGCTGTTGAGCGGGGAAAAAGTTAGCTGCGGCCAGCCGTTGCGCCTCAAAGCATGGGAATTTACTATCATCGAAAGTTAAGCGGGCGGCGGCGCTCGGGCGGGAGAAACGATGGAACTGGATATCAATGAGCTACTGAACTTCTCGCCATTGATGAAGACCTTTACCTTCAACGCCTGGGTCGTCGCCGGCTTTACCCCCATCACCCGCGGCTCAAAGCTGGACTACTACATAAACCGCCCGCAGGGGATGAAAGGTTACATCATCAATCTGACGCTGCGCGGCCAGGCGCGCGCGAAAGCGGGAGACGGCTCCCTTCTGTGTCGTGAAAACGATCTGCTGCTCTTCCCGCCCGGCGTTCCCCACCATTACGGACGGGACGAACACAGCGAATACTGGGATCATTTATGGATCTACTTCATCCCCCGGCCCTACTGGATAGACTGGCTAAAATGGGATCAAACGACCCACGGCATTGGTAAAACCACGGTCAACGATCCTGAGCAGCTGCAGAGTCTGCGCGATCTGTTCTATGAAGTTATCCGCCACTACTCCGCTTCCGCCCCGCTGTCGGAGGCGCTGGCGATGAATGCGCTGGAGCGCCTGATCCTGAACTGCTTTCAGCGACAGCCGATCAGCAACCGCCACGCCCACGACCCGCGGATTAACGCCGTGTGCGACTATCTTAACGAACATATTGCCCAGGAGATGAAGATCGAGACCCTGGCGGCGATGGTTTTTCTCTCCCCTTCGCGGCTGGCGCATTTGTTCAAAAATGAGCTGGGGCAAACGGTTTACGCCTGGCGCGAGGCGCAGCGCATCAACCGCGCGAGGTGGCTGATCCAGAGCACCTCCCTGCCGCTTAACAAGATCGCCCTGTCGGTAGGTTACGGAGACCCGGTCTATTTCACGCGCATTTTCCGTAAACATAACGGCATTCCCCCGGGCGAGTACCGTAAACGCTATGCGGAAATGAAGGGATAGGTCCAGAAACATCAACGGCTCCCTTAGGGAGCCGCCTTTTTACCGTGTAGTCATACCTCTTTTCAGGCTATGCCATCTCTGTTTGCAGACGGCTCACCTGACGGTTGACTTCAGACATCACTGACAAATGCAGCTTGTCCTTAACCTTCGGGATAAGGATTTTGCCCTTATCAAACTCAAAAGCGCCAACGTCCTTGATATACAAACGTCCACGGAACAGGATCTTCACGTACTTCGCTACTTGTAGCGGGTTGTAGCGTTGGAAAATTTTCATTGTTGTCTCCTGCCAGGGTTACGCTCCTGTGGTGCCACAGTTAGCCCACGTACCGGAATCGCAAATTTTAATGCCCTGAAACTATAGTCCAGAATCTGAGTGATACCCAGTTTGTATAAGTTTATTTACCTTATGATGACAATAATTCAGAGTTTTCGTTTCAGGCATCCGATGAAGGTAGTATAAGTCGCCGATTTTAGACGGAATTGTGCGTCAACACGCAAACTGGCACCATCATTGCGGGTAATGCCCATAAATCGCACTTATGATTAAAGCAGACCAAGTGGTCGGATCACCTGCACAGATAATAAAAGGAAACACCATGACCCTACGTAGATTACTGGCCGTTTCATGTCTCCTGTTCCCGCTGATGGCGTCGGCGCATAACTTTGTCGATGGTCAGCGCGTTGCGCCGGTCGGCGTCGCGGAGCGGGGGGAGCTGGTACTGAACAACGATAAGTTTAGCTATAAAAGCTGGAATAGCGCGCAGCTGGTGGGGAAAGTGCGCGTCGTGCAGCATATTGCCGGGCGCTCGTCGGCAAAAGAAAAAAACGCGACCCTGATTGAAGCGATTAAAAGCGCGAAGCTCCCGCACGATCGCTATCAAACCACCACTATCGTCAATACCGATGACGCTATCCCGGGTTCAGGCATGTTTGTCCGCAGCAGTATTGAGAGCAACAAGCAGCTCTACCCCTGGTCGCAGTTTATCGTCGACAGCAACGGTGTGGTCCGCAAAGCGTGGCAGCTTAATGAAGAGAGTTCGGCCATCGTGGTGCTGGATAAAGACGGCCGCGTACAGTGGGCTAAAGACGGCGCGCTTAGCCAGGAAGAGGTGCAGCAGGTGGTTGCCCTGCTGCACAAGCTGCTCAATAAATAGAGACCCGGAAGCCGGGGTTGAGGAACGATTCACGCGGCGTGTAATCAAGGGTACGCCCCTGCCAGTCGTGAACGTGCGCCCCGGCGGCGCTGGCGACCGCATGACCGGCCGCGGTGTCCCAGGTGGAGGTCGGCCCGAAGCGCGGATAAAGCTGGGCCTGCCCTTCGGCGACCAGACAGAACTTCAGCGACGAACCGATTGAGGTGGTCTGGTGTTCGCCAAGCTGCTCCAGATACTCCTGCAGCTCCGGGTCATTGCCGTGGGAGCGGCTAATCACCACCAGCGGCGGACGCGCATCGCGGACCTGAATCTGCTTGCGAACGCCGCACTCCTCTTTCCACGCTTTGCCCTTTTCCGCGCTGTACATCACCTTCATCACCGGCGCGTAGACCACGCCAAGGATCGGCTTCCCTTTTTCAATCAAGGCGATATTGACGGTAAACTCGCCGTTGCGCTTGATAAATTCTTTGGTGCCGTCCAGCGGGTCCACCAGCCAGTAGCGCTGCCAGTGCTGGCGCACCTCCCAGGCCGGCGGGTCCTCTTCCGACAGAACCGGAATATCGGGCGTCAGCGCCAGCAGGCCGCTGATAATCACCTTGTGCGCCGCAATATCCGCGGCCGTGACCGGAGAATCGTCCTTCTTGCTGGCAACGTCCATCGGCTGTTTTCCATCGTAAACTTCCATGATGGCATCGCCCGCGTTCCGTGCTAGCTGACATACTTGTTCTAACATTCTCCACCTCGTCTGGTTACAGTGGCGTTAACTCGTTGTTTTATTTATATCGCATCATTGTGAGTTCCGCTATCTGTGATAACGATGGCGGTTTCCTTCACCGCTTTTCTGGCATGATTCACATTTCTGTAAGCAACAGAATGTAAATACATTTTCTTCTGTGCTATTGCTCATAAAAAAGGACGCCACTGATGATTAAGTTTAGCGCAACGCTGCTGGCCACGCTGATCGCCGCCAGCGTAAATGCGGCGACGGTCGATTTGCGGATCATGGAAACCACCGATCTGCACAGTAATATGATGGACTTTGACTATTACAAAGACAGCGCCACGGAAAAATTTGGCCTGGTGCGCACCGCAACCCTGATTGAGAAAGCGCGCCAGGAAGCCAAAAACAGCGTGCTGGTCGATAACGGCGACGTTATTCAGGGCAGCCCGCTGGGCGACTATATGGCGGCGAAGGGACTGAAAGAAGGTGATGTTCACCCGGTCTACAAGGCGATGAATACCCTGGATTATGTCGTAGGTAACCTCGGCAACCACGAGTTTAACTACGGGCTCGACTTCCTGCACAAAGCGCTGGCCGGGGCAAAATTCCCCTACGTGAACGCCAATATTATTGACGCCAAAACCGGCCAACCGATGTTTACGCCTTATCTGATTCAGGATACCCAGGTACAGGATAGCGACGGCAAAACGCAGACCCTGCGCATTGGCTATATCGGCTTCGTACCGCCGCAGATTATGACCTGGGATAAAGCCAATCTCAGCGGCAAAGTCACCGTCAACGACATTACCGCCACCGCGCGCAAGTTTATCCCGGAAATGCGTGAGAAAGGCGCGGACGTGGTGGTGGTCATTGCCCACTCCGGCCTTTCCGCCGACCCGTATCAGGCGATGGCGGAGAACTCCGTTTACTATTTAAGCCAGGTGCCTGGGGTCGATGCCATTATGTTCGGCCACGCGCACGCCGTCTTCCCGAGCAAAGATTTTGCCGGTATCAAAGGCGCAGATATCGCGAAAGGTACGCTGAACGGCGTACCGGCTGTAATGCCGGGCATGTGGGGCGATCACCTTGGGGTGGTCGATCTGGTTCTGAACAACGACAGCGGTAAATGGCAGGTCAGCGCAGCGAAAGCCGAAGCGCGCCCGATCTACGACTCGGTGGCGAAGAAATCGCTGGCGGCAGAAGACAGCAACATGGTGGCGGTACTAAAAGCCGACCATGACGCCACCCGCGAGTTTGTCGGCAAACCGATTGGTCAATCCTCGGACAATATGTACAGCTATCTGGCGCTGGTGCAGGACGATCCGACCGTGCAGGTGGTCAATATGGCCCAGAAGGCTTACGTTGAGCACTATATTCAGGGCGACCCGGATCTGGCGAAACTACCGGTACTCTCCGCCGCCGCGCCGTTTAAAGTCGGCGGACGCAAAAATGACCCCGCCAGCTTTGTTGAAGTGGAAAAAGGGCAGCTCACCTTCCGCAACGCCGCCGACCTCTACCTGTATCCCAACACCCTGGTGGTGATGAAAGTCAGCGGTAAAGAGGTTAAAGAGTGGCTGGAGTGCTCCGCCGGGCAGTTCAATCAGATTGACCCCGGCAGCAGTAAGCCGCAGTCGCTGATTAACTGGGACGGCTTTCGCACCTACAACTTCGATGTCATCGATGGCGTGAACTACCAGATCGATATCACCCAGCCGGCGCGCTATGACGGCGAATGTCAGCCCGTTAATCCGCAGGCCGAGCGAATTAAAAACCTGACCTTTAACGGCAAGCCAATCGATCCGAAAGCCACTTTCCTCGTCGCGACCAATAACTACCGCGCTTACGGCGGTAAATTCCAGGGCACCGGCGAGGATCATATCGCGTTCGCCTCGCCGGATGAAAACCGCTCGGTGCTGGCGGCGTGGATTGGCGCGGAGTCGAAGAAAAACGGCGAGATCCATCCGGCGGCGGATAACAACTGGCGCCTGGCGCCGATCCACAGCACCGTACCGCTGGATATTCGCTTTGAAACCTCACCGGGCGATAAGGCCGCGGCGTTTATCAAAGAGAAAGCGCAATACCCGATGCGCCAGGTGGCTACCGACGATATCGGCTTTGCCATTTATCAGCTGGATTTGAGTAAATAATTGCCGGTTCCCCGGTTGTGCTGCGCTTACCGGGGCTATCCTGACATCCTCCTCAGGCTACCTGTTCGTGGTTCGCCAGAACCGCGGGCAGGTTCAGCTCAATCCAGTCCGCCAGCGCCGCCACCTTCTCGCTCACCTGCTCACCGAGCGGAGTCAGACTATATTCAACGTGCGGCGGTACCACCGGGTACGACACGCGGTTAAGAAAGCCATCCTGCTCCAGCGCCTGGAGCGACTGGGCCAGCATCTTTTCGCTGACGCCGCCGATCTTACGCCGCAGATCGCTAAACCGATGGGTGCCATCGCGCAGGGACACCAAAATCAGTACGCCCCAGCGGCTGGTCACGTGCTTGAGCACTTCCCGCGAGGGGCACTGTTCGGCAAACAGGTTGCCGTTGCGTAGCTGCTCGCTCAGCGTCAGATTCGCCATATTCATACTTACCTTTTTGTACGTACTTACTAAAAGTTAGTTAAGGTGTTAGCTTACCACAACTGCCAATGAACACGAAGGAGAAGACCTATGATCGCAATTACCGGCGCAACCGGCCAGCTTGGCCAGCACGTCCTGGAAAATCTGTTAACTACCGTCCCCGCAGGCCAGGTTGTGGCTATCGTGCGCAACCCGGCGAAGGCTGAATCGCTGAGCCAAAAGGGCGTAGTGGTTCGTCAGGCCGACTACAGCGATGAAGCCGCGCTGACCGCCGCCCTGCAGGGCGTGGACAAACTGCTGCTGATCTCGTCCAGCGAAGTTGGCCAGCGCGCCGTCCAGCACCGCAACGTGATTAACGCGGCGAAAGCCGCCGGCGTGAAATTTATCGCCTACACCAGCCTGCTGCACGCCGATACCTCCCCGCTGGGGCTGGCGGATGAGCATATCGCCACCGAGAAAATGCTCGCCGACTCCGGCATTGCGTATGCCCTGCTGCGCAACGGCTGGTACACCGAAAACTACCTTGCCAGCGCGCCGCCGTCGATTGAGCATGGCGTATTTATCGGCGCGGCCGGTAACGGCAAAATCGCCTCCGCCACCCGCGCGGACTACGCCGCCGCCGCCGCTCGCGTTATCGCCGAAGAGGGCCATGCCGGAAAAGTGTACGAGCTGGCGGGCGATGAAGCGTGGACCCTCAGCGAACTTGCCGCTGAGCTGAGCAAACAAAGCGGTAAAAACGTGGTGTATCAAAACCTCAGCGAAGCCGACTTCGCCGCCGCGCTGAAGGGCGTAGGCCTGCCCGCTGGCCTGGCTGACATGCTGGCGGATTCTGATACCGGCGCGTCCAAAGGCGGTCTGTTCGACGATAGCCGCACCCTGAGTAAGCTCATCGGTCGCCCAACCACGACGCTGGCAGAGAGCGTCAAAGGCATTCTGTAACTGTTACATAGTGGTTAATTTTTGTAGCATCCCGGCGGGCCATCCTCAATAATGTACGGATGTCCGTCGGGAGTTATCGCATGCAAGGCGTACCGGAACAGTTTAATGATGAAAGAGACAGCGCGCGCTTTCGCCATCTGGCGCAGCTGCCCGGCGTTGAGCTGTACCATGCCCATATCTCCCGCTACGCCTTTGAACCGCACACCCATGAAGCCTTTGGTATCGGCGCGATAGAGCTCGGCGCCGAGCGTTTTCGCTATCGCGGCAGCCAGCACGTGGCTTCGGTCAACTCTATCGTCACCATGAATCCCGATGAACTGCACACCGGCGAGGCGGAGACCGCCGACGGCTGGCGCTATCGGATGATTTATCTCGACCCGGATACGCTGGAAGAGGTGACCGGCGTGCGCCACTGGTGGTTCAGCGAGGTGGTGCGTCAGGATCCCCTGCGCTCCCGGCAAATCGGCAATCTCATCTACGGCCTGTGGCATACTGACGATCCGCTGGCGCAGCAGGGTCTGCTGCTGGATTTGATCGATACCTTCCGCCCGTTTGCCCATCACGCCGCTGCGCTGCCCGAAGCCCGCCACCGCTTCGAGCGGGTGCGCGACTATCTGCACGATAACTATATGCGTACGGTGACCCTCGATGAGCTGGCGCAGGTGGCGGCGCTGAGCCCGTACCATTTCCAGCGCCAGTTCAAAGCGCACTTCCACGTTACGCCGCACCAGATGCTGATGGCGATTCGCCTGTGGCGCGCTAAAGCGTTTCTCACCCACGGCATGCCCGCCGCCGACGTCGCTCTCGCCGCCGGGCTGACCGACCAGTCGCACCTGACCCGCGCGTTCACCCGCCGCTACGGCATTACGCCGGTGCGTTATCAAAAGCAGGTTCTCCCGCGCTAATGCGCAACCTCATACAATATTCCCGCTTTTGGCTCGCCTACACTGTTGCCAACGAAAAGAGTAATGGAAGGCGTGATGATTAGTGGTGTGCTGTACGCCCTGCTGGCAGGGCTGATGTGGGGATTGATATTCGTGGGTCCTTTACTGGTGCCGGAATACCCGGCGGTTTTACAGTCGATGGGGCGCTATCTGGCGCTGGGGCTGATCGCCCTGCCGCTGGCCTGGCTGGGCCGCGCGCGGCTGCGCCAGCTCACCGGGAAAGACTGGTGGACGGCGCTGGGGCTGACCATGATGGGCAACTTAATCTATTACGTCTGCCTGGCCAGCGCGATTCAGCGTACCGGCGCGCCGGTATCGACGATGATTATCGGCACCCTGCCGGTTGTGCTGCCGGTTTTCGCCAACCTGCTCTATAGCCAGCGCGACGGTAAGCTGCCGTGGCGACGCCTGTTCCCGGCGCTGGTCTGTATTGCCCTCGGCCTGACGTGCGTCAATATCGCCGAGCTGCATCAGGGCTTACCCGATTTCAGCCCGTGGCGCTACGGCTCCGGTATCGCGCTGGCGCTGATCTCGGTGGTGTGCTGGGCCTGGTACGCGCTGCGCAACGCCCGCTGGCTGCGGGAAAATCCGGATAAACCGCCGATGATGTGGGCCACCGCGCAGGCGCTGGTGACCCTGCCGGTATCCCTGGCCGGATACCTTATCGCCTGCGGGTGGCTGCACGGCCAGCACGCGGACTTTCCGCTCCCCTTCGGCCCGCGCCCGGCGGTGTTTGTCACCCTGATGCTGGCGATCGCTATTTTCTGTTCATGGGTCGGCGCGTGGTGCTGGAACGTTGCCAGCCAGCGTCTGCCAACGGTGATCCTCGGGCCGCTGATCGTCTTCGAAACCCTTGCCGGACTGCTGTATACCTTTATTCTGCGCCAGAGCCTGCCCCCGCTTCTCACCTTCAGCGGTATCCTGCTGCTGGTGCTCGGCGTGGTGTCCGCCGTGCGTGCCCGCCCGGAAAAGCCCGCGCTGCAGGAGCTGGTCAGCGAGAAAAAATAGCCTGGTATCCTAAAGGGGTATTCCCAGGAACATAAGATGCATTTAAAATACAACTTATATTCTTGATGACGAGGTAACTGCTATGGCTTTCCGTGACCAACCTTTAGGCGAGCTGGCGCTGACGATTCCGCGCGCCTCCGCGCTGTTCCGTCAATACGATATGGACTACTGCTGCGGCGGCAAACAGACGCTAGAGCGCGCGGCGTCTCGCAAAGAGCTGGACGTCGCGGTGATTGAAGCCGAGCTGGCCAAACTGGCGGAAGAGCCGGTAGAGCGCGACTGGCGGGCTGCGCCCTATGCGGAAATCATCGATCACATTATCGTTCGCTATCACGACCGGCATCGCGAGCAGCTGCCGGAGCTGATTTTACAGGCCACTAAAGTCGAGCGCGTTCACGCCGACAAGCCCAACGTTCCGAAAGGCTTAACCAAGTACCTGACCATGCTGCACCAGGAGCTTTCCAGCCATATGATGAAAGAGGAGCAGATTCTGTTCCCGATGATCAAACAGGGCATGGGAACGCAGGCCGGCGGTCCTATCAGCGTCATGGAAAGCGAGCATGATGAAGCGGGCGAGCTGCTGGAGGTGATTAAGCACATCACGCAGAACGTGACGCCGCCGGCGGAAGCCTGCACTACATGGAAAGCGATGTACAACGGCATCAACGAGCTGATTGATGACCTGATGGAGCACATCAGCCTTGAAAATAACGTACTGTTCCCGCGTGCCCTCGCCGGAAAGTAAATAAAAAGGCGCCCGCAGGCGCCCTCGACATTGTCAGTCTTATTGGCCACCCCGGGTGGCCTTTTTTATGACGGACCGTTGCAAGCAACGTTAAAAACCGCTGCCGAAGATTTTTTATTTCGCCAGGCGCTTCTTGCCGGCAAACAGCCAGCCCGCGCCGAGCAGCACAAACCACAGCGGGGTCACCATCAGCGCTTCGCGGGTATCGGCTTCCAGCGTCAGCAGGACCAGCACAAAGACGAAGAATGCCATGCACACCCAGCACATCAGTTTGCCCAGCGGCATCTTATATTTGGACTGCTCATGCAGCTGCGGACGCTTTCTGCGGTAGGCCAGATACGAGCACAGGATAATCGTCCAGACGAACATAAACAGGATCGCCGACACCGTGGTAATCATGGTAAACGCCGCGATCACGCTTGGATTGACCATCAGCATGACCACGCCGCCCAGCAGACACATACAGGAGAAGGTCAGGCCTTTCGCCGGTACCGCGCGCTTCGACAGCTTGGCGAACATTTTCGGCGCCTGTCCGTCCTGCGCCAGACCGAACAGCATACGGCTGGTGGAGAACACGCCGCTGTTAGCGGAAGAGGCCGCCGAGGTCAGCACCACGAAGTTGATCAGGCTTGCCGCCGCCGGCAGCCCGACCAGCACAAACAGCTCAACGAACGGGCTCTTTGACGGCACGACGGAGCTCCACGGCGTCACTGACATAATCACGATCAGCGCAAAGACGTAGAACATAATAATACGAATGGGAATCGAGTTAATCGCCCGCGGCAGGGATTTCTCAGGATCTTTCGTTTCCGCCGCCGTGGTTCCCACCAGTTCGATGCCCACAAAGGCGAAGACCGCTATCTGGAAGCCGGCAAAGAATCCGCTGATGCCTTTCGGGAACCAGCCGCCGTCATTCCACAGATGGGCGAAAGAGGCTTCTACGCCGGTCGGTGACTGGAAGTGCATCATCACCATCACCAGGCCGACGACAATCAGCGCCACGATAGCGACGATTTTGATCATCGCAAACCAGAACTCCATCTCGCCGAACATCTTCACGGTGGCGAGGTTAAGGCCCAGCAGCAGCAGGATGACCGCCAGCGAGGCGACCCAGTCAGAGAGTCCCGGGAACCAGAACTGCGCGTAGGCGGTGATCGCCACCACGTCCGCCATCCCGGTTACCACCCAGCAGAACCAGTAGGTCCAGCCGGTAAAATAGCCTGCCCAGGGGCCCAGCAGGTCGGCGGCAAAATCGCTGAACGACTTGTATTCGAGATTCGATAGCAGCAGTTCGCCCATGGCGCGCATGACGAAAAACAGCATAAAGCCGATGATCATATAAACAAAAATAATTGACGGCCCGGCAAGGCTGATGGTTTTGCCTGAGCCCATAAACAGCCCGGTGCCAATCGCACCACCGATAGCAATAAGCTGAATATGCCGGTTAGTGAGATTTCGCCGCAGCGATTGTTCAGTCGGAGCCTGTTCGTCGGCAGCGACTTTTACCTGATCTACCATGTGATTTTTTCCTGTTGTACCTGTCTGTGTTGTTCGGGCTCTACTGGCCCTTCATTCGTATTAACCCCGGAACGAGGGTTTATCGATATTAGGTAAGAATCGGAGGGATGAATACTATGATTTAGATATAATGTTAATTATATGTTTAAAGTGAGTGTTATATCACTCCGGTTACGCGAAACAGCTCACAAAAATACACCCATCAAGCAGATATGCAATATAAAGCTCCACCAAACGCTCAACTTAAGGGTTTTACACTATTTAAAGCGGCCCCCTCCCCCGTACGGGAGAGGAAGCACCTGCTGTTTAGATAATATCCAGCAGTTCAACTTCAAAAATCAGGGTGCTGAACGGAGGAATGGATGCGCCCGCGCCGCGCTCGCCGTAGGCCAGGCTGTGCGGAATCGTCAGTTCCCATTTGGAACCCACCGGCATCAGGGTCAGCGCTTCAATCCAGCCGCCGATCACTCCGGTCACCGGGAATTCAGCCGGTTCGCCGCGCGCAACGGAGCTATCGAAGACGGTGCCGTCGATCAGCTTGCCGGTGTAGTGAACGCGAACGCGGTCAGTACGCGCCGGGATCGGGCCTTCGCCCTGGGTCAGAACGCGGAACTGCAGGCCAGACTCGGTGCTGTTCACGCCTTCGCGCTCGCGGTTTTCTTCCAGGTATTTCTCGCCATCCGCGGCCATTTCCTGGAAACGCTCGCGACGCACGGCGTCAGCGCGTTCGTGGATTTCGCGCAGCGCGCGGTGAACGGCTTCCACCGGCACCTGCGGCTGTTGACCTTCCAGCGCGTCAGCAATACCCGCGACCAGCGCTTCCGGCAGCAGCCCCTGCAGGCCAGATTCGCTCAGCTGTTGTCCAACCTGCAAGCCGATACCGTAACTTGCCTGTGCTTCGATCGTGTCAAAAGTTGGGGTTGCCATCTTTGTTCCTTTTTTGGTGGGATTCTCATGCTCCCGGGCCTTCAAATTGCGAAAGGCGGCGAGCGGAGAAAAGAGGTGGGAAGCATATCAGCCATAGCACGACGGGTAAAACTTTGTCGCCTGGATGATGACAAATCTAAGGGAAACAGAAACAATAGAGAGATAAGGTTAACCTCACGAAACATAGCTTTGTCTCGTCCTTCAGGAAGTTAGCCATCTATACTCTAGAGAGAGCAGGATAAAAATATGCGGAGCAGGAGGAAAGCCATGCCCGGGCGCTTTGAACTGACATCTACCCTGGCGAAGATCTGGCACGCCCCGGATCATTTTCGCCTCATGGATCCGCTACCGCCGATGCACCGCCGCGGCATCATTGCCGGGGCGCTGCTGGTAATTATCGGCGTTCTGCTCCCTTCCGAGGATAACAGCAGCCCGGTTCAGGCCAGCCGCGAGGCGAATCTCAACCTGCAATCCCAGTCGCAGCCCTCTTCCGGCAATCAGGCGGTCCCGCTGCCGCCCATCACCAACACGCCGCCGGTCAACGATGCCGATCAGGTGGCGCCGGTCGCACCGGAGCCGATTCAGGATGAGCAGCCGGATCAGCCGCAGCAGCAGACCGCATCTCAGCCTTATCAGGAGCCGCAGTCGACTCCCGGCATCGAGCAGCAGTGGCGGACCTACCGTATTGAATCGGGGAAAACTCTCGCGCAGCTGTTCCGCGACCACAACCTGCCGCCGACTGACGTTTACGCCATGGCCCAGGTGGAAGGCGCCGGTAAACCGCTAAGCTCACTGCAGACCGGGCAGACGGTACAGATCCGTCAGAACGCCAGCGGCGTGGTCACCGGGTTGACTATCGATACCGGCGGCGGCCAGCAGGTGCTGTTTACCCGCCAGTCGAACGGCAGCTTTATTCGCGTCCGTTAGGCCTCACGGCCGGGTAGCTTACCCGGCCTGCTGTGGCGATTTCCCGGATGTTGTCCCCGGCTTATTCACCCACCAGATCCCGGCGCACACCAGCGCCAGCGCAACCGCATATTTCAGTTCAAGAATATTCTCGCCGAGGAAGATGGCCGACAGTACGGTGCCGGCGACCGGGACCACAAAGTTGAACGGCGCAATCATGCTCACCCGGTTATGCTTGAGCAGCACGCTCCATAGCGCAAAAGCGATGGAAGAGAGCAGCGTCAAATAAGCCAGAACCAGCGCAGCAGCGGCGCTGTGAACCTCAAGGGTGCCGCCGGTCAGATAGCCGCCGCCGACCAGTACCAGACCGCCAAACGCCAGCTGCCAGCCGGTCATCACCGTCGGGTCAACCGTCTGCGAAATGCGCTTCCCGTACAGCGTCGCCGCCGACAGGATAAACGCCGCCAGCACCACAAAGCCGTCACCCTGCCAGACAAAGCTAAAATCGCTCAATGAACGATTAACGTTCACCAGCATCACGCCGGCAAAGCCGACAATACAGCCGATGGCTTTGTTGTAGCTCAGCCTGTCATTCTGATAGATAAAGTGCGCCAGCAGAACGCTGAAGAAGGTACCGGTGGCGTTCATAATCGATCCCTTCACGCCGGTGGTAAACGCCAGGCCAACGTAGAAGAAAACATACTGGATAGAGGTTTGCGTGACGCCCAGTATCGCCAGCTGCCCGCACTGACGGGGATTCAAGCGGGCAATCGGCTTACGCTGCGCCAGCGCGAAGAGCAGCAGCAGCGCGCCGGCAAACAGAAAGCGATAGCCAGCAAAGACGATTTTAGACGGCACATCATCAGTGGCAATCTGAAACAGTTCATAGCCGCTTTTAATCGCCGGATAGGAGCTTCCCCACAGCAGACAGCAGAGGGTTGCGCAGGCATAAGCCACTTTCTTGCGGGAAAAAATCGAGGGTGCGTCCATTCACTTCACCAGAAATAAAATAGTGTTTTATTTTATTATCCAGAAAGTTGCTAAGAATAGCCACCATACCAGGAAAAGATTCGACAAAGACAGAAAAGCAAAACGCCGGCACAAGGCCGGCGTCTCGACGTGAGTTGAGTAAAAAATTACTCAGCTACAACGTTAACAACCAGTTTAGCGAAAACTTCGCTGTGAACCTGGAAGTCCACTTCGTGCTCACCGGTGGTGCGCAGAACGCCGTTCGGCAGACGAACTTCGCTCTTAGCAACGGCAACGCCAGCTGCAGTTACAGCGTCAGCGATGTCGCGAGTACCGATGGAACCGAACAGTTTACCTTCGTCGCCAGATTTAGACGCGATGGTAACGGTGCCCAGTGCGTTGATTGCTTCAGCACGTGCGTTAGCAGCGCCCAGAACTTCGGCCAGTTTGGCTTCCAGTTCAGCACGGCGTGCTTCGAAGAATTCAACGTTTTTCTTGGTAGCAGGAACAGCTTTACCCTGTGGTACCAGGAAGTTACGAGCATAGCCCGCTTTAACGTTAACCTGATCACCCAGGCTACCCAGGTTTGCTACTTTATCAAGCAGAATAACTTGCATTACCTTATCCTCTCAAAGTCGTATTAATGGACCGTGACCGATTACTGATGACGATCAGTGTACGGCAGCAGGGACAGGTAGCGAGCGCGTTTGATAGCGCGTGCCAGCTGACGCTGATATTTTGCACGGGTACCGGTGATACGGCTCGGGACAATCTTACCGCTTTCGGTGATGTAGTTTTTCAGCGTAGCGATATCTTTATAGTCGATCTCTTGAACGCCTTCCGCGGTGAAACGGCAGAACTTGCGACGACGGAAATAACGTGCCATATGGCTAGTCTCCAGAATCTATCAATTCAATCTGCTCGGCATGCAGAACCATTTTGCTCAAGCCGTTCTTTGCCTTGTGGCAAGAGATGAACCCTCGAACGATTACTGCGCTACCGACCGTTATACTGTGAGTAATGGCCTGGTTCTGGTGTCCGCTAATTATCACGGGCATCTGGCACCATGCCTGCCGGTGAAAACCGGCTTCCTCCTGCACTGAACGATGCTCAAGCACGAACTGGCAGTGTGGAATTCCTGACGGGCTGACCTTACGAAGTGGAGTCCTGCATACAATGCCGGACAGCTCCAGACGGTTGGTCATCAGGATTACTCTTCAGAATCCCCAGCTTCAGAATCATCTGCGGTTTCGTTGGCGAAATCTTCGCGACGCTCACGGCGCTCGTCTTTCGCTTTAACCATCGGAGATGCTTCGGTAACAGCGTGCTTAGTACGCATTACCATGCTGCGGATAACGGCGTCGTTGAAGCGGAAGTTAGTTTCCAGCTCATCGATCGCTTCCTGCGGCGCTTCAACGTTCAGCAGAACGTAGTGAGCTTTGTGCAGTTTGTTGATCGGATAAGCCAGCTGACGGCGGCCCCAGTCTTCCAGACGGTGGATCGTACCTTCTGCTGCAGTGATTGCACCAGTGTAACGTTCGATCATGCCCGGAACCTGTTCGCTCTGGTCAGGATGGACCATAAAAACGATTTCGTAATGACGCATCGAATTGCTCCTTACGGATTATTCAGCCTCCTGTCTGGGTCAGCCGCGGCCCATGGAGGCAAGGAACGTGTTAAAGGGCGGCTGAAAAATTGACGCGTCATAATACGGGCGAGCGGGGTTTAAGACAAGTAAATTGTGCAAATAATTCGCACTAAGCGCGAAGTGGCCTTAAGCCAGTGATTTAAAATTAATCAACGACGGAAGCGACAATTTTTTGAACAACTGCATCAGAAATGGTCGCGATACGCCAGACAGGCAGAGATTACACTTAGATCAGAAGCAATCCATACCCCAGGGAAGCGGGTGAACGTCAGGAGCGTCATAAGGAGGTAGGTGATGAAATACATCCTCATAACCATGATGGCAGCGCTTTTGTTGAGCGCCAACGCGCTGGCTGCTATTAAAATCGATGCCCGCCAGGCCCGCAACATGGACGATGTGCAGAGCCTCGGCGTTATCTATATCAACCACAACATCGCCACCGAGCAGGAAGCCGACCAGGCGCTTAGCCAGCAGAGCGATGCTCAGGGAGCGAAGTACTTCCAGCCGATCCTCATTCATGAACCGGGAAGCGACGGCGCCATTCACGCCAGTGCCGCCATTTACCGCTAGTTTTCCCGGATCGTTGGCTTCTTCCCGTTGCAGGGGGAAGCCAACGATGGCATTGCCCGGCGGTCATACCCGCACAATCGCGCCTTAATGCAATTGAGAATTATTTTTTCTCGTGACTTATCAGCGCCAGCGTAACCTGATTTAATCACTCTTTAACCGCATGATTATCCGGAGTGCTTCATGGTTCCGCGTTTTGCCACGCTAAGCCGTATCCCAAAAGGGGTTTGGGTTCTTGGCGGCGTTAGCCTGCTGATGGATGTTTCCTCGGAAATGATCCACAGCCTGCTCCCTCTATTTATGGCCACCACGCTGGGAGCCAGCGTCATTGTTATCGGCATTATCGAAGGCGTCGCGGAAGCCACCGCGCTGATACTGAAGGTGTTTTCCGGCGTCATCAGCGATTATGTCGGCAAACGTAAAGGGCTGGCGCTGCTCGGCTATGGCCTGGGTGCGCTGAGCAAGCCTCTTTTCGCCATCGCGCCCACCTCAGGCGTAGTGTTTAGCGCCCGGATGATCGACCGCGTGGGCAAAGGGATACGCGGCGCGCCGCGGGATGCGCTGGTCGCCGACGTCACACCGCCGGAAATTCGCGGAGCCGCCTACGGGCTGCGCCAGTCGCTGGATACCATCGGCGCTTTTCTGGGGCCGCTGCTTGCCGTCGCGCTGATGTTTCTCTGGGATAACGATTTCCAGTCTATTTTTTGGGTCGCGGCGATCCCCGCCATTCTCTCTATCGCTTTACTGGGCTTTGGATTAAAAGAGCCCAGGACGGCGGTCGTCCAGAAACGCACTAACCCCCTGCGCCGCGAGAATCTCAAGAAGCTTTCCGCCGCCTACTGGTGGGTGGTGGCTATCGGCTCGATTTTTACCCTCGCCCGCTTCAGTGAAGCCTTTCTGGTCCTGCGCGCCCAGCAGATGGCGATCCCGCTGTTCGCTATTCCGCTGGTGATGGTCGCCATGAATCTGGTTTACAGCCTGACCGCCTATCCATTCGGGAAACTATCGGACAGCATGAGCCACAGCAAAATGCTGCAGTGGGGCCTGCTGGTGCTGATCGCCGCCGATATCGTGCTGGCGCTCAGCAGCCACTGGAGCACGCTTTTAGCCGGCGTCGCGCTGTGGGGTATTCATATGGGCATGACGCAGGGTCTGCTGGCGGCGATGGTGGCGCACACCGCCCCGCCTGAACTGCGCGGAACAGCGTTCGGGATGTTCAACCTAATGAGCGGCATCGCCCTGCTGCTGGCCAGCGCAGGTGCGGGCGTGCTGTGGGAAGTTCTGGGCGCCGCCTCGACGTTTTACGCCGGCGCGATAATCTGCGTTGTGACGCTGGTTGGTATGCGCTGCATGCCGTCGGCTTATCAGCAAAACTAAAAATGGCTCCGGAGCAGACCGGTTGATTCATCATAAAGATGAAATGCTCCGGAGCACCTGTTTCACTTTTGCCCGTAATAGGCATCTGGCCCGTGCTTGCGCATAAAATGTTTGTCCATCAGCCAGCTATCGATGGGCTTCAGCTGCGGGTTGATCGCGCGAGCAATCCACGCCATCCGCGCCACTTCTTCCATCACCACCGCGTTATGCACCGCATCGTGTGCATCCTTGCCCCAGGCAAAAGGCCCATGCTGATAGACCACGATGCCCGGCGTATGCAGCGGCTCAACGTCACCCAGCGTTTCGATAATCACGTGGCCCGTGTTCAGCTCATAAGCCTCCGCCACTTCCTGCGCGCTTAACGCCCGGGTGCAGGGAATGTCGCCAAAGAAGTAGTCCGCGTGGGTCGTCCCCAGCGCGGGAATGGCCAGACCCGCCTGCGCCCAGGCCGTCGCGTGCGTCGAGTGGGTATGCACCACGCCGCCAAGGCTCGGATAGCGGCGATACAGCGCCAGATGCGTGGCGGTATCGGAAGAAGGACGATAGCGTCCTTCCACCACGTTCCCCTCGAGATCCACGACCACCATATCGTCCGCTTTCATGGTCTCGTAGGCGACGCCGCTGGGCTTAATCGCCACCAGCCCGCGTTCGCGGTCGATAGCGCTGACGTTACCCCAGGTAAAAGTGACCAGGCCGTAGCGCGGTAAATCCATATTGGCGTCGAAAACCTGCCGTTTCAGCGTTTGCATTATGCCACCTCCAGCAGACCGGCGCTGGCCATCCGCGCCTTCACCCAATCGCGCGCTTTCGCGACCTCGGCGGCCGGATCGTCGGTCGTTTCGCTCCACATTTCAATTAGATACGGGCCGCAGTAGCCCGTCTGCTTGAGCGTTTCGAAACAACGTTCAAAATCGACGACGCCTTCGCCGAACGGCACGTTTTTAAATACGCCGGGTTTCGTGTCTTTTATGTGCACCGCCACGATATGCCCCATCCCGGCCTGAAGCTCCATCTGTACGTCATTATCCCAGGCGGAAAGGTTGCCGATGTCCGGATAGAGCTGGAACCACGGATTATTCAGGTAGTGGGCGTAGCCCAGCGCCTTGCTGATCGAGTTCATCAGCGGGTAGTCCATAATTTCCATCGCCAGCGTTACCTGCGCGCGGCTGGCCATTTCAACGCTCTCTTTTAGCCCATCGCGGAAACGACGGCGCGTCTCGTTATTGGCTTCCTGGTAGTAGACGTCGTAGCCCGCCAGCTGGATTACGCGAATCCCCACATCCTGCGCCAGCCGAATCGCTTTGCGCATAATCTCCAGGCCCTGCGCCCGTACCGCGTCGTCTTCGCTACCGAGCGGGAAGCGCCGATGGGCGCTCAGGCACATTGAGGGCACGCGCACCCCGGTTTCCGCAATCGCGTTAACCAGCGCGAAGCGCTGCTCCCGGCTCCAGTCGAGCCGGGCCAGGCGGTCGTCAGTTTCATCGACCGACATTTCGACGAAATCAAAACCGAGCGCCTTAGCCAGCCGCAGACGTTCCAGCCAGCACTCCCCGGCGGGGAGCGCTTTTTCATAGATGCCGAGCGGAATAGGTTTCGACAGCATAGCCGCTCCTTAGCCCCACAGCTGGGCGATCGAACGTTTAAACTGCCGCGCGGCTTCCACCGGGGAAGCGGCGTCACGAATGCTGCGACCGGCGATAAAGACGTGGATCGGAATCCCCTGGAACAGCGGCAAATCCTCCAGCGCCAGGCCGCCGGTGACGGTGACTTTAAAGCCCATCCCGGACAGGCGTTTGATCGCGCTGATATCCGCCTCGCCCCACGCTACGCCGGCGGCCTGGGCATCGCGGCTGCGGTGATAAACCACCTGCTGAACTCCCGCTTCACGCCACTCCTGCGCCTGCTCCCAGGTCCAGTAGCCGGTCAGTTCGATCTGGACGTCGCCGTTGAACTCTTTCGCCACGTCCAGCGCGCCTTTGGTGGTGTTGATGTCCGCGCAGCAGATCACGGTGACCCAGTCAGCGTTGGCTTCAAAGCACATGCGGGAGAGAATTTTACCGGCATCGGCGATTTTGGCGTCCGCCAGCACGATTTTGTTGGGATAGAGCGCCTTCAGGTCGCGAACGGCGCGTACGCCCTCAGCCACGCAGAGAATGGTACCGACTTCAATAATGTCCACTTCATCGGCAATCAGGCGCGTCGTTTCATACGCGGAAGACATAGATTGGTTATCGAGCGCAACCTGCAACATAGGTAATGACATTTTGGTGTTCCTTTTAAACGGCCGCTGCCGTAGCGTTATCAATTAATTCCAGAACTTCCTGCGCGGAGCGGCAGGCGCGTAAACGGTCAAAATTGGCTTCATCTTCAAACAGGTTGACGATCTGCATGATGCCGACTTCCTGATGGGTATTGGCATCCACGGCCGCCATGGTGATCAGGATGTCGACCGGGTCGTTATCCTCATGATTGAAAACCAGCGGCGTTTTCAGCGTAACCAGCGCAAAGCCCGTTTTCTTCACCCCCTCTTCCGGCCGACCGTGCGGCATCGCCAGACCGGGAGCAATCACAAAATAAGGGCCGTGCTGAGCAACGCCATCCAGAATGGCCTGGTAGTAGCGCGGCTCCACGACATCCGCCTTCACCAGTAAATCCACGCTCAGCTTGACGGCTTCCTGCCAGGTGCTGGCGTCGGCCTGTAAAAGGATGGAGTTGTTCTCCACCAGCGAATCACGTAATTTCATTTGGCGTCCTTACTTCACATCCTGCGGGAAGTGCGCTTTGATCACCTCCAGCAGTTTTGGGCCAAAATCCGCAGGCGAGAGCATGTTGCGCACGCCAACCACGTATTTGTTGCCGGAGACGCTAATCTCACCGGCGATATGGGTGGAGGCGATGATGATGTCCGCGCCGTTGAGTTCACTTTTGTATTCCCCCACCGCGCAGCTGTTTACCGTGTGATCGATATTTGACTGGGTCAAAAACTGGTCCACCTTCATCTTCATGATCATGGAACTGCCTTGCCCGTTGCCACATACAGCCAGAATACGTACGGTCATAGTCAAAACTCCTTATTGAGCAGAAGCATCTGCCAGTTGTTTTTCCGCGTCCTCTTCAGCGCGCAGCGTGCGCCCTGCGAAGAACATATAAGCCAGTGCGATAATGATAATGACGGCCATAAACGCGATACCGATGGAGGCGAAGCCCTGCATCATCGGCGGCGCCAGAATTGACCAGTCCGCCATGCCCATCCAGGCGCTCATGCCGGTCAGCTTCACCGCCCAGACGCAGCCAAAGATTTCGATCATGCCCATCACCAGACAAATCTTGAGCGCCGCGCGCCAGCCGCCAAAGTGGTTAGCAAAGACGCCGATGGTGGCGTTCGAGAAAAACATCGGGATAAAGCCCGGAATAATCAGAATGGAAGAGCCGAAGCCGACCAGAATACCGACGGCGATCAGCTGACCGATGGTGCCCCACATAAAGCCCCAGACGACGGCGTTTGGCGCAAAGCTATAGATCGCCGCACAGTCAATGGCCAGTACGGCGCCGGGAATCAGGCGCTGGGAGATACCGTTGAACGCCTCGGAAAGTTCGGCGACGAACATGCGCACGCCCTGGGTGATAATGAAAATAGCGACGGCGAACGAGAAGCCCGTTTGCAGGATATAGACCGTCCAGTGGGTGTTACCCGCCATCGCCTGTACGGTGTCGATGCCGAAGGAGAGCAGAATCGCGCCGAAGAAAATGGTCATCACGATGGCCGTGGAGACGATGTTGTCGTGAAAGATGTTCAGCCAGCCCGGCAGCTTAAGATCCTCAACGCTCTCCTCTTTTTTGCCCAGATACGGGGCGACCTTGTAAGCAATCCATGAAGCGAACTGCTGCTGGTGTCCGATGGAGAAGCCGCAGCCGTCGGTCACTTCCTGAGTCGGCTTATACATCATGTTCGAGGTAATGCCCCAATAGAGCGACACCAGTACCGCCGTACAGATGATGGTCGTCCACATCGGGTAGCCGAAGATGTAAAAAGAGACGGCAATCAGCCCCGCCTGCTGGAACATGATGTGCCCGGTCAGCATGATGGTGCGAATACCGGTAATACGCCGCAGCAGGACATAACAGATATTCAGCGCCAGGGCTAACAGTACGGCATAGCCCACCCAGCTGTAGGCGTCGCCCATGCGTTCGATCGTGGCCATCATTGACGCGTAGGTATCGGAGATAGCGCCGTTAATGCCGTAAACCTCAGACATTTTCGCCACGACCGGCTTAAACGTGCTGGTCAGAATGCCGGAGCCGGCCTGCAGCAGCATAAAACCGATAATGGTTTTAATCGTCCCTTTAACAATAACGCTGGCGCTTTTGCGCAGCAGGATATAGCCCAGGCAGGTCACAATACCCAGCAGCAGCGGGGCGTTGGTCATAACCTGGTTAAAGAACACGGTAAAGATGTGGTAGAGAATCTCCATAACACACTCCAGAAGGTGGACGCTCTGAACGCACGCTACGCCCAGGCTGGTTGTTGCGATCACTCTAATAATCAAAAATAATCACAACAAGATTATATTTGATTAAATGTGACGCACGCCGCAAATAATCACACAATCCGCCATCGTATTAATTCTCATTTCTACAAACTGTGAAATAGTATATTTAAATCAATGAAATAAAACCTAACTCATGTCATAACGTCAGCCTCCCCCTCTTTTTACCCTCCACGATCCCCCTCATGAAGGGCAAATTTCAGGATTGCAATCCTGAACAAACGGTGCCAGTATTCGTCAAAACAAATCACATTGTGATTACTTTTGATAATATGTGAGGAAAAAAAAAATGAGTAAAGTACAAACCATCACCCGCGAATCATGGATCCTGAACACTTTTCCGGAGTGGGGTAGCTGGCTGAACGAAGAAATTGAACAAGAGCAGGTTGCGCCGGGCACCTTTGCCATGTGGTGGTTGGGTTGTACGGGCATCTGGCTGAAATCCGAGGGCGGAGCCAATATCTGCGTCGATTTCTGGTGCGGTACCGGCAAGCAAAGCCACGGGAACCCGCTGATGAAAACGGGCCACCAGATGCAGCGTATGGCCGGCGTGAAGAAACTCCAGCCAAACCTGCGCACCACTCCGTTTGTTCTCGATCCGTTCGCTATTCGCCAGATCGACGCCGTACTGTCCACCCACGATCATAACGATCATATTGATGTGAACGTGGCCGCCGCGGTCATGCAGAACTGCGCCGAGGACGTGCCGTTCATCGGCCCGCAAACCTGCGTCGACCTGTGGATAGGCTGGGGCGTTCCAAAAGAGCGCTGTATCGTGATGAAACCAGGGGATGTGGTTAAAATAAAGGATGTTGAAATCCACGCGCTTGACGCTTTTGACCGTACGGCCCTGATCACCTTACCCGCGGATCAAAAAGCCGCAGGCGTCCTGCCGGACGGAATGGATCAGCGCGCGGTGAACTATTTGTTCAAAACGCCAGGCGGCAACCTGTATCACAGCGGCGATTCCCACTACTCCAACTACTACGCGAAGCACGGTAACGAACACCAGATCGACGTGGCGCTGGGCTCCTATGGCGAGAACCCGCGCGGTATCACCGACAAAATGACCAGCGCCGATATCCTGCGCATGGCCGAGTCGCTGAATGCTAAAGTGGTAATCCCGTTCCATCACGATATCTGGTCAAACTTCCAGGCCGATCCGCAGGAAATCCGCGTTTTGTGGGAGATGAAAAAAGATCGTCTGCAGTATGGCTTTAAGCCTTTCATCTGGCAGGTGGGCGGAAAATTCACCTGGCCGCTGGATAAAGACAACTTCGAATACCATTATCCGCGCGGATTCGACGATTGCTTCACGATGGAACCGGACCTGCCCTTTAAGTCGTTCCTGTAAGGCTTCTCCGGCGGGACCGCCCGCCGGAAATTATCCCCGTCAGCATTAGTATTTTCACCTGATTTCAAATATCATCTTTGCTTATCACTTTTAATCGGATTTGCTCATGACGGAAGCGCAAAGACATCAAATTTTACTGGATTTGCTGGCACAAACGGGATTTGTCACCGTGGAGCAGGTGATTTCCCGGCTGGGAATTTCTCCGGCGACGGCACGACGCGATATCAACAAACTCGACGAAAGCGGCAGGCTGAAAAAAGTCCGCAACGGCGCGGAAGCCATCAGCGAGCAGCGCCCGCGCTGGTCGCCAATGAATATTCACCAGGCGCAAAACCACGATGAGAAGGTACGGATTGCGCGTGCGGCTTCGCAGCTGGTCAACCCTGGCGAAAGCATCGTCATTAACTGCGGCTCTACCGCATTCCTGCTTGGGCAGGAGCTGTGCGGCAAACCGGTACAGATCATCACCAACTATTTGCCGCTGGCCAACTATCTGATCGATCAGGAACACGACAGCGTCATCATTATGGGCGGGCAGTATAACCGCAGCCACTCTATCACCCTGAGCCCGCAGGGCAGCGAAAACAGCCTGTATGCCGGGCACTGGATGTTCACCAGCGGCAAAGGATTGACCGCCGAAGGGCTGTATAAAACCGATATGCTGACGGCGATGGCGGAGCAAAAAATGCTTAACGTCGTCGGCAAACTCGCGGTCCTGGTCGACAGCAGCAAAGTCGGCGAACGCGCCGGAATGCTCTTTAGCCAGGCCGGGCAAATCGACCTGGTGATTACCGGTAAACAGGCGGATGAGGCGATCCTCAAGCAGCTTGAAGATCAGGGCGTACAGGTGATTCGCGTTTAAAGGTGACGTTGAAAAAAGTCCACCGTCGCGGCTAACGCTTCCGGCGTAATGCGGTGGCGGACGCCTTTCTGCCAGAGGCAGGTTAAATTGTCGGCCAGCGCGTTTTGCTGCAGCGCCTGCTGCAGGCGGAAGGTTTCCCCCGGCGGCACGACATCATCTTCATCGCCGTGCCAGAGCAGCAGCGGACGGCTGGCCAGGGTCGCCAGCTGCTGGCTGACGTCCCACGCCACCAGCTGTTCTGCATCGAACGAAGGCGAAGGGAAAAGCGCCTGCGAGAGCGAACTGAAATAGCCTGACCCCATCAGGCAGGCTACGCTTTTCAGCTCCGGGTGGTGGGTCATAATCCCTAATGCCGTCATTCCGCCCATCGATGCGCCTGCCACCGCCAGCCTGTCGTCAGCAAGCCATCCCCGATCCCGAATCGCCTCCTGTAGTGCCGGAAATTCAATAAAATTGTTCATCAGAATCGGCCAGAAGCGCTGCATCCGCCCCTGTTCGTCTCCCCGGTAGCGCGCGCCGTGTTCCGCTGCATCAGGCATAATCACCCGAAACCCCGCCTCTGCAAGCGCAACGGCAAAATAGCTGTAGACCAGCTTAGAAGAGGTAAAACCATGATAAAAGACAATGCAAGGCAGCGCCGTATCCGCGGCGCCCTGCGGGTACGCATGGAGAACCTCCCCACCCGCAAGGTTACGCATTTCTAGTGCGATCATTTACCGTCTCCTTTCTCTCAAGTGATGTTATGTTATTACTCAAGTCGCTCGTTCGCACATGATTCATAATCTTGAGAACCAGATTACGCTTTCACGATATTTTCATTCGAAAATCGCGTACGGGATAACAATTTGGGAACATTCCCCGGAAATGACATTCAGGCTACCACTACACTATGACTAACAGGAAACGAGATATGGTTATGCGTAGGTTTGCACCGTGGTTAATGGCAATCGCTTTAACCGGCTGTAGCGCCCTACAGGGGACGCCAAAGGCGCCGCCGCCGGCAACCGACCATCCACAAGAGATCCAGCGTAATCAGACGGCGGGTCTGCAGAAGATGGGGACGGTGAGCGTATTAATGTACGGCTCACCGATGGATGTCGAGGCTGCGCTAAAGGTCAAAGCTGAGGCGGCTAAAGCGGATTACTACGTCATCATAATGATTGATGACACCATGGTTCCGGGCCAGTGGTATTCGCAGGCAATTTTGTACCGTAAATAGCGGTCAACCTTTAAGCCAGCTTTACACTGCTTTGCATCCATTCACGTTCTTCTGTGCATAATAACGTTCGGCCAGCTGTAACCAGGCAGAACGTTAGCAACGGACTGCCCTCAGGACTATGTGAAATGGAGCTGACGATGAAACGAACTTTTACCCTACCCAGCCTGATGTTGACCACCGTCACGGCCAATACTTCCGCGCAGTCAGCGGAGTTTGCCAGCGCTGACTGCGTAACGGGCCTGAACGAAATTGGCCTGATTTGCGTTAACAACATCTCGGGCAGCCAGCAGGATGTTGAACACGCTATCGCCGTGCAGGCCGATGAGCAGGGCGCCTCCTGGTATCGCATCGTCCAGATGTACGAGGAGCAGCAGCCGGATAACTGGCGGGTACAGGCCATTCTTTATGCCTGAGGCGCCTGTCGTCCACGCCCCGTTGCCCGTAACAGTAAGTCATCCAGCGTCTGCTCATCCAGGCGCATGCCGCCGCGCGCGTCGAGCATCATACGGCACCAGGCCTCGGCCAGCGGCGGTGACGCGAAGCGTAATAGCTGCGCCCCAACGCCCAGCATATAGACCAGCCGGGTAATCTCCCGCCCCTGCTCTTCCAGCGGCCGCCGTAGCCACTGCTGCAGCTGCCGCCACGTCCGATCGAAATGACGATTTTGCCCTTTCACTTCCGCGCACTCCGCCGCCAGAAGTTCGAGCGCCGCCGGCTGCTTCATCAGAACCCGCATCACGTCCAGACACATAATATTACCGGAACCTTCCCAGATGCTGTTTACCGGCATTTCACGGTACAAACGCGGTAATTCACTCTCTTCACAATAGCCTGAGCCACCCAGTACCTCCATCGCCTCGGCGACGAACGCGATCCCGGATTTGCAGACAGCAAATTTCGCGGCGGGCGTGAACAGCCTTGCCCATAGCGCTTCCTGCACATCGTCGCGCCTGTCCCAGGCCCTCGCCAGGCGGAACAGAAAGGCGGTTTGTCCTTCCAGCCGCAGCGCCATCTGCCCCAGAACCTGACGCATTATCGGCTGATCGACCAGATTTTTACCAAATGCCTGACGCTGCAGAGCATGGTATAGCGCTACCGAATAGGCCCGGCGCATCAGCGCATGGCTACCCAGCGCGCAGTCAAAACGGGTCAGGCCGCCCATTTTGAGAATTTGCCGGACGCCATCGCCCTCTTCCCCGACCAGCCAGCCGCAGGCATTGAAAAACTCGACTTCGCTGCTGGCGTTCGCGCGGTTACCTAATTTATCTTTCAGCCTTTCCAGATGTACGCCGTTACGCTGTCCATCCGGCAACAGGCGCGGAACAAAAAAGCAGGAGAGGCCCGCCGGCGCCTGAGCCAGCACCAGATGAGCATCGCTCTGCGGTACCGAGAAAAACCATTTATGACCGATCAGATGATAAAAGCCTTCTGCGCTTTTCTCCGCTCGCGTCGTGTTGCTCAGGACATCGGACCCGCCCTGCTTTTCCGTCATCCCCATCCCGATAAGCAGCCCGCGTTTCTGATTACCCGGCACAAGGTGCGGATCGTAGCGATCGCTTAATAGCGGCGATAGCCAGTCGCTAAAAGTCTCGGGTAAGGAGCGCTGCAGCAATGGAATAGCGGCAAAGGTCATGGTAGTGGGGCACAGGGTGCCCGCCTCGACCTGCGCATGCAGCATAAAGCGGGCAGCGCGGGCAACGAAGGCACCTTCGCGAGCCTCTTCCTGCCAGGCAAGATTATGTACCCGGTTAGCGCACAGCCCCTGCATCAGTAAATGCCAGGCGGGATGGAAACGAACATCGTCAAGACGCGATCCCGTTGCGTCATAGCGCAGCAGTTCCGGCGGATTGCTGTTGGCCAGGCGCCCCAGTTCCAGCGATTCGGCCGTCCCCAGCTGTTGGCCAATGCTCGCCAGCAGATCGCCATCCCAGCCCGCGCCTTCGCGGATGACGGCTTCACGCAGGGCGGTATCGGACAGGAATAAGTTACTGTTACATAGCGGCGAGGGTTGATTAAATACGGTATGAGTTTGCCAGTGCATTATGTTTCCCTCCTTCAATGGCTCTATCCATAAGTATGGACAACGGCGCACTTTCCGTCAGAGAACTCTGTTATAAAGTTCTCTCACAATCAGAAAGGGAATTTCATGATTCATTTAATTATTGAAGATCGGCAAAATGCGCCGAACTATATTCCGCTTATCCACCACCATCTTCCTCATCTCGCGATGAGCGCTATCAAACAGAACCTGAACGCTTCCGGTTACGTCACCTCATTTGATGAAAACAAAATCTGCGATGACATTCTGGAAGAGCAGAATCCTATTGGAAGTTTTCTTAATCTCATCAAAGTATTAAAGAATCGAGGCGCGCAGCTTAAATTCCTCGAGCAAACGGGAGATGAACCGGGAGAGGAATTACCCTTGAGCCAGGTCCTGAACTATGTTGAAAGAGGTCTCGACATTGCCCGTCGGATAGAGCGAGAAGGCGGTCAGAACTGAAGAAGATAAGCCATTCCAGAGAATGGCTTATTTGGAAAGAAGAGATTAGCTGCGCTGGCGTACCGCTTCAAACAGGCAAATACCGGTGGCTACCGATACGTTCAGCGACGACACGCTACCGGCCATCGGGATGCTGATCAACTCGTCGCAGTGCTCCCGGGTCAGGCGGCGCATGCCTTCGCCTTCCGCCCCCATGACCAGCGCCAGCGATCCGGTCATTTTGCTCTGGAACAGCGTATGATCGGCCTCACCGGCGGTACCGACGATCCAGACGTTCTCTTCCTGCAGCAGACGCATGGTACGCGCCAGGTTGGTGACGCGGATCAGCGGGACGTTTTCCGCCGCGCCGCAGGCCACTTTTTTCGCCGTGGCATTCAGCTGCGCAGAACGATCTTTGGGGACAATCACCGCATGCACGCCAGCGGCGTCAGCACTACGTAAACAGGCGCCGAGGTTGTGCGGATCGGTCACGCCGTCAAGGATCAAAAAGAACGGCTGATCGAGAGAGGCGATCAGATCCGGCAGATCGTTCTCCTGATACTGACGTCCGGGCTTCACGCGGGCAATAATTCCCTGATGAACGGCGCCTTCGCTTTTCTCATCCAGAAACTGGCGGCTGGCGACCTGAATCACCACGCCCTGCGCTTCCAGGGCATGGATCAGCGGCATAAGGCGCTTATCCTCACGGCCTTTCAGAATAAAGACTTCCTGAAAACGTTCAGGAGCGCGCTCCAGCAGTGCCTGCACCGCGTGGATGCCGTAAATCATTTCACTCATTTATCTACTCGTTTAGGTTCTGTTATCCGTTCCCTTCCCCCCGCCCCGCCACGATGTCGGGAGGTGCGGGGGGAAAGGGAATCGCACTACTCAGCGATATTCTTTTTCTTCGCCGCGCGCTTGGCTTTGGTCGCTGCGGCTATCTTCTGGGTTTTCTCCGACGGCTTCTTCGCTTTCTTCTCGCCTTTTGGCTGAGCGGCTTTCGGCTGAGACTGACCTTTCTGTTTGCGGAATGCGCTATCCGGCTCGAAGTTTACCTGCTTGCCCGCCTGACGGCGTCGTCCGGAAGATTTACCTGCGCCGCCCTTCTTCGCTTTTTCACGCTCGGTCTTACCGACGTTGCGCGGCGCGCGCTCGCTGGAGATAAGCGAGAAGTCAATTTTACGCTCGTCCATGTTGACCGCTTCAACGCGCACTTCCACGCGATCGCCCAGTCGATAGGTCTGGCCGCCGGATTCACCAATCAGACGCTGTCCGACCTGATCGAAGCGGTAGTAGTCGTTATCGAGGGAAGAGACGTGCACCAGACCATCAATAAACAGCTCATCCAGACGGACGAAGAAACCAAAGCCGGTCACGCTGGCAATCACGCCCTTAAAGACGTTACCCACCTGATCCAGCATGAAATCACACTTCAGCCAGTCCGAAACATCGCGCGTCGCTTCATCAGCACGACGCTCGGTCATCGAACAGTGCGCCCCCAGCTGCAGCATCTCGTCCATGCTGTAGTGCCAGCCGCCGGTCTCGGTGCTATTGCCTTTATGTCCCTGCTCTTTCGCCAGTAAATACTTGATCGCGCGATGCAGCGAAAGGTCAGGATAGCGGCGAATCGGCGAGGTGAAGTGAGCATAGGATTGCAGCGCCAGACCAAAGTGACCGCGGTTTTCCGGGTCGTATATCGCCTGTTTCATCGACCGCAGCAGCATAGTTTGCAGCATCTCTGCATCCGGACGATCGGCGATAGAGGTCAGTAATTCCGCATAGTCGCGCGGCTCCGGCTTGTTGCCGCCAGGCAGCTCAAGCCCCAGCTCCGCGAGCACCGAACGGAATGCGGTAATCGCTTCCGTACTCGGTTTGTCATGGATACGGAACAGCGCCGGTTCCTCGGCCTTCTCAACGAAGCGCGCAGCGGAGATGTTCGCCAGGATCATGCACTCTTCAATCAGCTTGTGCGCGTCGTTACGCTGAGTCTGCTCAATACGTTCAATGCGGCGTTCAGCATTAAAGATGAATTTAGCTTCTTCACTCTCAAATGAGATACCGCCGCGCTCTTCACGCGCGCCGTCCAGCACTTTGTAGAGGTTATGCAGCTCTTCAATATGCTTAACCAGCGGCGCGTACTGCTCACGCAGATCCTGGTCGCCCTGCAGCATATGCCAGACTTTGGTATAGGTCAGACGGGCATGGGAGCTCATCACCGCTTCGTAGAATTTGAAGCCGGTCAGACGCCCCTTGGCCGAAATCGTCATTTCACAAACCATACAGAGCCTGTCGACCTGAGGATTCAGTGAACACAGGCCGTTAGAGAGCACTTCAGGCAGCATCGGAACCACCTGAGACGGGAAGTAGACCGACGTGCCGCGGCTGCGCGCTTCGCCATCCAGCGGCGTACCCGGGCGCACGTAGTAGCTCACATCGGCGATCGCCACCCACAGACGCCAGCCACCGCCGCGTTTCTTCTCGCAGTACACGGCATCATCAAAGTCACGGGCGTCTTCGCCATCAATGGTGACCAGCGGCAGGCTGCGTAAATCAACGCGCCCTTGTTTCGCCTCTTCCGGTACCTGTTCTTTCAGGCCGGCGACCTGTTTTTCGACCGCTGGCGGCCAGACGTAGGGAATTTCATGGGTGCGCAGGGCCATATCGACCGCCATGCCGGTACCCATATTGTCGCCGAGGACCTCAACGATCTTGCCGACCGCTTTGGTGCGGCGGGTTGGGCGCTGGGTCAGCTCAACCACCACCACAAACCCCATCCGCGCGCCCATGATCTGTTCCGGGGGGATCAGGATATCGAAGCTCAGGCGGCTGTCATCCGGCACCACGAAGCCAACGCCCGCATCGGTAAAGTAGCGGCCCACAATCTGGCCCGTTTTTGGCACCAGTACGCGGACAATACGCGCTTCGCGACGGCCTTTACGGTCGGCGCCCAGCGGCTGCGCCAGCACCTGATCGCCGTGAATACAGGTTTTCATCTGCTCGGACGACAGATACAGGTCATCTTTACGGCCTTCAACGCGCAGGAAGCCATAACCATCGCGATGACCGATAACGGTCCCTTTCAGCAGGTCAAGACGTTCCGGCAGCGCATAGCACTGACGACGCGTAAAGACCAGCTGACCATCGCGTTCCATTGCGCGCAGTCTGCGGCGCAATGCTTCTTGTTGTTCTTCGCCTTCAATATTCAGCTCTATTGCCAGCTCATCTCGGCTAGCCGGTTTTTCGCGTTTTGCTAAATGATCGAGGATAAATTCCCGGCTCGGGATTGGATTAGCGTATTTTTCAGATTCGCGGTCCAGGAAAGGATCTTGTGACATGTCGGTTCCTCCGTTGTCATCTCCAGTGAAGTTTACGTCACTCCACCAGCAATAATTTATAAAGCGGTTGATTCTTTTCAACCAAATCGGCCAGCGTGTAGTTATCCAGTTCCTTGAGAAAACTTTGCGCGGCTTCAGCAAGCGCCTGTTTCAGACGACAGGCGGGCGTAATATGGCAAAATTCGCTGCTGCAGTTGACCAACGAGAGCGGCTCCAGATCGCGAACAACATCACCCACGCGAATCATATTTGCCGGTTTCCCCAGACGAATTCCCCCGTTTTTTCCCCGTACCGCCGTCACGTACCCCACGCGACTTAGCTGATTGATTATTTTAACCATATGATTACGGGAAACGCCGTAAACCTCCGTCACTTCGGAGATGCTGGTCATTCTTCCATCCGGTAGCGACGCCATATAAATCAGCGCGCGTAATCCGTAATCAGTGAAACTCGTTAACTGCACAATCAACCTCAGGGAAAAGAAAAACAGAGTGCGTCGGTAGACAATTACTATTGATGATAAACCAGCCAGCGCTCAGGCCGCTAATTTATTTAAATGGGGCGGGCGAACAGCAAAAACAAGAGGCGCCTTAACGGCGCCCCTGGAGATCGTTATGCGTCGAACGGATCGCGCAAAATCATCGTCTCGGTACGGTCAGGACCGGTAGAGATAATATCAACCGGTACGCCGGTCAGCTCTTCAATGCGTGCGATGTAGTTCAGCGCTGCCTGCGGCAGACCGCTGCGCTCTTTCACGCCAAAGGTGGTTTCAGACCAGCCCGGCATGGTTTCGTAAATCGGCTCGATGCCTTCCCAGTTGTCAGCAGCCAGCGGAGTGGTCGTCACTTCGCGGCCATCCGGCATCCGGTAGGCTACGCAGATTTTAACTTCTTTCAGGCCGTCCAGGACGTCCAGCTTAGTCAGGCAGAAACCGGACAGGGAGTTAATCTGCACCGCGCGGCGCACCGCTACGGCATCCAGCCAGCCGGTACGACGACGACGGCCGGTGGTAGCGCCAAACTCGTTACCCTGCTTGCACAGGAACTCGCCGGTTTCATCAAACAGCTCAGTCGGGAACGGACCCGCACCTACGCGAGTGGAGTAGGCTTTGATAATACCCAGAACGTAGTCTACATAACGCGGACCCAGACCGGAGCCGGTCGCCACGCCACCTGCGGTGGTGTTGGAAGAGGTTACGTACGGATAGGTACCGTGATCGATATCGAGCAGCGTACCCTGTGCGCCTTCAAACATGACGAAATCGCCACGCTTGCGCGCCTGGTCAAGCAGATCGGAAACGTCAACAACCATCGCGGTCAGGATGTCGGCAATCGCCATGACGTCATCGAGAACTTTCTGGTAGTCAACCGCTTCAGCTTTGTAGAAATTCACCAGCTGGAAGTTGTGATATTCCATCACTTCTTTCAGTTTCTCAGCGAAGGTGGCTTTATCAAACAGATCGCCAACGCGCAGACCGCGGCGAGCCACTTTATCTTCGTAAGCCGGGCCGATACCGCGACCGGTCGTACCGATAGCTTTCGCGCCGCGCGCTTTTTCACGCGCAACATCCAGCGCAACGTGATATTCGAGGATAAGCGGGCACGCTTCAGAAAGCAGCAGACGCTCGCGGACAGGGATACCACGGTCTTCCAGACCTTTCATCTCTTTCATCAGCGCAGCCGGAGAAAGCACGACACCGTTACCGATGATGCTGGTGACATTCTCGCGAAGAATACCTGATGGAATGAGATGGAGGACGGTTTTTTCACCGTTGATTACGAGAGTATGGCCGGCGTTGTGACCGCCCTGATAGCGCACAACATATTTAGCCCGTTCAGTCAGGAGATCGACGATCTTCCCTTTACCTTCGTCACCCCATTGGGTGCCCAGTACGACGACGTTGTTACCCATTTTTCAAAATCACCGTTTGCTTAAAAATGGATTCTACCATCGCTTTTTCAGAGTTACAGCACTTTTTGCACTCAAAAGGCGGGAAATTAGTCTACTTTACGCTCAGCCAATCGTTTTCCTCAACATGTAGTAGATGACGATACCGGCAACCACAAGACCTCCGCCAAACCGGCGTAATAAATTATCCGGTAATTGGCTCATCGTGGCGACCATTCGACGCCACGCGCGCGGATAAAGCAATGGCCCAAGCCCTTCAAGTACTAAAACCAGCGCCAGTGCCAGCCAGATTGTTGAGTTCATTATTCACCTTTATTTAAGTACAGCCACCGTCGCTCACCCCTGTGAGTCGTTGCTCAATTCATATTCTCCGGTATTTCATCATTGTTATGAACCGGCTTTATGAAACAAAATACATAACCCATTGGCGAACCCAAATCCGCTGCGAACATTGTAAAAAAGGCGCCTCAACGGGCGCCTTTTTGCTTACTCATTGCTTATCAGCGGGTCGCTGACGTGGGTGATTTCATATAGCGGAAGAAATCGCTGTCCGGGCTGAGAACCATTACATCCTGATTGCTCTGGAAGCTGTTCTCATACGCACGCAGGCTACGGATAAAGGCATAGAAGCCTGGATCCTGGCTGAATGCATCAGCAAACAGTTTCGCCGATTCAGCATCGCCTTCACCGCGCAGAATACGCCCCTGACGCTCGGCTTCCGCCAGCGTTTTGGTCACTTCATAATCCGCGGTCGCGCGCAGTTTTTCAGCTTCTTCCTGACCCTGTGAACGGTGACGACGCGCTACCGCTTCACGCTCGGCGCGCATACGGTTGTAGATCGCTTCAGACACTTCGGCAGGCAGGTTGATCTGTTTAATACGCACGTCGACGACTTCAATACCCAGCGCCGCCATACTGTTCGGGTTGATCACCTGAACCTTACCGTTCGTTTCTGCTTCAACACGCTCCGCCGCTTTAGCAATCGCGTCATCGGCAGCCGGCGTACTGACTTCATCTTCTGTGCCCGCAGAACCTGAGTTCAGCGCATCGCGGACTTCCAGGGTCAGACGGCCGCGGGAGTCGGTCACGATGTCTTTCACATCCAGACGGCCAATTTCAGAACGTAGACGGTCAGAGAATTTACGCTTCAGCAGCACCTCGGCCTGGGAAACGTCACCGCCGCCGGTTGCCAGGTAGTAACGGCTAAAGTCGCTGATGCGCCACTTGATGTAAGAGTCAACAATCAGGTCCTTCTTCTCTTTGGTAACAAAGCGGTCGGCCTGGTTGTCCATCGTCTGGATACGCGCATCAAGCATCTTCACGGATTCAATAAAAGGAATCTTGAAGTGAAGGCCAGGCGCGTACACCAGCGGTTTGTTTTCATCGTCGCGCAGAACTTTACCAAAACGCAGCGTAATGCCGCGCTCGCCCTCTTTGACCACAAAGATGGACATGTAGAGCACCACCAGCACGATGACAATTATCGCGATAACAGATTTACGCATCGTTATTCCCCCTGACGCTGGTAGTCGTTACGCTGCGCGTTGGCGCGGCGTTGGTCCATAATGGTGCCTCCCGTAGAGGTAGAAGCGTTACTGGCGCTGTTTGAGCTGGCTGCAGGCGGCAGACGCAGCAGATCGCTTGCGCCACTGCTATCGCTCTTTGCCGCCGGCGCGCCGGCGCCTTTCAGCATCTGATCCAGAGGCAGAACCATCAGGTTGCTCCCCTTATCGTTAACCAGCACTTTGCGCGTATGGCTCAGCACTTTTTCCATGGTTTCGATATACAGACGCTCGCGGGTAATTTCCGGAGCCGCTTTATACTCAGGCAGAATTTTTGCAAAACGAGCCACTTCACCCTGCGCTTCAAGAACGGTCTGGGTCTTATAGGCGCGAGCCTCTTCAAGGATACGCTGCGCCTGACCGTTAGCCCGCGGCTGGACTTCGTTGGTGTAAGCTTCCGCTTCACGAATGTACTGCTGTTCGTTTTCACGCGCGGCAATCGCATCATCAAACGCGGCTTTTACTTCCTCCGGCGGACGCGCCGTCTGGAAGTTGACGTCGAGCAGGGTGATACCCATGTTGTACGGACGAATGGTCTCTTCCAGCTCGCGCTGGGTATCGCTACGAATGACGGTACGTCCTTCGGTCAGGATACGGTCCATGGTGTATTTACCGATCACGCCACGCAGGGCGCTGTCGGTGGCCTGACGCAGGCTGTCGTCCGCGCTGGTGACGCTAAACAGATAGCGTTCCGGATCGGTCACGCGGTACTGCACGTTCATCTCAACGCGCACGACGTTTTCGTCAGACGTCAGCATGACGCCGGAAGCCGCCAGTTCGCGGACCGACTCAACGTTAACCGCCTGAACGTTATCAATGAAAGTAGGTTTCCAGTTAAGGCCAGGCTCAACCAGATGGCTAAATTTACCAAAGCGAGTGACGACGCCACGTTCAGCTTCTTTAATGGTATAGAAACCGCTGGCTGCCCAGATAATAACCGCAGCGGCGGCAACGATGCCGACGATACGTCCGCCCATTGGCCCGCGAGGTCCCTGAGAGCCGCTACCGCCGCCCAGTCCACCTTTTCCGCCACCCAGGCCGCCAAGTTTTTTACTTAGCTTACGGAAGATATCATCCAGATCGGGAGGTCCCTGCTCGCGACCGCCTTTGTTGCCATTTCCCCCAGAGTTGCCGCCTTGGTTATTGCTGCTTCCCCACGGGTCGCGGTCCTGTCCGTTATTACCGGGCTGATTCCACGCCATGTATATGCTCCATATTTGTTTTTGATATCCCCACAGGGGTCAATATCTTCAGGCAAGCTGCAAGGTCAAATCACGTATTCAACCAGCGCTGGCTCTTGTTTACAGAGGCGACGCCAGTCAACGATCGGCATGCGCACCTGCAGACCAACGCTACCGTCATCCTCCATCCACTCTTTCTCTATCGCCTGAAGCTGATAGAACCGGCTTCTCAACCGACCTTCCTGCGGTGGCAGGCGCAGCGTGTGCTGGGCCACTTCACCAGAAAGCCGTTCCGTCAAAGCCTGAAAAAGCAGCGGTACGCCAACCCCGGTCTGGGCGGAAAGCCAGACCCGAATCGGTTTATTTTCTTCATCCCGATCGATACGCGGCTCAAAATCATCCAGCATGTCGATTTTATTCATGACCAGCAGCGCCGGGATCTCATCAGCTTCGATTTCCGCGAGCACCGTATTAACTGCGTCAATATTTTCCTGCACGCGCACATCGGCCGCATCAATGATATGCAGCAACAGCGTCGCCTGGCGCGTCTCCTGGAGCGTCGCTTTAAACGCGGCCACCAGATCGTGCGGCAGGTGGCGAATAAAGCCTACGGTATCCGCCAGGACGGTTTCGCCGACATCAGGGACATCAATCCGGCGCAGCGTTGGGTCCAGAGTGGCGAACAGCTGGTTCGCAGCATAGACCTCGGCTTCGGTTATCTGATTGAACAACGTGGATTTACCGGCGTTGGTATAACCGACCAGCGACACGGTTGGAATATCGGCTTTGGCGCGTGACCGCCGTCCCTGCTCACGCTGTTTTTCAACTTTTTCCAGTCGCGCCAGGATCTGCATAATACGGTTACGCAGCAAGCGGCGGTCAGTTTCGAGCTGGGTTTCCCCCGGGCCGCGCAAACCAATCCCGCCTTTCTGTCTTTCAAGGTGGGTCCAGCCGCGAACGAGGCGAGTCGCCATGTGGCGCAGCTGCGCCAGCTCGACCTGCAGTTTCCCTTCGTGGGTACGCGCTCGCTGGGCAAAAATATCTAAAATCAAGCCGGTACGATCGATAACCCGACATTCGCATAAGCGCTCCAGGTTTCGTTCCTGTGCCGGACTCAGGGCATGATCGAAGAGCACAACCGATGCACCGGTCGCTTTTACGGCTTCCGCAATTTCGACTGCTTTACCTTCACCAACAAAATACTTCGGGTGCGGTGCTTTACGGCTACCGGTAATCACCTGCATTGCTTCGACACCGGCGGAAGAGGCCAGAGTTTCAAACTCCTGGAGATCTTCCATATCTTTGTCTTGCGAAAAATAGATGTGTACCAGTACCGCCTGCTCACCGGCATCATAACGGTCAAACAAGCGTAAACCCCTTATAAAATACCAGCGGGGAACGCAGAAAACCTGGCTCCCCGACGTGGAAAAACAGCATCTGCCTTATTCGGCGTCTTCGCTGTCTTGCTGCGGCGCAGAAGAACCCTGCGCACCACCACCGTGGTGATAGTTGTTTGTACCGCCGCCAGCATTGTTGCTGTGGTGTGACACCGGGCGAGACGGGACAACAGTAGAAATTGCGTGCTTATAGACCATCTGGCTGACCGTGTTTTTCAACAGGATCACGAACTGATCGAAAGACTCAATTTGCCCTTGCAGCTTAATACCATTCACCAAATAAATAGAAACCGGAACACGTTCCCGACGCAAAGCGTTCAGGAACGGATCTTGTAAAGATTGCCCCTTAGCCATTCTCTCTTTTCCTTATATGTATGCTTGTTTTGTACTCAGAACCTTACGATTCTTAAAAAAATTACGCACGATACCCGTTCAATTGTACACGTTCAGTCCAGGCTAGCACCAACAACCTGTAATACTTTGTTGAACGCTTGTTCAGGTTGTTCACTGTCTAACCAGTGGATACCTTCCCAACCGCGCAGCCAGGTCACCTGACGTTTAGCTAACTGTCTCGTGGCGCAAACACCTCGATAAACCATTTCATCATACGGGATCTCGCCATTTAGGTAAGACCACATCTGGCGATATCCGACACAACGAATGGAAGGCATATCCGTATGCAAATCTCCCCGGGCAAAAAGCGCCCGCACTTCTGCTTCAAAACCTGAAGCCAACATCTGATGAAAACGCTGTTCTATGCGCTGATGGAGCAGTTCACGGCTCGCCGGGGCGATGGCGAACTGGTGCACCTTATACGGCAGAGCATCACCTGACGTTTGCGTCAGCTCCGTTAAAGTTTTACCCGAAATGAAAAAAACTTCCAGTGCTCGGGAAAGTCTTTGCGGATCATTTGGATGAATACGCGCGGCGGCAACCGGATCAATTTCCTGTAGCTGCTGGTGTAACGCGTTCCATCCCTGCTCTGCGGCCTGTTGCTCGATCCTGGCTCTGACCTCAGGGTCAGCCGAGGGTAGAGGCGACAATCCTTCCAACAACGCCTTGAAATACAACATCGTTCCGCCAACCAGTAGCGGAATTCGCCCGGCAGCGACGATATCGGCCATCTCTGCCAGCGCATCGCGGCGGAAATCCGCCGCGGAATAAGCCTCGGCCGGGTCAAGAATATCCAGCAGACGATGCGGCGCAGCGCTCAGCTCCGCGGCATCGGGCTTGGCCGTGCCTATGTCCATTCCTCGATAGATGAGGGCTGAATCAACGCTAATCAACTCTACTGGCAAAACTTTACGTAAGGCGATAGCCAATGCGGTTTTACCAGAGGCCGTAGGGCCCATTAAAAATATTGCCTTAGGCAGGCTTGCCTCAGTTACATCACTCATCTTTCAGGGCATTCATCGCCGAATGTAAATCAACAGGTTGTAACAGACCACCCGGCGGCGCTTTAACCAGCTGCGGACATAAGCGTTCGATATCCGCCAGGACGGCAATCGCCTGCGCCATGTTCCACTGCGCATGTTCGCTCGCCAGATTACGCGCTATCCACTGAGCAATGTTGCTGACGTCGACGGTTTTTTGCTGCGCCAGGTAGCCTATCAGTTCAGGAATCAAGATTTGTAAATTTTGTTGTCTTAAGGGTAAAGGCACTGCGCGGACCGTCACGTGGTGCGCATCGGACTGGAGTTCAATACCGACCTCAGCCAGCGCCGACTGCGCCTGCTTGAGCGCGTCTTTTTCCTCGTCGGACACTTTTATCCGCAGCGGAATAAGCAGCGGTTGGGCGCAAACCACCTCTGCGCCCGGCGTTAGCTGCGCCTGGCGCAGCCAGCGCTCAGCAACCGGCAGAGCCAGCAGCGCTAACTTACCGCCGCGCTCCAGCAGCGCGCAGTCGCTATCGATAATCGTCAGTACGCGGCCAAAGCTTTGGCTATGACCCGACAGGCCTTCCGCTGCCGGTGCGGGAGCCAGGGGTTTGCGCTCCGTGGCCGGCGTGTCCAGCAGTTGGCGATAAAGCGCACCCTGCTGTTTTTGGTAGCCTGGCTGCGCGTGCGGCCAGGCGGCTCCGCCAGATGAACCCGAGGCGGCGGACTCTCGCGAACCTCCGGTATTAAAACGCGGCGCGGCGGGCTCATCCCGGTAACGGGGAGCGGCGCTTTCACGCGCGACCGCCGGCTGGGCAAAATGATTGCCGCCCGCCGCAATGCGGTTTTCCGGCACCTGTCGCGGCGCGGGCTCATCGCCCTCTTCCGCCAACGGCACCTCCAGCTGCTGCTGCAGGACGCTCAGCACGCCCTGATAGATAAAGTCATGCACCAGGCGCGACTGATGAAAACGCACTTCATGTTTGGCCGGATGGACGTTCACATCCACCTGATGCGGATCTATCTTCAGATATAGCACAAAGGCAGGCTGCTGGTCGGCGCCCAGTTTGTCTTCACAGGCCTGGCGAATCGCGTGATTAATCAGGCGATCGCGCATCATCCGCCCATTGACGTAGCAATACTGAATCTCCGCCAGCGTCGGATTGGTATGTAGCGGATCGGCCACCCAGCCGCTGAGGGTCAGGTCGCCGTGCTGCCACTCAATCGCCAGCGCGTGTTCGAGAAATGGCAAACCGCAGATCGCGCCCAGACGCCGCTCACGCTGACCGTCCTGCGATACCGCCCGGTACTGGCGCACGGCCTTGCCGTTGTGGCTGAGGTTGATGGTCACGTCGAAGCGCGCCAGCGCGATGCGCCGCACGATCTCGTCGATATGGCCAAACTCGGTTTTCTCGGTGCGCATAAATTTGCGCCGGGCGGGGGTGTTATAAAACAGATCCAGCACTTCCAGCGTTGTTCCCACCGGGTGCGCCGCCGGCTTCACGGTGACCGCCTGATCGCGCCCTTCGGCATAGGCCTGCCAGGCCTCCTGCTGCTCCTCGGTACGCGAGGTCAACGTCAGGCGAGCCACTGAGCTGATACTGGCCAGAGCTTCGCCGCGAAAGCCGAGGCTAATGATCGCCTCAAGGTCATCCAGCGAAGCAATTTTACTGGTGGCGTGACGAGCCAGCGCCAGCGCCAGTTCGTCTTTTTTGATGCCGCAGCCGTTATCGCGAATGCGGATTAACTTCGCCCCGCCGCGCTCAATATCAATGTCGATACGCGTCGCCCCGGCATCGAGGCTATTTTCCACCAGCTCTTTGACCACCGACGCCGGACGTTCCACCACTTCACCTGCGGCAATCTGGTTGGCGAGCTGCGGCGGTAGAACCTGAATCGGCATGGCCGTCTCCTTAATTTAACAACGTCCCGTCTGACGAACCTGCGCTGGCAGTCTGCGCGGCTGCCCCGCGCGGCGCGGATTGCAGAGGGTGCTGCATAAAGTAGTTACGCAGGCCGTTATAAATCGCCTCTGCGACCTGCTGCTGATAAGCATCGCTGCCCAGCAGCCGCTCTTCGCCGGTATTACTGATAAAACCCGTTTCCACCAGGATCGACGGGATATCCGGCGAACGCAGTACGCCGAGGCTGGCATGCTCAGGACGACGCTTATGTAAATCGCCGATCCGCTGCAGCTGGCTCAGCACATTGGTCGCCACATCATACCCGACGCGCTGGGAATGGCCGAACTGTAAATCCAGCACCGCCTGGCTCAGGTAAGGGTCCGACTGGCTGTTGGCCAGTACATCGCCCGCGCCGCCCAGCAGTTCTGACTGTTTCTCATGCTGCTCGAGCCAGCCGGCCATTTCGCTGTTCGCGCGGCGGTTGGAAAGCACCCAAACCGAGGCCCCGGTAGCATCGCGATTCGGCGCAGCGTCGGCGTGAATCGAGACAAGGAAATTGGCGTTTTGCTTACGTGCGACGTCAGAACGCCCCATGACGGAAATGAAATAATCGCCGTCGCGCGTCAGCACGGGCCTGAACTGCGGATCGGCATTCAGCAGCGCGCGGAGCTTGCGCGCAATCGCTATGGTCACATTCTTCTCTTTCGTGCCGTTCGGACCAATGGCTCCCGGATCCTGGCCGCCGTGGCCGGCGTCAATGGCGATAATCACTTTATCGTCGCCGGAAACGGTACGCGCCGCAGGACGCGTTACGCTACTGGTGCTGGTCACCGCGGTGAGCCGGTCGTTATCGGCTTTAAACGGGTTGCGCGCGGGTTCGCTCGGACGCACGGGCTGCGCCACGGGCCTTTCCGCCTGTCTAACCACCACCGGCTGGGGTGGAGGCGGAGGCGGCGCGTCGGCGTTAATCGTAAACACCACGGTGTAGTTAGAGCCGTTCTGCTGTTTCACCGCGCGGGTTTTGCCGTCGGCGGTGAGATCCACCAGCAGGCGCAACGACTGCGTATCCTGCGGCGTCCCGGAACGAATGCTTTTTACCAGATTATTGCCGCTAAACTGCAGCGGTAGCCCCTGGAGTACGCCAGTCTGTTTAATATCCAGCGCCACGATGCGTTTGCCCTGGGGGGTAAACGAATATTCAGGTTCGCCGATAAAGCTAATGGTAATGCGGGCCTGCCGATCGCCATTTGAGACCTGGATATCGGATAAACTTGCCGCAGTGGCCTGAATGCTGAACAGCATCAGTGCGGCGGCCAGCCAACTGGTTAAGCGATACATCATCCCGTCGTCCTTCAGGCTAATTAGCCAAACGCGCCAATAAAGACTCACCCAATGAGGAGACCGCGGTTACGCGCGCCTCACGCCCTTGTGCCTGATACTCAAGGTGAATTTCAACATCCGGGTCCGGCAGTACTCCCGTGCCCTGCTGCGGCCATTCCACCAGGCAGATAGCATCGTCAGTAAAATAATCGCGGATCCCCATAAACTCGAGTTCCTCAGGATCCGCCAGGCGATAAAGATCGAAGTGATAGACCATCAAATTATCGAGACTGTAAGGCTCGACGAGGGTGTAGGTTGGGCTTTTAACGTTGCCACGGTGACCGAGAGCCTGAAGGAAACCGCGGCTAAAGGTGGTCTTACCCGCCCCTAAATCGCCATACAAATAGATGACCGTCGCGCCAGCGCATGCCTGCGCGACGCGGTTGCCAAGGCTTAAAGTCGCCTGCTCATCGGGTAAAGGAATCACTCGGTTAATCATGGTCTACGTCAATCACATCCGGGTTAACAACACGCCTGAGCGTGAAAAAAAGATCGGTCGCCAGCATTCCGCGGGTGCCGTGTCTCGCCGCCAGCCGATCGGCGGCTTCGCCATGAGCAACGCATCCGGCGCAGGCAGCATCATACGGCGTCAGGCGCTGGCCTAACAACGCAGCGACAATACCGGTCAGCACATCGCCCATCCCGCCGCTGGCCATCCCAGCGTTACCGGCGTCGATAATAGCCATTTCGCCCGTTTCGCTCGCCACGATCGTACCTGCACCTTTCAGCACCACGATGCCACCATAACGTTTTACCAGACGTTGTGCAGAATGTAAGCGATCGCTTTCAATTTCTGCCACACTCACGTTCAGCAGGCGGGCGGCTTCGCCGGGATGCGGCGTCAGCACGCGATTGTGACGTTTATCGGGATTGATTGCCAGCAGGTTCAGCGCATCCGCATCCCAGACCATTGGTTTGCGAAAATTCTCCGCCTGGCGTAGCGCATTTTTACCCCACTCGCCCTGCCCCAGACCCGGCCCAATCGCAATGACATCCGCCCAGTGCAGACTCTCTTCGAGAGAGCGGGACGTCAGCTCATGGACCATCAGCTCCGGCCTGGCGGTCAGAATGGGGGCAATGTTGTCCCGGTGAGTCAGTACTCGCACCAGCCCGGCGCCCGCGCGCAGCGCCGCTTCACCGCTCATTCGTATGGCGCCCGCCGTCCCCGGTTCGCCGCCAATAATCACCAGCTTACCGTGGTCGCCTTTGTGCGAGGTTGGACGCCGCGGCGGCAGCCAGCCGGGGAGCTGCGAGGCATCGAAGCGACTGAGCGCCGTCGTTTGGCCTGCCAGCCAACCCTCAAGCCCCAGGGCGTGGTGATGCAAACGGCCAACGACATCGCGGGCTTTGCCGGTCAGCAGCCCCGGCTTAAGCGCGATAAAGGTGATGGTATGAGCGGCATGGATAACCGCGCCCGGCGTCGTCCCCGTTTGCGCATTCAGGCCGGAGGGGATATCCAGCGCCACAACCGCAGCCGGATGGGCGTTTGCCCGCGCGATCAGCGCCGCAACGTTTTCCCGGGGCGCGCTCTGTAACCCGGTACCGAGCAGGCCGTCAATAATCAGCGTGATATCTTCCGGCCAGGGGATGCTGGCGGCATGAATCGTGCCGCCGGCGTTGAGCCACTCCTCACGCGCGAGGCTGGCCTCTTCCGGCAGCGGCTTCTCGCTCTCCAGCGCCAGCAGCGTGACCTGAATGCCTCGCGACTGTGCCAGGCGAGCCACCACGTAGCCGTCGCCGCCGTTATTACCGTGGCCGCAGAGAATCAGCCAGTGCCGGCTTTCAGGATACTGGACGCGCGCAAGCTCAAAAGCCGCTTCGCCCGCACGACGCATCAGTTCATACAACGTCAGCCCAAGGGTATCCGCCGCCTCTTTTTCCGCTCGTCGTAGCGCCTCCGCCGACCAGATGATATGTGGTATACTCCCGGTGTTTTTCGTCATCGTATGGTCCATCATGTCACAGCCCCTCGATCTCAATCAGTTAGCGCAGCAAATCAAACAATGGGGCACAGAGTTGGGGTTCCAGCAGGTCGGTATTACCGATACCGATCTCAGCGCCAGCGAACCTAAACTGCAGGCCTGGCTGGATAAACAATACCACGGCGAAATGGCGTGGATGGCGCGTCATGGCATGATGCGCGCGCGCCCCCATGAGCTCCAGCCCGGTACCCTGCGCGTAATTAGCGTGAGAATGAACTACCTGCCCGCTAATGCCGCTTTCGCCCGCACCCTGAAAGACCCCGCGGTGGGTTACGTTAGCCGTTACGCCCTCGGACGGGACTATCACAAGCTATTACGTCATCGCCTGAAAAAATTAGGTGAGATGATTCAGGGACAGTGTGCTTCGCTCAATTTTAGACCTTTTGTCGATTCCGCGCCGATTCTTGAACGCCCTTTAGCCGAAAAAGCGGGGCTGGGATGGACAGGTAAGCACTCGCTCATCCTTAGTCGCGATGCCGGCTCGTTCTTTTTCCTCGGTGAACTGCTTATCGATCTCCCTCTTCCCATTGACCAGCCCGTCAAGGAAGAGTGCGGCCGCTGCGTTGCCTGTATGACCATCTGCCCAACCGGCGCCATCGTCGAGCCCTATACCGTCGATGCCCGGCGCTGTATTTCCTATCTGACTATCGAACTGGAAGGCGCTATTCCGGAAGAGTTTCGTCCGCTGATCGGCAACCGCATATACGGCTGCGATGACTGCCAGTTGATTTGCCCGTGGAACCGCTTCGCGCAGCTCACCGATGAAGAGGATTTCAGTCCGCGCAAGGCGCTACACGCCCCGGCGCTTATTGAGCTGTTCGCCTGGAGCGAACCCTGGTTTTTAAAAGTGACGGAAGGTTCGGCCATTCGCCGTATTGGTCATCTGCGCTGGCTGCGTAATATCGCCGTCGCGTTGGGCAACGCGCCCTGGGATGAAGCGAACCTGAAGGCGCTGGAAAGCCGCAGGGGTGAGCACCCGCTTCTCGACGAACATATCGAGTGGGCGATGGCGCAGCAAATTGAAAAGAGAAATGCCAATGTGGTTGAGGTGCAGTTACCCAAAAAGCTGCGTCTGGTCAGGGTGGTTGAAAAAGGGCTACCGCGCGACGCCTGATTCATTCACAGGGTGTGAATAAAAATAAAAACACATTGCGTTTCAAGGGGCAGACGTTCGTCAAGTGATCGGATTAACACTTTGAAATGAAATTTAACTCTTATTTTTCAATTAGATATAAGAATACTATTTACATAGTGAAGTAATTTTCTGAGAGAGGACGAAAGGTTAACCTGTGGATAACTCTGTTCACAGTATTTTCAGGACCGGGCGAAAATCATCACCGGCGCGTGCTTGCGCTGTGGATAAACTGGGTATGAGAAGAAATTTGGAGCGGGAAACGAGACTCGAACTCGCGACCCCGACCTTGGCAAGGTCGTGCTCTACCAACTGAGCTATTCCCGCTTGGGTATGGTAACTTTCAAATTTTGGAGCGGGAAACGAGACTCGAACTCGCGACCCCGACCTTGGCAAGGTCGTGCTCTACCAACTGAGCTATTCCCGCTTGGGTGTGGTAACTTTCAAATTTTGGAGCGGGAAACGAGACTCGAACTCGCGACCCCGACCTTGGCAAGGTCGTGCTCTACCAACTGAGCTATTCCCGCATACTTCTGGCCATATTTCTATGGCGTCGTGATTTGCATTTCTGCTTCGTCACGGGAGGCGCATTATACGAGAATTCGATTTACCTGCAACCCCCCTGAGCGCAATTTTTTTCGTTTTTGGTTTAAGTGACCACTTTATCACCACACACCGGCCTGAATTGTCTAAATAACCAGCAAATGCGGCAAAATCACTTTTTCCCGGCCCGCTAAAGGCGCAAAATCGCTCAAGTTTATAGGCGGATATCGCCCGCTGACGGTCAACAACGATGACAACCAGGGAAATAAAATGAAAAAAGCGCTTACCGTCCTGCTGCTGGCCACGCTTGCCACAGGAACAGCATCGGCAACAACGCTACATTTTGGGACAACGACGGCCAATCCGCCGTATGAAACCGTCAATGGTAAAAATCAGCCCACGGGTTTTGATATCGACCTGGCCAACGCGCTGTGCAGGCAGATGCAGGTCGAATGCAAATTCACACCCCAGGGGTTCGATACCCTCATCCCGGCGCTGCGCTTTAAGAAATTCGACGCCTTGATTGCCGGTATCGAAGTGATTCCGATGCGAGAAAAGCAGGTTGCGTTCAGCCATCCCTATCGTCAGGCGCTGTCCGGCGTAGTTGTCACCGCGAAAGACGCCGCCCACACCTTTGCCGATCTGAAGGATAAAAAAATCGGCGTCGTGAAAGGCACCCTTCATCAGCACTATCTGCGGGAGAAACAAAAAGCCGTGCATGCGGTGCCTTACGACAGCGACGAAAGCGCCCTGAGCGCGCTGAAAGAAGGCGTGATTAGCGGCGTGATGGGCGATCAGGAGACGTTAACGAAATGGCTCCAGGATAACCCCGACTACGCCATGATGGACGAACGCGCCACGGATCCCGGCTACTACGGTAAGCAGTACGCCATTGCGGTACGTAAAGACGATCCTGAGCTGCTGAATAACATCAATGCCGCTCTGGATGTCGTAAAAGCCTCGCCGGAGTTCCAGGCCATGGAACAGAAGTGGTTTAAATAGTCGGGGGTATGACCGGGGCGTGTTGGCCCCGGCACGGGCGTTAAAGCTTAATAAAGTGTTCGCGATAGTAGGCCAGTTCCGCGACCGATTCGCGAATATCGTCCATCGCCTGATGGGTTCCTTGTTTCTTAAAACCGTCGAGAATTTCCGGCTTCCAGCGACGAGCCAGCTCTTTGAGCGTGCTGACGTCCAGATAGCGGTAGTGGAAATACGCTTCCAGCTCAGGCATATATTTAAACAAGAAGCGGCGATCCTGGCCGATGCTATTGCCGCAGATCGGCGACTTACCTGCCGGTACCCACTTTTTGAGGAATTCGATAGTCGCCAGTTCGGCTTCACGATCGCCCTGGGTACTCGCCTTCACCCGCTCCACCAGCCCGCTGCCGGTATGGGTACGCACGTTCCACTCGTCCATCAACGCCAGCTGCGCGTCTGACTGGTGCACCGCAATGGTCGGCCCTTCCGCCAGAATGTTCAGATTCGCGTCGGTCACCAGGGTGGCGATTTCGATGATGCGATCGCGCTCCGGATCCAGCCCCGTCATTTCAAGATCGATCCAAATCAGGTTGTTTTCATCTGCACTCATGTTATTTTCCACCCTTCTTACGTCACTATATTCATCTAAAATAGCGTGTATCATAGAGGTTTTGCCCGTACAGGGCGACCAGGAGCCAGTTCGATTGAGTAAAAATAAACTCTCCAAAGGCCAACAGCGCCGCGTGAAGGCCAACCACCAGCGCCGCCTGAAAACGACTTCGGAGAAGGCCGATTTTGATGACAACCTGTTCGGTGAGAAATCCGAAGGGACCGTCATTAGCCGCTTTGGCATGCATGCCGATGTCGAATCCGCCGACGGTAGCGTCCACCGTTGCAACATACGCCGCACTATCCGTTCGCTGGTCACCGGCGATCGCGTGGTCTGGCGGCCTGGCAAAAGCGAAGCTGACGGCGTCAACGTCAAGGGCATCGTCGAGGCCGTCCATGAACGGACCTCCGTACTGACGCGTCCGGATTTCTACGACGGCGTCAAACCCATCGCCGCCAATATCAATCAGATTGTCATTGTTTCCGCGATCTTGCCTGAGCTTTCTCCGAATATTATCGACCGCTACCTCGTGGCCTGCGAAACGCTGAACGTTGAGCCGCTGATCGTGCTCAATAAGATCGACCTGCTGGATCAGGCGAGCATGGACTTCGTCAACGAGCAAATGGACATTTATCGCCATATTGGTTACCGCGTACTGATGGTCTCCAGCCGCACGCAGGATGGCCTGAAGCCGCTTGAAGAGGCGCTCACCGATCGTATCAGTATCTTTGCCGGGCAGTCAGGGGTAGGCAAATCCAGCCTGCTGAACGCGCTGCTGGGCCTGCATGATGACCAAATCCTCACCAATGACGTTTCGGATGTCTCCGGACTGGGGCAGCACACCACCACGGCCGCGCGCCTGTACCACTTCCCGCACGGCGGCGATGTGATTGACTCGCCGGGCGTACGCGAGTTCGGCCTGTGGCATCTCGACGCGGAACAAATCACCCACGGCTTTGTCGAATTCCATGATTATTTAGGCCGCTGCAAATACCGCGACTGCAAACACGACAATGACCCGGGCTGCGCCATTCGCGAAGCGGTGGAGAAAGGCGAAATCGCCGAAAGCCGGTTTGAAAACTACCATCGCATTCTGGAAAGCATGGCGCAGGTACAGGTAAAAACGCGTAAAAGCTTTTCATCAACCGATGACTGACATTTAAGCTGAGCATCGTTAGAATCGTCCCCCTTTTTTCAGGCTCCGCTGCTCCGCGGGGCCAGGAACGACAAATAATGGCCTGGAGGCTACCTTGTTAAACGATCTTAAACTTTCACTGCAATACATTCTGCCTAAACTGTGGCTCACCCGCCTCGCAGGCTGGGGTGCACGCAAACGAGCAGGCTGGCTGACAAAACTGGTCATCGATCTGTTCGTGAAATATTACAAGGTCGATATGAAAGAGGCGCAAAAGCCTGACACCGCCAGCTACCGTACCTTTAACGACTTCTTCGTTCGCCCGCTGCGCGACGACGTCCGTCCGCTAAACACCGACCCGAGCGTGCTGGTGATGCCCGCCGACGGCGTCATCAGCCAACTGGGCGCCATTGAAGACGACAAAATTTTGCAGGCTAAAGGCCATAACTACAGCCTGGAAGCGCTGCTGGCCGGTAACTACCAGATGGCTGACCTGTTCCGTAACGGTAGCTTCGTCACCACCTATCTTTCGCCGCGCGATTACCACCGCGTGCATATGCCGTGCAACGGTATTCTGCGCGAAATGATCTACGTGCCGGGGGATCTGTTTTCCGTAAACCATCTGACCGCGCAAAACGTGCCGAATCTTTTTGCCCGCAACGAGCGCGTCATCTGCCTGTTCGACACTGAGTTTGGCCCTATGGTGCAAATCCTCGTCGGCGCCACCATCGTCGGCAGCATCGAAACCGTGTGGTCCGGTACCGTCACGCCGCCGCGCGAAGGCATCATTAAGCGCTGGACCTGGCCTGCTGGCGATAGCGAAGGCTCCGTCGCCCTGCTGAAAGGCCAGGAGATGGGCCGCTTTAAGCTGGGCTCCACGGTGATTAACCTGTTTGCTCCGGGCCAGGTGAAGCTGGTTGAGCAGTTACAAAGCCTGTCGGTGACCAAAATAGGCCAGCCGCTGGCGATCGCGCCTGAAGCCGCGGCGCCGGTAGAGCCCGCGCCGCTGGCGGAAGAAGAAGTCCGCGCTGAACACGCAGCCAGCCCGCTGGTTGACGATAAACAAGACGAAGGTTAATTCCTGAAAAAAGGTTACGCCGTGCGCCTGATATACACTTTCCTGTTGGCCTGGTGCCTCAGTTTTGGGGCGTACGCAGCGACAGCCCCGGATGCTAAACAGATAGCCCAGGAACTGGAACAGGCGAAGGCGGCAAAGCCCGCCCAGCCTGAAACCGTTGAAGTCCTGCAATCTGCCCTGAACGCCCTTGAGGAGCGTAATGCCTCCCTTGAGCGCGCCCGTCAGTACCAGGACGTTATCGATAACTTCCCCAAACTGTCGCAAAACCTGCGCGCGCAGCTCAACAATCTCAGCGATGAGCCGCGCCAGGTCTCCACTACCCTCTCCTCCGATGCCCTGAACCAGGAGATTCTCCAGGTCAGCAGCCAGCTGCTGGAAGCCAGTCGTAAAGCTCAGCAGGAGCAGGATCGCGCCCGCGACATCGCCGACTCCCTCAACCAGCTGCCGCAGCAGCAGAGCGATGCCCGCCGCCAGCTGAATGAGGTTGAACGCCGGGTCGGCGCGCAAAGCAGCAATACCCCGCTGGCACAGGCGCAAAATCTTGGTCTGCAGGCGGAGTCCGCGCGGCTGAAAGCGCTGGTCGATGAGCTGGATCTGGCGCAGCTTTCCGCCAATAACCGCCAGGAGCTCTCACGGTTGCGATCTGAGCTGGCGCAGAAAGAGAGCGAGCAGCTCGACGCCTGGCTACAGGCGCTGCGAAATCAGCTCAATAACCAACGGCAGCGTGAGGCGGAAAAAGCGCTGGAAAGCACCGAACTGCTGGCGGAAAACAGCGAAAACCTGCCGCCGGATATCGTGGCGCAGTTTAAAGTTAACCGCGAGCTGTCGCAGGCGCTCAACCAGCAGGCGCAGCGGATGGATTTGATCGCCTCGCAGCAGCGCCAGGCGACAAATCAGACCCTCCAGGTGCGTCAGGCGTTAAACACCCTGCGCGAGCAGTCCCAGTGGCTGGGCTCTTCCAATCTGCTTGGTGAAGCCCTGCGCGCGCAGGTGGCGCGGCTGCCGGAAATCCCGCGGCCGCAGCAGCTGGATACCGAAATGGCGCAGCTGCGCGTGCAGCGCCTGCGCTATGAGGATCAGCTCGGCAAACAGCCGCAGCTAAGACAAATTCGTCAGGCCAGCGGTGAACCGCTCACCGCGGAACAGAACCGTATTCTGCAGGCCCAGATGCGCACGCAGACCGAGCTGCTCAACTCCCTGCTGCGCGGCGGCGATACGCTTATGCTCGAACTGACCAAGCTGAAGGTCGCTAACGGTCAGCTAGAGGATGCGCTTAAAGAGATCAACGAAGCGACCCATCGCTATCTGTTCTGGACCTCGGACGTCAGCCCAATCGGCTTCTCATGGCCGCTGGAGATCGTTCAGGATCTCCGCCGCCTGATCTCGCTCGATACCATGAGCCAGCTCGGTAAGGCCAGCATGATGATGCTGACCAGCAAAGAGACCCTGCTGCCGCTCTTCATCGCGCTCATTCTGGTGGGGTTCAGTATTAGCTCACGCCGCCATTTCACCAGCTTCCTTGAGCGCTCCAGCGCGCGCGTCGGTAAGGTTACGCAGGATCACTTCTGGCTCACCCTGCGCACGGTGTTCTGGTCCATACTGGTGGCCTCGCCGCTGCCGGTGCTGTGGATGACGCTGGGCTACGGGCTGCAGGCCGCCTGGCCTTTCCCGCTGGCCGTAGCGATTGGCGATAGCGTCACCGCCACGGTACCGCTGCTGTGGGTCGTGATGATTTGCGCCACGTTCGCCCGCCCTAACGGCCTGTTTATCGCCCACTTTGGCTGGCCGCGCAGCCGCGTCAGCAAAGCGATGCGCTACTACCTGATGAGCATCGGGCTGATCGTGCCGCTGATTATGGCGCTGATTACTTTCGATAACCTCAACGATCGCGAGTTCTCCGCCTCGCTGGGCCGCCTCTGCTTTATGCTGATTTGCGGCGCGCTGGCGATGGTAACCCTGAGCCTGAAACGCGCCGGCATTCCGCTGTATCTCGACAAAGAAGGCAGCGGCGACAATATGCTGAACCGGCTGCTGTGGAATATGCTGCTCGGCGCGCCGCTGATAGCGATGCTGGCGGCGGCGATCGGCTATCTCGCCACGTCGCAGGCGCTGCTCGCCAGGCTTGAAACCTCGGTCGCCATCTGGTTCCTGCTGCTGGTGGTTTATCACATCATACGCCGCTGGATGCTGATCCAGCGGCGCCGCCTGGCGTTCGATCGCGCGAAGCACCGTCGGGCGGAGATCCTCGCCCAGCGCGCCCGCGGCGAAGAGGAAGTCCAGCATACCAGCAGCCCGGAAGGTTCGATGGAAGCAGAGGTCAGCGAGGTCGATCTTGATGCCATCAGTACCCAGTCGTTGCGTCTGGTGCGCTCCCTGCTGATGCTGATCGCGCTGGTGTCGGTTATCGTGCTGTGGTCAGAAATCCACTCCGCGTTTGGCTTCCTGGAGAATATCTCGCTGTGGGACGTCACCTCCACGGTACAGGGCGTTGAGAGCCTGGAGCCGATTACCCTCGGCGCGGTGCTGATAGCCATCCTGGTGCTGATTATTACTACCCAGCTGGTGCGCAACCTGCCCGCGCTGCTGGAGCTGGCTATCCTCCAGCATCTGGAACTGACGCCGGGCACCGGCTACGCCATCACCACCATCACTAAGTATCTGCTGATGCTGATCGGCGGTCTGGTCGGCTTCTCGATGATTGGCATTGAGTGGTCCAAGCTGCAGTGGCTTATTGCCGCGCTCGGTGTGGGTCTCGGTTTTGGCCTGCAGGAGATCTTCGCCAACTTTATCTCGGGCCTGATTATCTTGTTTGAGAAACCGATCCGCATTGGCGATACGGTCACCATTCGCGATCTCACCGGCAGCGTGACGCGTATTAATACCCGCGCCACCACCATCAGCGACTGGGACCGTAAAGAGATTATCGTACCGAACAAGGCGTTCATCACCGAACAGTTCATCAACTGGTCGCTGTCGGATTCGGTGACCCGCGTGGTGCTAACGGTGCCTGCTCCGGTAGATGCCGATACCGAAGAGGTGGCGCAGATCCTGTTAAATGCCGCGCACCGCTGTTCGTTGGTTATCGATACCCCGGCGCCGGAAGCGTTTCTTGTTGATCTGCAGCAGGGGATCCAGATTTTCGAGCTGCGTATCTACGCCGCCGAAATGGGGCACCGGATGCCGCTGCGCCACGAGATGCACCAGCTGATTCTGGCCGGATTCCGCGAGCACGGTATCGATATGCCGTTCCCGCCGTTCCAGATGCGCCTGGAGAGCATCGATGGCAGAAAAAGCAGCAGGGCGCTGACCTCGGCAGGGAAAACCAGCCGCGCGCCCGGCAGCCTGTAAGAACGGCCTTGCCTGAACGCAGGCAAGGCCAGCGTTTTAGCTCTCCTGAACCATCAGCTGCACCGCCGTACGCCGGCGGTAATTCTCATAGATCCCCAGCGCCAGCAGCGAAAAGAAAGCCGGTCCGCCGACCATCCACAGCGCGCTGCTCCAGTCACCTGCTTCCATCACCGGCTCAATCACGGTAAAGATATTGGCAAATGCCACCACCAGTACCACAACGGCGGTCGCCAGCAGCGTCGAGCCGCGGTGTTTAAAAATCACAAAGGGGCGATCGAGATCCTGCTTCGCCTTAAAAAAAGGAAATGCCAGCGTTAAAAACAGATACGGCAGCGTCATAGAGACATTCGCCATCAGCGTCAGTTTGTTATAAAACGCCGACGCGGTATCGCCCCCAAAGGAAACCAGCAGAATAAACACGCTCACCAGCAGGCACTGCCACCACATGGCGTTCGCCGGCATACCGTTCGCGTTAATTCGCGTCATTGCTGAAGGCCAGAGCGCTTTTGGCGTGCCCTGAATAATCGCCTTTAACGGCGAGTAGCTCAGGGTAAAGAAAGCGCCGGTATAAGCGAGGAACATGGCGAGTCCGGTGATTCTGGCAAACCATAATCCGCTCAGGGCGGCGACGGCGGGCGGCAGATGCATCGCATTAGCCAGGGTGGCGCCAAGGCGGGTCATCAGCACGTAGGTGATATTACCGAGGTTCGTGGAAGGGTTGCTCAATACCTGCTGCCAGTTGGCGCTCACGCCCCACAGAACAATCGCCAGCGAATAGCCAACAGAAATGACGACCGCCGCGATAACAATGCCTTTGGCAAAATTCTTTTCCGGCTGCTCGGTTTTATCCACCAGACCGCCAACCGCTTCGATTCCGCCGTAGGCAAAGATGGCAAAAACCACGAACGATAGCATCGCCAGACCGGACTGATAGCCTGGATTAGGCGAGGCCGTGAAATCCAATGGTTGGGCAAAATGGCCGCCGTTGAGCAGTAAAATCACCAGGCTCACCAGCAGCAGGACCAGATTAAGGCCCATGACCGCGATCCCCCCGACGGCGGTAATTTTGGCGATTTTGTGCATGCCTTTTACCGCGACAAAGGTCACCAGCAGCATCCAGCACGCGGCAAGAATACCGACCGTTTGCGTGGAAGTCAGTCCGGCCAGCGCCCAGGATTGCGTTTTATCCGCGCCGAATAAGAATGTGGAAAACGGCACCCAAATTTTAGCCGCCGTGCTGACCATCCAGACCACATAGGATGAAAACCACATAAAGGCCCCCATAAACGCAAAGCGCGGGCCGACGCTATGATTCATCCATGAATAGATCCCGCCCTCCTCCTTACGATAGGCCGCCCCCATCTCCGCCATCATTAGCGCAAACGGGATAAAGAAAAACAGAGCGGAGAAGAGATAAAACGGCATCGCGCTGTAGCCCATCAGGTAGAACGCAGAGGGGCTGTTTGCAAAACCAAATACCGAGGTGAAGATCATTAATATCAGCCCAATCAGGCTCATCTTCTTTATTTGCTGGTGCATAAATCTATCCAAACGCGGTATCGCGGCAGAGGATGCCGGATAGCCCAAAAAAATGAGCGCGGATAGTAGCAAAAAACCAAATGGTTATTGTGGGTATTAGGGCTAAAAGGCGAGCTTCCCTTCCATCATCGAAAGGGAAGCTAAGAGAGGATCAGGCGCGGTCGACGGTGAAAGAGAGAACCTCACCGATGCTTTCTGCCCCCAGGGCCAGCATCACGACGCGGTCAACGCCCAGCGCCACGCCGGAACAATCCGGCAGCCCGGCTTCGAGAGCGGCCAGCAGATTATGATCGATTGGCTGCTGCGGAAGGCCGCGAGCCGCACGCTTGCGGTTATCCTGCTCAAAACGCTGCCGCTGTTCGCGCGCGTCGGTCAGCTCATGAAAACCGTTCGCCAGCTCAATGCCTTTGTAATAGACCTCAAAACGTTCCGCCACGCGGTGATCTTCGGTGCTGATTTGCGCCAGCGACGCCTGACTTGCCGGGAAGTGATAAATAAACGTCGGACGATCTTTACCGATGTGCGGCTCGACGCCCATGGTAAAAAGTAGCTGAAGCAGCGTATCCCGGTCCTCTTCCGTATCGGCAATATTGCTCAGATCCAGCTTCGCCGCCGCTTCGCGCAGCTGCGTTTTATCCGCCGACAGCGGATCGATTTCCAGATGACGCTGGAAGGCTTGCTGATAGGAGAGGCTTTCGGCTGGCTGGCAGTCGAGGACCTGCTGGAGCAGATCGTCCACTTCATTGATCAGCCGGTACATGTCATAGCACGGACGATACCACTCCAGCATGGTGAATTCCGGGTTATGGTGGCGCCCCATCTCTTCATTGCGGAAGCTACGACACAGCTGAAAGACCGGGCCGCAGCCGGCCGCCAGCAGGCGCTTCATATGATACTCCGGGCTGGTCATCAGGTACAGATTCAGTCCCTGAGAATGACCAGGACCGACGAAACGCGTCTCAAACGGGACCATATGAATATCCGTCACCGTCGCCTGACTCATGCAGGGCGTCTCCACCTCCAGCACGCCGCGGTCGGTAAAGAAACGGCGAATTTCCGCCATCACCGCTGCACGTTTTAATAGATTTGGAATGGATGCGCTCGGCTGCCAGGTTGCCGTTTCGCTCATGGTACGTTCTCCGATTTGAAACAAGGGCACGAAGTCTACTCGTAACTGGCGGATGAAACAAATTTTGTGCGAATACGTAAACGCGTTACATACACTTAATTTATTGATAACCCAAAAACATAAAGCAATGAGATAAAGGACCGCACAGAACGATAAAAAAATCGAACACGTCAATTTTCCCTCATAACCCTACGGCTATACTCCTTACCTATAAAGGAGCAGTGATACGTTTTCGCCAGCCCGGCGGCGAAATAAACAAAAACTGGAGGAATGTCGTGCAAACTTTTCAAGCCGATCTTGCCGTAATAGGCGCAGGCGGAGCAGGTCTTCGCGCCGCAATAGCCGCCGCGCAAGCTAATCCAAATGCAAAAATCGCTCTAATTTCAAAAGTCTATCCTATGCGCAGCCATACCGTTGCTGCTGAAGGGGGTTCCGCTGCCGTCGCGCAGGATCATGATAGCTTCGAGTACCATTTTCACGACACCGTTGCCGGCGGCGACTGGCTATGTGAGCAGGACGTCGTTGACTACTTCGTTCATCACTGCCCGACGGAAATGACCCAGCTCGAACAGTGGGGATGCCCGTGGAGCCGCCGCCCGGACGGCAGCGTCAACGTCCGGCGATTCGGCGGCATGAAGATCGAACGAACCTGGTTCGCTGCCGATAAAACCGGCTTTCATATGCTGCACACCCTGTTCCAGACCTCGCTTCAATTCCCGCAAATCCAACGCTTCGACGAACATTTTGTTCTGGATATTCTGGTCGATGATGGGCAGGCTCGCGGTCTGGTCGCGATGAATATGATGGAAGGTACGCTGGTGCAGATCCGCGCCAACGCGGTAGTTCTGGCTACCGGCGGCGCTGGACGCGTGTATCGCTACAATACCAACGGCGGTATCGTCACCGGCGACGGGATGGGTATGGCGCTCAGCCACGGCGTACCGCTGCGCGATATGGAGTTCGTGCAGTACCACCCCACCGGCCTGCCGGGCTCCGGTATTCTGATGACGGAAGGCTGCCGCGGCGAAGGCGGTATTCTGGTCAACAAGAACGGCTACCGCTACCTGCAGGATTACGGCATGGGTCCGGAAACACCGCTGGGCGAACCGAAAAATAAATATATGGAGCTGGGTCCGCGCGATAAAGTCTCCCAGGCTTTCTGGCACGAATGGCGCAAGGGCAACACGATCCCTACGCCGCGAGGCGATGTGGTCTATCTCGATCTGCGCCATTTGGGTGAGAAAAAGCTGCTTGAACGTCTGCCGTTTATCTGTGAACTCTCGAAAGCCTACGTTGGCGTCGATCCGGTAAAAGAGCCGATTCCGGTGCGTCCAACCGCACACTACACCATGGGCGGGATTGAAACCGACCAGCAGTGTGAAACCCGTATCAAAGGGCTGTTTGCCGTTGGCGAATGTTCTTCTGTGGGTCTGCACGGCGCCAACCGCCTTGGCTCCAACTCCCTGGCGGAGCTGGTGGTCTTTGGTCGTCTGGCCGGTGAGCAGGCCATGCAGCGCGCAACCGAAGCGGGCGAAGCCAATAGCGCCGCGCTGGACGCGCAGGTCGTCGATATCGAGAAGCGCCTGAAAGACCTGGTTAATCAGGAAGGTAACGAGAACTGGGCGAAGATTCGCGACGACATGGGTCTGTCGATGGAAGAAGGCTGCGGCATCTACCGTACGCCGGAGCTCATGCAGAAAACGGTCGATAAGCTCGCCGAGCTGCAGGAGCGCTTCAAGCGCGTGCGGATCACCGACACGTCCAGCGTGTTCAATACCGACCTGCTGTACACCATCGAGCTGGGCCATGGCCTGAACGTCGCCGAATGTATGGCGCATTCCGCCCTCGCGCGTAAAGAGTCCCGCGGCGCGCATCAGCGCCTGGATGAAGGCTGCACCGAGCGCGACGACGTCAACTTCCTCAAGCATACCCTCGCCTTCCGCGATGCCGATGGTCACACCAGGCTGGAGTACAGTGATGTGAAAATCACCACTCTGCCGCCGGCAAAACGCGTGTACGGTGCGGAAGCGGAAGCAGCCGAGAAGAAGGAGACGACGAATGGCTGAGATGAAAAACATGAAAGTCGAAGTGGTGCGCTACAACCCGGAAGTGGACATCGCACCGCACAGCGCTTTCTATGAAGTTCCCTATGATGAGCAAACCTCGCTGCTTGATGCGCTGGGCTATATCAAAGACAATCTCGCGCCGGACCTCAGCTACCGCTGGTCCTGCCGTATGGCGATTTGCGGTTCCTGCGGCATGATGGTGAACAAGGTGCCAAAGCTGGCCTGTAAAACCTTCCTGCGCGAATACACCAAAGGCATTAAAGTCGAGGCGCTGGCTAACTTCCCGATTGAGCGCGATCTGGTGGTCGATATGACCCACTTTATTGAAAGCCTGGAAGCGATTAAGCCGTACATTATTGGCAACCCGCGCACGCCCGATCAAGGACCAAACAAGCAAACGCCGGCGCAGATGGCGAAATACCATCAGTTCTCCGGCTGCATCAACTGCGGCCTGTGCTACGCGGCCTGCCCGCAGTTTGGTCTTAATCCGGAGTTTATCGGCCCGGCGGCGATCACCCTCGCCCATCGCTATAACGAAGACAGCCGCGACCACGGTAAAAAGGAACGTATGGCGCAGCTTAACGGCCAGAATGGCGTCTGGACATGTACTTTCGTGGGCTACTGCTCCGAAGTCTGCCCGAAACACGTCGACCCGGCGGCCGCGATCCAGCAGGGCAAGGTAGAAAGCTCGAAAGACTTTCTTATCGCCACCCTGAAACCACGCTAAGGAGTGCAGTATGACGACTAAACGCAAACCCTACGTGCGGCCGATGCCGTCCACCTGGTGGAAAAAGCTGCCGTTTTATCGCTTCTATATGCTGCGTGAGGGAACAGCGGTACCCACGGTCTGGTTCAGCATCGTGCTGATTTACGGATTGTTCGCACTGAAGCACGGCGCGGAGAGCTGGGCCGGGTATATCGGTTTTCTGCAAAATCCGATTGTCGTGATCCTGAACCTGATCACGCTTGCAGCCGCGCTGCTGCATACCAAAACCTGGTTTGAGCTGGCACCGAAAGCTGCCAATATTATCCTTAAAGGCGAGAAAATGGGGCCAGAGCCGGTTATTAAGGGGCTTTGGGTCGTCACTGCGGTCGTCACCGTGGTGATCCTGTTTGTCGCGCTGTTCTGGTAAGGAGGCTGGAATGATTAATCCCAAACCAAAACGTTCTGATGAACCGGTATTCTGGGGGCTGTTTGGCGCTGGCGGCATGTGGGGAGCGATTGTCGCCCCCGTCATCGTGCTGCTGGTGGGTATTATGCTGCCGCTCGGACTGGCGCCCGCGGACGCCTTCAGCTACGAACGCGTGCTGGCTTTCGCCCATAGCTTTATTGGCCGCGCATTCATTTTCCTGATGATTGTGCTGCCGCTATGGTGTGGACTTCACCGTATTCACCATGCGATGCATGATTTGAAAATTCACGTACCCAACGGTAAGTGGGTCTTCTACGGCCTTGCGGCGATTCTGACCGTCGTCACTCTGGTCGGCATATTGTTCATCTAAAGCGCTCGCCGGAGGCCGCTTTTACCTCCTCGGCGATAAGCCCGGTAGCATTATGTTACCGGGCTCGCTTCTCAAGAAAATTCTGCCGCATTTTTCCTGCCTGAATCTACACTTAGCTTAAAACTGGCAAGGAAAACATTATGCGTCTGCTACCCGTTATTGCGGTTGTTGCCGCTTCATTTCTGCTTGTAGCCTGCAGCGCGCCGACGCCACCTCCTGGCGTAACCGTGGTCAGTCCGTTCAACCCTCAACGCTATCTTGGCACCTGGTATGAGATTGCCCGCTTCGATCACCCTTTTGAGAGCGGTTTAGAAAAAGTTACCGCAACCTATAGCCTGCGCGACGATGGTGGGCTGGACGTGGTCAATAAGGGATACAACCCCGACCGGGGGATGTGGCAGAAAACCGACGGCGTAGCTTACTTTACCGGGGAGCCCACGCGAGCCGCGCTGAAAGTGTCATTTTTCGGCCCCTTCTATGGCGGCTATAACGTGATTGCGCTGGACAAGGATTATCGCTACGCGCTGGTTTGCGGACCTGATCGGGATTATCTCTGGCTACTGGCGCGCGCGCCGAAAATCCCGCCAGAAGTGAAGCAGCAGATGCTGGATATCGCTACCCGGCAGGGATTCGACGTTAGTAAACTGCTGTGGGTCAATCAGCAGTATTAATGCGCGCTCATTTTCAGGCCAATGATACCAATCACAATACACGCCAGGCTGGCAATGCGCATCGGGCTGGCGGATTCGCCTAGCAGGATAATCCCCGTCACGGCTGCGCCGACCGCGCCAATTCCGGTCCAGACGGCGTAAGCCGTCCCCACGGGTAGCGTTTTCATCGCCCACGACAACAGCGCCATGCTGATGACCATGGCGGCAATCGTTATCACGCTTGGCACCAGGCGGCTAAACCCATGGGTATATTTCAGGCCGACAGCCCAGACGACTTCCAGCAGACCCGCGATAAACAGAATAAACCAGGACATATGGCTCCTTTGATGGGGCCGTCCCCAGATGTGAAACGCTTACAGGCCGTCCCGTAAGGTAGATGATATTCCACAGGAATTATACACGACGTGGCAACGGTGAGGAAGAACGGTACGACCAACGGCCGTACCGCCATGGTCTATTGCTGAGCTTTGGTCGCGGCGCCCGAAATCGCGCTGCCGCCTTCTGAAATATCCTGACCTACACCGCGCGTGGTGTTACATGCGGTCAGTACAGAGGAAAGTGCCAAAACCGTAAAGAACGCTGCAATCGCTTTTTTTACCATAATGTCATCCTTATTAACCAGTTTTAGTTATCGTGCTCTATAAGCATAGACAAACTGGTCCAGGATGAGGGAAGCGAGACGATTTTTAAGAGAAAAAGAAGTGAAGAAAGGGAATCAGATAGAGCGTGAGTATATGAATAAGAATTGCCTGATGAAATAAGATTAGCTGACCGCGTGAGAAATAGCATGACCCAGGCTCTGGATATCCTCGCCCATGCCGCGAGCCGTATTGCATCCAGTCAGCAGCGAACCGTTCAGCAATAACAGTAGCAAAAGTTTCAGTGTGGGATTCATTTTCCTTGCCTGCGGTTTCAACCTGTAGCGGCGCAGCATCGCGCTGCGCCAACTCTTTCGCCGCCTGAATTACTTCACGCGGGAGACGTATTCGCCAGAGCGAGTATCGACTTTGATGACTTCGCCAATCTGTACGAACAGAGGAACTTTAACCACTGCGCCAGTGGACAGCGTTGCAGGCTTGCCGCCGGTACCCGCGGTATCGCCTTTCAGGCCTGGATCGGTTTCAACGATTTCCAGCTCAACAAAGTTTGGCGGGGTGACGGAAATTGGCTGACCGTTCCACAGGGTCACGATGCATTCAGCCTGATCCAGCAGCCATTTAGCGTTATCGCCAACGGCTTTAGCGTCAGCGGCCAGCTGTTCGAAAGTAGAGTTGTTCATAAAGTGCCAGAACTCACCGTCGTTATACAGGTAAGTCAGGTTCATATCGACAACGTCCGCACCTTCAGCAGAATCGGTAGACTTGAAGGTTTTCTCAACGCGAGTACCGGTCAACAGGCGGCGCAGCTTAACGCGCGCGAAAGCCTGGCCTTTGCCGGGTTTAACGAATTCACTGGCTTCAACGGCATAAGGTTCGCCGTCCATCATGATTTTAAGACCGGCACGAAAATCGTTGCTATAGTAAGTCGCCATAAGGCCCTCTGAAATTTTGTTAATTGGTAGCTAAGCCACAAAATGGCGCATATTGTAACCCTAAATACCCCATCCAGAGAAGATTGGTTAACGCAACTTGCCGATGTTGTGACCAGTCCTGATGAACTGCTGCATCTTTTAAATGTAGACGCTGATGCGAATCTATTGGCAGGGCGTGATGCTAAACGCCTGTTCGCACTGCGTGTTCCGCGGGCGTTTATTGCCCGTATGGAGCCAGGTAATCCCAACGATCCTCTTCTTCGTCAGGTACTTACCTCCCAGGAAGAGTTTATTAATGCCCCGGGATTCTCTACCGATCCGCTGGAAGAGCAGCATAGCGTTGTGCCCGGTCTGCTGCATAAATACAGCAACCGTGCGCTACTGCTGGTGAAAGGCGGCTGCGCGGTAAATTGTCGTTATTGCTTCCGTCGTCACTTCCCCTATGCTGAAAACCAGGGCAATAAGCGTAACTGGCAGCAGGCCCTGGAGTATATTTCGGCACATCCCCAGCTGGATGAGATCATTTTTTCCGGTGGCGATCCGCTTATGGCCAAGGATCATGAACTCGACTGGCTATTGACGCAGCTGGAATCTATTCCGCACATCAAGCGCCTGCGTATTCACAGCCGGCTGCCCATTGTGATTCCTGCGCGTATTACTGATACGCTGGTTGCCCGTATTGCTGCATCATCGTTACGGGTACTGCTGGTGAACCACGTTAACCACGCCAACGAGATTGATGCGGCGTTTCGTGCCTCCATGAAAAAACTGCGTATGGCTGGCGTGACCTTATTGAATCAAAGCGTGCTGCTGCGCGGCGTAAATGATAACGCCAACACACTTGCCGACCTGAGCAACGCGCTATTCGACGCCGGCGTCATGCCTTATTATCTGCACGTGTTAGACAAAGTGCAGGGTGCGGCGCATTTTATGGTCAGTGACGAAGAAGCCAGAGCGATCGTGCGCGAATTGTTGACGCTGGTGTCCGGCTATTTAGTACCCAAACTAGCGCGGGAAATCGGCGGGGAACCCAGCAAGACGCCCCTCGACCTGGGGTTAAAGCAGCAATAGTCAATCCGTCTGCCGGGCGAAGCCAGGCAGACTGCTTATTTACTATTACTCACTGGGATATAAATACTGCGGCTTAATCATTTTCGTAAAACCAGTCGTTATCCTTTCCGGAAGAAAGTAAAAGCAAATATAAAAGCAAGCTGTAAACCCACTCATTAAAGTTACAAGAAAAGAGAAAGAATGTTTGCTGCGGTCATCACCAATAGCAGAGGTAAAATCCACTTAGGTAATTTGAACTCGGTTGCGTTATTGTCACTGAAACTTTTTTGCGCATCGTCCTGAATGGCTAAATGGTGAATCACATTGTTCTCAACCGGAGGCGAAGATGTGCTCGCGGTGATCTGCACATTTTCAGGGTTTTCTGGCTCTTTTTCGTCCGTACGGAAGAATGACGCGATATTTGATCCTGCGGCGAGAACAAATCCCCGCTGCCTTACTGTAACAATAATATCTTGCGACAATCCTGCTTTCACTAACGACTTTCTTAGCAAGGAAATGTTTTGATAAAACGTATTCTGAGAAACGACAATTCCTCTATTTTTCCATACTATATCCAGAAATTCTTCTCTGGATATAATCTTCCCGTTGCTTTCGAGTAAAAGCTGCAGGCAGCGTGCCGTTGGTGCGTTGAGGGTCACACTATCCCCATTGTCTCCTACAGGCTGCAGCTCATTCATATTTACATTAAAAATAACTTCATTATTAATGATATATTCATTGAATATCATAATCCCAATCCTCTCTCACCATTCCATATGAAACAAAGATGAATTAAATTCAATTTCACCTTTAGCAAACACAGAACATCCCTTTTAGCCTGCCAGATTAGATAATTCCAAGGATAAATCCCCGCTCCTCCCAGAGCGGGGATAATATTATCATGATATTTGAACCAAAGGGAAGGCTGATTTACAACTATACGTTCCAGCTACGCTCATTATTATCTACGAAATCTGCTTGTGAATTTGCAAGCTTCAACAACTAACCTTTAAATTCAAACAGAATTCACATGCATTTTATCTATCCTGCACTTAGATTTGGTACCGCTCCGGCACAATATGCGCTATGTATATCAGATTTGTATAATAGCGTCGGCAGGAGGAAAATAACGATAGTGTTCAGGAATACATAGCGGAATGTTAGTTATTATATATCATACTAATTAATATCCACGCTCTGGCACTATTCAGGACTTTAGTATATATAAATGGATTAAATAAATGAAAAAAACAATTGTAGCTGTAATGGTCGCTGCTTCTGCAGCTTTGAGCGTTCAGGCTTTCGCGGCAGGGAACAGCTCTTCTCTGACTATTCTGGGTAACGTTACTGACACCGGCGAATCCTGTAACGTAACGCCGTCCGCGATGATTTCAGGCGGTTCTTTAACTCTGGACGATGTCAAAGCATCCGTGCTGGAGGCAATGGCAGTCAACACGCCGTATATGTCTACAGCAAAAGACATTGAGTATAAAATCGAAGACTGCCAGAAAGGCGCGACTAAATATTCCGGTAATATCAACGTAACCGTAACAGGCGACTACATCAGCGGCCTGGATGACGTACTGACCAACACCGCTGCCAGTCCGGCGACTAACGCTGCTGTTACCGTGGTTAACACTGATGGAACCCGCGTAAGCTTCACCGGTACTACGCCTAAGGTTATTGCTTATACTGCAGGGACTCCTTCTTATCTGCGTTATAAAGCGGCATATATTAAAACCGCAAACGGCGTTACCGATGGTGCAGTTAAGGGTGTAGCAACCTTTACTATTAGCTACTAATAAGCATACCGGGGTTTACCTCAGGTAAACCCCATTATTTTATTCAGGGAATGAATTATGCTGAAGTCATTATTGAGGCTGACTACACTTTCTTTTTTTACCATCTGCTTTGTGGCTCAGGCCGGAGTCGTGGTTGATTCAACCCGCCATCTTTATAAAGAAGGCGCGCGAGAAATCAGCGCAAACATTGAAAACAAAGATGATACGCCCTATCTCATTAAATCCTGGGTTGAAGCATCTGAAGGGATAAAAGATAGCTTTTTTATGGTGACGCCTCCGCTTTTCCGTCTGGAGGGAAAGCAAACGAATACGGTGCGTATTTTCCCTAATGCGTATATATCCAAAGCGCCGCAGGATCGTGAAACCGTTTACTTCTTTAACGTTATGTCTATCCCACCGACCAGCGAAAGTGAAGCCGACAAAAACAAGCTGCAGCTCGCCGTTCGCCACAGAATGCGTCTCATCTATCGCCCTCGAGCTATTCAGGATCTGAATATTACTACTGAAGCTAAAAAACTGCAGTGGCGTAAATCCGGTAATAAAATAACGCTAAAAAATCCGACGCCGTTCTTCATTTATTTTAAATCAATAATAATAAACGGCAGGGATATTACCAGTTCAGTTAATAATATTGATGCTTTTGCCAGCAAAGAGTTTACTTTGCCTGCAGATATAAATGGTTCAGAGATCGAGTGGAAGGTTGCTACGGATAACGGGGGTTCAGGGCCAGCCAATACCTCATCGATATAAATTCTTCTTCATTGGCCAGGGTGAAAAGTATGTCTATTTCAATAAAAAAAATGGGAGGGGCACTATCTGCAACCTACCACACATTTTTCGTTCTCGTTCCGGCGCTCGCTCTCGGTTTAAGCACTAATACCCTCGCACGTGATTTTTTTGATCCCGCTTTTATTAAGTCAGTAAATCAGGGCGATCCATCCTCAATACCGGATTTATCCCTCTACTCAACCAGGGATGCGCAGGCGCCAGGGGTGTATCGGATTGACGTTATTTTAAATAATAGTCTGCAAGAAACAGCTGATATCCGCTTTGTTGACAAAAAAGATCCGGTGACAGGTGCGCAAAAATTGGCCCCTTGTTTAAGCATTGCTAAATTAACAACCTATGGTTTACGTTCAGAAGCATTTCCAACATTAAGAGAGGATGCAAACGGCTGTGCTGATACGAGCGTCATCCCGGATTTGACTACCGATTTTAACTTTAATACTCAACAGTTGCTGATCTCCATACCGCAGGCAGCCCTGTCGACAATCGCTCAGGGTTTTGTTTCTCCCGATGAGTTTGATGACGGTATTAACGCCTTGCTGACCAACTATCAGTTTAGTTCAGGTAAAGACTACGAAGCTGACAATGAATATTACAATCTTAATTTACAATCCGGCCTGAACGTTGGGCCGTGGCGCCTGCGCAACCTTAGTACCTGGAATAAATCAGCCGGTACGAAGAGTGATTGGGATTCCGTCTATCTCTATGTGCAGCGAAGCATTGTTCCGTTAAAAAGCACCTTAGTCATGGGTGAAAGCACCTCTCTCTCCAGCATTTTTGACAGCGTCCCCTTCACGGGTATTCAACTGGCAACCGATACGGATATGATTCCTGAAAGCCTGCGCGGTTTCGCACCAATTGTTCGGGGTATTGCCAGGACCAACGCTCGCATCGTCATTAAACAGAATGGCTATCAAATCTACCAGGCCTTTGTCGCCCCAGGCGCTTTCGAAATCACCGATCTCTACTCGACCGGCGGTAACGGCGATCTTTACGTCACCGTCGAGGAGTCAGATGGTTCCCGACAGAACTTCGTCGTGCCTTACGCCTCTCTGCCATTAATGCTCAGAGAAGGCCAGATGGAGTATGAAATTACGAGCGGTAAATATCGCCCATATGACGGAAATATAGATGAAAAGCCGTTTACGCAGGCTACGATCAGCTACGGTGTCTTAAGCAACACCACTTTCTATACCGGTTTGCAGGCGGCATCCAACTATCAGGCGCTCGCTTTCGGAGCCGGGCAAAACCTTGGCGATATTGGCGCAGTTTCCGCAGACGTCACGACAGCCTGGTCCAGCAAGAAAGATGAAGATAAAACATCCGGCCAATCCTGGCGTATCCGCTATGGTAAAAATATTCTTGAGACCGGCACCAATATTACCGTAGCTGGCTATCGCTATTCGACCTCCGGGTACAATACGCTAAGCGATGTGATGAACACCTATAGCAACAGATACGGCGGCTATACTCCGCGCTCTCTGCGTAACAGAACCAATATTACCGTGAGCCAAAGCCTGGGGGCGGGGTTAGGTAGCCTTTCTGTATCCGGTATATTTGAGGACTACTGGGACAGCAAGCGCCACAATAACTCGCTAAATATTGGTTATAATGGCGGGTTCCGTCGCTTCAACTATTATGCGGGCTATAGCTATAGCCGCTACAGCTGGGGAAATAATGGCTCCGGCCGTTATGTAGAGGATGACCATGTCGTTTCATTTAATATCTCTATTCCTTTAAGCGAGTGGTTGCCCAATGCTTATGCGACCTACAACGCCACCAACAGCAGTCCGGGCTCCACCGATCAGTATGTTTCCCTGAGCGGGGTTGCGCTAGAAAATCATAACCTCGACTGGAACGTCCAGCAGGGCTACAGCAATAGGGAAGATGCCAGCGGCGGCATCTACGGCAACTATCGTGGTTCCGCGGGTTCAGTTAACGCCGGCTACAGTTATGCCAAAAATAGCCAGTTAATTAACTATGGTCTGAGCGGTGGCGTATTAGTTCATGCCGACGGTATTACCTTAGGTCAGGAAATGTCTGAGACCGCCGTATTGGTTAAAGCGCCCGGGCTGAAAAATGTACGCCTGGAAAACGACGCGACTATCGAAACGGACTCCCGCGGCTACGCGATTATTCCGTACGTTACGCCATACCATCGGACCAACGTAACCTTAGATAGCACGACTCTGGGTAATAATATGGAGTTGCCAAATACGACGCAAAAAGTGGTGCCCACCCGTGCGGCCGTTGTACGGGCTAACTTCGCGGGCAATATTGGCCGTCGCGCATTTCTTATCCTTAAGAGAGCGTCAGGAGAAAACGTGCCGTATGGCGCAACGGTAACATCAACTACCGATAAAAATGCCCAGGCCAGCATCGTATCTGATGGCGGTATGGTCTATATGTCCGGTCTGAAAGATAACGGTGAAGTCTATGCCCAGTGGGGGTCAAAGGCCGGTCAGCAGTGTAAAGCGGCTTATAGTCTGGCTACGGAAATCGAAGGCATCGCGCAGACGACTGCGGTTTGCCACCAACAGGGAAAGTAATACTATGAAATGTCTTTTTTTTATTATTAGTTTACTCAGCATAAGCTTACAGGCGGTGGCTACCTGCTCATATAGTAAAACGGGTGGCGGTGCGATTACCGTTAGTTTTAACGGTTCTGTCATCGCGGATTCCACATTACCTAACGGTAGCATATTAGCGTCGGCAAGACGTGGAAGTGTAAATCCCAAAACATTTTCATCGTGTAGTTCCAGCGATGTTTATGTCGTCAGAGCCGTACCTGTCGTAAGCCCATCTAATATTACTAAAATTGGTGGAAAAATAGTTTATGAGACGGGCATCCCCGGTATTGGGTTTCAGATTTCTGATATTACCTTACCATCAGTTAACTATTTTTCCCCTGCAGAAATAGATCAGCCAGAAATAGCCAGCAATCATTATTTTTCTAAAGCGTCTGGCCAGGCCATGGTCTGGTTAGTGAAAACCGGCCCCATAACGAAACAAAAGGGAAACAAAACGGCGGTTTATTTTATGGCTGGCCCGCCAAATCAGACCAACACAGGTGCATCGAATACCGCTGAATTATTCAGAATCAATGTGGATTTGACTAACATTACTTTTAAGGAAACTACCTGTGAAATCTCGCCGCGAAATGGGAGTATCGTAAAACTATCCACCATTGACATTTCAGATTTAAACTCAGTAGCCGTCGGCAGCGCCGCAGGCAAGGCTAAAAACATTACCCTCGATATTAAGTGCCCAGATTCGGAAACTAACAAAAAATATATTTACTGGTTTAGCCCCATATCTGTAGCATCAACGAGCGTAAATGGGCTACTATTAAACTCATTACCAGACGGTGCTCAAAACATAGGTATCATTCTTAAAAAAAATGGTTCTGCGATAAAATTTAACGATCTGGACGCTTATCCCTTCGTCAGTACTAAGAGTCAAGACTTAACTCTCACTGCTGACTATTTTAAAATCGCTAAAAATGTTTCTGCAGGAATCACCGGTGAGATAAAAACAGATTTAGAGGTCATTCTCCAGGAGGAATAGTCTTCTCCTTAACAAGGATATAAATTCATCCCGGTCGGTTTAGCACAGAACTATTGGTGCGATAAAAACTCAATTATCAAAAATGATTTTAGTTGCGAGTGGGCTCCCAGAAGTTTACTGGATGAAGTTTATGGGATGAGCGAACACAGCCGATGCATAAGCAACTTCAAGTATGGCGAGCAAAACACTTCTCTTTGTCAAGTTTTTTACTCACACATAATCACATCATAGATATTAATTCACAAAGGTTGTTACATGAATCACTAAAAATTCATTAATCAATCATCAAAGCGAACATTGAAAAATAATAAACACATACTAGAATCAGCATCGAAATATCACTTTGCGCATTCGTGGTTTTCATTTAAAAAGTGTCAAATTACTTTTGATTTGACTTGTTGTATTCAAAAAAGCACCCATATATAAAAGGAATATATAATGAAACAATTAACTGTATTTGAAATGGAAGAGATTTCTGGCGGCTACTCCTGGGATTTCTCGTCTGTTGCTAATGCCTTAAGTAGCATTATTTGTAATGGCGCAGAAGCTATTGGGGCATCCATTTTAGGCGCCACTGCTGGCGCACTTGCCGGTTCTGCTATGGGCGGTATCTTTGGCGGCAATGGTGGCGGTATTTTAGGTATCGGGTCAATTGGCCAGGCGGTGGGGATGATTTACGGTCTGTGCGTTGGCGGCGTTGGTGGCGCTATTGCTGGTGCCATGGTTGGCTGGGATATCACTCTCGATAAATGCATCGAGATGTTTGATGGATTTGTTGATGGTACGCTAGCCTACTGGTAAGAAAATTTTCAGACCATAACTTTATGAAGGCTCTAACGAGCCTTCTTTTATCTCACTTCTCTATCTCAAAGCTGATAACAATGTTAAAAAATATCTATCGCAAGGAAGCGATTGAGTACAAAAAAATTCACTGGAAAGGGAAAGCATTATTGTTAGCAGGTATTCCGGCGTGGTTGGTCACCTTGTTAGCATCACTTTTTCTTATCGCCCTTGTATTATCTCTCATATTTTGTACCTTTACTCAACGCATTGATGTGCGTGGCGAGGTCATTACGCTCCCCCACTCCGTTAACGTCTTCGCCCCACAGCAAGGTTTTGTGGTTAATCAGCACGTAAAAGTAGGTGATATCGTTAATAAAGGTCAACCGCTTTATGAGCTTGACGTTTCGCGTAATACCATCAATGGGAATGTGAGCGCGGCCCAAATTGAAGTAATTAATGAAAAAATCGCTAATGCGGAAGATATCATAAGCAAACTGATGCGCAATAAATCTGAAACATTAACTGCGCTTGAGAAACAGATTAAAACCACCAGCGCCTCATTGGCAGAAACTAACCGCATGCTGGCGACGACTCAGGTTGGCTTAAATAAAATGTTTACCAACTTATCCAGCTATGATAAATACCTCAAGGATGGTCTGATAACCAAAGACCAGTATAACTATCAGCATTCTTTATATTTTCAACAGCAAAGCGCCTATCAATCTCTGGTTACCCAAAAGATGCAGCTGGAATCTCAGCTCACGCAAACCAATAGCGATAAAATAACCAAAGCAGCAGACTTTGATAATCAGATCTCCAGCCAGCACAATCAAATCAATGATTACAAAAACCAGCTGGTTGAATCTAACGCGAACGGTAATCTCATTATTAAAGCCACAACTAATGGAAAGATTGAGTCGCTGGCCGTGACTAAGGGGCAGATGGTTGAGAACGGCAGCAGCCTCGCACAGATAAAACCCACAGGGGATATTGAGTATTATCTCATCCTATGGTTACCCAATAATACTATCCCTTATGTGAAGCCAGGCGACACGATTAATATTCGCTATGATGCTTTTCCTGCGGATAAATTTGGACAATTTCCAGGAAAGGTGATTTCTATCTCCTCGGTTCCAGCATCACGCCAGGAGATGGCTGAATATACCAACGTTAATAACGGCACTAGCCAGCAGGAGCTGGCGCTCTATAAAGCCATTATAAAAATTAAAGACAAGACTTTTAGCTACAATGGAAAAACGCTCACGCTCTCTAACGGCCTGAAGGCTCAGGCGGTAGTTTTTCTTGAAGAACGCCCGCTGTATATGTGGATGTTTACCCCTTTCTATAAGATGACGCAAAGCGTGAGTGGCCCGATCGATGAATAAAGAACTTTTTAAGACGATTACCGACAAGCTAAATTTTTCATTCCGCCACAAAACGCCGGTGATATTACAGTCGGAGGCTGCCGAATGCGGTATCGCCTGTCTGGCGATGGTTTGCGGCTTCTACGGGCTCAATATCGACCTGTTCAATTTCCGTCATCGCTACGGCAGCCCTTCGCAGGGCGTTACGCTCATGTCGTTGAGCAAAACGGCGGAACATGCCGGGTTGAAAAGCCGCGCGCTATCCCTCGACCTGGATGAAATCAAGCAGCTAAAGCTGCCCTGCGTCATCCACTGGGGTATGAACCATTACGTGGTACTCACTAAAGTGCGTAAAAGCAGCTTTATTGTTCACGACCCGGCGCTGGGTAAACGGGTTATTGGCATCCAGGAAATGTCCAATAACTTTACCGGCGTTGCGCTGGAGCTATGGCCGGACCAAAATTTTCAGCAGGAACAGGCGAAATCTCGTCTACGCCTGCTGGACCTGATGCGTAATATTGTTGGGCTGAAATCCGTCCTGCTCAAGATCTTTGCCTTTTCAGTGGTGGTTGAAGCTATCGGTCTGTTATTACCCATCGGCACGCAGCTGGTCACCGACCACGTCATCATGGCGCACGATCAGAGCCTGCTTTCGGTTATCTGTATTGGTCTGGTCTTCTTCACGCTCTTCCGTACATTTATTAGTATGCTGCGGGCCTGGATCTCATTAACGTTAAATACGCTGACCAATATTCAGTGGAAGACAACGCTGTTCGATCATCTGACGAGCCTGCCGTTATCCTTTTTTGAGAAGCGCCATCTGGGCGATATTCAGTCTCGTTTCTCTTCGCTGGATACTATCCGCTCAACCTTCACCAATAGCATTGTTACCGGCATTATCGATTCGATTATGACCGTTGGCCTGCTGATTATGCTAACGCTTTACGGCGGCTGGCTGGTTTGGGTCGTGGTGGGCTTTACTTTATGCTACGTCATCATGCGTTTTGCGACCTACAGCTTCTACCGCCGCGTTGCCGAAGAGCAGGTTATCAAGGGCGCCCGTTCCAGCTCGCACTTTATGGAATCGCTCTATGGTATTTCAACGATTAAGGCATTGAACTTGAAAGAACGCCGTTCTCAGCACTGGTTAAATATCAACATCGACGCCTGTAATGCCGGTATCAAACAGACTCGGTTCGATATGATGTTTGGCGGTATTAATACCTTTATTACTTCTATCGACCAGGTTGCGGTTCTCTGGCTAGGGGCAATTATGGTTATTGATAACAATATGACCCTTGGCATGTTTATGGCCTTTAATGCCTATCGCGGTCAGTTCTCACAGCGCGCCTCAAGTTTGATCGATCTGATTATGCAGCTGCGTATGCTGTCGTTACATAATGAGCGTCTTTCAGAGATCGTCTTTAGCGAACCGGAAAAAGAACTGCCTTCACGACGCGTTTTTGCAGAAAACACGGGCGTTAAACTGGAAGTGAAGAATCTCAGCTACCAGTACGATCCGTTTTCACAGCCTATTTTTTCTAATTTAAATATTACCGTTGAACCGGGCGAATCCATCGCGCTGGTCGGCCCTTCCGGCGTCGGTAAAACCACGCTACTGAAAGTCATGTGTGGCCTGCTGTCCCCGACCAGCGGCGATGTGATAGCGGATAACCTCGATATTCAGAAAATCGGCCTTAACAACTTCCGTCATGGAACGGCCTGCGTTCTGCAGGAAGACAGACTCTTCTCGGGTTCCCTGATCGATAATATCAGCGGCTTTGAAGATAACGCCGATATGGACTTTATCGTTGAATGCGCACGCAGATGTAATATCCATGATGAAATCATGAAAATGCCGATGGGATACGAAACCATTGTCGGCGAGCTCGGTTTAGGCATCTCTGGCGGACAAAAACAGCGGCTCTTAATCGCTCGCGCCCTCTACCGAAAACCCAGCATTCTGTTTATGGATGAAGCCACCAGTCATCTCGATCTTAAAAATGAGTCGGTGATTAACCAGTCTATCTCTGGGCTAAGCATTACCCGAATCATCGTCGCCCATCGGCCATCCACCATTGCCTCAGCCGATCGCATCATTGATTTATCACAGCTACGCACGCTGGCACCAGCGTAACCCTCAGGAAAAGGAGATCCGAATGCAAGGCACGTTTATTGGTTTTAATACCGCATCAATTAAATATGAAGACAAATTTTTAGCATTAATGCTCAAAGTAAAGCTGAGTAACCAACTTTGCCAGTCTTACTATCTTCAGGCCCAGGCGCTTACCGACCTCCTGTTAGTTTTACAACACAGGATGGCTATCGTATTACAGCGCTTAAACGCTGAAGGTGAAAGTTATAAGAATGAACTGATTGCTTTTAATGAGCAGCTCATAGAAAACACCCCGGTTATAGGTATGCCGGAAGTCCAGCAGCCCAATCCGGAAAGGCGAGTCATATCAATTACGTTAAAACCAGGAGCGACCTGGTCAACGCTCATTCTGGTGCTGCAAAACGAGCAAATTGCTACGCTGCGCATTGATGATATGCAGGTTGAAGCGCTGCTGATTGGTATTCAGCAATCTCTTAAAAACGCCGGTGATAACGAACTGATTAAAAATTTAACGTCATCACTGGAAAGCCTGATGCTATATGCACTGGATTTAACGAATACCAGTAACATTGATTATCAGCAGTATCTTCAGGATGAGTGGAAACTCAATCTGTTTTCCCATTATCTGGGCGTACTGTACTGCTGTGACACGGAGGAAGGCCGAAAAATCATCTCCGGCGCGGTGATTAAAACCAACGCCGCCCATCCGTCAGAGCAGGAGAATAGCGTTGTGATGCGCTTAATTGAGAGAAGCCCAAAGCTGAAAGAAATGCATGCGCAGCGCCAGCCCAGCCAGATTTTTAGCCAAATTCTTCCTTCTCAGCCGGGGAGAATGATGACGCTGGAGGAGTGCCTGCGGCCTTTACATGCGTTCTACCTGGCGACACAGGCGAAAATCAACGCGCGCTAAAAAATATGCCAGGTGCCTCTATTGGCTCAAGAGAGGCACCTGTTAAATCAATTCGGGCACTTATAAACCTGGCCGTTCATTTGGCTATCGGTCGGGACAAAGCTGGACAACAGATTCTGCGTCGGGCTGCTGACGCCGTAAATCACGTTGCCTCCCATTTCTGCCGCATGGTTACGCAGAGCGTTTGCCGCACCGCGCATAGAGCCGCCTTCATCACCATTCTGCCCGGACAGCCAGTTGCTCTGCGTACCGGTCGCGGTGCCTAACAGCTGGCATTCAGAACCCGGTTTATCCTCAACAAAGCGTACGTTCTGGCCACCAGAGGTCAATTCGTTGCTGGAGCTGCAACCTGCTAACAACAATGCTGCGCCGACAATCCCTGCTAAATATTTTACCTGCATGTTATTCCCCACGATCAATGAGCTGGACGCACTGGCCCGGATGTACAACCTTATACTAAAAAGACGACAAAAAGAAAAACCCCCGAGCATTTCTGCCCGAGGGTTCTTTATTTCTAAGGGGTATAGCGCACGATTACATCATGCCGCCCATACCGCCCATGCCACCCATACCGCCAGCAGCACCTAAGTCAGGCGCGTCGCTTTTCGGCAGGTCAGTAACCATGCACTCGGTGGTGATCATCAGACCAGCAACGGATGCTGCGTACTGCAGAGCAGAACGCGTCACTTTGGTTGGGTCCAGGATACCGAAGTCGATCATGTTGCCGTATTCTTCAGTTGCGGCGTTATAACCGTAGTTACCTTCCCCGCCTTTCACGTTGTTCGCAACAACAGACGGCTCTTCACCGGCGTTGGATACGATCTGACGCAGCGGAGCTTCCATTGCGCGCAGCGCAACTTTGATACCGACGTTCTGATCTTCGTTCTGAGCGGTCAGGCCAGCCAGTTTAGCGGCAACGCGAACCAGCGCTACGCCACCACCGGCAACCACGCCTTCTTCAACCGCAGCACGGGTCGCGTGCAGGGCATCGTCAACGCGTGCTTTCTTCTCTTTCATTTCAACTTCGGTCGCTGCGCCAACTTTGATTACCGCAACGCCGCCTGCCAGTTTCGCAACGCGCTCCTGCAGTTTTTCACGGTCGTAGTCAGAAGTCGCTTCTTCGATCTGCTTACGGATCTGAGTAACGCGGCCCTGAATCGCAGCTTCTTCACCCACGCCATCGATGATGGTGGTGGTGTCTTTGTTGATAACAACGCGTTTCGCCTGACCCAGGTCTTCCAGAGTCGCTTTTTCCAGCTCCATACCGATCTCTTCAGAGATAACGGTACCGCCGGTCAGAGTTGCGATGTCCTGCAGCATAGCTTTACGACGGTCGCCGAAGCCCGGAGCTTTAACCGCAGCCACTTTAACGATGCCGCGCATGGTGTTCACCACCAGGGTCGCCAGCGCTTCGCCTTCAACGTCTTCAGCGATGATAACCAGCGGTTTGCCAGCTTTCGCTACGGCTTCCAGAACCGGCAGCATTTCGCGGATGTTGGAGATTTTTTTGTCGGCCAGCAGGATGAACGGGCTTTCCAGCTCAACAGCACCGGTTTCCGGCTTGTTGATGAAGTACGGGGACAGGTAGCCGCGGTCAAACTGCATACCTTCAACCACGTCCAGTTCGTCTTCCAGACCGGTACCGTCCTCAACGGTGATCACGCCTTCTTTACCGACTTTGTCCATCGCTTCCGCGATCAGTTTACCTACGGTTTCGTCGGAGTTAGCGGAGATGGTACCTACCTGAGCAATGGCTTTAGAGTCAGAGCACGGTACGGACAGCGCTTTCAGTTCTTCAACGGCGGCAACGACAGCTTTGTCGATACCACGTTTCAGGTCCATCGGGTTCATACCCGCAGCAACGGCTTTCAGGCCTTCAGCGATGATCGCCTGAGCCAGTACGGTTGCGGTGGTGGTACCGTCGCCTGCAGCGTCGTTCGCTTTAGAGGCAACTTCTTTCACCATCTGCGCGCCCATGTTTTCAAACTTGTCTTCCAGCTCGATTTCACGCGCTACGGAAACGCCGTCTTTAGTGATGGTCGGCGCACCGAAGGATTTGTCCAGAACCACATTACGGCCTTTCGGGCCCAGGGTTACTTTAACTGCGTCTGCCAGTACGTTTACGCCGCGCAGCATTTTCACACGAGCGTCGTTACCGAATTTTACGTCTTTAGCTGCCATTTTATCTTTCCCTTAAATTCGTATGTTCAGTGTCGTTCGCGGATTACGCTTCAACAATTGCCAGAATGTCGCTTTCGGACATAATCAACACTTCTTCATTGTCGATCTTCTCGGACTTCACGCCATAGCCATCGTTGAAAATGACGATGTCACCAACTTTAACGTCCAGAGGCTGCACGGTTCCGTTTTCCAGGATGCGGCCCTTACCGACAGCGATGATTTCGCCACGAGTTGATTTTGCTGCCGCAGAACCGGTCAGAACGATGCCGCCAGCAGACTTCGTTTCAACTTCTTTACGTTTGACGATCACACGATCATGTAACGGACGAATACTCATTTTGATAGCTCTCCTTTGAGAAAGTCATTATCAGTTATGGATGACGCCGGTCCGCACACGGTTTTCCGGCTAGTGCCCTGAGAGATGGGGATGGGGTTTTACCGCTTCAAGGGGAAAAGTAAAAAAAAATTTGTCCTCGTGCTCGGACGCACATAAATTTGCCGTCCTCGCCCGACGTCATAAGCAAAAGCGATTGTGATACCATCCTTTTTTTGCCGGGCGCAAGGTTGAATCATGAGTGGTTTAAAACAGGAGTTAGGGCTGGCTCAAGGCGTGGGATTACTCTCCACGTCATTACTGGGAACCGGGGTCTTCGCCGTTCCGGCACTGGCCGCGCTGGTCGCCGGCGATAACAGCCTCTGGGCCTGGCCGGCGCTGATTTTACTGGTGTTTCCCATCGCTATCGTCTTTGCGACGCTGGGTCGCCACTTTCCCAGCGCCGGCGGCGTGGCGCATTTTGTGAATATGGCCTTTGGCCCGCGTCTGGCGCGCGTCACCGGCTGGCTCTTTTTATCGGTGATCCCGGTGGGATTACCCGCGGCCCTGCACATCGCCACCGGCTTTGGTCAGGCGCTTTTTGGCTGGCACGACAGCCAGTTGCTGCTGGCCGAGCTGGGAACGCTGGCGATTATCTGGTGGGTCGGTTCCCGCGGAGCCAGCTCCAGCGCCAATCTACAAACGCTGGTTGCCGTGCTGATTGTCGCCCTGATCGTCGCCATCTGGTGGCGCGGCGCGATCAATCCCGCGCAGATCCCCTTCCCGGCGCCCGCTGAAATCGATAGTTCGCAGCTTTTCTCCGCGCTTTCAGTGATGTTCTGGTGCTTTGTCGGGCTGGAGGCTTTTGCACACCTGGCCTCTGAGTTTAAGCAGCCGGAACGCGATTTCCCCCGCGCGCTGATGATTGGCTTATTACTGGCGGGTTCCGTCTACTGGGCCTGTACCGTGCTGGTCCTGCATTTTCATGCCTTTGGCGAGGAGATGGCCGCCGCCGCGTCGCTGCCCAATATCGTGGTGCGCCTGTTTGGCGTGCAGGCGCTGTGGATTGCCTGCGTTATCGGCTATCTCGCCTGCTTCGCCAGCCTCAATATCTATATTCAGAGTTTTGCTCGCCTGGTCTGGTCGCAGGCGCAGTACAAGCCCGAGAGCTATCTGGCCCGGCTGTCGCCGCGACAGATTCCGCGCAACGCGCTGAACGCGGTGCTCGGCTGCTGCGTCATTAGCGCGTTATGCATTTATGCGCTCAATATCAATCTTGATGCGCTGATCGTCTACGCCAACGGCATTTTTATTATGATCTATCTGCTGTGCATGCTGGCGGGCTGCCGTTTGCTTGAGGGACGTTATCGCGCGTTAGCGGCGTTTGGCAGCCTGCTTTGCCTGCTGCTGCTGGCGATGGTGGGCTGGAAGAGCCTTTACGCGTTTATCATGCTGGCGGTACTGTGGCTGTTTTTACCGAAGCGCAGGCTGGCGGAGGGGTATTCCAGGCCGGAGTAACCGGCCCGGGCAATGCATGTTAGTCGCGGCGATCGTCTTTATGATCGAGACGGTCGCGTTCGTCGTCTTTACGCTGGTATTCGCCTTCAAAGGTATCGCCGCCGCCCGTTCCGGCGCTAAACCCGCCGCCCGGCATTCGGCTAAAGCGCAGATGCGGCATCAGTTTTAAGGTCAGATGCTTCTGTACCGGAGGTAACAGCAGCAGCAGCCCCAGGAAATCGGTAAAGAACCCCGGCAGAAGCAACAGCAAACCGGCGATAATCAGCGACACGCTTTTGATCATCTCTGCGGCCGGGCTCTCCCCCGCTGCCATCTTCTGCTGCATCAGCATGAGGTTTTTAAAGCCCTGGTTTTTCACCAGCGATATCCCCACCACCGAGCTGAAGATCACCAGAATCAGCGTCAGCAGAACGCCAAGCACATGAGCGACCTGGATAAAGATCGAGATTTCAATGTAAACGTATAAAAAAACGGCAATTAACGGAATCCAACGCACCGGCGTCTCCTTCATTAACAGACGCCAGCATCGGCGCCCGTAGTCATAGATGTGCTATTCGCATCAGCAAGATGTTGGGCCAAAACGTCACTTTTCAATCGTAAAAAAAGCTTATTTTTTTCAAAATTAGAAAACCGGTGACTCATTTCACAGATTAATAATTCTTATAAGATTCACTACATAATAAGTGATCAGGGCGGCTGATATTCGCTATCATCAGCATATGATCGTGGGCACCGGGCCGATTAAGGAAATAATCTGCGGCCAGAAAATGCGCTAGATCCCATAAATTCTGCGTATTTGGTGAATTCATAGGCAGCTTGAAAGAGAAGGTTCACATGTTAAACAACATTCGTATCGAAGAAGACCTGTTGGGTACCAGGGAAGTTCCAGCTGACGCTTACTACGGCGTCCATACTCTGAGAGCGATTGAAAACTTCTACATCAGCAACAACAAAATCAGCGATATCCCTGAATTTGTCCGCGGAATGGTGATGGTGAAGAAGGCCGCTGCGCAGGCTAACAAAGAGCTGCAAACTATCCCCAAAAGCGTCGCCAATGCCATTATCGCCGCCTGCGATGAGGTCCTGAATAACGGTAAATGCATGGACCAGTTCCCGGTCGATGTGTTCCAGGGCGGTGCGGGCACTTCCGTTAACATGAACACCAACGAAGTACTGGCGAACATCGGCCTTGAACTGATGGGCCACCAGAAAGGCGAATATCAGTATCTCAACCCGAACGACCACGTTAACAAATGCCAGTCCACCAACGATGCCTACCCAACCGGTTTCCGCATCGCGGTCTACGCCTCTATCCTCAAACTGATCGATGCGATTAATCAGCTGGGCGAAGGTTTCCAGCAGAAGGCCGTGGAGTTCCAGGACATTCTGAAAATGGGCCGGACTCAGCTACAGGATGCGGTACCGATGACCCTCGGTCAGGAGTTCCACGCGTTTAATGTTCTGCTTAACGAAGAGACCAAATGCATTCTGCGCACCGCGGAACTGCTGCTGGAAGTGAACCTTGGCGCGACCGCTATCGGCACCCGTCTGAACACCCCGGATGGCTATCAGCAGCTGGCGGTACAAAAACTGGCGGAAGTCAGCAACCTGCCGGTTGTCCCCGCGGAAGATCTGATCGAAGCGACCTCCGACTGCGGCGCCTACGTGATGGTCCACAGCTCTCTGAAGCGTCTGGCGGTAAAACTGTCCAAAATCTGTAACGACCTGCGCCTGCTCTCTTCCGGCCCGCGCGCTGGCCTGAACGAAATCAACCTGCCTGAACTGCAGGCGGGCTCTTCCATCATGCCCGCCAAGGTTAACCCGGTGGTCCCGGAAGTGGTCAACCAGGTATGCTTCAAAGTAATCGGTAACGACACCACCGTCACCATGGCTTCCGAAGCGGGCCAGCTGCAGCTGAACGTGATGGAACCGGTGATTGGCCAGGCGATGTTTGAATCTATCCATATTCTGACCAACGCCTGCTACAACCTGCTGGAAAAATGCGTCAGCGGCATCACCGCCAACAAAGCGGTATGTGAAAGCTACGTCTACAACTCCATTGGCATCGTCACCTACCTCAACCCGTATATCGGCCACCACAATGGCGATATCGTCGGCAAAATCTGCGCTGAAACGGGCAAAAGCGTGCGGGATGTGGTGCTTGAACGCGGCCTGCTGACCGCGGCGGAGCTGGACGATATCTTCTCTGCGCAAAACCTGATGCATCCGGCCTACAAAGCGAAGCGTTATACCGATGAAAGCGAACAGTAGGTTTTCCGATTAAACTAACCACGGGCATGTCAGCAATGACATGCCCTTTTTGTTCTTATTGATTTACTAAATTACAACAACCCAATATCAACTTGTTAATAAAACAAGGAAGGCAAATATGTTTGGTGCAGAACTCGTTATTGTCCTGCTGGCGATTTATCTGGGGGCCAGGCTCGGGGGAATCGGCATCGGTTTCGCCGGTGGCCTGGGCGTCCTCGTCCTGACCCTCGTGTTTCAAATTAAACCTGGCGCGATCCCCTTCGACGTCATCGAAATCATTATGGCGGTTATCGCCGCTATCGCCGCCATGCAGGTCGCCGGAGGGATGGATTACCTGGTCAGCCTTGCCGAACGTATGCTCCGGCGTCATCCCAAATACATCACCTTTCTCGCGCCGCTGGTCACCTGGTTTATGACCGTGCTTGCCGGAACCGGACATACGGCGTTCTCAACCTTACCGGTTATCACCGAAGTGGCAAAAGAACAGGGCATCCGCCCCTCACGCCCGCTCTCCATTGCGGTGGTCGCTTCGCAGATTGCCATTACCGCCTCGCCGATTTCCGCCGCGGTGGTCTTCTTTGCCGGTATTCTCGAGCCCCTGGGCGTCAGCTACCTGACGCTACTGGCGATCTGTATTCCGGTTACCCTGATTGCCGTCATGCTTACCGCCATCGTCTGTAACTTCCTCGGCTGTGAGCTGAAAGACGACCCGATTTATCAGGAGCGGCTGGCAAAAGGGGAAGTCAAACTGCGCGGCAGCCAGGTTTTTGAACTGAAGCCGCACGCCAGACGCTCGGTATTACTGTTTCTGATCGGTATCGTCGCGGTGATGTTCTACGCCACCGCCATCAGCGATACCGTAGGGCTGATCCAGGATCCGGTCCTGCCGCGTAACGAAGCGATTGTGGTGTTTATGCTGACTATCGCGACGCTGATAAGCATCACCTGCAAAATCGACACCGGTGAAGTGCTCAACGCCAGCACCTTTAAATCCGGCATGAGCGCCTGCGTCTGCGTTCTCGGCGTCGCATGGCTGGGGGATACTTTCGTGAAAGCCCACATCAGCGATATCCAGACCGTAGCGGGCGACCTGCTGCACAACTACCCGTGGCTGCTGGCGGTGGTGCTGTTCTTCGCCGCGACCCTGCTATATTCCCAGGCCGCGACCACTAAGGCGCTGATGCCCGCCGCGCTGATGCTGGGCGTGAGCCCGCTTACCGCCATCGCCTCATTTGCCGCCGTCTCCGCCCTTTTCGTTCTGCCGACCTACCCCACCCTGCTGGCGGCGGTCGAAATGGATGACACCGGCTCCACCCGTATCGGCAAATATGTCTTTAACCATGCCTTCCTGATCCCCGGCGTCATCGCCATTACGCTATGCGTGATCCTCGGGTTTATTTTCGGCGGCATCATGCTGTAAATCTCTTCAAATTCGGGCCAGATCCTGGCCCGTTTCGTTAATCCTCCCTATCTTGCATGCTATAGTGCCTCTTTTCGCTGATACGAGGTTCACGATGACGATGCCTGATGCTGTTGTTGTACTCTGTACCGCGCCGGATGAAGCGACCGCCCAGGACCTGGCGGCCAAAGCGCTGGCGGAAAAACTCGCCGCCTGCGCCACTCTCCTGCCGGGAGCGACATCGCTCTACTACTGGGAAGGAAAACTGGAGCAGGAGTATGAAGTGCAAATGCTGCTGAAAACCGACCTTGCCCATCAGCAGGCGCTGCTGGACTGCCTGAAGTCCCATCACCCGTATCAAACCCCTGAACTTCTGGTTCTGCCCGTTATTCACGGAGACAACGATTACCTCTCATGGCTCAACGCATCATTACGCTGATCCTGCTGCTTTGCAGCACATCGGCCATTGCCGGCCTGTTCGACGCCCCTGGCCGCTCGAACTTTGTTCCTGCTGACCAGGCTTTTGCCTTCGATTTTCAGCAGAATCAACACGATCTTAATCTGACCTGGCAAATCAAGGATGGTTACTATCTTTACCGTAAACAGATAAAGCTGACGTCCGCCGATGCGGCGTTTACCGACCCCTCGCTGCCTGCAGGCGAATGGCATGAGGACGAGTTTTACGGTAAAAGCGAAATTTACCGCCAGCGCCTGACCGTGCCGGTCACTCTGACTCACGCCGCCGCCGGCGCGACTCTTACCGTGACTTATCAGGGATGCGCGGATGCCGGTTTCTGCTATCCGCCGGAAACCAAAATCGTGCCGCTCGGCAACGCGCTCGCGCGCTCCAGCAGCGATGCCGCCGTCGGGCAACCCGGGCTGACCCCGCCTCTGCCGCTGGAAACGCGCCCGGCGCTGCCGGTAGAGTCGCCGTCTGACCTTCCGCCCCCCGCTGTGGACAATAAAGATGCCGCTCTCCCCTTTAGCGCGCTGTGGGCGCTCTTGATTGGTATCGGCATCGCGTTTACCCCCTGCGTTCTGCCGATGTATCCGCTGATTTCCGGCATCGTGCTGGGCGGTCAAAAACGCCTCTCCACCGCCCGCGCGCTGCTGCTGGCCTTTATCTACGTCCAGGGTATGGCCCTGACCTACACCGCCCTGGGGCTGGTCGTTGCCGCTGCGGGCCTGCAGTTCCAGGCGGCGCTGCAGCACCCTTATGTGCTGATCGGCCTGTCGGTGCTGTTTATCCTGCTGGCGCTGTCGATGTTTGGTCTGTTTACGCTCCAGCTGCCTTCGTCGCTGCAAACGCGCCTGACGCTGATGAGCAATAAACGCCAGGGCGGTTCACCCGGCGGCGTATTCGCCATGGGGGCGATTGCCGGATTAATCTGCTCGCCCTGCACCACCGCGCCGCTGAGCGCCATTCTGCTCTATATCGCCCAGAGCGGTAATCTGTGGCTGGGCGGCGGTACCCTGTACCTCTACGCGCTCGGTATGGGGCTGCCGCTGATCCTGGTGACCGTATTCGGTAACCGTCTGCTGCCGAAAAGCGGCCCGTGGATGGCCCACGTCAAAACCGCCTTTGGCTTTGTGATCCTGGCGCTGCCGGTATTTTTACTCGAGCGTATCGTGGGCGAATCGTGGGGCCTGCGGCTTTGGTCGCTGCTTGGCGTCGCCTTTTTTAGTTGGGCGTTTATTACCTCGCTGGGCGGCACGCGCCCCTGGCTGCGTATCGTGCAAATAGTGATGCTCGGCGCCGCGCTGGTCAGCGCCCGTCCGCTGCAGGACTGGGCTTTCGATGCGCCGGTCGCGCAGCGGCAGTCCCATCTCCAGTTTACCCGTATCCATAGCGTCGATGAGCTCAATCAGGCGCTGGCGCAGGCGAAAGGCAAACCAGTGATGCTCGACCTGTACGCCGACTGGTGCGTGGCCTGCAAAGAGTTCGAGAAATACACCTTTACCTCACCTGAGGTTCAACAGGCCCTGAAAGAGACCGTTCTGCTGCAGGTTGATGTCACCAAAAATAGCGCGCGGGACGCGGCGCTGCTGAAGCACCTCCAGGTGCTCGGCTTGCCCACCATTCTGTTTTTCAATGAACAGGGCGAGGAGCAGCCCGCGCAGCGCGTCACCGGCTTTATGGATGCCGCGGCATTCAGCGCCCATTTGCGCGATCGACAACCGTGAGCGACACTGTAGGAGGAATAATGGAGGAAAAGACCGTGCAACGTGAAGATGTCTTGGGTGAAGCCATCCAAATCCTCGAAATCGAGGGTATCGCTAACACCACGCTGGAAATGGTCGCCGAGCGCGTGGCTTACCCGCTCAATGACCTCAAACGTTTCTGGCCTGACCAGGAAGCGCTGCTGTACGACGCGCTTCGCTATCTCAGCCATCAGGTCGATGCCTGGCGCCGCCAGCTTTTACTGGACGAGTCGCTCAGCGCGGAGCAGAAACTGCTGGCCCGCTACGCCGCGCTGACCACCTGCGTAAGCAACCATCGTTATCCCGGCTGCCTGTTTATTGCCGCCTGTACTTTTTATCCGGACCCTCAGCATCCGATCCATCAGCTGGCCGAGCAGCAAAAGCAGGCTTCGCTGGCCTATACCCATGAACTGCTTAGCCAGCTCGAAGTTGACGATCCGGCAATGGTCGCAAAGCAGATGGAGCTGATCGTTGAAGGCTGCCTGAGCCGACTGCTGATCAAGCGCAGCCAGACGGATGTCGATACCGCGCGTCGCCTGGCAGAAGACATTTTGCGTTTTGCCCAGTGCCGTATGGGCGGCGCCCTGACCTGATTCCGATATCTTAACCAATTCATCGCGCATATAATCCCCTCCTCATCGATATGCTGACAGGGTTTGATATGCGCTCTCTTCTTTGGGTTGCCATCATGGGGCTGTGTTCGACACCGCTCCTGGCAGCTTCTCCGCAAGGCTTTTCTTTCGCGCACAAAGACTGGGAGCTCGCCTGCGACAACACCGGGACCTGCCGAGCCGCCGGCTATGGCGCCACCATGGGCGAAGTCAGCGTTCTGCTGACCCGCAATGCGGGCGCGGCGCAGCACGTCATCGCTGTGGCGACTTTCGCGCAAACCGAACGCGATATCCCCCCTGACGCAACGGTAAATCTGTTCATTGACGATCGGGATAACGGTCCACTTGAGGCCGCCGACGAGAGCCACTTTCGCTTTGACGACACCCAAACGGCGGCCCTGATTCAGGCCCTGGAGCACAACGGCAAAATTGAGCTTGCCCTTAACGGCGAGCGTAAAACGCTCTCCGACGCGGGCAGCAGCGCCGTATTCCTGAAAATGGATGAGTTTCAGCAGCGCCTGGGCACTGCCGATGCGCTGTTACGCCAGGGCGACGCCGGTGATGAGAATATTTTGTCAGCCGCGCCCGCGCCGGAAATTATCGCCGCGCCGGTCATCCACAATGCCGCCACCGTAGCGCTGACGGCGAAGCAGCGGCAGAAACTCCGTCCCCAGCTCGTCCCTCTGCTAAACAGCCATTGCGACGACTGGCAAAACGCGGATATCCCGGCATCTGAGCGCCAGATCACCGCAACGCCGTTGGATAAAAGCCACACGCTGATTCAGGCGCTGTGCTGGCGCGCTGCCTACAACGACGGCTATGCAACGTGGGTGGTCGACAAGGCGTTTATGACCCAGCCTCAGCTGGTCACCACCGACGCCTCCAGCTATGCCGACGGCGTGCTCACCTTTTTCAATAAAGGCCGCGGCATCGCCGACTGCATCAGCGGTGAAGAGCGCGTCTGGGATGGCAAAACGTTTGTCCAGAGCCTGAAATACACCACCGGCGATTGCCGGGAGATCGCCCCCGGCGGCGCGTGGATGCTGCCCACCTTTGTGAGCCAGGTTATCCCGAAGCAGCAGAAAGATGCCGATAACAACGCGCTGAAAGCGCTGTATAACGCCGTATTAAAGGAGCAGAAGGCCAATCCTGAACTGGATCTGAATAATATCGCCGAGCAGTTCCCCCTCAGCGGGAACGTCAGCCATTTTACGCTGACCTACGCGGACGACTCTCTGGTATCGACGACGAAACCGTCCGCCGATATCAGCGATGATGAGTGGCAGGCGTTTCTCCAGTCCGATATCAGCGCCGACTCCGAAAACGGTAAAGTGAGCTTTACGCTGGTCGACCTCGACGGAGACGGTAAACGCGATTTAATTATCGACAGCTACGTTGGCGGCACCGGACTCTTTAGCTATACCGGGATACTAAAACGCAGCGACGACGCTTTTGCTGCGGTTAACAGCGATGATAGCGGCAATGGCGATGATTTTGACGCAGGCGTTCCGGGCGCGCTCTATTCTCTCAACGGCCGCGGCGCCAACCAGTGGAGTCACTGGGTGCGCATTAACGGCCAGGTTTACGCACTCTGGTACAACGGCCAGTTTGGCGAAGACAATCTCTATCTGTTGCGCCCGTTTGGCCCCTCAGGCAGTACGCCGGCAGTGACAATCCGCTATCGCTACACCCTTAACGACATTCGCTCGCCGGAAAAAGACCAGCCTCTGACGCCTGCGCTGAATGAGCGGGAGAAGTCAGACCTGCTGAAGTCGCTGGAAGTGATGCAGAGCAGCCTGCTCAAGGATAAGCCACAGAGCGACAATGACGCGCCAATTTGCCCTATTCCTCCGGGCACATCATCCGACGACGCGGAAAACTACTATAGCGGAGTAGCGTCGAACTATATCTATGAAACCGTGGCATATATCCCGGTCTGGCTGAACGATAAATGTTTTATCGGCACCATCTTTAGCCACCACGGCGCCTATCGTCACGGCGTCGATGCGGAAATCACGATCAGCTCGCCGCGCGATGACGAAGACATTGTTGGCGACTACGCGATCTCCGGATTACGCCGCGCTATCTCGGTGACCAGCGGCTGGAAAATCCGTGAAGGCGACAACGGTATGATGTAATTTTCAGCAAAAAAGCGTCTTCAGGTGCAGAATTGCCGTAAACTTAAGCAACCAGTAGATAAATCGAGAAATTTGATTGACGCCGCGTACGGATTACGGTTTAATGCGCCCCGTTGCCCGGATAGCTCAGTCGGTAGAGCAGGGGATTGAAAATCCCCGTGTCCTTGGTTCGATTCCGAGTCCGGGCACCACTTATTCAGAGAACCCAGCCTATGGCTGGGTTTTTGCTTTTCTGCGGCCGGACTCTCCATCGAACTCCGTTCGATTATTCGCCGCACAGCGGCTCACCCCTTCGGGGCCAGCGCGACAAGCGCGCTGTTCAACGCCTGCAGCGTTAGTCCGAGTCCGGGCACCACTATTCAGAGAACCCAGCCTATGGCTGGGTTTTTGCTTTTCTGCGGCCGGACTCTCCATCGAACTCCGTTCGATTATTCGCCGCACAGCGGCTCACCCCTTCGGGGCCAGCGCGGCAAGCGCGCTGTTCAACGCCTGCGGCGTTAGTCCGAGTCCGGGCACCACTATTTAAAGAACCCGCCCAAAAGGCGTGTTTTTGCTTTTCTGTTTCAGACAAACATCTTTCTTCCCAGCTGGCGCCCCGCCTCCAGATGCGCCTCCGCCGTTTTCAGGTCAGGCAACAGCAGCATCTGCGAACTGGCTACCGTCGCCCCGCAGTAATCAAAAATCCCGTGGACAATCTGCGCATGAAAAGCATCGGTAAACCCGTGCTTGTCATACGTTTGTTGACTCGCTGCGCCTAATGCCACCAGATGCACCCGCAGGCGGCCCAGCTTCTTCACGACATCGCCGTCGGCGGTCTCCTCATAGGCCCAGCCGTTTGAAAACACGCGGTCAACCCAGCCCTTTAACAGCCCAGGCATCGACCACCAGTAAACGGGAAAAACCAGCACCAGCGCGTCGGCGTTATCAATTCTGGCCTGCTCGGCCATCACGTCGGGCGGCGTGCCGCCGGTTTGCAGAAATGCGGCGATATCCGGCTCGGCAAATACCGGGTTAAAGCCTTCCTGCGTTAAATCCGCTATGTCAGCCGTATGCTGCGGGCCGGATTCGGCAATTCCTTGCGCAATCGCCGTCGCTACGCTGTGAGTCAGCGACGTCTTGAGAGGATGAGAAACCACGATTAATGCATGCATGACGGATACCCCAGTTGCGCTATAACGATATTGGACGTAGTCTTATATACCAACAGTAACTTACCATCAGTAAGTTACTGTTGGTATATTAATATGTCAACGGGAGAATGTTTCCATGTCTGAACCACTCGTACGTCAGCGTTTAACGCGAGAAGAGCGGCGCAAGCAGCTGATTGATGTCGCCTGGCATATTATTCGGCAAGAAGGGACCGATGCTCTGACGTTGGGTTATCTGGCGACGCAGGCGGGCGTGACGAAACCCGTGGTTTACGATCACTTCGACAGCCGTTCAGGGCTTTTCGCGATGCTTTATCGCGAATACGATCAACGCCAGACGGCGCGAATGGATGAGATACTGCGCAATACCGAACCGAATGCGGAGAAGCTGGCCTCGGCGATCGCCAACGCCTATATCGAGTGCGTGCTGCTTCAGGGGCGCGAGATGCCCAGCGTCATGGCCGCGCTGGCCGGGACGCCAGAGCTGGAGAAGATCAAACAAGAGTGCATCGCCACCTTTACCGGAAAATGTCGGGACTATTTTTCGCCGCTTTGCGAGAGTGAGAATCTCAGCGAGGCGGCCATTCTCGCCATGCTCGGCTCCGCCGACGGGCTATCGGCCGCGGTAGTGAACGGCGTCATCACGGAGCAGCAGGCTAAAGATGAGCTCTTTCAGGTCATTATGTCGATGCTGCAGCGCTGCTGTCATCGCTAAATCGCGCCCGCCGTCCGGCGGACGCGTTGATTATCAGCCGCCCGCTTTCTTGATCGCCGCATCCAGCGAGGCTTTATCCGCCAGCCCCGGGAATACGGTGATCGTCGCTTCCGTGGCGCCGGTAGTCGGCATCACGATAACGCCCGGCGTCCCGCTCAGGCCAATTTCCTGCGCCAGCTGATTGGTGCTTTCCAGTACCGGCTCAACGTCCGCCGCTTTCTTCGCGTCGAAATTCACTTTCTTCGCCTGCTGCTGGATGTCGGCAGCCGTCAGCTTGCCTTCGTTATGTCCGGTGGAATAGATCCCGTTATGGTAGGTCAGATAAGCCTCTGCGCCCTTCTGCTGATAAATCTGCAGGCCGATTTTGGCCGCTTCAAGCGAGGTTTCCCAACGGCTGCCAAAGATCGGCCACTCTTTAAAGGCAAAGCGGGTCTGCGGATTCTCTTTAATCACCTGCTCCATTACCGGCGCCAGACGACTGCAGTAAACGCACTGATAATCAAAGAATTCAATGACCGTGAATTTGCCCTCTTTCGGGCCGTAGGTTGGCGTATTTTTATCCTGGGTCAGCGCGGCCGCATTCTTCAGTACCGCCTGGGTCGCGGCGCTGGCCTGCTGCTGTTGCTGAATTTGCTGTAGCTTCTGGCTGGCCTGCAGCAGCACTTCCGGATGCGCGACTAAGTAATCCGCGGCGATTTTGCCAATACGGGCCTCTTGTTCAGGCGTAAAAGTCGGCGCATCAGCAGCGGTCGCCATAAGCGGAAACAGGGTAGCGCCGATAAAGGCAAATGTGAGTAAATTCTTATGGCCGGGCATGTAGTTAGTCCTTGCGATAGGTGAACGGCAGATGTATTTCTACGAACAAAATATCATCCTTTGCCTGCGAATCATTGCCGGACCATGCAATGATTGGTAACGATATTTTTCAATCACTCGCTGCGCGCGGTCTCTCTGTAAGGTGGCCAGGGTGCCCTAACGAGAGTACGCTTCGCCCCTGCGTTTTTCCGTAGGTTCTCTTTTTTGGTTCGATGAGTTGGGTATGAATGCGTTTTTCAGTCAGTGGGACGTGGCGGTTATTCTGCTGCAAATTATTGCTATCGATCTGTTATTGGGTGGCGACAACGCGGTGGTGATCGCGATGGCCTGCCGTAAACTGCCGCCTCAGCAGCGTACCAAAGCGATTATCATCGGTACCGTCGGCGCAATAGCGGCGCGCGTGCTGCTTTTAGCTATCGCGATCTATTTACTCTCATTGCCGTGGCTTAAAGTAGTCGGCGCGCTGATGCTACTGTGGATTGGCATCAAGCTGGTGACCAATCAGGAAGAAGAGAATGATGTCAGCAGCTCCAGCAGCCTGTGGCGTACCGCGGTCACCATTACCGTTGCCGATGTCATAATGTCGCTGGATAACGTGCTGGCGGTGGCCGCCGCAGGAAAAGGCCATCTGCTGCTGGTCGCGCTGGGCGTATTGATCAGCATTCCGATTATCGTCCTCGGCAGCAAGCTGGTGCTGGCTATCCTCAACCGCTTCCCGTCCGTGGTGATGCTGGGCGGGGCGCTCATCGGCTGGATAGCCGGTTCCATGATGGTGACCGATGTGACCATCGTTCATCTGTTCCCCAACGCGCCCGCCGCGCTCCCCGTGATGGGCGGAGCCATTGGCGCCGCCCTTGTGCTGCTGGAAGGGTTGCGCAGAAACCGCAGGCGCTCCAGCGAATAGCTGGCGTTCACGCTTGGCCGCCGTCAATCCCGACGGCGTCAAGTTTGCGCCATTTTTCCCCCACATCCGCCCTCATTTGCCCTACGCTTAGTAAAGACACCTGATCCAGGGATCTGTAACCATAATATTGCGCATAAATGAGATAAAACCATGGAATTAAAGGATTATTATGCCATTTTAGGGGTTCAGCCAACGGACGATCTGAAAACCATTAAGACCGCCTATCGCCGTCTGGCACGTAAATACCACCCCGATGTCAGCAAAGAAAACGATGCCGAAGCCAAATTCAAAGATCTCGCCGAAGCCTGGGAAGTGCTTAAAGATGACCAGCGCCGCGCCGAATACGACCAGCTCTGGCAGCACCGTAACGATCCGCAGTTTGGCCGTCAGCAGCAGCATTCCCACGAGCAGAGCTATAGCCAGCAGGACTTCGACGACATCTTCTCCTCCATGTTTGGCCAGCAGGCGCACCATAGCCGCCGCCAGCACGGCGTCCGCGGTCATGACTTAGAGATAGAAGTCGCGGTATTCCTTGAGGAGACCCTGGCCGAGCAGACGCGCACCATCAGCTATAAGCTGCCGGTTTATAACGTCTTTGGCATGGTCGAAAGCGAAACGCCGAAAACCCTGAACGTGAAAATTCCCGCGGGCGTCGTCGACGGCCAGCGGATCCGCCTGAAAGGCCAGGGCACCCCCGGCGAAAATGGCGGCCCTAACGGCGACCTGTGGCTGGTGATTCATATCGCCCCGCATCCGCTGTTTGATATCGTCGGACACAACCTTGAAATCGTCCTGCCGCTGGCGCCGTGGGAAGCAGCGCTAGGCACCAGGGTCACTATCCCGACGCTGAAAGAGAGCATCCTGCTGACCATTCCGCCGGGCAGCCAGGCCGGTCAGCGGCTGCGGGTGAAGGGCAAAGGGCTGACCAGCAAAACCACCACCGGCGACCTGTATGCGGTGATAAAAATCGTCATGCCGCCAAAACCAGATGAGAAGAGCCGTGAGCTCTGGCAGCAGCTGGCGGATGCACAATCCAGCTTCGAGCCGCGTAAGACATGGGGGAAAGCCTGATGGCTAAGATAACAGTGACGTTCACGATTACCGAGTTTTGTCTCCACACCGGCCTTTCCGAAGATGAGCTTAACGAGATTGTTGGCCTCGGCATGATCGAGCCGCGCCAGCCGCAGCGGGAAAACTGGCTGTTTGACGATAGCGCGGTGACCATCGTTCACCGCGCCGTACGCCTGCGCAAAGAGCTGGAGCTGGACTGGCCGGGCATTGCTGTGGCCTTAACGCTGCTGGACGAGAACGCGCGCCTGAGCCGCGAAAATCAAATTCTGCAGCAGCGGCTGGCGCGCTTTCTGACCCATAGCTAAGCCGTAGCCCGCTCTCTTCCTGTGGCACCGCCCGGTCCTTACCGGGCCTGGGCGGTCCTCGAATGACCTCAAGCCCGTAGCCGCTCAGGACATAAAAAATGCCGCCGGGGGAAGCCCGCGGCGGCATGAATTACTGGCAAAACGATTTAGTCGTTGATGCGCGGATGCTGCTGCACCAGACGAGAACGTTTTTCCTGCAGGTCGGCGATTTCCTGATCGATATCTTCGATTTTATGTTCGATGTTATCGTAGTGCTCGCCGAGAATTTCTTTCGCTTCCTGAATATCCGAAGCCGCTGGCGTCGCCCCTTTCAGCGGACGATTGGCGGTCTCTTTCATCGACAGGCCGGTAATCAGACCAATCAACGCCACCACCATCAGATAGTAAGCCGGCATCATCAGGTTCTGCGTGCTTTCCACCAGCCACGCCGCCAGAGTCGGCGTCAGACCGGCAATCAGCACCGAGATGTTAAAGGCGCTGGCCAGGGCGCTAAAGCGGATGTGGGTCGGGAACATCGCCGGCAGCGACGAGGCCATCACCCCGATAAAGCAGTTCAGCACCACCGCCAGCAACAGCAGACCGGCGAAAATCAGGCCAAGGACGTTACTGTTAATCATGATAAAGGCCGGAATCGACAGCCCGAACAGCGCCACGCTACCAATCAGGATGAACGGACGACGGCCAAAACGGTCGCTGAGCATACCGATAACCGGCTGAACGAACAGCATCCCGACCATGATGGCGATGATGATCAGCACCCCGTGGTCTTCAGAATAGTGCAGGTTATGCGACAGGTAGCTCGGCATATAGGTCAGCAACATGTAGTAGGTCACGTTGGTGGAAATCACCAGACCGATACAGGTTAGCAGGCTACGCCAGTGTTTGGTCGCAATCTCTTTGAAAGAGACTTTCGGCCCATCCTGCAGGCCCTCGCGGTCGCCCTGCTCCATTTTATCAACGTGCTGCTGGAACGCCGGCGTCTCTTCCAGCGCATGACGCAGATAAAGTCCGATAATCCCTAACGGCAGCGCCAGGAAGAACGGAATACGCCAGCCCCAGTCGAGGAAGTTCTCTTCGCCCACCACGCTGGAAATCAGCACGACTACGCCCGCGCCCATGACAAAACCGGCTATCGAACCGAAGTCCAGCCAACTGCCCATAAAGCCGCGTTTACGGTCAGGCGAGTACTCTGCAACAAAGATAGAGGCACCGGTATATTCGCCGCCCACCGAGAAGCCCTGCGCCATTTTACACAGCAGCAACAGGATCGGCGCCCAGATACCAATCGTGGCATACGACGGAATAAGGCCGATACAGAATGTACTTATCGACATGATAACGATGGTTATCGCCAGAATCTTTTGTCGACCGTATTTGTCGCCCAGCATCCCGAAGAACAGGCCGCCTAATGGACGAATTAAGAAGGGAACCGAGAAAGTACCGAGCGCGGCAATCATCTGCACGCTGGGGTTGGCATCGGGGAAAAAGACCTTACCAAGCGCATATGCAACAAAACCATATACCCCAAAATCGAACCACTCCATCGCGTTACCCAGCGACGCTGCGGTAATCGCTTTCTTCAGTTTGCTATCATCAATGATGGTCACATCCCGAAGCGTGATGGGTTTTACTTTTTTCCTTTTAAGCATAATTATCCTCTTTTGCTCTCGCCTTGAGCGCACGAATCTCCGCCGAATGACAAGGTCATTCGCGTCATGCGTTGGGAGCGGCGAATTGCTGTGCTCCACATTTCAAGCGTAGCAGGTTTGCCTGCACTGTCTGCTGACAGTCCGTACAACCGAACCTGTTGACGCCTGCTCTGGCCATAATGAAATAAGCGGTACCGCTAATAAGTGTAGTGAATTTGCGTTCTCGCCTTTTTACCCTAACAGCGTTTAAATTTGGGATCAACTTCACAAAAATTTACCTACCCTTAAACAGAGTCATCCAAAAGCAATAAGTTCAATGAATATTGGAACTTAGCGATACATTTCCGCAAATATCCTGCGCTTTTTATGAAAATAAGCCCGCCAGGCCTCACGATATATATCCTCTTTCTCCGCTGCGATAAGTCATAAAAAAGGCCCGACAAAAGTGCGGGATTGCGCTATAATCAGCATTACTTTCGGCTATCAGCCACCATTTAAAGGACCAACGTCCTGTTTTACCCAGTAATCGCGAGGAACGTCATGCAACTGCCACACTGCCCAAAATGCCATTCTGAATACACTTATGAAGACGGCGGCATGTTTATCTGCCCGGAATGCGCCCACGAATGGAACAATGCCGAGCCTGCGGACGATAACGACGCGCTGGTGGTCAAAGACGCCAACGGTAATTTACTCGCCGACGGCGACAGCGTCACCGTGGTAAAAGATCTGAAGGTTAAAGGCAGCTCTTCGATGCTAAAAATCGGCACTAAAGTGAAGAATATCCGCCTGGTTGAAGGCGATCATAATATTGACTGTAAAATAGATGGTTTTGGCCCGATGAAGCTAAAATCCGAATTTGTTAAAAAGAACTGATTTTATTCCCCCGACGCCCGTTGTCGGGGGGAAATATATTTTCCCATGGCCTCCCGGAATCCCTCGCTGCCGCCTGGCTTAATTCTGCAATCCCCTTCTACGCTTAATGGAATATTCGTTACCTGAGGTAATGGTTATGCCCTTAAGTCCCTATATCGCTTTTAGCGGCAACTGCGCTGCCGCCATCGCTTTCTACCAGCAGGCGCTGGGCGCGGAGCTCATCCACAAAATCACCTGGGGTGAAATGCCGCAGAATACGCAGGACGCCGAAGATGGCTGCCCTTCCGGCCAGCATCTGGCTGCCGACGGTATCGCGCACGCCAGCCTGCGCATTGCCGATAGTATCCTGATGCTCAGCGACAGCCCCTCCAGCAACATGGAGCGCTACGCCGGATTTACCGTCGTGCTGGACTCGCAGGATGTTATTGAGGGTAAACGCTGGTTTGACGGCCTCGCCGACGGCGGGCAGATTGAGATGGCCTGGCAGGAAACCTTCTGGGCGCACGGCTTCGGTAAAGTTATCGACCGCTTTGGCGTCCCGTGGATGGTCAACGTGGTGAAAGAGCCTTAACGCTGCACCCTGTGCTCCCCCCGAAAGGGAGAGAGGGCGGAGTGAGGGCATCTGTGCATTCACTCCCCCTTACCCTGTCATTCCACCGGCATCAACTCTTCATCCCCCGGTCATCATGGGTTAACCGAAATGTAACAAAAAACCGTCAGGATCGGCCCACGCTCAGAGGGAAATACTTCCTTGTCCTTAGTGAGGCTCGATTGACATGTACTTATCCAGACATCCGACCAGTTATCCAACGCGATATCAGGAAATTGCCGCCAAACTGGAGCAAGAGCTTCGCCATCATTACCGCTGCGGCGACTATCTGCCCGCCGAGCAGCAGCTGGCGTCCCGCTTTGAGGTTAACCGCCACACCCTGCGCCGGGCCATCGATCAGCTCGTCGAACGCGGCTGGGTCCAGCGCCGTCAGGGCGTCGGCGTGCTGGTGCTGATGCGCCCGATAGATTATCCGCTCAACGCCCAGGCCCGCTTTAGCCAGAATCTTCTCGAACAGGGCAGCCACCCAACCAGCGAGAAGCTGCTGTCGGTGGTGCGTCCGGCCAGCAGCCACGTTGCCGAGGCGTTTGCTATCAGTGAAGGCGATAACGTCATTCACCTGCGCACCCTGCGCCGCGTGAACGGCGTCGCCCTGTGTCTGATCGACCACTACTTTACCGACCTGAAGCTGTGGCCGGTTCTACAAACCTTTACCCACGGCTCTCTCCATGACCTGCTGCGCGATCGGCTTGATATCGAACTGACCCGCGTGCGCACCAAAATCAGCGCCCGACGCGCGCAGGCCAAAGAGAGCAATATTCTCGGCATTCCCAACATGGCGCCGCTGCTGTGCGTGCGCACCCTGAATCATCGCCAGGGCGAGCAGAGCGCGACAGAGTACTCCGTCAGCCTGACCCGCGCCGACATGATTGAATTCACCATGGAGCACTGAATGCACTTTGATACCGCAACCCGCCAGCGCTGGATGTCCGTGCTGGCCCACAGTGAACCACAAGAACTGGCGGCGCGGATGCAGACGCTGCAGCTCGCGCCGCAGTATGAGCTGATTCGCGCCCCGGAGACCGGGCTGGTGCAGCTGCAGGCGCGTATGGGCGGCATCGGCGACCGATTCTTCGCCGGAGACGCCACCTTAACCCGCGCCGCCATTCGCCTGGCCGACGGCACCCTCGGCTATAGCTGGATTCTGGGCCGCGACCGCCCGCACGCTGAACGCTGCGCGGCCATTGATGCCCTGATGCAGTCGCCACACCATTTTCACACCCTGATGGAAACCCTGATAACCCCGCTGGAAGAACAACGCAGCGCGCGCATTGAAGCCCGGCGCGCCGAAGTCAACGCCAGCCGGGTCGACTTCTTTACTCTGGTTCGCGGAGATAACGCATGACATTACAACCCGCCTTTACCCTGGCTGTGCAGGATGCCCAGCACAGTTTCCGCCGCCTGCTGAAGGCGATGAGCGAGCCGGGAGTGATTGTCTCCCTCCAGCAGCTTCAGCACGGCTGGCAGCCGCTGAACGTCGCCTCCACCAGCCTGCTGCTGACGCTGGTGGATCACGACACGCCGGTCTGGCTCGCTCCCGCGCTGCATAACGATCTTGTCGGCCAGAATCTGCGCTTTCATACCGGCGCGCCGCTGGTTGAGCAGCCGCAGCAGGCGACCTTCGCCGTCGCCAGCGACAGCATCAGCGCCGAGCAGCTGAACGTGCTTTCCGCCGGTACCGTCGTCGCCCCGGAAACCGGCGTCACGCTGGTGGTTCAGCTTGCCAGCCTGAGCGGCGGCCGGATGCTGCGGCTGACCGGCGCGGGGATCGCCGAAGAGCGGATGATCGCCCCGCAGCTGCCGGAATGCATTATTGAAGAATTGACCGAGCGTCCGCATCCGTTCCCGCTGGGAATCGATCTGATCCTCACCTGCGGCGAACGCCTGCTGGCGATTCCGCGCACCACCCATGTCGAGGTCTGCTAATGTACGTAGCCGTCAAAGGCGGCGAGAAGGCGATCGTCGCCGCTCACGCCCTACAGGAACAGAAACGCCGAGGCGAGGGACGGCTTCCTGAAATCAGCGTTGATCAGATTAGCCAACAGCTTAATCTGGCGGTGGACCGGGTCATGACCGAAGGCGGCATCGCCGACCGGGAGCTGGCGGCGCTGGCGCTGAAGCAGGCCAGCGGCGACAGCGTCGAAGCGATTTTTCTGCTGCGCGCTTATCGCACCACCCTGCAAAGGCTGGCGGTCAGCGAGCCTGTCGACACCGCCGGTATGCGCCTTGAGCGCCGTATCTCGGCGGTCTATAAAGATATCCCCGGCGGCCAGATGCTCGGCCCGACCTACGATTACACCCACCGTCTGCTCGATTTTACCCTGCTGGCCAACGGCGAAACGCCGCCGCTGGCGACCGATAGCGCACCGCAGGAAGCGACGCCGCACGTCTTTAATCTGCTCGTCCAGCAGGGGCTGGCGAAAGCGGAGCGGGATACCGACGCGCAGCCCGACGATATCACCCGCCATCCGCCGGTTTATCCCTGTTCGCGCTCTTCGCGCCTGCAGCAGCTGGTGCGCGGCGACGAGGGCTACCTGCTGGCGCTGGCCTACTCCACCCAGCGCGGCTACGGACGCAACCATCCGTTTGCCGGTGAAATTCGCAGCGGCTACGTCGCGGTGGAGATCGCACCCGAAGAGCTGGGCTTCACCGTCACTATCGGCGAACTGCTGATGACCGAATGCGAGATGGTCAACGGCTTTGTCGACCCTCAGGATGAACCGCCGCACTTTACCCGCGGCTACGGCCTGACGTTCGGCATGAGCGAGCGCAAAGCGATGGCGATGGCGCTGGTTGACCGCGCGCTCCAGGCGCCGGAGTACGGCGAAGAGGTGGCGGGCCCTGCCCAGGATGAAGAGTTTGTGCTGGCCCATGCCGATAACGTCGAGGCCGCCGGTTTCGTTTCGCACCTTAAACTTCCCCACTATGTCGATTTCCAGGCCGAACTGGCGCTGCTTAAACGCCTGCAACGGGAGAATCAACGTGGCTAACGCACTGACCGGCTATAACTTTGCTTATCTCGACGAGCAAACCAAACGCATGATCCGCCGCGCCATCCTGAAAGCGGTGGCCATCCCCGGCTACCAGGTACCCTTCGGCGGTCGCGAGATGCCTATGCCCTACGGGTGGGGAACCGGCGGTATCCAGCTTACCGCCAGCATCATCGGGGAAAATGACGTCCTGAAGGTGATCGATCAGGGCGCCGACGACACCACCAACGCGGTATCGATTCGTCAGTTTTTCAAACGCGTGACCGGCGTCGCGACCACCGAGCGCACCGAAGACGCCACGCTGATCCAGACCCGCCACCGGATCCCGGAAACGCCGCTGACTGACGATCAGATCCTGATCTTCCAGGTGCCGATCCCGGAGCCGCTGCGCTTTATCGAGCCGCGCGAAACCGAAACCCGCACCATGCACGCGCTGGAGGAGTACGGCGTGATGCAGGTGAAGCTGTACGAAGATATTGCCCGCTTCGGCCATATCGCCACCACCTACGCCTACCCGGTGAAGGTCAACGGCCGCTACGTGATGGATCCGTCGCCGATTCCAAAATTCGATAATCCGAAGATGCATATGATGCCTGCGCTACAGCTGTTCGGCGCCGGACGCGAAAAACGCATCTACGCGGTACCGCCGTATACCCCGGTTGAGAGCCTCGATTTCGACGATCATCCGTTTACCGTTCAGGAGTGGGATGAACCCTGCGCCATCTGCGGATCTCGCCATAGCTATCTTGATGAAGTGGTGCTCGACGACAGCGGCAAACGGATGTTTGTCTGCTCCGATACCGATTATTGCCGCCAACAGAGCGAGGAGCAGAAAAAATGAGTCATCCGTTACTGGCGGTGAACAACCTGACCCACCTCTACGCGCCGGGCAAAGGCTTCAGCGACGTCTCGTTTGAGCTGTGGCCGGGGGAGGTGCTGGGTATCGTCGGCGAATCCGGCTCCGGAAAAACCACGCTGCTGAAAGCGATCTCCGCCCGCCTGGCCCCGCAGCAGGGAGAAGTGCTGTATCAACAGCGCTCGCTATACGCCATGAGCGAAGCGGAGCGCCGACGTCTGCTGCGCACCGAATGGGGCGTGGTGCATCAGCATCCGATGGACGGCCTGCGCCGCCAGGTCTCGGCCGGCGGCAATATCGGCGAACGCCTGATGGCCACCGGGTCCCGTCACTACGGCAATATTCGCGCCACCGCCGGGCAGTGGCTGCAGGAGGTGGAGATCCCGCCTTCGCGCATTGACGACCTGCCCACCACCTTTTCCGGCGGGATGCAGCAGCGCCTGCAAATCGCCCGCAATCTGGTGACGCAGCCGAGGCTGGTGTTTATGGATGAGCCTACCGGCGGGCTGGACGTATCGGTGCAGGCGCGCCTGCTCGATCTGCTGCGCGGCCTGGTCGTCGAGCTGAACCTGGCGGTGGTGATTGTGACCCACGACCTCGGCGTCGCCCGCCTGCTGGCTAACCGTCTGCTGGTGATGAAGCAGGGCCAGGTAGTCGAAAGCGGCTTAACCGACCGGGTGCTCGACGATCCCCATCACCCCTATACCCAGCTGCTGGTGTCGTCGGTGTTGCAGAACTGAGTGAATGTCCACTCCCCGGTGGCGCTGCGCTTACCGGGGCTACGGATCCCGGGCCGTCTGCAAGCCGGTAGCCCGGACAGGCGCAACGCGCCGCCTCCGGGACTCCCCGGTCGCGCTTCGTGAGTTAATGCATCAGGTAGCCCGGATAAGGCGTTCACGCCGCGATCCGGGGAAATTCAGGCACGATGAGGCTAAAAATGAACGCCATCCGCGTTGAAAACATCCATAAAACCTTTGTTCTGCACCAGCAGCACGGCGTCCGTCTGCCGGTACTCGCCGACGCCTCGCTGACCGTGAATGCCGGTGAATGCGTGGTGCTGCACGGCCATTCCGGTAGCGGAAAATCGACCCTGCTGCGTTCGCTGTACGCCAACTATCTCCCCGATAGCGGCCACATTCATATTCGCCACGGCGATGAATGGGTGGACCTGGTCACCGCCACGCCGCGTAAAGTGCTGGAAGTGCGCAAAACCACCATTGGCTGGGTCAGCCAGTTTCTGCGGGTGATCCCGCGCATTTCCGCCCTCGACGTGGTGATGCAGCCGCTGCTCGAACTGGGCATCCCGCGCGAAGAGAGCGCCGCGAAAGCCGCCCGCCTGCTAACGCGGCTGAACGTACCCGAACGCCTGTGGCACCTCGCCCCCTCGACCTTTTCCGGCGGCGAACAGCAGCGGGTTAACATCGCCCGCGGCTTCGCGGTCGACTACCCGATTTTGCTTCTCGACGAACCCACCGCCTCGCTGGACGGCAAAAATAGCGCCGCGGTGGTGGAACTGATCCATGAAGCCAAAGCCCGCGGCGCGGCGATCGTCGGTATTTTTCACGACGAGGCCACGCGCAACCAGGTCGCCGACCGTCTGCACCCGATGGGGATTTCAGCATGATTATCAATAACGTAAAGCTGGTTCTCGAAGACGAGGTGATTAACGGCTCGCTGGAAGTGCAGGACGGCAGAATTTCGGCCTTTGCCGAAAGCCAGAGCCGACTGGCGGAGGCCATCGATGGAGAGGGCGGCTGGCTGCTGCCGGGGCTTATCGAGCTGCATACCGACAACCTGGACAAGTTTTTCACCCCGCGACCGAAAGTGGACTGGCCCGCCCACTCGGCGATGAGCAGCCACGACGCGCTGATGGTCGCCAGCGGCATCACCACCGTGCTGGATGCCGTGGCTATTGGCGATGTGCGCGACGGCGGCGATCGCCTGGAAAATCTCGAAAAAATGATCAACGCCGTGGAAGAGACGCAGAAGCGCGGCCTCAACCGCGCTGAACATCGGCTGCATCTGCGCTGCGAACTGCCGCATCACACCACCCTGCCGCTGTTTGAGAAGCTGGTTGGCCGCGAGCCGGTGAGCATGGTCTCCCTGATGGATCACTCCCCTGGCCAGCGCCAGTATGCCGACCGCAGCAAATACCGCGACTACTATCAGGGCAAATATCACCTGACCAACGAAGAGATGGACAAATTCGAAGAGGAGCAGATGGCTCTGGCGGCGGCCTGGTCTCAGCCTAACCGGCAGCGCATCGCCGCCATCTGTCGCGAACGGAATATCGCGCTGGCCAGCCACGATGACGCCACCTGCGAACATGTGCTCGAATCGCGCCAGCTTGGCAGCGTCATCGCCGAATTTCCCACCACGATCGCCGCAGCGCAGGCGTCGCGCCAGCACGGGATGAACGTTCTGATGGGCGCGCCGAATATCGTACGCGGCGGCTCGCACTCGGGGAACGTCGCCGCCCACCATCTGGCGGCCAGCGGCCTGCTGGACATTCTCTCCTCCGACTATTATCCCGCCAGCCTGCTGGATGCCGCTTTTCGCATCGCCGACGACGAGGGCAACGCCTTTACCCTCGCGCAGGCCATTCGTCTGGTGAGCAAAAACCCGGCCCAGGCGCTGGGGCTGCACGACCGCGGGGCGATTGCCGAAGGTAAGCGGGCGGACCTGGTGCTGGCGCGCCGTCACGGCGAGCATATCCATATCGATCACGTCTGGCGGCAAGGCAAGAGGGTCTTCTGATGACAGGGAAACTGATTTGGCTGGTCGGCCCCTCCGGCTCCGGCAAAGACAGCCTGCTGGCGGCTCTGCGCCAGCGGGAGCATCCGCAGCTGCTGGTGGCGCACCGCTACATAACCCGTCCACACAACGCGGGCTGTGAAAACCATATCGCCCTCAGCGAACATGAGTTTTTTACCCGCGCCGAACAGCATCTGTTTGCTCTTAGCTGGTATGCTAACAACAATTACTATGGCATTGGCATCGAGATTGACCTGTGGCTGCACGCCGGGTTCGACGTGGTCGCTAACGGTTCACGCGCCCATCTGCCGCAGGCGCAGGCGCGCTATGCCGACGCACTGCTGCCCATCTGTCTGCAGGTTTCTCCGGCGGTGCTGCGACAGCGCCTGGAGCAGCGCGGACGGGAGAACGAGACGGAAATCGCCCAGCGCCTGGCGCGCGCGGCGCGCTATACGCCGAACGAGTGTCTGACGCTGAATAACGATGGCCGACTTAGCCAGTCGGTGGATGCCCTGGTTTCGCTGATTCGTATTCACGGCAACCGGCGCGAACAGCAGACTGCCTGAACGCGAGGAGAAGAGATGAGCCTGACTATCCGCTTAACCGGCACCGGCGGCGCGCAGCTGGTACCGGTTTTCGGCTGCGACTGCCCCGCCTGCCGCCGCGCCCGCGTCGACGAAGCGCATCGTCGCCGTCCCTGTAGCGCGGTCGTCAAATTCAACAACGCGGTGACCCTGCTCGATGCCGGGCTACCGGATCTGATGACGCAGTGGCCCGCCGGCAGCTTTCAGCAGTTTCTGCTCACCCATTATCATATGGATCACGTTCAAGGCCTGTTCCCGCTGCGCTGGGGCGTGGGCGAACCTATTGCGGTATACGGCCCCCCGGATGAACAGGGCTGCGATGATCTGTTTAAGCATCCGGGCCTGCTGGATTTCAGCCATACCGTCGAACCCTTTGTAAGATTTGAACTTCAGGGATTGCGCGTTACGCCGCTGCCGCTGAACCACTCAAGGCTCACGTTTGGCTATCTGCTGGAGTCGGCCCACAGCCGGGTCGCCTGGCTATCCGATACCGCCGCGCTGCCGGAGAAAACGCTGAAGTTCCTGCTGAATAACCAGCCGCAGCTTATCATTATCGACTGTAGCCACGAGCCGCGCCCGCAGCCGCCGCGCAACCACTGCGACCTGAACACCGTGCGGGCCATTAACCAGGTCATCGGCTGCCCGCGGGTGATCCTCACCCATATCAGCCACCGCTTCGATGCGTGGATGATGGAGAATGCTCTACCGGCGGGATTTGAAGCGGGATTTGACGGCATGGAGATAGCGCTGGATTAAGCGGGCGCGGCGAAAGCCGCGGGTCGTGCCGTATCAATAATCATCATCCAGCCTGCGCTGGTCGCTTTCCAACTGACGGCGGTCCCGATCAAGCTGGCGCTGGCGCTCGTCAAGTTCGCGTCGGCGATCCTCAAGCTGCCGCCGCCGGTCGTCATACTGCCGCTGGCGATCGGCGCTCTGCTGGCGGCTGTCCTGATAGCGCCCATCATCATCGTCAGACCGGCTATCGCCCGGATGATAAGCATCATTAATGGCCTGCTGAATATTGCCGATCGCGTCATCAATCATATCGGCGTGCGCCAGCTGGCCGGCGAGGGACAAGGTGCAGATAAGCAAAGCGGTAGAGTAACGTTTCATAAAGCCAGTCTCATCGGGGGGCTGGCTCTACGTTAATCAAGGGCTATCGCCGGGAGTAGCGGAGGAATCTCAAATCCGCTGCTGTTCAATCGCGCCGATGGCGTCCACTCGCCCCTGATGTCGTCCGCCCTCAAATTCGGCAGTCAGCCAGGCATCGACGATCATTTTCGCCAGTTCAAGGCCGATCACCCGCGCGCCAAAGGCCAGAATATTGGTGTCGTTATGCTGTCGTGAAAGCTGCGCCGAGTAGGGCTCGCTGCACACCACCGCACGAATACCCGGGTGCTTATTGGCGGCGATAGAGATGCCGACGCCGGTGCCGCAGATCAGGATCCCGCCGTCGACCTCGCCGGCGGCAACGGCCTGAGCGACGGCGCTGGCATAGCGCGGATAGTCGGTACGTTCCGTGGACCATGCGCCTTTATCTACGACGTCAATGCCGCGCTGGCGCAGATGCGCAAGAATATCGTCTTTCAGGATTATCCCGACGTGATCGCAGCCAAATGCAATCCTTTTCATACTTAGCCTCGCCTGTTGTTAACTTTACAAGGATGACTGGCGTTGTGATTTAAACGCCTAAAAATGCCCCAGGAAACGCTGAAAACAGCATCGTCAGGCTCCTTTCTACACGGACAAATTTTACAAATCAAGACGAAAGCGATATTTAACCTGATTTTCACCTTGCAAAAAAAGAACTGAAATAAAACAATAACACACTGATTTATAATGAATTTATAAGAAATAAAGATAAAATCAACATTAACAAAACTTCACGATAAGCATAACTTTATAAAAAATATAATTTTGTGAAGTTGGTGGTATCTTTTTTGTTTCGCCTGTGGTGATATAGTGTCGTCTTCATTTTATGGACAATGAGAAAGCGATGAGTCAGACAGAATCCAGTTCGCTCCCTAACGGCATCGGCCTTGCCCCCTGGCTTCGCATGAAGCAGGAAGGGATGACCGAAAACGAGAGCCGTATCGTCGAATGGTTGCTTACCCCCGGCAATCTCAGCGATGCGCCGGCAATCAAGGACGTCGCGGAAGCGCTGTCGGTATCAGAAGCCATGATCGTTAAGGTTTCTAAGCTGCTGGGGTTTAGCGGTTTTCGTAACCTGCGCAGCGCGCTGGAGGCCTACTTTTCGCAGTCTGAACAGGTGTTACCGACCGAACTCTCCTTTGATGATGCGCCGCAGGATGTGGTGAATAAGGTGTTCAACATCACCCTGCGCACCATTATGGAAGGCCAGTCGATCGTGAACGTTGACGAAATTCACCGCGCGGCGCGCTTTTTTGCCCAGGCCAACCAGCGCGACCTGTACGGCGCGGGCGGCTCCAACGCCATCTGCGCCGACGTGCAGCATAAGTTTTTACGCATCGGCGTGCGCTGCCAGGCCTACCCGGACGCGCATATCATGATGATGTCCGCCTCGCTGCTGAAGGAAGGCGATGTCGTGCTGGTGGTCTCGCACTCCGGGCGCACCAGCGATATCAAATCAGCGGTGGAGCTGGCGAAAAAGAACGGGGCGAAAATTATCTGTATCACCCATAGCTACCATTCGCCGATTGCCAAGTTAGCTGATTTTATTATTTGTTCGCCAGCACCAGAGACGCCTTTATTAGGGCGTAACGCCTCAGCGCGTATATTACAACTCACATTATTAGATGCGTTTTTTGTTTCCGTTGCACAGCTCAACATTGAGCAAGCGAATTTAAATATGCAAAAAACTGGCGCGATTGTTAATTTCTTTTCACCCGGCGCGCTTAAATAAAAAACCGATCCCACACTGGTGGGATCAATATAACTGTATCCTACACTGAGAATACTGCCATGAATAAATATCTGAAACTTTTCAGCGGCACGCTCATGGGCGTAATGTTATCCACCAGCGCCTTTGCCGCCGCCGATTATGCTGTGGTATTAAAAACCTTATCCAATCCATTTTGGGTGGATATGAAAAAGGGTATTGAGGACGAAGCCAAAACGCTGGGCGTAAGCGTCGATATTTTTGCCTCGCCTTCCGAAGGGGATTTTCAGTCGCAGCTGCAGCTGTTTGAAGACCTGAGCAACAAAAACTACAAAGGTATCGCCTTTGCGCCGCTCTCCTCGGTAAACCTGGTCATGCCGGTAGCCAAAGCGTGGAAAAAGGGCATCTTTCTGGTCAACCTCGATGAAAAAATCGATATGGATAACCTGAAGAAAGCCGGCGGCAACGTCGAGGCTTTCGTCACCACCGATAACGTGGCGGTGGGGGCGAAAGGCGCGGAATTTATCATCGACAAACTGGGTGCTGAAGGCGGCGAAGTCGCTATTATCGAAGGCAAAGCCGGTAACGCCTCCGGCGAAGCTCGCCGCAGCGGCGCCACCGACGCCTTCAAAAAAGCGAGCCAGATCAAGCTGGTGGCCAGCCAGCCTGCCGACTGGGACCGCATCAAAGCGCTGGACGTCGCCACGAACGTGCTGCAGCGTAACCCGAACGTTAAAGCGATTTACTGCGCCAACGACACCATGGCAATGGGCGTCGCCCAGGCCGTCGCGAACGCCGGCAAAACCGGCAATGTGCTGGTGGTGGGTACCGACGGTATTCCGGAAGCGCGCAAAATGGTCGAAGCCGGGCAAATGACCGCCACTATCGCGCAGAACCCGGCGGATATTGGCGCTACGGGTCTTAAGCTGATGGTCGACGCCGAGAAGAGCGGCAAAGTCATCCCGCTGGATAAAGCCCCGCAGTTTACGCTGGTGGATTCCATTCTGGTGACGAAATAGGTCTGTGCATCCCCTCTTTCTTTGGAAGAGGGGAAATCACGCAGCGGTAATAAAGGAAATTTTCTATGCTCACGCCATATATTTCAATGGCGGGGATCGGCAAATCCTTTGGCCCGGTTCACGCATTAAAATCGGTTGATTTAACTATTTACCCCCATGAAATACATGCGTTACTAGGGGAAAACGGTGCCGGTAAATCAACGCTGATGAAAGTATTGTCGGGAATACATGAACCGACCAAAGGCACCATTACGATTAATAACGTGAACTACCACAAGCTTGACCATAAATTAGCGGCCCAGCTCGGCATTGGTATTATTTACCAGGAGCTCAGCGTCATTGATGAATTAACGGTGCTGGAGAATTTATATATTGGCCGCCATCTGACGAAAAAAGTCTGCGGCGTCAACGTTATCGACTGGAAGGAAATGCGCGTACGGGCGGCGATGATGCTGCTGCGCGTCGGGCTGAAGATCGATTTAGACGAAAAGGTGGCGAATCTCTCCATCAGCCACAAGCAGATGCTGGAGATCGCCAAGACGCTGATGCTCGACGCTAAAGTGCTGATCATGGATGAACCGACCTCCTCGCTGACCAATAAAGAGGTGGACTATCTGTTCCTGATCATGAACCAGCTGCGTAAAGAGGGCACCGCCATTGTTTATATCTCGCACAAGCTGGCGGAAATACGCCGCATCTGCGACCGCTACACGGTGATGAAAGACGGCAGCAGCGTCTGCAGCGGGAAGGTCAGCGAAGTGAATAACGACGACATCGTACGCCTGATGGTCGGCCGCGAGCTGCAAAACCGCTTCAACGCCATGAAAGAGAGCACCGGCAACATCGCCCGCGAGACGGTGTTCGAAGTGAAAAACGTCACCAGCCATGACAAGAAAAAGGTACGCGATATCTCATTTAGCGTGAATCGCGGCGAAATTCTCGGTTTTGCCGGGCTGGTCGGCTCCGGGCGCACCGAGCTGATGGACTGCCTGTTTGGAGTCGATAAGCGTAGCAGCGGTGAAATATACCTCAACGGCAAGGCGATCTCGCCCCGCTCGCCGCTCGACGCCTTAAAGAAAGGCATGGGGTATATCACCGAAAGCCGCCGGGAAAACGGCTTTTTCCCCAATTTTTCCATCGCCCAGAATATGGCGGTCAGCCAGAGCCTGAAGCGCGGCGGCTACAAAGGGGCCATGGGGCTGTTCCGCGAAGGCGACGAACGCAGAACGGCGGAGGAGCAGCGCAAGCTGCTGGCGCTGAAGTGCCATTCGGTCGATCAAAACATCACCGAGCTCTCCGGCGGCAACCAGCAGAAGGTGCTGATTTCCAAATGGCTGTGCTGCAGCCCCGAAGTGATCATTTTTGACGAGCCGACGCGCGGTATCGACGTGGGCGCAAAAGCCGAAATTTATAAAGTGATGCGCCAGCTGGCCGATGACGGAAAAGTCATCCTGATGGTGTCATCCGAACTACCTGAAATTATCGCCGTCTGCGACCGCATTGCCGTGTTCTGCGAAGGGCGACTGACGCAAATCCTGACCAATCGCGACGACATGAGCGAAGAGGAGATTATGGCATGGGCACTACCACAAGAGTGAAAGGCGAGATGGGCGAGAAAAAACCGTTTAACTTCGCGCTGTTCTGGGATAAATACGGCACCTTTTTTATTCTCGCCATCATCGTCGCCATCTTCGGCACCCTGTCGTCAGAGTACTTCCTGACGACCAACAATATTACGCAGATCTTCGTCCAGAGTTCGGTCACCGTCCTGATCGGCATGGGCGAGTTCTTCGCGATCCTCGTCGCCGGGATCGACCTGTCGGTCGGGGCGATCCTCGCGCTCTCCGGGATGGTCACCGCGAAGCTGATGCTGGCGGGCGTCGACCCGTTCTTCGCGGCGCTGATTGGCGGCGTGCTGGTCGGCGGCGCGCTGGGGGCCATCAACGGCTGCCTGGTCAACTGGACCGGCCTGCATCCGTTCATTATTACCCTCGGCACCAACGCCATCTTCCGCGGTATTACGCTGGTGATCTCTGATGCCAACTCGGTGTACGGGTTTTCGTTTGATTTCGTTAACTTTTTCGCCGCCACGCCGCTGGGTATTCCGGTTCCGGTGATCTTCTCGCTGATTGTGGCGGTGATCCTGTGGTTCCTGACCACCCGTATGCGCGCGGGCCGCAACATCTACGCGCTGGGCGGTAACAAGCACTCCGCTTTCTACTCCGGCATCGACGTCAAGTTCCACATGCTGCTGGTGTTCATCATTTCCGGCGTTTGCGCCGGGCTGGCGGGCGTGGTCTCCACCGCCCGCCTCGGGGCGGCGGAACCGCTGGCCGGCATGGGCTTTGAAACCTACGCCATCGCCAGCGCCATCATTGGCGGCACCAGCTTCTTCGGCGGTAAAGGACGCATCTTCTCGGTGGTCATCGGCGGCCTGATTATCGGCACTATCAACAACGGACTGAACATCCTGCAAGTACAAACCTACTACCAGCTGGTGGTAATGGGCGGATTAATCATCGCGGCTGTCGCCCTCGACCGTCTTATCAGTAAGTAAGGAATTTATCATGAAAATTGCTCCCTCTTTAATGTGTATGGATCTGCTGAAATTTAAAGAACAGATCGAGTTTATCGACCAGCACGCAGACTATTTTCACATCGACATTATGGACGGTCATTTTGTACCAAACCTGACCCTGTCGCCGTTTTTCGTCAGCCAGGTCAAAAAGCTGGCCAGCAAACCGCTGGACTGCCATCTGATGGTCACCCGCCCGCAGGACTACATTAGCCAGCTGGCGCAGGCGGGGGCGGATTTTATCACCCTGCATCCGGAAACGATTAATGGCCAGGCCTTCCGCCTGATCGAAGAGATCCGTCGCCAAGGCATGAAGGTCGGACTGATCCTTAACCCGGAAACCCCGGTTGAGACCATGAAGTACTACATTCATAAAGCCGACAAAATCACGGTGATGACCGTCGATCCTGGCTTCGCCGGGCAGCCGTTTATCCCGGAGATGCTGGAAAAAATCGCCGAACTGAAAGCCTGGCGCGAGCGCGAGGGGCTGAGCTACGAGATCGAGATCGACGGCTCCTGCAATAAAGCCACCTATCAAAAACTGATGGCGGCGGGCGCGGACGTCTTTATCGTCGGCACCTCAGGCCTCTTCAATCACGCCGATAAGATAGAAGACGCGTGGCAGATCATGGCAGAGCAGATCCTGACGGCAAAACGCGAGGTACTGCCTCATGCAAAAACAGCGTAACGTCGTCGCGGGCGTAGATATGGGCGCGACCCATATCCGGCTTTGCCTGCAAACGGCGCAGGGCGAAGCGCTGCACTGCGAAAAGCGGCGCACCGCCGACGTGATTAGCGCCGACGGCCTGGTCAACGGTATTAAAAACCTGCTGCAGCAGCAGCTGACCCAGCACGACGCCCACTGCTGCGGGCTGGTGATGGGGTTTCCGGCGCTGGTGGCAAAAGACAAGCGGACGATTATCTCAACGCCCAATCTGCCGCTGGCCGCCGCCGACCTGTATAATCTGGCCGACCGGCTGGAAGCGGCGCTGGGCTGCCCGGTGGAGTTTTCCCGCGATGTGAATCTGCAGCTCTCTTTTGATGTGCAGCAGAACGGCCTGCAGGAGCAGGAGGTGCTGGCGGCCTATCTTGGCACCGGTATGGGCTTCGCGGTCTGGCTGAACGGCGGACCGTGGACCGGCGCCCACGGCGTGGCGGGCGAGCTGGGACATATTCCGCAAGGGGATGACGCCCTCATCTGCGCCTGCGGCAACCCCGCCTGTCTGGAAACCGTCTGCTCCGGGATTGCGCTAAAGCGCTGGTATGAACAGCAGCCGCGCGCCTATGAACTGGGCGAGCTGTTCGTTCACGCCGCGCGGGAGCCGTTTGTGCAGCAGCTGCTAAACCACGCCGCACGCGCCATCGCCACCAGCATCAACCTGTTCGACCCCGATGCGGTGATCCTCGGCGGCGGAGTAATGGATATGCCCGCCTTCCCGCGTGAAGCCGTCATCGCCATGGTCAAAACCTACGTCCGCCGTCCGCTGCCGTATCAGGCCGTACGCTTTATCGCCGCCTCCTCTTCCGCGTTTAACGGCGCTCAGGGCGCGGCGGCGCTGGCGAGAAGCCGGTATTTAAGCTAGCCGAGGTAACGCCCATAAGCCCGGACCTGCCTCTTCCCGCCCCCTCGGCGGCGGTGCTGCGCGCCTGGCCGGGCTACCCGGCCGCGTCACAGGCGCCCGCGTCGACACGTCAAAACTGACGATAGCCTGTTTTTCGTCAGCATTTCGCCCAAAAAAACGACGTATCATCAGTCAATACCCACAGTGAAAACATGGCATAGAAGATGCATAGTGACGGCGCGATAGCGCGTATGCGCCAATTGATTAACTGGAGCAAGACCGATGAAAAAAGTCGTCACGGTTTGCCCGTATTGCGCATCAGGTTGCAAAATCAACCTGGTGGTCGATAACGGCAAAATCGTTCGGGCGGAGGCGGCACAGGGGAAAACCAACCAGGGAACCCTGTGTCTGAAAGGCTATTATGGCTGGGACTTCATTAACGATACCCAGATCCTTACCCCGCGCCTGAAAACCCCGATGATCCGTCGCCAGCGCGGCGGCAAGCTGGAATCCGTCTCCTGGGATGAGGCGCTCGATTACGTCGCCACTCGCCTCAGCGCCATTAAAGAGAAGTATGGCCCGGACGCGATTCAGACTACCGGTTCGTCCCGCGGGACGGGTAACGAAACCAACTATGTGATGCAAAAATTCGCGCGCGCCGTTATTGGTACCAATAACGTCGACTGCTGCGCTCGCGTCTGACACGGCCCATCGGTTGCAGGTCTGCACCAATCGGTCGGTAACGGCGCTATGAGTAATGCCATCACCGAGATCGACAACACCGATCTCGTGTTTATCTTCGGGTATAACCCGGCAGATTCACACCCTATTGTGGCGAATCACGTGATTAACGCCAAACGCAATGGGGCGAAAATCATCGTCTGCGATCCGCGTAAAATCGAAACCGCGCGCATCGCCGATATGCACATTGCGCTGAAGAACGGCTCGAATATCGCGCTGCTCAACGCTATCGGGCACGTGATCATCGAAGAGGATCTCTACGATAAATCCTTCGTCGCCAGCCGTTCCGAAGGCTTCGAAGAGTATCGCAAAATCGTCGAAGGCTATACGCCGGAGTCGGTGGAAGAGATTACCGGCGTGAGTGCCCAGGAGATCCGCGCCTGCGCCCGCATGTACGCCAGCGCGAAATCCGCCGCCATCCTGTGGGGCATGGGCGTCACCCAGTTCTACCAGGGCGTGGAGACCGTACGTTCGCTGACCAGCCTGGCGATCCTCACCGGCAACCTCGGCAAGCCGAGCGTCGGCGTCAACCCGGTGCGCGGCCAGAACAACGTTCAGGGCGCCTGCGACATGGGCGCGCTGCCGGATACCTATCCGGGCTATCAGTACGTTAAGTTCCCGGAAAACCGCGAGAAGTTCGCCAAAGCCTGGGGCGTCGACAGCCTGCCGGCGCACACCGGCTACCGCATCAGCGAGCTGCCGCACCGCGCGGCGCATGGCGAAGTGCGGGCGGCGTACATCATGGGGGAAGATCCGCTCCAGACCGACGCCGAGCTGTCCGCCGTGCGTAAGGCTTTCGACGATCTGGAACTGGTTATCGTCCAGGATATTTTCATGACCAAAACCGCCTCAGCGGCCGACGTTATCCTGCCCTCCACCTCGTGGGGCGAGCACGAAGGCGTTTATACCGCAGCGGACCGCGGCTTCCAGCGCTTCTTTAAAGCGGTAGAGCCGAAGTGGGACCTGAAAACCGACTGGCAGATCATCAGCGAAATCGCCACCCGGATGGGCTACAAGATGCACTACAACAACACTCAGGAAATCTGGGACGAGTTGCGTCATCTGTGCCCGGATTTCTACGGCGCCACCTACGAGAAAATGGGCGAGCTGGGCTACGTCATGTGGCCGTGCCGCGATGAGTCCGACGCCGACCAGGGGACCTCTTATCTGTTTAAAGAGAAGTTCGATACCCCGAACGGTCTGGCGCAGTTCTTCACCTGCGACTGGGTCGCGCCGATTGACAAACTCACCGACGAATACCCGATGGTGCTGTCGACGGTGCGCGAAGTCGGCCACTACTCGTGCCGTTCGATGACCGGCAACTGTGCGGCGCTGGCCGCGCTGGCGGATGAACCGGGCTATGCGCAGATCAATACCGCCGATGCCGAACGTCTGGGCATTGAGGATGAGGCGCTGGTGTGGGTGAACTCGCGTAAGGGCCGTATTATCACCCGCGCGCAGGTCAGCGATCGTCCAAATAAAGGGGCGGTCTATATGACCTACCAGTGGTGGATTGGCGCCTGTAACGAGCTGGTTTCCGAGAACCTGAGCCCGATAACCAAAACGCCGGAGTATAAGTACTGCGCCGTCAACGTTGAGCCGATTGCCGACCAGCGGGCCGCCGAGCAGTACGTGATTGACGAGTACAATAAGCTGAAAACCCGCCTGCGCGAAAGCGCGATGGGCTAATCAGGCCGCCTCCCCGGAGGCGGTGCTTCGCACCTGTCCTGGCTACACAATCCGTAGCCCGGGCAAGGCGCGTCAGCGCCGCCCCCGGGGAAACAGACGGCACGATTATTCGGATAAACCATGAGTATCCCCCACTCGTTCCCGTCGTTTTCTTCTCCTTCACCTGCCTTTATACTGCTCGCTATGTCCTCTACCGATAATAAAAAATGAAATACCTCTATTTACTGCTGGTGATGGCAAGCGTCGCCGCAGGCGCCATGGAACCCGGCAGCCAGTACAAACCGCTGGCCGAAGCGGGCGACCCGCGCGCGCAGTACTACCTGGCCGACACTTACGTCAGCTTCGGCGATTTTCCGCAGGCTGAATACTGGGCGCAGAAAGCGGCAGACAAGGGCGACGGCGATGCGCTGGCGCTGCTGGCTCAGCTCAAAATCCGCAATCCGCAGCAGGCCGACTACCGCCAGGCGAAAGCGCTGGCGGAAAAGTCGGTGCAGACCGGCAGCAGGGCGGGAGAAATTGTCCTCGCCCGGGTGCTGGTGAACCAGCAGGCCGGTACGCCGAACTATCCGCACGCCATCTCCCTGTTACAGCATGCCGCCCAGGATCCGGAAAGCGATTCAGCCGTCGACGCCCAGATGCTGCTGGGGCTGATCTACGCCAGCGGCGTTCATCCCCCGGAAGATGACGTAAAGGCGACGCAGTATTTTAAAGAGAGCTCTGCCCTCTCCCGCACCGGCTACGCTGAATACTGGGCCGGGATGCTTTTCCAGCAGGGGGAAAAAGGCTTTATCGAACCCAACAAGCAGAAAGCGCTGCACTGGCTCAACGTCAGCTGTCAGGAGGGGTTTGATACCGGCTGTGAAGAGTTCGACAGGATCAGTAAAAGATAAGAAAAAGCCCGGTGCGATGTCACCGGGCTTTCTGTTTTATTGCGCCGTTTTATCAAATTTTCCCAGCACTTCACGCTCGTACGCCAGCGCTTTTTTGCGGTCAAACTTGTGTTCCCATTTGGCGATAACCAGCACCGCCAGCGCGTTGCCCACCACGTTCAGCGCGGTACGCGCCATATCGAGGATACGGTCAACGCCGGCGATAAACGCCAGACCTTCCAGCGGAATGCCCACGCTGCCCAGCGTCGCCAGCAGCACCACGAAGGAGACGCCCGGTACGCCGGCAATCCCTTTCGACGTCACCATCAGCGTCAGCACAAGGGTAATTTCCTGCCAGATGGAGAGGTCGATACCGTACAGCTGGGCAATAAAGATCGCCGCAATGCTCTGATACAGCGTTGAGCCATCGAGGTTAAAGGAGTAGCCGGTCGGCACCACGAAGCTGGTGATTGACGCCGGCGCGCCATAGGCTTCCATCTTCTCAATAATCCGCGGCAGCACGCTCTCGGAGCTGGCGGTAGAGTAGGCCAGAATCAGCTCATCCTTCAGAATGCGGATCAGGGTCCAGATGCTCAGTCCGCACACCCGCGCCACGATGCCTAATACCACCAGCGCAAAGAACAGAATGGCGAAATAAACCAGAATCACCAGCTTCGCCAGCGGCCACAGCGAGGCGAAGCCGAAGGTCGCCACGGTCACCGAAATCAGCGCGAACACGCCCACCGGCGCATAGCGCATGACCATGTGCGTCACTTTGAACATGGTTTCAGAGATAGAGCGGAACACCGTTACCAGCGGTTCGCGGTGGGTGGCAGGCAGCGAGGAGAGGCCCAGACCAAACAGCACCGAGAAGAAGATGATCGGCAGCATGTCGCCTTTCGCCATCGAGGCCACGATATTGGTCGGGACCAGCGAGAGGATCGTGCCCATCAGGCCATGCGCGTGGCTCTGCACTTCCGCCGTGGTGTTTTGATATTTCGAAATATCCACCGCCGCCAGCTGCGACATATCGATTCCGCTCCCCGGCTGGAAGACGTTAGCCAGGGTAATCCCCAGCACGATCGCCACCGTGGTGATCACTTCAAAATAGATAATGGTCTTCGCACCGATACGGCCCAGCTGCTTCGCATCGCCCACGCCCGCAATACCGACCACCAGGGTCGAGATGACGATCGGTACGACGATCATTTTAATCAGATGGATAAAGATATCGCCTGCCGGGGTCAGCAGGTTTGAGATTAACCAGTCACGGCTTTCGGCATGGTAATGCAGGTAACTGCCCAGAAGTATGCCCAGCACCAGAGCCAGCAAAATTTGCCAGGCCAGGCTGACTTTTGTTTTTTTCTTCACTACAGACTTCCTCGATGAAAAGCGCCATTCCGGGAGGTAATGGCACCCACTGAAAGGGGTATGAATTGTGTTGCGTTGCTTTATAGGGTTATTTAACGCGCAATATCAGTATCATTTGCACGGCATGCTGCGCAAGTCTTTAAGAACAGCGGTTTACTCTGGTTTTATGCATAAACCCGCTAATATCCCCACCTTATGTTGCATAAGTATTTGTTATAAAAAATATTTAATATATTCATTTTCTATAAATTCAATTCAGAAATTATTTCATATCAAAGTTTCATTTGATTGCTTTTCATTCAATTTAATTATTGCGTGATCTGCCCCCCAAATAGCAAACAAAGCCGCCAAAGCCCCTACTATTAACGTTTATTTGACATATATTTAACAACCTACAGGAGAAAAAAAGCCATGAGCCAAATACATAAACACTCTATTCCCGCTAATATTGCGGAACGTTGCCTGATTAACCCGGAACAGTACCAGGCGCAGTATCAGCAGTCCGTCACCGAACCTGACGCCTTCTGGGGCGAGCAGGGCAAAATCCTTGACTGGATAAAACCCTATACGCGCGTGAAAAACACCTCGTTCGCGCCGGGCAATATTTCCATTAAGTGGTATGAAGACGGTACGCTGAACCTCGCCGCTAACTGCCTCGATCGCCATCTGGCGGAGCGCGGCGACCAGACGGCCATCATCTGGGAAGGCGACGATGCCAGCCAGAGCAAAAACATCACTTATCGCGAGCTACATCGCGATGTCTGCCGCTTTGCCAACGTCCTGCTCGATCTGGGCATTAAAAAGGGCGATGTCGTGGCTATCTATATGCCGATGGTGCCGGAAGCGGCGGTGGCCATGCTGGCCTGCGCGCGTATCGGCGCTATCCATTCGGTCATTTTCGGCGGCTTCTCGCCGGAGGCGGTCGCCGGCCGTATCATCGATTCCAACTCTCGCCTGGTGATCACCTCGGATGAAGGGCTGCGCGCCGGCCGCGCGATCCCGCTGAAGAAGAACGTCGACGACGCGCTAAAAAATCCGCACGTGAAGAGCATCGAAAACGTGGTGGTGTTCAAACGTACCGGCGGCAAAATCGACTGGCAGGAAGGCCGCGATCTGTGGTGGAGCGATCTGATCGAAAAAGCCAGCGCGGAACACCAGCCCGAAGAGATGAACGCCGAAGATCCGCTGTTTATCCTTTATACCTCCGGTTCGACCGGTAAGCCAAAAGGCGTGCTGCACACCACCGGCGGCTACCTGGTCTATGCGGCGTCAACCTTTAAATACGTGTTCGACTATCATCCGGGCGACATCTACTGGTGCACCGCCGACGTCGGTTGGGTCACCGGCCATAGCTACCTGCTCTACGGCCCGCTGGCCTGCGGCGCGACGACGCTGATGTTCGAAGGGGTACCGAACTGGCCGACCCCGGCGCGTATGTGCCAGGTGGTCGATAAGCATCAGGTCAACATTCTTTATACCGCCCCTACGGCGATCCGCGCGCTGATGGCGGAGGGCGATAAGGCCATCGAAGGCACCGACCGCTCTTCCCTGCGCATTCTCGGCTCCGTCGGCGAACCGATTAACCCGGAAGCCTGGGAGTGGTACTGGAAGAAGATCGGCAACGAGAAGTGCCCGGTGATGGACACCTGGTGGCAGACCGAAACCGGCGGCTTTATGATCACCCCGCTGCCCGGCGCCATCGAGCTGAAGGCCGGTTCCGCCACGCGTCCCTTCTTCGGCGTCCAGCCGGTGCTGGTGGATAACGAAGGCACGCCGCTGGAAGGCGCGACCGAGGGGAACCTGGCGATCGCCGACTCCTGGCCGGGCCAGGCGCGCACGCTGTTTGGCGACCACGAACGCTTCGAACAAACCTACTTCTCCACCTTTAAAAATATGTACTTCAGCGGCGACGGCGCGCGCCGTGACGAAGATGGCTACTACTGGATCACCGGCCGCGTCGATGACGTGCTGAACGTTTCCGGCCACCGTCTGGGTACCGCCGAAATTGAATCGGCGCTGGTGTCGCATCCGAAAATCGCCGAAGCGGCAGTGGTCGGCATTCCGCATAACATTAAAGGGCAGGCCATCTACGCCTACGTGACCCTCAACCATGGCGAAGAGCCGACGCCGGAGCTGTACGCCGAGGTGCGCAACTGGGTACGTAAAGAGATTGGCCCGCTGGCGACGCCGGACGTGCTGCACTGGACCGATTCGTTACCGAAAACCCGTTCGGGCAAAATCATGCGCCGCATTCTGCGCAAAATTGCCGCGGGCGATACCAGTAACCTCGGCGATACCTCAACGCTTGCCGATCCTGGCGTGGTGGAAAAACTGCTCGAAGAGAAGCAGGCCATCGCTATGCCATCGTAAACCAACGATCCCCTACACCCTCTCCCCACCAGGGGAGAGGATATAATTACGACTCCCCAAGGATTTCAGGTAGCAGGAAAGCGGTAAACAGGCTGATTCCCGACAGTTAACTGCCGGGCGGATGAGTGTTGCCGACGACCGGCGCGTGAATGACGAAAGGGAACCTCTGGAGACGCTACGATGAACGAACAGATTTGTCAGCGGATAGAAAATAGTGCGCATTTTAAGGAGCTTGTTGCAGCCCGGCAAAGGTTTGCCGCCATCCTGTCACTGATTATGCTGGTGATTTATGTGGGCTTTATTCTGCTTATCGCCTTCGCCCCCGGCTGGCTGGGCACGCCGCTGCATGCGGGAACCAGCGTCACCCGGGGTATTCCGATTGGTATCGGCGTGATCGTTATCTCTTTCGTCTTAACCGGAATATACGTCTGGCGGGCAAATGGTGAATTTGATCGGATGACGAAAAGCATTCTCAGCGAGGTTAAAGCATCATGAAGAAAGTCCTGACGGCGCTCGCCGCCACGCTCCCGTTGACCGTCAATGCCGCAGATGCTCTCACCGGCGCGGTACAGCGCCAGCCGACCAACTGGCAGGCGATTATCATGTTCCTGATTTTCGTCGCCCTGACGCTCTATATCACCTGGTGGGCCTCAAAACGCGTACGTTCGCGCAGCGATTACTACACCGCGGGCGGCAATATCACCGGTTTCCAGAACGGGTTGGCGATTGCCGGCGATTTTATGTCGGCGGCCTCGTTCCTCGGCATTTCCGCGCTGGTTTACACCTCCGGCTACGATGGGCTGATCTACTCGCTCGGTTTCCTCGTCGGCTGGCCGATTATTCTGTTTCTTATCGCCGAACGCCTGCGTAACCTCGGGCGCTACACGTTTGCCGACGTAGCGTCCTATCGTCTTAAACAGGGGCCGATCCGCACCCTCTCCGCCTGTGGTTCGCTGGTGGTGGTGGCGCTCTATTTGATAGCCCAGATGGTCGGTGCGGGTAAGCTTATCCAGCTGCTGTTCGGCCTCAACTACCACGTTGCGGTGGTGCTGGTCGGCGTGCTGATGGTGCTTTACGTCCTCTTTGGCGGCATGCTCGCCACCACCTGGGTGCAGATTATCAAAGCGGTCCTGCTGCTGTTCGGCGCCAGCTTTATGGCCTTTATGGTGATGAAGCACGTCGGCTTCAGCTTCAATAATCTGTTCACCGAAGCGATGGCGGTCCACCCGAAAGGCTCGGCGATAATGAGCCCCGGCGGACTGGTGAAAGACCCGATATCGGCGCTGTCGCTCGGCCTCGGGCTGATGTTCGGCACCGCGGGTCTGCCGCATATTCTGATGCGTTTCTTCACCGTGAGCGACGCCAAAGAAGCGCGTAAGAGCGTGTTCTACGCCACCGGCTTTATGGGCTACTTCTATATTCTGACCTTTATCATCGGCTTCGGCGCCATCATGCTGGTGGGGGCGAATCCGGCGTTCAAAGACGCGGCCGGTCAGCTTATCGGCGGTAACAATATGGCGGCGGTGCATCTGGCGGACGCGGTCGGCGGTAATCTGTTCCTCGGCTTTATCTCCGCCGTGGCCTTCGCCACTATTCTGGCGGTGGTCGCAGGATTAACGCTGGCGGGCGCGTCGGCGGTCTCTCACGACCTGTATGCGAACGTGTTCCGTAAAGGAGCGACCGAGCGTCAGGAGCTGAAGGTGTCGAAGATTACCGTGCTGATCCTCGGCGTGGTGGCGATTCTGCTGGGCATCCTGTTCGAGAATCAGAACATCGCCTTTATGGTCGGCCTCGCGTTCTCCATCGCCGCCAGCTGTAACTTCCCGATTATCCTGCTGTCGATGTACTGGTCGAAGCTGACCACCCGCGGGGCGATGATTGGCGGCTGGCTGGGTCTGCTGACCGCGGTGATTCTGATGATCCTCGGCCCGACCATCTGGGTGCAGATCCTCGGTCACGAAAAGGCGATATTCCCGTATGAATATCCGGCGCTGTTCTCTATCGCCGTGGCCTTTATCGGTATCTGGTTCTTCTCCGCCACCGATAGCTCCGCGGAAGGCGCGCGCGAACGCGAGCTGTTCCGCGCCCAGTTTATCCGTTCGCAGACCGGTATCGGCATCGAGAAAGGTCAGGCGCATTAATGATTGCCCGTACCCCGGCCTGCTGGCCGGGGTAGTGTTGATGCATTAGTTGTAGCTAAAAGTCAGCGTTCCGCTCGCATTGGCTTCACCCGGCGTCACTTCGGTTCCGTATTTGTAATAGTTCGCGGTAAAGGTCAAGGTGTTCGATGCCTCCGCCCCGCCGGGATTATCAGGATCGGTGAATATCGAATAGCTGGCCTCCGCTTCTGAATTCGTTACCGTAGTTCTTTTCGACTCTGCAAACACTCTGTAGATTGAGTTATTCACGGCAAGCGCCGTGTCAAAGATGTTCAACTGCACCCCAACGCCGGTCGCTACATTTTCACCCGGTGTTAATGCAATCACGGAATGACCGGGATTATCCCCTTCCGCTTCTGTTGCCGTAACGCGCATCGTCACGAAGGTACCTGGCTCACAGGTTAGGGTGAGCGTTTGATGAACTGAACCGACTTTGTTAGAAACATTAAACTCGCTTGTTTTCACTGAGCCCATTTGGAAATTCAGTGCGGCCGTACTGGCGGTACATCCCATAGGAACGAGCTGAATATGGGTTGTCCCGCTGATATGCAGCTGAGAAATAACCAATTCGCCGTTGCTGTCTTTCATTGCTACGGTTGATACCGGGTCGGTAAAGCTTAGAGAACTATTACTGGCAATGCTTCCGCCTGTAGCAACGAGCTGTAACTGATAGACAGGGGAATAATTCGTACTGGCACTGAAAGCAAAAAAGCCCGGTTTGACAAGAGGAAAATCAGCATCACCAATATGGTGTTCACTGTTATCGACATTAAATACAGATGAAACACCATCATATTCCCCCGTAGTATTTAACCATACGTTAACTCTGATACCTATTCCCGGCACCGACGTTTCATAGATGTTATTACCGACAAGCGTAGTCGCTATGCCAGGTGACCATGTAAAGCGGGCATATAAACTACCGGTACAGTCGAGAACACTGGTTTTGGGATGGTATATTTTCCCTGAATCATAAATAACGGTCCCAGGAGAATAATTACCTGCGCTAAGCAATAGCTTGGATGGTAAATTAGTGATTGATACATCACCATAATTTAATCCATAGCCACAGGCCCACACATAACCCGGGAAAATTAAAAAAAGAACAAGTAAAAAAATTTTTTTCATATAAAACCCGCAAAAGTCGTATCATTTATATGACACATTAAAAGTGACCGTCCAGGAGATATTCCTCGCCGTTACTCGTCCATTCGGCGAAAATATTCCCGCCTGCCATATTTAAAATAGGCTCAGAACCTTCAATGAAAAAACAGGTATAGCTGTCGTTTGGCTCATGGCCTTTCTGCTACACTGTCATAGCTGCTGTAGCCCGCTGAAGCTAATACGGCGCATTCATCTCTCTTTTCCCGGCTTACCGATTGGGGAATATTTTATTGATAAGTAAAGGTTATCGTTCCGCTCGCATTCGCGATACCTGGCGTCACTTTAGCTCCGGTTTTGTAATAGTTCGCGGTAAACGTCAGGACGTTCGATGCCGCCGCACCGCCGGGATTATCAGGATCGGTGAAGATCAAATAGCTGGCCTCCGCGCCAGAATTCGTTACCTCCGTTCTTTTTGTGGTTCCAAATACTTTGTAGTTAAAATAATTCACGATGAGGGGTGCATTATTAAGATTCAACTGTACCCCAACGCCGGTCGCTACGTTTTCGCCGGGTGTTAACGCAATCACGGAATGATCGGGATTATCACCTTCTGCTTCTGTCGCCGTAACGCGCATCGTCACGGCAGTTCCCGGCTCACAGGTTAGGGTAAGCGTTTGCTGAACCGATCCGACCTTGTTAGAAACATTAAACTCACTTGTTTTCACTGAGCCCATTTGGAAATTCAGCGCGGTCGAATCAACCGAGCATCCCATAGGGGTCAGTTTAATTTTTGTCGAACCCGTCACGTGCAGCTGGGAAATAGCCATCGTTCCGTCAAGATCCAGAATGGAGACCGTGGAAATCGGATCGGCCAGCGTCAGCGTGCTATTACTGGCAATTGCCCCCCCCGTTGCCACAAGCTGGACCTGGTACGTTGGGGCATAATATGTGCTTGCCTTGTCATCAAGAAAGCCATTTGGTTTTCCCAGATATAAGTCTTCATCACCGATATGGTGAACGCTGTAGTCAGCATTAAAATCATCGGTATCACCGCCATATTCACCCGTGATATTGAGCCAGAATTTGACGCGAATACCGATACCCTGCACGGAGGTCGAGTAGATGTTATCCCCCACTAAGGTGCCCGCATTCCCCGAGCTCCACCCGAACAGTGCATATAACCAACCCCGACAATCCGTAAGAGATGTGGTTGGATGCGTTATCTGTCCTGAATCATAAAGGATGGTCCCCGCCGAGTAGCTACCCGCATTAACCAGTATCTGCGCGGGCAAATTAGTTAAAGCGATATCGCCCGAGTTTGCCCCCGTTTTACATGCCCAACTGTAAGCCGGTAGTAAGCAGGCTAACAACAATAAAATAGACTTTTTCATACCTCTCCCTCGCGAGAACGGCTCACTTATATGACACATTAAAAGTGACCGTATAGGCGACATTTCCCGCCGTGACTCGTCCATTCGGCGTATACATTCTGGCACTCATATTAAAAATAGGTTCTGCACCCTCATTAAAAAGATAGGTATAGCTGTCGTTTGGTCCCAGGGATTTCTGATCTACCGCGCTTAGCAGCTGTAGCCCAACGCCTTTTGCGCCGTCAATTAGCTCATTCTCATAAATACTGGAGTAAGTACTGTCAAATGAATTACCGCTAAACGTTATCGTCACTGACGCCGTACCCGTTGAACAATTATCAAAGGCAATGGACACGGTCGTGGCATCACTGCTCGCGCCCGGTTTGTTGGTAAGCTTTTGATAAGATACGGTACCCAGATCGATCGCGCTGGAGGGTTTAACCGAGACCTCGCATACGGGCTCTTCAATTTTACCGGTGATATTAAAATTGACGCTACTCGACGTATCATAGGCCCAGGCGGGATTAATGGATATCGATGCAAAGCCAATACTGATGATAAATAACCCGTACGACTTCGTTAATATCCCGCCATTGCTTATCCTCATCGCTTCCATCCTGAGTTTATCTATTAAGGCAATTATCCAGCTATTCATCAGCGGCAATCCGCTGCATAAAAAATGATATCATCAACCGATTTATTGACTGATAAATCATAGTCCACATAGCATTGGCTATTTTGGCTATCACCCCACTTCACAAACAACCGACCTTTTTCAGGCAGCCCGGTCAGATAGGCCTGTCCGGAATCACCGACGATAGCGCTGCGTTTTTCTTTATATTCCTGGCTTTCATTATCTAATGTCATAATAGCGCCAAAAGGGACTTCTTTATTATTAAAATGCAGGGTCATCATCGCCTTATAGCCAATCCAGGTATCATATTTGACTTTTACAATCGCATTGCGCGTCGGAACCACCGTTTTGACAATATTATCGATTTCCGCTCCCGAGACCTGCTGTTCATCAAGAGAGAGATTATTTTCATGGTACGGTCGAACAAAGGGTACAACGGCGTATCCGAAGGCATCGGTCGTAATATTCGTCTGTCCGCGCACTACCACATCGCTGACGCCAGGCGCCTCAACCAGCGCCACGCTCTCGCCAAGATAACGAGAAAGGGTCACACCACCGGAATGAGCAACCATCCCGCCCCGTAGCGAGTAATTATAGTGGGCGCTATAGCTGTCATATCCGTATCCCGCGGTGACTTCACCTTTTGAACCCTGATAGTTTAGATTGACGTTTCCTGAAGTCTTTTTATCGCTGGCATTGTAACCCTCCTGCATATTCCAGTTCAGAGAACGATCCGCAAAAGCAGATCCGCTCAAACCCAGGCTATGGGTCGTGTCGCCCATCCGACTGCTGTTCATATTGTAGCTGGCCGAGATATCCGCACCAAAAGGCACGCTCACCGTGAGTGAAACAAGATTATCGCTGGTCTGAGCACGCTCACTATTCTGGCTTGTGCTTCGTACATTTCGGCTACAGGAGTAGTTAACAAAATAGGAAATGCGGCCAAGGGAGTTGCTATAGCTCACGCCCAACGACTCCATACGTGAATTATCCCAATAAGATTCGCTGACCAGTGAGAGGGAGAGTGAACCATACCCTGCGAGAATCTGAGAAGCTGAAGCGTCAAAACGATCTTTAGTCCGGCCCGTTGATGAACAGCACCCGCTATGCGCATTCGACCTATCAATAAAATTTTGCAGAGAGTAATAGCCATGGGTTGAATAACGGTACCCGGCAACGGAGAAGTTGGTTCCCGTCTGCGGAATATCTTTGCTAAAGCGCACGCGATAAGATTGTCCTTCGCTGGATGACGTGTGATTCGACGTTGGCGTCTCTTTTATATCTGCCCAGGACTGGGATGCATCAAAGGAGAGCGCGCCGATCGTGCCAAGGTTAAGTCCGGCCCCCAGAAGAACATTACTGTATTTGTTCTCCAGTTGCTGAAAACCACTATACAGCGTGATGTTGCTCGATGCCCCCCAGGCGATGTTAGATTGCAGGAAGTGATATTCTTTTCCGCCGGAACTTCCCGAACGCGTTTTGCCGCTGCTCAGGGCGTAATCTATCTGGCCCTCGCGCTGCAAAATCGCCAGCGAAGCAAAAGGCACCACAAAGCTCTGTTCACTGCCATCGGACTCTTTTACCGTCACATTCAGATCGCCCGCGCTCCCGGTTGGGTAAAGATCGTTTATCTCAAACGCGCCAGGGGGGACCGTTGTTTTATAAATGCTGTAACCGTTCTGATAAACCGTCACGTCGGCGGTGGTGCGGGCGATGCCTTTAATGACCGGCGCAAAGCCGTTCAAGCTATCCGGCAGCATCTCTTTATCTGAGTTCAGCTGTAGCCCGGTGAAGCTAACACTGTCGAACACGCTTGATGACGTATAGGTCTGGCCCAGGATCAGCTGGCCTTTCAGGGCCTGGATATCACGTGAAATATAGCTGTAGACCGAGTCCCACTGGTTGCCGTCATCATTATGGTTGAGGGTACTGTAGTTCCGTAAACGCCACGGCCCGACGTTTAAACCCGGCTGCAGGCTCACAAACTGGCTGGACGTCGCTTCGCCGCCGTGCCGCGGATCGGTCTTTTGCCCGGAGAGATTATAGTTAAGTAGCCCCGCGGTAATACCCTGTTGCCACCGGCTTTCAGGGACATATCCCCGCGGATGATGCATCACCGCGACCTGAGGCACGTTAAAATCAACGCGCTGTTGTGAAAGTAATACCGTGGTTCCCCATCCAGGGATTGCGGATAGTCGGGCACAGCGGGAACCCGCGACCGTGAGCTCGGGATAATTTTCCGTTTTGATTGACCACGCTTTCAGCTGCGCGACGCTGATACAGGGTGAAGAAACGTCATTACCCTCACTCTGTTGGGTGAATCTGACTGACTCGGAAGCAATAAATTCTTGGTTAATATAAATATCAAGATTGTATTCACCCGGAGGAACGGTTTCCTGGGAAATATAGCTCAGGTCGACAGAAGTTGTACCGGTTTCATTGACCTCCAATAGGTGAGGATTGAAATACTCACCAGCGATAGTGGGTAACGGAAGGGTGGCAAAGCAGGAAATAATGGCGACGTAGCCACTCTTCAACAGAAATGTAAAATTCTGTCCAACGTTATTGAATGATGGCGGTATATTTTGGTCCCGGCATTCCATAGTCATTGATCACGCTCCATGTGATTTTCTTTTTCCCTGGCAAGGATGTATTTGCTACCGGTATTTTTATGGTTGAAAAAGGTGCAACAAACCATGCTTCAGGAACTGACTTACCATTAACCGTAATTTCAGAAAAGTTCATATACAACGGTGAGGTATTTTTAACTTTAATATCTCTACCTTCGGCAGACCACTCCAGCTTTTCGGCAAACTTTTCCGGAATAGCATTTTTTAATGCAGCTGGCCGAAAAATCAGTTTAATCCGCGAATTAATGGCGAACTGCACCATATTTTTGTCCGGCGCGCTATCCATAGCGGGGATGCCTTTAATATTCAGCCAAAACATAGACTCTCGCTCTTCGGGCAGCGGTTTACCTGAGCGGAGGATTCGGACAAATCCTTGTTCGCCGGCCTTCAGGCGAAACAGCGGAGGGGTGGTAATAAAGGAATCTTTTGCTGGTGATGCCTCATCCACAACTGCGATCCAGGACTGGACAATATTTGTAACGTTATCTTTATTTTGCACAGATACCGTCGCTGCCTTTTGCGTACCATCGAATATCACTCGCGTACCGCCCACCACCACGCTGGCCTGCGCGACAGACAGGCAGGAACAAAAACAGATAAAGTAAGCTAATTTTTTCATGGTAGTGTCCAGTGAGGGAAAGCAGAAGCTTTCCCTTTTATCTAATGCTGAATTAATAATAGGTAACGTTGTAAGTTACGGTTGTCTGCACCGCTCCCTTGGTGGGAGTAGCCGTACCAGATTTAGCCAGTTTAACGGTAAAAGGAATCGTCGCGGCACCGGAGGAAATATCCACATCCGCACCTTCAGTATTGTTCTTAAGCAGGGCACCCTTATTATCAAAAATCGCCACCGCAACGCCGGTAGCGGGTGTTTCCGCCGCCTGGTTTTTGAAGTAATCGCTATTCGTCGTGTCCGCTTCGCCACCAAACGTCACTCTGGCCAAGGCGTTACCGCCTTCTGTGGTCTTAGGGCATCCGGTTAAAGTGAAAGAAAAGCTCTTCGCCGCCCCGTAGGTATTCGTATCCAGATCGGCGACTGAGGAGGTCCCCATCTCAATAGACGAAACGCCATTATCGATAGTCGCTGTACAAGTGGTATCTGAGACCTTACCGGTAAAAGTAATGGTATTCGCGGCCTGAGCCAGAGTAACCAGAGAGCAGCCGGCAGATAAGGCTAATATTTTGGCAAGCGTTTTGGTACTGAAGTTCATTGGTATTCCCCTGTTTATTAAGATTAACAATCAATCCATCAATTGTTTTATGGCTTTTATTAGAGAATGAAGCCAGACATCAGCGAAGGTATAAGCTGATAAGGTGCATGGGGAGTGAATAACCTGCATTTAAGATGACTAACCTATAAATACAAGAGCTTAATTTCCACATGAATCCATTCAATAATAGAAGCTCACGTAAGTAAGATATCTAAAATAGAGAAAATACTCAACAAGCGCATATGAATTATCTCAAATGAATAATAGCCCTGAACCAATCAATACAAGATATACATCATAAATAACCACATAAATTCATAACGTTAAACATAAAAAACATTCACAAAAAACATTATTCCTTATATTTATATTTCTCTTAAATATTAAACCCTCCTCAATCAGAAACATTTAATTACAATTTAAGCAGGAAGGCAAATAAGGATATCACCTAAGGCATCATCGGATTATCCTACAAATACGAATATTTAATTAACCGTTCATATCGATAAGATGAAAAGACTATTCATAGGAATATAAATAGTCGTGAGATATGGAAAAAGTACCTTAGCGAGTATGCGTTCACTAATAACAAAGGGGTTCAGAACATGACCCATCTCACCAGCGGCGCGGTCAGCACCATCACCACTCCGGATAGCATCATCACCAGGCTGGCGACCACGCCCTCCTGAGGGCCAAGCTCGTAGGATCGTGCGGTGCCGGCGCCGTGCGATGCCGCCCCCAATCCGGCCCCTTTTGCCATTCCCTCGCGAATAGAAAGACGCAGAAACAGTACATCCCCTACCGCCATCCCGAATACCCCGGTGACCACGACAAACAGAGCGACTAAATCTGGCTGGCCGCCCAGCGGTTTGGCTGCCGCCAGCGCAAAGGGGGTGGTAACGGAGCGTACCGCCAGGCTGCGCTGGATCTCATCAGGCAAGGTAAATAATCGCGCCAGCCACACCGAACTGGTCACCGCGACAACCGAGGCGGTAGTGACGCCAGCCGTCAGCGACATCCAGTGGCGCTTAATAATCGCCATGTTGTCGTATACCGGCACGGCAAAGGCGATCGTCGCCGGGCCCAGCAGCCACAGCAGCCAGTGGGTCTCCCCCATATAGCGTTGATAAGAGATATGGCCGAATACCAGCATCATGACCAACAGGATCGGGGTGAAAACCAGCGGCATCAGCGGCAGTTTATGGAAGCGGCGATAAAGCCGCTTGTTGGCAAAATAGAGTCCCAGCGTGACAAGAAGGCACAGGAGGCTCAGCTGAAAATCACTCATGTTTCATCCTGCTGACTTCATAGCGATACACTTTATCAACCACCCATGCCGTGGCGCCCAACACCATCGTAGTGCTCAAGCCAATCACCAGAAAGATACGCCAGCCATCGACCATCAGCAGCTGCGCGTAGTTGACGACCGCCACCACCGCCGGTACGAAAAACAGCAGCATCTCAGCCAGCAGCCAGCGGGCTCCGGCGCGTACCCAGTTTAAAGGAATGACCCGGCAGACGATCAGCGCCAGCATCATCAGCATGCCGACCAGATTCGCCGGAAGCGGCAGGTGCAGCCAGTTAACTAAATATTCAGCGCAGACGAACAGTCCGGCGTAGATCAGGACCTGAACCGGTACCTGAAGACGTTGCATAACAAAGGGCGTCACGCGAGCTGGCGCAAAGGCCATGAGCGGTATTCCTGAAAAAGAAGACAGGCGTGCAGTATAGAGAGCCGCCCGGCGCGGCAGAAATGAATTAAAATCATCACAGGTATAGTCTCAGGGAATAATTATGGATATCCGAACGCTGCGTTATTTTGTCGAAGTGGTTCGCCAGCAAAGCTTTACCCGCGCGGCGGAGAAACTTTTCGTCACGCAGCCCACCATCAGCAAGATGCTTAAAAACCTTGAAGATGAGCTGAACTGCACGCTGCTGATCCGCGACGGTCGCCGGCTGCTGCTGACCGATACCGGACGCGTGGTTTTCGAGCGCGGGCAGGCCATCCTTGGCGAATTTCACCAGCTGGAGTCGGAGCTGAGCGATATTAATCATCTGCACAAAGGCGTACTGCGTCTCGGGATCCCGCCGATGGTCGGCATGCTGATGGCCGAGCCGATTAGCCGCTTTCGCCAGCGCTATGCGGGTATCGAGTTGAAAATCTCCGAGTTTGGCGGATTGACCGTGCAGCAGGCGGTCAGCAACGGCGAACTGGATTTAGCCATGACGGCGCTTCCGGTTGATGAGGCCAGCGGTCTGACGACGCTATCTCTGTTCAGCCATCCGCTCTGCGTACTGACGCCGAGAACGGCACAATGGGAGGGCCTCAGCTCATTGTCGCCGCAGGCGCTCGCCGCGCATCCGCTGGTGATTTACAACGAGGATTTCGCCCTCAGCCAGCAGCTGATGCGGCTGTTTGCTCAGCATGAAGTTAAGCCGCGCATCGCCGTACGCAGCGGACAGTGGGATTTTCTGGCCGCCATGGTCCAGGCGGGGATTGGCATCGCGATTTTGCCGGAGCCGATTTGCCAGCGCCTCGACCCGCAGAGCTTTTGCTGGATGCCGTTGCAGAGCGATCTGCGCTGGGAGCTGGGGATGATTTGGCGGGAAGGCGTTTATCTGTCGCACAGCGCGCGAGCGTGGCTGGAGTGCAGCAAGGCGTTCTGGCTGAAGTAAGTCCCCGGGTCGCGGCGTCAACGCCTGACCCGGGGAACAGGTACGGCGTTACTGATCTTCGATAAGCAGCGCTTCCAGCAGATCGAGGTCGTGCAGCAGCTTCTGCAGCGTCTCGTTGCTGATCTGCCGGGTGGCGCGCAGGTGGTACAGCTCACCGCGTTCGGAACGCAGCGCCGCCAGGCGGAACCGGCGTTCGAGGCTCTCCTCCAGCATCGACGTTTCAACATCGTTGCGGCCATCGACGCGACGACGCAGGTTACCAATCACCCGCGAACTGACCTCGGTCAGCAGCTGATTATCAATATTCTCTTTGGTATCCGCAGCCAGACGCTCTTCCATTTTCTGAATCGCGACAATCGCCACATCCGCCGTGGCGGCCCGCGCCAGACGCTCCTCTTTGCGCTGCTGGACATGGTCGGTCGACTCGATATGGCGCAGCAGAATCGGCAGCACAATCACGCCGACGAACAGTGAGAACAGAATCACCCCGGCGGCGAGGAACACCAGCTCATAGCGCGCCGGGAAGACGTTGCCGTCCGGTAACAGCAGAGGAATCGACAGTACACCGGCAAGGGTAATCGCCCCGCGAACGCCGGCGACGGAGGAGATCAGCAGCTCGCGCGTGGTCCAGGAGCCGAACTCCATCGGTTTCTTTTTCAGGAAACGCTGGCTCAGTTTGCGCATCGTCCACAGCCAGCCAAAACGCACCAGCATCAGGGCGGCATAAATCAGGACGATATCGGTAAACAGCATCCAGGTTTCGACGTTGGGATCCGCTTCTGCAGCCACCAGCGAGCTGGAAAGGATGTCCGGCAGCTGCAGGCCCAACAGCAGGAAGACCATGCCGTTAAACACGAACTCCAGCATCGCCCAGGTGCTGTTGGCGCGCAGGCGCATCGCCAGCGGCGCGCTGCGCATCACCCCGGAACGCGTAATGGTCATCCCCGCGGCGACCGCCGCCAGGATTCCGGAAAAGCCGATATGCTCCGCGATCAGATAAGAGGCGAACGGCAGCAGGAACAGCAGCACAATTTGCGTTGCCGGTTCATCGCCGCCCCAGCGGCTGAGGAAGCGCATCGAGCGCCCGTACAGCCAGCTGACCACAAAGCCCGCGAGAATACCGCCGACCGCCACCTTGAAGAACTCCACCGTCGCGCCGCCGACGGTAAAGACCATGGTGCCCATCGCCACCGCAACGGCAAACTTCAGGGAGACCAGGCCGGAGGCATCGTTCATCAGCGCTTCGCCCTGCAAAATCCCCATTATTTTTTTCGGAATGCGCCCTTCGCCGACAATTCCCGACAGCGCCACGGCATCCGTTGGCGACAGAACCGCCGCCAGAGCAAAAGCCGGAATCAGCGGAATACCCGGTACAATCCAGTAGATGAGGTAGCCAATACCGACCACCGTTACCACCACCAGCGCCAGCGCCAGGCCGAAAATTTCTCGTCCATGCTCAATGAACTCACGGGTTGGCGTCTTCCAGCCATCGGCAAAAAGCAGCGGCGGAATGAACAGAACCAGAAAGAGTTCGGGGTCGAATTCAACGTGCAATCCGAAGGTAGGCCAGGCCAACAGCGCGCCGATGGCAATTTGGATCAAGGGGAGTGGGACCTGAAAGGGCAGTACGCGTGTAACCACCCCGGAGAGAGAGACCACGAGGGTCATGATGAGTATGGTAAAGAATATTTCCATGTGTTCCCTGTTTGCTGCGTGTCTTTTTTTTACATCTGAGGCGTCATGTCTCGGCATAATACGCTACTCAGATTAACGCAAAAGGAAACAGGATGTGGCTTAAAAATTAAACGGGCGGCCAAAGCCGCCCATTGTTAGCAGGAAAAGTTAAATCGCCCAACCGCCGGCGTAGAAGATAACCAGCGCCGCGGCGATGATCACCGTACCCAGGTTTAGCTTACGCCATTCGCCGGACACCAGACGACCGATCACCAGCGACGCAAAGCCGATCATGATGCCGGTCACGATGTTGCAGGTCAGCACGATAAAGACCGCGGTAATCAGGCCCGCCATCGCGTCGACGAAATCGTTGAAATCGATTTTCGCCACGTTGCTCAGCATCAGCAGGCCGACGTACATCAGCGCCGGCGCGGTGGCATAAGCCGGCACCAGATACGAGAGCGGAGAGAGGAACAGGATCAGCAGGAACAGCACGCCGACGGTCACTGCCGTCAGGCCCGTTTTGCCGCCCGCCGCAGTACCGGCAGCGGATTCGATATACACCGCCGCCGGTGCCGCCCCGACCAGGCCGGAGAAGACGCTGCTCAGGGAGTCGGTGGTCAGCGCTTTGCCGCCGTTAATAATCTGCCCGTCTTTATCCAGCAGGTTCGCCTGGCCGGCCACCGCGCGGATGGTTCCGGTGGCGTCAAACACCGCGGTCATCACCAGCGCAAGCACGCTTGGCAGCACCACCGGGTTCAGCGCGCCCACGATATCCAGGCTACCGATCAGCGAGTTGCCTTTATCGTCGCTCAGCGACGGCATGGCGAAGATACCGGAGAAGTGAACGTTAGGATCGAAGATCAGGCCGATAATTGAGATGCCGATAATCGTCAGCAGGATACCGCCCGGCACTTTCAGTTTTTCGAGGCCGATAATCACCGCCAGCCCGACCAGCGACATAATCACCGGGAAGCTATCAAAATTACCCAGCGCCACCGGCAGACCATCCAGCGGATTTTTGATAACCAGGCCCACGCCGTTGGCGGCAATCAGCAGCAGGAACAGACCGATACCAATCCCCGTACCGTGCGCCACGCCCTGCGGCAGGTTACGCAGGATCCAGCTACGAATGCCGGTCGCGGAGATCACGGTGAACAGGACACCCATCAGGAACACCGCGCCCAGCGCGACCGGAATGCTGATCTGTTGACCCAGTACCAGGCTAAAGGCGGTAAACGCGGTCAGCGAGATGGCGCAGCCAATCGCCAGCGGCAGGTTCGCCCACAGCCCCATCACCAGCGAGCCGACGCCGGCAACCAGACAGGTGGAAACAAATACCGCAGCCGGTGGAAAACCCGCTTTGCCGAGCATACCCGGCACCACGATGACGGAGTAAACCATCGCCAGGAAGGTGGTAAGACCGGCAACGATTTCCTGACGCACGGTGCTGCCGCGAGCAGAAATTTTAAACCAGGCGTCCAATGAACCGCCGGTACGCGCTGAAGGCGTAGACATAGAAAACTTCCCCTGAGAATTTTTATCGTTCGTCCGAATGCGTGGTGGACCATCCACTGCCAGCTAAACGCGATCTCCTTGTGCTAATCGCAGCGCCAGGGGCCGCGAAAAAGCAAACGTTTAACTCCGCGCATACAGTACGGTGTGAAGAATGACTTTGCTCCCCTCTGCCAGCAGAGGAAATGATGAGCAAAATAAAAAGGCAAACGATTATCCAGCCTTTAGACGGGCCTTTTCAACTGAAGTTTGTCGTATTTCGCTAAATTTCGCTTATGACGTTCAGGAAATAACCAGCCGATGCGCAAACGTTATCGTCCATGCGCAATCCGGTAACATTTTTGTATTGCGCTGATAGCAATTTTCCCCGGTCATCGGCTTTAGTAATAGTTTATTCGCCGGGTAAGGTGAACGGCCCCCCGCGCTCAACCGCTTTTTGCCAGGCCGGGCGCTGCTCCACGCGCTGAACCCACTGCGTCAGATGGGGTAAATTCTCCACGCCGCCGCGCGCCAGCAGCGCCATCGCGGGAAAGCTCATCTGAATATCGGCCATACTCAGCTCAGCGCCGGCAAACCAGCGCTGGCGGGAAAGGTGCGCTTCAATAAAGCGGGCATGGGTGTCCACCTGGCGGTTAAGCCAGGCCTTCTGTACCCCCTTGCCCAACGCATTACCCAGCGTGCGCATACCAAACGGCACCGGCGGTTTGCCCAGGCTGGCAAACACCAGCTTCATCAGCAGCAGGGGCATCAGCGACCCCTCGGCGTAGTGCAGCCAAAAGCGATATTGCAGCTTATCTTCCACCGACTCAGGTTTTAAGCGCCGGGCGCTATCATAGGTTTCCTGTAAATATTCCAGAATGGCGCCGGACTCCGCCAGAATGTGGCCGTTATCCTCAACCACCGGCGATTTACCCAGCGGATGAACGCTTTTTAATTCCGCCGGTGCGAGCATATCCTTGCCACGCTGATAAGAGACAACCTGATAAGGCAGCTGCAGCTCTTCCAGCGCCCATAACACGCGCTGCGATCGTGACTGATTGAGATGATGTACCGTTAACATGGGCCTCTCCCGCTGTTTGTTCAAATTAACTATAGGAACAGGCGGCGGATGCCGGGAATTTTTCGGCAAACTGAAGAGGCAAATTCAGAGAAAAGAGCCACACTTAAATTGTCGGCGCAAACCGGAACCTCCATCAAAGATTGCGCAATACTGAGGTGAGCCGACGTCGGGGGAAACCCTCCTGCGTACCAGCGGGATAGTGCGAAAGACCAAGACCGGAAAACAACTAAAGCGCCCTGTTGTGGCGCTTTAGTTTTTTAGTCATCCTCCAGCAATCGCGCGCCGGTCCCCTCTTCACCCAGCTTATCGCCCGGGTTGCGTAACGGGCAGTCGCGGCGCGACAGACAGCCGCAGCCGATACAGCCATCGAGCTGATCGCGCAGCGCGGTCAGGGTATGAATGCGCCGGTCCAGCTCCTCCCGCCACTGGGACGACAGCATCTTCCACTCTTTGGCGCTGAGGTTATGCCCTTCCGGCAGTACGCCGAACGCGTCGCCGATGGTCGCCAGCGGAATACCAATGCGTTGCGCAATCTTAATGATCGCCACCGCGCGCAGGACATCGCGCCGGTAGCGCCGCTGATTGCCCGCGTTGCGCTGGCTGTGGATCAGCCCTTTACTTTCATAAAAGTGCAGCGCGGAGACAGCCACGCCGGTTCGTTTTGCCACTTCGCCGGGCGTCAGCAGCATTTTGATGCGGGGTGATTTCTTTTCCATAAAGCGCTTTACCTCAAGTTAACTTGAGGAATTATACTCGCCCGCAGACAAAACGACGAATCGAGAATTGAGAGAGGCCGCTTTATGTCCCATCAGGATATTATCCAAACGCTTATTGAATGGATTGATGAACATATCGATCAACCACTTAACATTGATATAGTCGCCAGAAAATCGGGATACTCGAAATGGTATCTGCAGCGGATGTTCCGCGCCGTGATGCATCAAACGCTGGGCGATTACATTCGCCAGCGCCGCCTGCTGCTCGCTGCGGAAGCGCTAAGAACCACCCAGCGCCCTATTTTTGATATCGCGATGGATCTCGGCTACGTGTCGCAGCAAACCTTTTCGCGGGTGTTCCGTCGCGAATTTGACCGAACGCCGACCGCCTATCGCCATCAAATTTCTGCCTGATAGCGCGGCTGATAGGGGCTGAGGCAGGTGCGATCATTCGCCAGCCACAGCATGAACTCCTGCGGCGGCATCGCTTTCGCAAAGTGCCACCCCTGGCAGTACTGTACGCCGTGTTGCTGGAGCCAGGCTACCTGCTCTGCCGTTTCGACGCCTTCAGCCACGATTTTTAAATGCAGGCTGTTTGCCATCTGGATAATATGCTCGGCAATCAGGTGGCTGGTGGTATTGCTCGTCAGCATGTCGACAAAAGATTTATCAATCTTCAGAACGTCGACGTTGAGCGCATGAAGATTGTGCAGGTTGGAGTAGCCGGTGCCGAAATCATCGATGGCGATTTCATATCCCGCATCGCGGAACGCCTGGATCACCGGCGTCGTTTTCGCCACGTCGATAAACCCGCGTTCGGTCACTTCGATTTTGATTTGTTCCGCCTTGACCGCGTAGCGCTGGATCTTCTTGTTGATGTGCTCAATCAAGCGTGCGGAATGGAAATCGGAAGCGGAGAGGTTAATCGCCACGTACAGATGCGGCTGCCGCGCCAGAAACTCGCCCAGGTCGGAAAATACCTCATCGATGACATAGTCGGTGACCTGGGCGATCATCCCTTCATTTTCCGCCATCGGAATGAACTCCGCCGGACTCATCACCGGCCCATCAAAGCCTGGCCAGCGCAATAATGCTTCGGTACCGACGCAGCGGTTATTTTTAATATCGATAACCGGTTGATAGTGAAGGCACAGCTGACGACGGTTTAACGCCCGCTGCAGCATCTTCCGCGGAGAGTGGTACTGCTGACGGGTGCGCGACCACACCAGCAGGAGCAATACGCTGCAAATCAGCCCCAGCGGTAGCGTCAGGGTCACCTGATTATAAAAATTCTGATAATAGCTGACGCGCGAAGTGGACATAATGACGGCTATCGGGCGAACGGTGGAATGGGCGATGGTATAAACGCGGCCATCCTGGTGAAATAAAGACGCTTCAGCGCGAATCAGGCGATGCAGCTCATCGGGGTCGGCATTCTTGCTGACGGAAAAAAACTGGTGGGTTTTGGTATCAAAAACGCCCCAGGCGAGGTCGCGGTCGCTGGTGATCAACGCGCTGTATGAGAGCGGATTAACCACCACCACATAGTTGCCGCGCTGCATATAGTTCATCGCATAGCCAGGGTAGAAAGGGGTCTCGCGGTAGTAGTAAATCGCGACATCCGGCTTTTTGGTATAGGTTGCGGCCGGAATTTGCCACCCCGTCTGGCGGCGAACCGAAGTGGAGCAGAAGAAATGGGTGCCGTTGGCGTAGATTAAATCGTCGATATAGAGCAGGCCGCGAACAATACCGAGCAAATATTGCTGATGCTGTGGTGAACATATCGCTCCCTGATACAAGCGGGCTTTATCGCGCGCTTCGTCGGCTTCACGAATCACCATCTCCGTTTTTTGCAGCGCCAGTCGAGAAAAAAGCCTCAGCTGATCGGCGGTTTCCGCTTTGGCGCGAATTTGCGCAAACCACAACGCCAGCAGCACCGGCAGCAGAATGACCAGCACGATGCCAAATATTCTCAACGCCTTATGCGGCGCGCTATGATTCATTTCCGCTTTTTATCCATGCGATACGCCTTAATCAAGGTGAACAGCCCCGATGACTCTGCTTACTGTGATATGAACGGAGCATCTCAGCAACCCACGCTTTGACGTAAAAACCTCATGACGATGAATTATGAATAATACTGGCTTATAGGACCACTGGAGAAACATTCTCAACATAATGAGATTAGCTCCACTATGTCATTCGGTTTATCCGTATAATTAGCCAGAATAAGTAATAAAATCCGCAGAACATAAACCTTATTAAAAAACCCAAACCGCCGATAATCCCTTATAATCAGCCTTCACATTGCAAGAAAGCCCCGCGCCCTCCCTATTAACCCTGCTATTTACATGGCTAATAAGCGCAAGAAAACACCATTTTTGGCTGGTGAATAAAAGAACAAGTGTGATATAGTTCACATTAGCTGATGAAACAAAAACGTTGTTTCATTACGATCTTGTTTGCCTGAAGATAGCCAGAGCGCCGTTCCATCGTCAGTCTCATCCGGTTGTCAAAGGCTCCCAAATTTCGTTGAGGATAGGTTGATGGCTTCCATTACTACCAGTGTCGTGCTTTTGCGCTGGCCACTCGTGAGCGCAGTGCTGATGTTTCTGGCCAGCTCGTTGAACATTCAGCTACGTAAAAGCGATTATGCCGGTTTAGCGGTGATTTGTAGCTGTATGGGCCTGGCCGCAGCCTGCTGGTTCGCCACCGGTCTGTTAGGCATTACGCTGCTGGACGTGGCGAAAATCTGGGGCAATATCAAGGACGTGATGATTGAAGTCATGAGCCAGACTCCGCCCGAATGGCCGATGATGATGACCTGATGTCGGCCCACCTTATCCGGGCGCCGATGTCGCTGACCGGACCACCAGACGGCGGTGAACCGGTTGCCCGGACAGGTGCACAGCACCGCCACCCGCGATTTCCCCCTCTGCGACAGCCTAAACCCATCACCGATATACACCGCAGCGATGACACCATTATGGTCTGGTTATAACGCTTCCGCTGGCCGACGGACGACTGCCCAATAGCCCGCGTGGAAAGTTGTTCGGGCAGCGTTTTATTGCGCAGTGCGCCTGGTAAGAACAGGCGTTTGCCGTCGTGGCAGTAGATTGATACGGACAAGAAGGCCGCTCCCGCAGTTTCTCCCACTGGGCTTCATCGTATCGCGTGATGTTATAAACCTTTACCGCATGATATTGCTCGTTAATTAACACGCTGGACGAGTAGAGCTTCATCGACTCTCCCGGCAGTAATAAAATGTCGGCTTCATACCAAAGAATAAACTTTAAAAACCGCAGGCTGGAAATCGAAGAAAAAGCCACGCCGGAATACGGGCAGACAAGCGTATTATGAATAGTCCATTTCATTTTTTATCCTTGCGGGCATTGCTGATAAATGACTCTATATAGTGATAGCATCCATGATAGCTAACCGCAAGGTTATCGATTAATAATGTGATATCAGACAATACTCAATACCACCCGTACTCAATAAGGCTTACCTTAAATATAGTGTTCTAATAATGAATGGTTAACCATAATAGCCAGAAGCGTTCCCCGCAGGAATATACATAAATAAGAATATACTGACAATTAATTACAGGCTACCCATAGCGGTAGCCTGCGGTACTATTTTTAGCATTTACCACAAATAACCGAGCTCTCCTTCAAATAATAAGCAGCAGGATTACCAGGTTTTACCAATATTAAACTGGAACTGCTCGGCTTTATCACCATCGTATTTTTTAAAGGGTTCGGCCCAGGAGAACACCAGCGGGCCCAGTGGCGACATCCACTGCACCGCAATCCCGGCAGACATCCGGATATGTGACGGATCGCCATAGTCCGGGATCCCGGCCGCCAGCGTCTGGCCGGTATTTTGCCAGGAGGTGCTCCATACCGTACCGGCGTCGAGGAATAGCGACGTTCGCAGGCTGTCGGCATATTTGTCATTCACAAACGGCGTCGGCACAATAAACTCGCTGTTCAGCACCGCCATCGCGTTACCGCCAACCGCATCGGATGATGAGTCCAGCGGACAGGTGCTGTAGCTGCTTTCAGAACCATTACAACGATAATAAGCCGCTTTTGGGCCAATCGTATTCGACGAAAAACCGCGAACCGACGACGATCCGCCAGCATAAAAGTTATCGTAAAACGGCACCGATTTGCCGTTCAGCCCATCGGCATAGCCCGCGCGCAGGTGCTCCATCCATACCCAGCTTTTGCTCTCGGCCAGCGGCATATATTGGGTGGTATCGAAAGTCACTTTATAATAGCTGTTATCCGAACCGGGTATGGTAACCTTGGCGGTCAGGCTGCTTTTATTTCCCGCGCGCGGGAAGAAACCGCGATCGAGGTTGTTATAGCTCCAGCCAACGCTGGCAAAATAGTCATTGGCGCTATAGGTCGCACCGCTGTCGCCGTCTTTGGTGACGACGTCAGGATAGATGCCCCGTGAGTTAAGATAGCTCCAGGTGGTGAGCTCCGGCTCCATATTGGTCAGGCGGTTATGGACATAGTCCAGGCCAAGGTTGAGGGCGTTATTCTCGCTAATCGGGAATCCCAGCGTACTGCCAACGCCGTAGCTTTGCTGGTTGTAGCTTCCGGAATCGGCATCCGAGGCGTCGTAGCTGTTGTAGAAAATTTTGCCGCCGAGGCTGACGCCATCCACGGTGAAGTAAGGGTTCGTCGCTCCCAGCTCAATATAGGACTGGTAGCTGTTGCGCGTGCCGTTGAAGCTGACGCTATTGCCGGTCCCCAGCCAGTTATCCTGAGTGACGCCGAGCTGGTAGCTCACGCCGCTGTCGGTACCAAAGCCCAGACCAACGTTAAAGGAGCCGGTATTGCGCTCCTTCACCTTATAGACCACGTCCACCTGATCCTGGCTACCGCTTACCGGAACGATCTGCTTGTCGACGGTTTCAAAAAATCCGGTACGATCCAGCCGCGTTTTTCCCTGCTCGACCTTCTCATCATTCAGCCACGCGCCTTCCATCTGGCGCATTTCGCGACGCAGCACCGCATCGCGGGAAGTATCGTTACCCTCAAAGCGAATCTGACGAACCGAATAACGGCGTCCGGCATTGACGTTAATATGCAAAACGACGCTTTTTTTCGTCTCATCAATATCCGGCGCGGTATTAACCTGCGGCCAGGCATAGCCGTATTTTCCCAGCAGCGTCTTAATGCTGTTCTCAGCCGCCGTGATTTCCGCGCCGCTGTACCATTTCCCCGCTAAAGGCTTCACCAGCGCTTCAATTTCCTGGTTATGCTGCGCCATGTCGCCGGTCACGACGGTACTGGCCACGTTATAACGATCGCCTTCGGTAAGATTGATCGTGATATATAGCGATTTTTTATCCGGGGTAATGCTGACCTGACTGGAGTTAATGGTAAAACGCGCGTAGCCGCGATCGAGATAATAGCTACGAATGGTCTCAAGATCCGCCGCCATCTTTTGCTTTTGGTATTTCTTATCGCCAATCACGTTCCACCACGGAACGCTGTCGCGAAGCTGCAGCTGGTCCAGCAATGTTTCTGCGCTAAAGGCCTGGTTACCAATAATATTAATTTGCGCAATTTTTGCCGATACCCCCTCCTGAAAGACAAAGGTTAAATCAACGCGATTACGCGGTAGCGGCGTGACGACTGCATGGACCTGAGCGCTATATTTCCCGACGCTGTAATAGAAATCCTGGAGCCCCTTTTCTATTTCCGTGAGCGCATTGCGATCCAGCGCGCTGCCTTCTTCAATACCGCTGGCGGCCAGATTCTCCTTGAGGGCATCATCCTTAACGGATTTATTCCCGGAAAAGCTGATTTTAGCGATGGTTGGCCGCTCTGTGACCTGTACCACCAGCGTGCTGCCATCGCGCAGGATCTGCACGTTCTCAAAGTTGCCGCTGGCGTACAGGGCGCGGACCGAATCACTGATATCCTCGTTAGAAACCTCTTCTCCCGTATGAACAGGCATGCTCAGTAGCGCAGCGCCAACGGTAACGCGCTGTAGCCCTTCGAAACGAATGTCATCTACCGTATAGGCGGTTGATGCGTAAAGCGTTAAAGGGGAAATCAATAGACCGGCGATGAGACTCGTTTTTTTTAGCATGGAGGTGTCGTCTAAAAGATATTTGGCAATAGCAGATACCTGCTGGGAATAATGCAGTTCATTGCGCCAGACAGATTCTGACGCCGTTTTAAATAACCTGAACGAGGCGCAGAATTGCACGCAATTATGACGAGAAAATGGAGAAAAAATGGATATATGAGAATGGTGAAAAAATTATTTTTTAATGGAACTTTCCTTCTTCCACCCAGTCAGATAAGCATTTCCTGACAACATTAAAATTCAACATCTTTTGTTTTTTAATTAAAAAAACAAAAAGCCCCCTTTCTCATTGGTTGAAAGGGGGAAAAAGATCTTGTTAGGAATGATGCTCTCTGGGATAAACCAGGAACAGCCACAAACTAACCTATAACCCCGTAGATAAAATGAAGAGATAGTGAATAAATTATGCAGCCAGATTGCCATTATAATGAAATGAGTAGATATCATGCCACGAAATGAAATTCAGCGTTCAGTGCTTAGCGAGCTGGTGCAATGGATAAAAAACAATCTTGAAAAGAGGCTCACCATGCGGGCGCTGAGCCTCTTTTCCGGCTATTCTGAATGGCATCTTTTTCGCCTGTTTCGTCACTATTTTAATATGTCGCCAATGGCCTATATTCGCCAACAGCGGATGCAATTAGCCCTTGATTTATTAAAGGTTAAACCGGCTTTTCGCATCGTTGATATTTGTATTATGGCGGGCTATGAAGATATCAGCGCCTTTAACCGTACCTTTAAAAGATACTATGCGATTACGCCTGGCCAGTTTCGCAAAATCCTGTGTATCTCCGGATAGGGGATCCCCCTCCTCCGCATTGCTGCGGTTGGGAATGGAAGGGGGAAGAGGAACACAACGTTAGAATGGAAATGGCAGGATGCCACCGTTAATCGTTTCCGGGATCAAGCAGACCCGATCAACAGGAAACAGTGTAAACTGCTAAGTTGAGTTAATTGTGTAGAAGCCGTGGAGATTTTGTCATCATTTATATCTCCGGCCTTTTTCCCCGACATAAAAAATAAAAAGCCGGAATAGTTCACTATCCCGGCGGGTGTTTGAGTAGATAATCAGAAGTGCGTATTCACGCTGACATAAAACGTCCGACCCGATTCATTATAGGTCTCCGCGCCCGCGCCATACAGATAGGCGCCGGTCGTCGAATTCCCCGTCGTCTGCGCGTTACCGGCGCGGTAGTGGCGAATATCGAACAGGTTATCCACGCCGCTGGTCAGGCTCAGGTTTTTATTCACATCCCAGGTAGCGCTGAGCCCGACGATGCTGTACGGACTCACTTCATTCAGCTCGCTGCCGGATACCGCCTCGCCCTTATAGTTGAAGCGCTTAGGTTTTTGCCGACCATACCAGGTGAAAGTACTCTGCAGCGAAAGATCGTCGCGTACCTGCCAGCTGACGATCGAATTAAGGGTGAACTGCGGGATCACCGACAGGCGATCGCCGGTGGTCTTGTTCTTACTCTGCAGCATCCACGTCAGGTTGTTGCTCCAGTTGACCGTTTCGCTTACCGGCAGGTTTAATGAGCCTTCCAGCCCTTCAACCAGCGCCTTCGGTACGTTTTCCCATTGATAAATATTGGTCGTGCCGTTGCTGGCCGTTCCCACCGCCGAGTAGCCCGATTCAATCTTGTTATGATAGTCGTTACGGAACCAGGTCAGCCCCGCCTGATAGCCGTTGTGCTTATACTCAAGGCCAATCTCTTTATTAACGCTGGTTTCCGCCTTCAGATCGCTGTTCCCCATCAGGTAACAGGCTGAGCTGCTGGCATAGCAGCCCTGGCCGTTGCTGTAGAGAATATAGTTCGGGTTGAGCTGATAAAGGTTTGGCGCTTTATAGGCGCGGGCGATGCCCAACTTCAGCGTCCAGTCATCCGACAGCCCCTGCGAGAGGTTCAGCGATGGGCTCCAGTTATTGCCAACGATGCTGTGATGGTCGAAGCGCAGAGCCGGCGTCAGCATGGTGCTCTCGGTCAGCGCGATATTATCTTCGGTAAACAGCGAGAAAATCTCGGCGCTGGAATAGGGGCTACGCCCGGTTGCCGACATACCGTCAATGGAGCCATAAGAGAGCGACTGGGTGGTCGATACGCCATCTTTCATCCGCTGCTGGTTCCACTCGGTACCCAGCGTCAGATTCTGCTCGAATCCCAGGGTAAACGGAATATTCACCTCGCTGTGCAGCAGCACATCCGACAGGTCGATATCGGAGAATTCGCTGCTGGAGAAGATCCCCTCCGTTCCCCCCGCCAGACCCTCGTTCATACGCGAGTTACGGGTGTGCTCATACTGCGCGTAAGTATTGCTGGTCACGCCGTTATCCCAGCCGCCGGTCCACGTGACGCCATAAGTCTGACGATAGAGGCGGTTGGTCTCTTTACCGTACATACTTTTCACCAGCGTGCTGGTATTGGTATTCTGGGTATCGCCTGCATACAGGTTGCCCTGGCGGCTGTAGCCGGTTTCAAACTCCAGCGCCTGCATCGGCGCAAATTCCCAGCGCAGCTTACCGTGGATATCTTTATTCACTACGCCTTCGCGTCCAGCCGGATACGATCCCGCATAGCTACCGGTTCGCGCCGCTTCGTGACCGGAATTAATATCCTGGGCATCGGCCTGCGTTTTGCTCAGATTTCCCCATAAATTAAAGCTGACCTCATCCGATAGCGGGCCGTTGAGGCTGAAGTTTGTCCGCTTCGTCGCGCCCTCTTTACGGTGCTGGGGGGCGTTCATATAGGTATTCCATGATCCATGCCATTCGCTGGTGGCCGGTTTGGTGACGATATTTACCACCCCGCCCATCGCGCCATTACCGTAGCGGGCCGCCGCAGGACCGCGAATCACGTCGATATGGTCGATCATTTCCGCCGGTACCCAGCTGGTATCCCCGCGCGTATCGCGGTCGCCGCGCCAGCCATAGCGCACGGAATTACGGCTGGTCACCGGTTTACCATCCACCAGAATCAGCGTGTTCTCCGGCCCCATGCCGCGAATATCGACCTGGCGGTTATTACCGCGCTGGCCGCTGGTGGAGTTGCCGGTGAGGTTGACGCCGGGCTGGGTACGAATCAGCTCGGAGACATCGCGCGCGGGCGGATGTTTACGGATCTCCTCAGCGGTGATGGTCGATACGCCGGGCGCTTGCAGCGTCTGCGCCGCCGCGGTGACCACCATGGTTTCGTCATCATTTGCCGTAGCCGTTTCTGATTTCTTCGTATCGTCTGGCGTGTTGCTGTCAGCGGCCTGCGCCGGCAGCATCCCTCCCCAGATGGCCATCGGGATCAGCACGGCCAGCGAGTAGTGTGAATCGTATTTCATGGAATATGCCCTGTTTTTCTTTTTAGCCGTCGGGGCACGCCTTCTTCATCCGCCAGATAAACACCGGTCATGTCTTCCATGCCTGGCGTAACATCTCTTTTTTTGGCGTAGTCAGGCCCTCCCGTTTAAATAGGGATAGCAATAAATAATGAGCGACCAAAATAGATTTATTACTCTGGCAAAAATGAAGAAATAAACGCACCGCGCTATTCTTTGATAGCATTCGCCGAACAGCAGTAATAGGAGTATTGTGCCACACAACGTTATTAGAAATGAGATTTATTATCAAGTGGATAATTATACATCACAGCAATAATTTTAAATAACTCAATAAAAACAAAAAGATGAAATAATTATTTACGTTTACCCCTTATTTGTACTTTAAATAACCAAAATATATCCACACTAAAAAAACACAATCTGAGCATATTCTCTCCATAATTACCGATATCTATTTGTTTATTATTCCACTATAAATACTGAGCCTGTTAATTAATAAAATAGCTGATTAACCGGCCGACATTCTCGATCGCCGGGCATGCTAACGGCCAGAAATTGACTAAAATAAGGAAATCCTCCTGCGGAGCACCGCGCCATGAATACGTCGTCGTTCTATCGATACCTTGTCGGCGGACTTGCATGCCTTGCCGCCCTGCTATGCTTCACATCCGTTTACGCCGCCACAGAGAATAAACTGTCAGAACCCGAGGAGCGCGAGGCCCTGGAAGTCAACGTTGACGATATGCTGCAGCCATGGAAGGGAGATTTACCGGGTATGCTCGACCGGCGAACCATTCGCGTATTAACCACCTTCAGCAAAACCTTTTTCTTTATTAACAAAGGGACGCAGCGCGGCGCTACGCACGATATTTTTATGGAGTTTGAGCGAAGCCTCAATCAAAGCCTGATGAAGGAGAAAAAGCTCAAACATCGTCATCTTAAGGTCCGTATCATCTTTGTTCCGATTGCCCGCGACCAGCTCATCAGCGCGCTTAACGCCGGTAAGGGGGATATTATCGCCGCTAACCTGACGATTACCCCCGCTCGCCAGCAGGAGATGACCTTTACCGCGCCAATCTACTCTCACGTTCAGGAGCTGCTTCTTTCCGGCCCCGGCTCGCCCAAAGTGGAAAATCTGCAGCAGCTTTCCGGCAAAACGGTCTTTGTGCGTACCTCATCGAGCTATTACGAGAGCCTGGTCGCGCTCAACGCGCGCTTTGCCCAGCAATCACTGCCCCCCATCACTATCGAACCGGCGCCCGAAGCGCTGGAGGATGAAGATCTAATAGAGATGCTTAACGCGGGCCTGATTCCATTGACCGTCGTCGACCGCCACAAGGCTCTGTTCTGGAAACAGGTCTTCCCCAACATTCAGGTTCATCAGAACATCATTCTGCGCAACGAAGGCAATATCGGCTGGGCGGTACGCAACAATAGCCCGCAGCTGCTGGCCTTGCTTAATGAATTCATCAACAAGAATCGTCAGGGCAGCAAGCTGGGTAATACGATTCTGCTGCGCTACCTGAAGGATGCCAGATACGTTAAAAACGCGGCGGCGCAAAAAGAGCGGCGTAAATTTCTGACCATGGTGGAGATCTTCCGCAAATATGGCGATCGCTACGATGTTGACTGGCTGCTGATGGCCGCGCAGGGCTATCAGGAATCGCGGCTAAATCAGTCGGTGCGTAGCCACGTCGGCGCAATTGGCGTTATGCAGGTAATGCCGAGCACCGGCAAGGAGCTGAAGGTCGGTGATATTAAGCAGCTCGACCCCAATATTCATGCCGGGGTGAAATATATGCGCTGGATGATAGACCGCTACTATGGCGATGAACCGATGACCCAGCTTGATAAGGCGCTGTTCTCATTCGCTTCTTATAACGCGGGTCCCGCGCGCATCGCCCGGCTGCGGGCGGATACCAAAAAGCGCGGTTTTGATCCGAACGTCTGGTTTGGCAACGTGGAGTACCTGGCCGCCGAGAAGATCGGCTCCGAGACCGTAAGCTATGTCAGCAATATCTATAAGTATTACATCGCTTACCGGCTGATCGTGGATGAAATGGCGCGTAAACAGCAGGCGACAACGGCCTCCAAAAATCAGGTCGTGCCGACAGTGGGGATGCCAGCCACACCTGCCACGCCTGCCACGCCTGCCACACCTGCCACACCTGCCACACCTGCCACACCTGCCACACCTGCCACACCTGCCACACCTGCCACACCTGCCGCGCAGTGAAATAGCGCAGATGGCCTGGGTGACAAAATAGAAAAAGCCCCGAACAGGGGCTTTTTCAGAGATGACTTTACGACGCTAACGCTTCGTTAGAACGGAATATCGTCATCAAAGTCCATCGGCGGCTCATTGGAAGGGGCTGCCGGCGCCTGCTGCTGCGGACGAGACTGCGCGCCGCCGCTGAACTGGTTTCCGCCCTGCGGCTGCTGAGGCTGGCCCCAACCGCCCTGCTGCTGACCACCGCCTGCCGGGGCGCCCGCGCCCTGCTGACGACCGCCGAGCATTTGCATCGTGCCGCCAACGTTAACGACAACCTCGGTAGTGTATTTTTCCTGACCGGATTGGTCAGTCCATTTACGGGTACGCAGCTGGCCTTCAATATAGACCTGAGAACCTTTACGCAGATACTCGCCGGCCACTTCCGCCAGTTTGCCGAACAGCACAACGCGGTGCCATTCGGTCTGCTCTTTCATCTCACCGGTCGCTTTATCACGCCAGGATTCGGAAGTAGCCAGCGTAATGTTGGCAACTGCGCCACCACTCGGCATGTAGCGTACTTCCGGGTCCTGGCCCAGATTACCGACGAGAATCACCTTGTTTACGCCTCTGCTGGCCATGTTTGTGTCTCCTGAATGCGTTTCTTAATAGTGTAAACGCGCGAGTGTACCATTTCCAGGTGCTATGTTGATAGCTGGGAAGTAGGTTCCAGATAACTCTCGCGGTGCGACATTTTTACACATCCCACCGGAAAATGCATTCCAATACTGTATATTCAAACAGGTTAAATTGTGTCATAATTAGCCGTTTCTGCCGTTTGTCCTTCTAACAAACCAGGCAATCCGCGTATCTACCGGGAAAGGTGAATGGATAAGATCGAAGTTCGGGGCGCCCGCACCCACAATCTCAAAAATATCAACCTCGTCATCCCGCGCGACAAACTCATTGTCGTCACCGGGCTTTCGGGTTCAGGCAAATCCTCACTGGCTTTCGACACGTTGTATGCCGAAGGGCAGCGTCGCTACGTTGAGTCGCTCTCCGCCTACGCGCGGCAGTTCCTGTCGCTGATGGAGAAGCCCGACGTCGACCATATTGAAGGGCTGTCGCCGGCGATTTCCATTGAACAGAAATCAACGTCCCACAACCCCCGTTCAACGGTAGGCACCATTACCGAAATTCACGACTACCTGCGTCTGCTGTACGCGCGCGTCGGCGAGCCGCGCTGCCCGGATCACGACGTTCCGCTGGCGGCGCAAACCGTGAGCCAGATGGTCGATAACGTGCTCTCCCAGCCAGAAGGCCAGCGCCTGATGCTGCTGGCGCCGATCATTAAAGAGCGCAAAGGCGAGCATAACAAAACGCTGGAAAATCTCGCCGGGCAGGGCTACATCCGCGCGAGGATCGACGGCGAGGTCTGCGATCTCTCCGATCCGCCGAAGCTGGAGCTGCAGAAGAAACATACCATTGAAGTGGTGATTGACCGCTTTAAGGTGCGCGACGATCTCAGCACGCGCCTGGCCGAGTCTTTTGAAACCGCGCTGGAGCTGTCGGGCGGCACCGCCATCGTCGCCAATATGGACGATCCGAAAGCCGAAGAGCTGCTGTTTTCCGCCAACTTCGCCTGCCCGATTTGCGGCTACAGCATGCGCGAACTGGAACCGCGCCTGTTCTCCTTCAACAACCCGGCTGGCGCTTGCCCGACCTGCGATGGTCTCGGCGTCCAGCAGTATTTCGATCCGGAACGCGTCATTCAGAACCCAGAGCTGTCGCTGGCTGGCGGGGCGATTCGCGGCTGGGATCGGCGCAATTTTTACTACTTCCAGATGCTGAAGTCGCTGGCGGAACATTATGAATTCGATGTGGAAGCGCCCTGGGGCACGCTGAATAGCAGCGTACAAAAAGTGGTTCTGTACGGCTCAGGCAAAGAGAATATTGAATTCAAATATATGAACGATCGCGGCGATACCTCGGTGCGCCGCCATCCGTTCGAAGGCGTGCTGCACAATATGGAGCGCCGTTATAAAGAGACGGAATCCAGTGCAGTACGTGAAGAGTTAGCGAAATTCATCAGCAACCGTCCCTGCACCAGCTGTGAAGGGACCCGCCTGAAGCGCGAAGCGCGGCACGTGTTTGTGGAGAATACCCCGCTGCCGACCATCTCGGATATGAGCATCGGCCACGCGATGGACTTCTTCAACAACCTGAAGCTCTCCGGCCAGCGTGCGCAAATTGCTGAAAAAGTACTGAAAGAGATTGGCGATCGCCTGAAATTCCTCGTCAACGTCGGTCTGAACTACCTGACGCTCTCCCGTTCGGCGGAAACCCTCTCCGGCGGCGAAGCGCAGCGTATCCGCCTCGCCAGCCAGATCGGCGCAGGCCTGGTCGGCGTCATGTACGTACTGGATGAGCCCTCTATCGGCCTGCACCAGCGCGATAACGAACGCCTGCTGGGCACGCTGATCCACCTGCGAAACCTCGGCAACACCGTGATTGTCGTTGAGCACGATGAAGACGCCATTCGCGCCGCCGACCACGTTATCGATATCGGTCCGGGGGCTGGGGTACACGGCGGTCAGGTCGTGGCTGAAGGCAAGCTGGAAGATATTATGGCGGTGCCGGAATCGCTGACCGGCCAGTTCATGAGCGGCAAGCGTAAAATCGAAGTGCCGAAACAGCGCGTACCCGCCAATCCGGAGAAAGTGCTGAAGCTGTCCGGCGCGCGCGGCAACAACCTGAAAGACGTGACGCTGACGCTGCCGGTGGGCCTCTTCACCTGTATCACCGGCGTTTCCGGGTCGGGTAAATCCACGCTGATCAACGACACGCTGTTCCCGATTGCCCAACGTCAGCTCAACGGCGCCACCATCGCGGAACCGGCACCTTACCGCGACGTGCAGGGGCTGGAACATTTCGACAAAGTGATCGATATCGACCAGAGCCCCATCGGCCGTACGCCGCGTTCTAACCCAGCAACCTACACCGGCGTCTTTACGCCGGTCCGTGAACTGTTTGCCGGCGTACCTGAATCACGTTCGCGTGGCTACACGCCCGGGCGCTTCAGTTTTAACGTGCGCGGCGGTCGCTGTGAAGCCTGCCAGGGCGATGGCGTGATCAAAGTCGAGATGCACTTCCTGCCGGATATCTACGTACCGTGCGACCAGTGCAAAGGCAAACGCTATAACCGCGAAACGCTGGAGATTAAGTACAAAGGCAAAACGATCCATGAAGTGCTGGATATGACCATTGAAGAAGCGCGTGAGTTCTTCGATGCGGTTCCGGCGCTGGCGCGTAAGCTGCAAACGCTGATGGACGTCGGTCTGACCTATATTCGCCTTGGTCAGTCGGCTACCACGCTCTCCGGCGGCGAGGCCCAGCGCGTCAAGCTGGCGCGGGAGCTGTCCAAACGCGGTACCGGGCAAACGCTGTATATCCTTGATGAACCGACCACCGGTCTGCACTTTGCCGATATTCAGCAGCTGCTGGAGGTTCTGCACCAGCTGCGCGACCAGGGGAATACCATCGTGGTGATTGAGCACAACCTGGATGTCATCAAGACGGCTGACTGGATCGTTGACCTTGGGCCGGAAGGCGGAAGCGGCGGCGGAGAGATCCTCGTTTCCGGTACGCCGGAAACGGTCGCCGAGTGCGAGGCCTCCTATACGGCTCGCTTCCTCAAGCCCATGCTGAAATAATCTCATCTGCCTCTTCCCGTCCCGGGAAGAGGCCTCATTTCCTCTCATTTTCTCCCGCTGATATTTTGTGATTTGCGGCCGGACGGCATCTGTCATCAGATAGCACCACCGCCATAAATTGCAGGATGCATCATGTACTTAAAGCACGGACTTTATCGATTTACGCTCGTCGCGGCGTTATTCGCGCTGACCGCCTGCAGCTGGATAGACGGCTACAGCAGCACGGCTCATCAGCAGTTGCTGATGCTTGAACAGCTTCATCTGCAGTTCATCAGCGACGCGGCGGCAGCGCCACTCGACCAACGCTTGCTCAGTTACGAGGATCGCCAGATTCGCCCGCTATTCAGCCTGGCGTTAAGCGATAGCGATGCGCTACGGCAGAGTAATCTTCACGTGCTGGAGAAAAATTATCAGCGGCTGTACCGGCGCGTCGTCCCCCAGGAGAGAGCGCTGATGCCTTTCGAGGCCGGAATTCTGGCGCAACAGACGGAAAAACTTTACCAGCAGGCCATCAACGGCGAACAACAGCGTTCAGGGAGATAAGCATGTCCACCATAGAAGAGTTAAGCGCCCAGCTGGCCGGCGCCGGCGTGAATACGGCAGAGTGGTTGCAGCTTATGCATGCGATTGTAAATGATGAAGACAGCGACATTCGCGACGCCGGAATGCTCACGCTTCAGGCGTTACAGGAGAAAGCGCGCGGCTGGTTAAGTCAGGACGACCTCATTCTGCTCCTGCAAGGGCAGCGCGATATTGCCAGCATTCGCGCTAACAACGAACAGATCGCCATGCAGGCGCATCTGCAGTCCACGCTGCTTCGTCTGTTTGATGTGACCCTGCTGGCGCTGCTGGGCAGAATTTAGCGCTATGGCAACAGCTTACGCTTAGCCTCGGAAAGCGAATCAAGCGCCTGCTGGTAGGAAGCATCCACCAGATAATAAATTTGTGAATCAGGCAGGGAGCCGTCAAGAAACACCGTACTCCAGTGGGCTTTATTGAGATGTTTGCTGGGGCGAACATCGCGATGCTGCTGCCTCAACAGTTCCGCAAGCTCAGGGCTGGTCTTTAACGATACCGCAGGCCGGTTGTCCTCAACCTCTTTTACCATCGCAAACAGGACGTCCGCCGCTTTGATCTGCGTCGCTTTCCAGTCGCTATGTACGCTTTGTTCGGCGCCCGGCTTTGCCATGCAGTACTGCAATAAATCCGAAATTGTCATTTTTTATTCCCCCATCAGCGTCGCGATGATATGGCGCGATCCGCCATGAATACGATGCTCCCCGAGCCAGATCCCCTGCCAGGTCCCCAGCCTGACGCTGCCATCCCGTACGGGCAGCATCAGCGATACGCCCAGCATCGACGACTTAATGTGCGAGGGCATGTCATCAGGACCTTCATAATCGTGTTCATACGGCGCGTTATCCGGTACGGCGCGCAGAAAATGCTGCTCCATATCGAAGCGAACGGTCGGATCGCAGTTTTCGTTTAGCGTCAGGGAAGCAGATGTATGCTGGAGCAGCAAATGCAGCAGGCCAGTTTTCACCCGCGATATTTCGCGGATTTGCCCGAGAATTTCATCAGTGACCAGATGGAAGCCCCGTGCTTTCGGGCCTAACGTCAGGGTTTGCTGATGCCACATAAACCACTCCTTTTACTAATGAACCTTCCTAAGTGTGCAGCAATAAGCGAAAAGGTAAAACCTTTGGCACGCTATTTTGCACAAAAAAACGGCAGCGTGCCGGCTGCCGTTTTAGCGATTGATGATTAAGCCGGCGGGCAGCTTAATATTCTGAATTCACAATGACCTCTTCACCCTGAGCGCCCGCCATCGGCAGCGGCTTATAGGAAGAGTTTGAGGCCCGCAAGATACGGATCCCGCGCGCGCCCACCTCGCGGGCAGCGGAGATATCGTTATCTGAATCGCCGTAGAAAACTTTGATCCCTTTCTCCTGCAGCCACTGCGTTTTGGTGTTCTGGCCAGGTTTATCGCCGGCAAAAATAACCGGGTTCATATTCGCCGCCGGGATGAGAAAATCATCCTGCAGGGTTTTTGATACCGTTTCGGTTTTGGTCTGGCTACGGCCGGTAACGAAATAGATGCTATCGCCGCGCTTTACGTGCATCGCAATCAGCTGGCGCGCCACCTCTTTCGGCATGCTGAATTCATCCCAGCCGTTGTTCATTTTTTCCCAGAACTCCGGATTTTTCAGGTAATCATCGCTGCCGGGGGAATAGGTTTTCTGCCCGCGCCAGAAGCCCGGGCTGGAGAACAGGACGGTATCATCAATATCAAAACCGACGGCCATCGGCTGGCGTCCCAGCAGGCTATTTTCAATCTGGGCGACGGAAACCCAATGGATCGGCGCCTGTTCGGCGAGTTTCGCCATATTGGTGCCCGTCCACAGCGGCTGCGGTGTGGAGGCGCGAGCAACGACGGAGCTATTTAGCGTGAACAGTAAGCAGACGGCCCCAAAGGCCAGGGTGATCTTGCGCATATTTTTCCCTAAATAATCGAATCGTTATAATTTTCAATAATGTGTACGCTTATTAATGCACCCAGACCTTACCCCCCGCGAAGGCGGATAGGAAGGTTTTTCTGCTCTGATGTCATATAAAAAGAGAATGATCACACTTCGGGAAGCGAATTGCCCGCGTCATGATTTGGCGCGGGCAAAAGGTCAGGAAGAACTTATATTACCGCAGCAAACGCCTGAGCTACGCGGCGCACGTTTCCTGCATTCAGCCCCGCGACGCACATGCGGCCGCTGGCAATCAGGTAGACGCCAAACTCATCGCGCAGGCGGTCAACCTGGGCCGCGCTGAAACCGGTATAGCTAAACATGCCGCGCTGCTTGAGCAGATAGTCAAAATCACCGCCCGGAACCGTCTCTTTCAGCACATCAACCAGCTCCTGACGCATGGCCAGAATACGGGTGCGCATCCCTTCCACTTCCGCCAGCCATGAGGCTTTCAGCGCGCTGTCGCCCAACACCGCTGCAACCACCTGCGCGCCAAAGTTCGGCGGGCTGGAGTAGTTGCGACGCACGGTCGCTTTTAATTGCCCCAGTACGCGCCCCGCGGTTTCAGTATCTTCACAGACGATCGACAGCCCGCCAACGCGCTCACCGTACAGGGAGAAGATTTTCGAGAACGAGTTGCTGACCAGCATGGGCATCCCGGCGTTCGCTATGGCGCGGATAGCGTAGGCATCCTCTTCCATGCCAGCGCCGAAGCCCTGATAGGCGATGTCGAGGAAAGGAATCAAATTACGCGCTTTCAGCACCTCAACCACTTGATCCCACTGAGCGTTGGTAAGATCGGCTCCCGTTGGGTTATGGCAGCAGGGATGCAGCAGCACGATATCGCGTTCCGGTAGCGTATTGAGTTTTTCAAGGAAAGCCGCGAAACGCACGCCATTGGTTTTATCATCAAACCAAGGGTAAGTACTTACTTCGAATCCAGCCCCTTCAAATATAGCGATGTGGTTTTCCCACGTCGGGTCGCTGACCCATACGCGCGAGCCTGGGAAGTAGCGTTTCAGGAAGTCTGCGCCGACTTTCAGCGCTCCGGAGCCGCCCAGCGTCTGAATAGAGGCTACGCGATGCTGCGCCAGTACCGGATGATCGGCCCCGAACAGCAGCGACGCAATCGCGTGGCGATAGGTGTTCAGCCCTTCCATCGGTAAATAGATTGAGGCGCCGTGCGGCTGGGCGCTAAGACGTGCTTCCGCTTCGGCAACCGCCTTCAGCTGCGGAATGATGCCGTCTTCGTTGTAATAAAGACCGATGCTGAGATTTACTTTGTCACTACGCGGATCGTCTTTAAAACGCTCCATCAGGGAGAGAATGGGGTCGCCAGCGTAGGCGTCAACTTTCTGAAACACGCGATGTTTCTCCAGGTTTACATGGGCTCGTTATAACACAATAAACTGGATGTGAAAGAAGGTCGAGGGGATGTTGGCGGATAAAACAGAACGGGCTGGATTTGACGCAACAACGTGAACGCCCATCCCGGATGGCGGCTTAAACCGCCTTATCCGGGCTACCGGCCCGTAGCCCCGATGAGGCGTCAGCCGCCACCGGGGGAAAGCGCGCTGGCTGACATTAATCCACGTACTTCATGGATACCCGTGAAGTCAGGCGCGTAATAAGTTCGTAAGCACTTACTTTTGTAATTTCGGCAATCCGCTCGACGGGGAGGCCTTCGCCCCACAGCACGACCGCGTCGCCAGCGTGGTCCTGTGCTTCAGGCCCGAGATCGACGCAAATCATATCCATCGCTACGCGTCCGACAATCGGCACTTCCCGGCCGTTAACCAGTACCGGCGTGCCGGACGGCGCGGCGCGCGGATAGCCGTCACCGTAGCCCATCGCCACAACGCCTAAACGCGTATCACGCTCGCTGATCCAGGTTCCGCCGTAGCCCACCGGCTCGCCGGCTTTATGCTCGCGGACCGCGATCAGGCTGGAGGTCAGAGACATCACCGGCTGGCAGCCAAAATCCGCGCCGGTGGATCCACCGTCGAGCGGCGATACGCCGTAGAGAATAATCCCCGGACGCGCCCAGTCGAAGTGCGACTGCGGCCATAGCAATATACCGCCGGATGCAGCGATTGAGCGCAGCCCCGGCTTCCCTTCCGTGAAGGTGGTAAAGATATCCAGCTGACGTTCGGTCGCGCCGCACTCAGGCTCATCCGCACGGGCAAAATGGCTCACGATATTGACCGGCTGGCGGACGTTTTTACACTGGCTCAGGCGCTGATAAAAGGCTTCGGCCTGTTCGGGCAGAACGCCTAATCGATGCATCCCGGTGTCCAGCTTCATCCATACGGTTACCGGCTCGGGTAAATCCGCTTCCTCCAGCGCAGCCAGCTGCTCCGGGCTGTGTACCGCCGTATGCAGGCGCTGGGCGGAGATCACCGGCAGGTCGGCGGCCTCAAAGAATCCCTCCAGCAGCAGGATCGGCTGGGGGATACCGCCCGCGCGCAGGCGCAGGGCTTCTTCAAGACGGGCGACGCCAAAAGCATCGGCGTCCGGGAGCGTTCGCGCGGTCTCAAGAAGACCGTGTCCGTAGGCGTTCGCTTTCACCACCGCAACCAGTTTGCTGGCGGGCGCCAGTTCACGCAGACGTTGCAGGTTGTGTCGCAGAGCGCGGCGGTTAATGATTACAGTTGCCGCTTGCATTTGAATTCCTTAATAAAAGAATCTCCTAAATCCTTCGTGTTGCAGGAAGGCGACAAGCCTGAGAATCCCCGGGAGCTTAGTAAACTAAGTGACCGGGGTGAACAGGCGTAGTCAACGCATCTGCGGCATGAAGGATGACGGAGATTTATTCGTCGTCGTATTGTGGCCCAGCATAATTATCAAAACGCGACCACTGACCGTTAAACGTCAGGCGCACCGTCCCGATAGGGCCGTTACGCTGTTTACCAATAATAATTTCAGCGATGCCTTTTAAATCACTGTTTTCGTGATAAACCTCATCACGGTAGATAAACATGATTAAGTCGGCGTCCTGCTCGATGGAGCCGGACTCACGCAGGTCGGAGTTGACCGGGCGCTTATCCGCGCGCTGTTCCAGCGAGCGGTTAAGCTGCGACAGCGCCACCACCGGCACCTGCAGCTCCTTCGCCAGCGCCTTGAGCGAGCGGGAAATTTCGGCGATTTCCAGCGTACGGTTATCGGAGAGCGACGGCACGCGCATCAGCTGCAGGTAGTCGATCATAATAAGACCGATGCCGCCGTGCTCGCGGGCGATACGCCGCGCGCGGGAGCGCACTTCGGTTGGCGTCAGGCCGGAGGAGTCATCAATATAGATATTACGTTTTTCCAGCAGAATTCCCATGGTGCCGGAAATGCGCGCCCAGTCTTCATCATCCAGCTGGCCGGTACGAATGCGGGTCTGGTCAACGCGCGACAGCGAGGCCAGAGAACGCATCATAATCTGCTCCGAAGGCATCTCGAGACTGAAGATGAGTACCGGCTTATCCTGCAGCATCGCCGCGTTTTCCACGAGGTTCATCGCAAAAGTCGTCTTACCCATTGACGGACGCGCGGCGACGATAATCAGGTCCGACGGCTGAAGACCGGCGGTTTTTTTATTGAGATCGTCATAGCCGGTGTTAACCCCGGTCACGCCGTCATGCGGCTGCTGGAAGAGCTGTTCAATACGCGCCACGGTAGCGTCGAGCACGTCGGCGATATTCTTCGGCCCCTCGTCTTTATTCGCGCGGCTTTCGGCAATTTTAAACACCCGGGATTCGGCGAGGTCGAGCAGATCTTCGCTGGTGCGGCCCTGGGGATCGAAACCGGCCTCGGCGATTTCATTCGCCACGGAGATCATTTCGCGTACTACCGCACGTTCGCGGACGATATCGGCATAAGCGCTGATGTTCGCCGCACTTGGCGTATTTTTCGATAATTCCGCCAGGTAGGCGAAGCCGCCGACGCTGTCCAGCTGCCCCTGACGCTCCAGCGATTCGGCGAGCGTAATCAGGTCAATCGGGCTGCCCGATTCCTGCAGGCGCGCCATTTCGGTGAAAATATGGCGATGCGGACGGGTATAAAAATCTTCCGAAACAACCCGCTCGGCAACGTCGTCCCAGCGTTCGTTATCCAGCATTAAACCGCCCAACACCGACTGTTCCGCTTCAATCGAGTGCGGCGGGACCTTCAACCCATCGAGCTGATAATCACGCTCGCGGGGTTCAGTCTGTGGTTTGTTGAAGGGTTTATTTCCTGCCATAGTGAATGGAGTTACCGAGATAGTGAATGGGTCGAAAGATTACCACATTTCTGGAGGAAGCATGGCAACACGAATTGAATTTCACCAGCACGGAGGGCCTGATGTTCTGCAAGCGCTGGAGTTCACGCCGAAAGATCCCGCAGAGCACGAAATTCAGGTAGAGAATAAGGCCATCGGCATTAACTACATTGATACCTATATCCGCAGCGGCCTCTACCCGCCCCCGTCATTGCCGAGCGGTCTGGGTACCGAAGCCGCTGGCGTAGTAAGCAAAGTCGGCAGCGGGGTGAAACATATCAAAGCCGGCGATCGGGTGGTCTACGCGCAATCGGCGCTGGGAGCCTATAGCACCGTCCACAACGTGCCCGCGGATAAGGCCGCCATCTTGCCGGACGCGATCTCTTTCGAGCAGGCGGCGGCCTCATTCCTGAAAGGGCTCACGGTCTATTACCTGCTGCGGAAAACCTACGAGATCAAAGCGGGCGAGCCGTTCTTGTTTCATGCGGCGGCCGGCGGCGTCGGGCTCATCGCCTGTCAGTGGGCCAAAGCGCTGGGCGCGAAGCTGATCGGTACCGTCGGCAGCGCGCAAAAAGCTGAACGCGCCAAACAGGCCGGCGCCTGGCAGATCATTAACTATCGCGAAGAGAATATCGTCGAGCGCCTGAAAGAGATCACCGACGGTAAGAAAGTCCACGTGGTTTACGATTCCGTCGGGAAAGATACCTGGGAAGCCTCCCTTGACTGCCTGCAGCGTCGGGGGCTGATGGTGAGCTTCGGCAACTCCTCCGGCCCGGTGACCGGTGTCAATCTCGGGATCCTCAACCAAAAAGGTTCGCTGTACGTCACCCGCCCTTCTCTGCAGGGCTATATCACCACGCGTGAAGAGCTGACGGAAGCCAGCAACGAACTGTTTTCGCTGATCGCCAGCGGCGTGATAAAAGTGGATGTCGCGGAGAGCCAAAAATATGCGTTAACCGACGCCAGACGCGCGCATGAGGTGCTGGAAAGCCGGGCGACGCAGGGTTCAAGTTTGCTCTTGCCATAGTAATGGCTTTTCCCTAAATAATTCGGGCTACAGGAAGATGGTAAGTGAATGAATCCCCAGGAGCTTACAACAGTAAGTGACCGGGGTGAATGCAAGCAACCAACGCCCCTGTAGCCTGAAGTATGACGGGAAAAGAAGAAAAGTTTAGGGCTTCCACATGGGAAGCCCTTACTTTTTTTGTTCGGCTGTATGTAGGGTACAGCACGATGAATTCGTTAACCCGCTAATAGTGACAGATTTAATAAGCAAAGCCTACGCTGTTTTATGCAAAAATCTTCAGGTTGTGACATACCGCTCAATACCTTAGTAGCGCCAGCGGTTATTAGCGCGATAACGGTTGTCGGTTGGTGATTTTATCGCCCGAATCACCCAAACCACAACAACGGCCAGCAGCAGCCACGGCAGCAGTTTAATCATTAACGCAAACAGACCGCCGACAAACATCAGCGCGGTCGCGACAACAATCGCGGCAATAATACCCAGCAGTGAAATGCCGGTGACCAATAACATGACAAAAAAGCCAATAACGAATAAGAGTTCCAGCATCGTCTTTCCCCTAAAGAAATTTTATCTACCTTAGCGGATATTACAAAAATCGTGCCAAATATAACATATTGAATAATAACAAAAACGCCCGGCACGATACGTACAGGGCGTGGTGAATTTGACCAGGTTTTAGTGAAAAACTAACGCTTGTCGGCAACCAGTTTCAGCGCCTGTTCCAGCACGTTGATGTCCGCCCCGGCTTTATGCGCATTTTCGCTCAGATAGCGACGCCACTGGCGCGCCCCGGGGATCCCCTGAAACAGCCCGAGCATATGGCGCGTTACGTGCCCCAGATAAGTACCGTTGCTAAGCTCGCGTTCGATATAGGGATACATCGCCCGGACCACGGAAACCGGGTCAGCATCGATGCCTTCCACGCCGAAAATTTCCCGATCCACCGACGCCAGTATGCCTGGATTCTGATAGGCTTCACGGCCCACCATCACGCCGTCCATATGCGCAAGATGTTGTTTTGCTTCTTCCAGCGACTTAATGCCGCCGTTAATCGCCATGGTCAGATGCGGAAAATCACGCTTCAGCTGGTAAACGCGCGGATAGTCAAGCGGCGGGATCTCGCGGTTCTCTTTGGGGCTTAGCCCCGAAAGCCACGCTTTGCGCGCGTGGATGATAAACATCTCGCACTCGCCTTTCACGGATACCGTTTCGATAAAATCACACAGAAACCCGTAGCTGTCCTGGTCATCAATGCCGATACGGGTTTTCACCGTGACCGGGATCGACACGACGTCGCGCATGGCTTTAATACAGTCTGCCACCAGCTGCGCGTTCCCCATCAGGCAGGCACCAAACATACCGTTCTGCACGCGATCGGACGGGCAGCCAACGTTCAGGTTAATTTCATCGTAGCCGCGCGCCTGCGCCAGCTTCGCGCAGTGCGCCAGCGCAGCCGGATCGCTGCCGCCGAGCTGCAGGGCGACCGGATGCTCTTCTTCGCTGTAGGCCAGATAGTCGCCCTTGCCGTGAATAATCGCACCGGTGGTCACCATTTCGGTATACAGCAGCGTGTGGCGCGACAGCTGACGCAGAAAATAACGGCAGTGTCTGTCGGTCCAGTCGAGCATCGGCGCGATGGAAAAACGGTGAGCGGCGAAAGCAGTAGGCGTTGAGTCTGACATCATGGCGAATAAATAAGCATCCGGGTAAAAAGGGGCGCTACTATAGCACAAAGATAAACCACTGAGGCATAGCGTCAGCGCTCACCTTTTTTATCCCGCAATAAACGCTATATTTTCCGCGGCTTGCCGTCGTGAGGGCCAAAAAACTGCGGCGGATGGTCAACCCAGCGATCCTGACGCGTGGCGGCATAGCCGGGGTTAAGCGGGTAGTAGATGCGATTAAATTTCTTGTTTGCCTCGCCAACGACTAACAGGCGAACCTCCTGCTCGGTGTTATTGAGGAAGGTGTGGCAAATGCCGGTTCCGGCAGGAAAGCCGACGCTATCCCCCGGCTCCAGCTTCCAGAGGTAGCCGTTAATCCACACTTCCGGATAGCCTTCCAGCACGTAGATAAACTCTTCTTCGTCGCTCTCCGCATGCGGATAAGAGGTTCGGCGTCCGGGCGGTAGACGCTCATGGTGGATCCCCAGGCGATTCAGCCGCAGGCCCCGCGCCAGCGGCGCGCCGATGGAGAAAAGCTCAGTACTGTCGGGGTAGGTGGAATCATCCACGCCTTCCAGTTCACGCCAGTGTCGAATGCAGTCAGGTCGTTTCTTCGTTTTCTCCCGAAAATGAGATGCATCAGGTATAGCATAAGGTGGCAAGGTTGAGCGACCCCAGGAGCGCGGCTGGGACGAACTGGCGCAGCCAGCGCGCAGGTAACGTGAAGTGTGACGGGTATAGTCCGCCGGGTCTCGGCGTTTTACCGGTATCGTGATAAAGTAACAGTTTCAGATTCACGCAACCAGAGGACGCTCATGGATAAGACCACTTCGCAACAAATGTTAGCGCATGCTGAAAAGCTGTGCGCGCAGCGTGGCGTGCGCCTGACCCCGCAGCGCCTTGAAGTATTGCGTTTGATGAGCCTGCAGCAAGGGGCAATCAGCGCCTACGACCTGCTCGATCTCCTTCGTGAAAAAGAGCCTCAGGCGAAACCGCCGACGGTGTACCGGGCGCTGGAGTTTTTACTCGAGCAAGGGTTCGTGCATAAGGTGGAATCCACCAATAGCTACGTGCTGTGTCACCTTTTCGATCAGCCGACCCACAGCTCGGCGATGTTTATCTGCGACCGCTGCGGCGGCGTCAAAGAAGAGTGTGCGGAAGGCGTCGAAGATATTATGCATACGCTGGCGGCAAGAATGGGATTCGCCCTGCGCCACAACGTCATTGAGGCTCACGGCCTGTGCGCCGCCTGCGTCGAGGTTGAATCCTGCAGTACGCCGGGCCACTGCCACCACGACCATACCATCCAGATCAAAAAGAAAGCCCGCTGAGGCGTTAGCCGCAGCGGGAATCAAGGGTGTAGGCAATAACGGTGGGTTAAAACACGGCGTTTTCGCTACCAGCGATAGTCGTTTTTGGTTTCCCAGTCGGTCACTTCTTTCTCTGCCTGGTCTTTGGCGTAACCGTAACGTTCCTGAATTCTGCCCACCAGCTGGTCGCGTTTGCCTTCAATGACGGTCATGTCATCGTCGGTCAGCTTGCCCCATTTTTCTTTCGCTTTACCTTTGAACTGTTTCCAGTTACCGCCGATTTCGTCTTTATTCATCATGCATTCCTCATCGTTCGGTTATCGTTCGGTGAATGAACAGCCCGCTGTGTGCCGGACATGACTTAACTATAGATGAGTATTCTGAGTAAGATTTATTATTCGGAATCTTTAACCATCATATGCACCAAATGCATTACGAAAACCAGGTTCCGCGCTGCCAGTGGCGCCGCCAGATAACCGCCAGAGAAACGCCGCGCAGAGCGAGAAAGGCCGTCAGCGCCAGCCACAGTCCGTGGTTGCCGAGCGTCGGTACCGTCAGCAGCGTCAGGGCAAACCCCGCCGCCGCTACCGCCATGCTGTTGCGCATCTCCGCCCCCCGCGTCGCGCCGATAAACATGCCGTCCAGCAGGTAGCACCAGACGCCAATGACCGGCAGGATCATCTGCCAGACCAGATAGCGGTCGGCCAGCTGCTGCAGCGAAGGCAGCGAGGTCAGCAAAGCGATAATCTGCTCACCGGCAAGCCCGTAAATCAGCGCAAACGCCAGCGCCACCATCCCTGACTGGCGGCAGGCCGCGTGCCAGACGGCAAGCAGCTGGCTGTCGTCGCACGCGCCGTAGGCCTGCCCGGAGTGCGCCTCAACGGCGTAGGCAAAACCGTCCAGCGCATAGGCGGTAAAGGTCAGCATCGTCATGAGGACCGCATTGACCGCGACGATATCGGCACCGAGGCGGGCGCCACATACCGTCACCGCCCCGAAGCAGAGCTGTAGAAGCAGCGAGCGCAGCATGATGTCGCGATTCAGCGCCAGCAGGCGGCGTATATCGCCGCGCCAGGCGTTTTTCAGCATCGACAGGGAAACGCCGCGCAGCGCCAGCACGCGTCTCGCCATCAGCAGGCCAATAAAGAAAGTGACGTATTCTGCGGTGACCGTCGCCAGCGCCGCCCCCTGCACGTTCATATGCAGGCCCATCACCAGCCATAAATCGAGCACAATATTGAGGACGTTGCCGACTACCAGCAGGATCACCGGCGCTCTGGCGTACTGCACGCCCAGCAGCCAGCCCAGCAGGACCAGATTCGCCAGCGATGCCGGCGCGCTTAGCCAGCGGAGCTCCAGGAAGCGTCTGGCCTGTTCGAGCACGGCTTCGCTACCGCCGACGATATGCAGCGCCAGGTCGATTAACGGCATCCGTAAGAGCACAATCGCCGCCCCGGCGGCCAGCGCCAGACCCAGCGGCTGCACCAGCGCACGCGCCAGCCGCTGCGGATCTTTTGCGCCAAACGCCTGCGCCGTCAGTCCGGTGGTACTCATTCGCAGGAACAACAGCAGCATAAAGAGGAAGCTGGTCGCCGTTGCGCCAACCGCCACGCCCCCCAGATAAACCGGGCTGTCGAGATGGCCAATAACGGCGGTATCCACCAGCCCCAGCAGCGGAACGGTGATATTGGAGAAGATCATGGGCAGCGCTAAGCGCCACAGGGCTTTGTCGGCGGCGTTAAAAAGCATGGAGAAAGAGCCCAAATGAGGAAAAACGGCGCAGCATCATGCATCAGGTGATGATGCCGCGAGGTGAAGAGATTACTGCCAGTTGCCGTTGCGGATAACGCCAACGGCCAGGCCTTCAATAGTGAAGCTTTGCTCGCGAAGATCCACCACGATCGGCGAGAATTCGCTGTTTTCCGGCAGCAGTTCAACGACGTTACCCTGCTTTTTCAGTCGCTTCACGGTAACTTCTTCGTCGATGCGCGCCACAACCACCTGGCCATTGCGCACATCCTGCGTTTTATGGACGGCCAGCAGGTCGCCATCAAGAATACCGATGTCTTTCATCGACATCCCGCTAACGCGCAGCAGAAAATCGGCATTCGGCTTAAACATAGCCGGATCGACCTGATAGTGACCTTCGATATGCTGCTGGGCCAGCAGCGGCTCACCCGCCGCGACGCGGCCAATAAGCGGCAGACCCGTTTCTTCTTCCGTCAGCAGACGAATACCGCGGGAGGCGCCGGAAACGATCTCGATTGCGCCTTTACGCGCCAGCGCTTTCAGGTGTTCTTCCGCCGCGTTTGGGGAACGGAACCCCAAGCGCTGAGCAATCTCCGCACGCGTCGGCGGCATGCCCGTCTGGCTGATATGATCCCGAATGAGATCAAACACCTCTTGCTGCCTGGTCGTTAACGCTTTCATTCCGCCCCCTGGGTGTATATACAGTTATGCTGTGAGTATATACAGCTAACGGTGATTTTGGAACCATATTTCACACAAAAATCAGGAGTTTCTTTCCGTTTTGCGAGCCGCTACGCCAGGCGTTAGCGGTAGTTTGCCCATAAAAGCGTTCCCCACGCGATCAGCGCGATGATAATCGCCAGCAATACCGCCGCCGATCCCATGTCTTTCGCTCGCCCCGACAGCTCGTGATGTTCAGGGCCAATACGGTCAACAACCGCCTCAATCGCGCTATTGATAATTTCAACTATCATCACTAGCAGGACCGAGCTAATCAACAGCACCCGGGTGATGGCATCGACGTCTAACCAGCAGGCGATCGCCACGGCAACAACGGCCGCGATGCCTTCCTGACGAAAGGCGGCCTCGTTGACCCACGCCGCCCGGAATCCTTTCCAGGAATACCCTGCCGCTTTAATAATTCGGGTTAACCCAGTGGTATTATTGGCCATCAAACAAACCTTTTTATGTAAATGACGTCAATGAGTGTACGCGTTTGCCGCGTTACAACGGAAATTTTGCGCACTTTCTGTTATTCTTGCGGCGCATTTGCATGATTAACCAGAGGCTTCACATCGTCTATGTCTGGCTGGCAACGAATTTACTATAAATTACTGAATTTACCATTAAGGGCGCTGGTAAAAAGCAAGTCGATTCCGGCACAACCTGCTCAGGAATTAGGCCTGGATACCTCGCGTCCCATTATGTATGTTCTGCCCTACAATTCGAAGGCGGACCTGCTGACGCTGCGCGCGCAATGTCTGGAACATGAGTTACCGGACCCGCTGGAGCCGCTCGAGATCGACGGCGGCCTGCTTCCGCGCTACGTATTTATCCACGGCGGACCGCGCGTGTTTACCTATTACACGCCGAAAGAAGAGTCTATCAAGCTCTTTCACGACTATCTGGATTTGCACCGCAACCATCCCGATCTTGACGTGCAGATGGTGCCGGTTTCGGTGATGTTCGGTCGCGCGCCGGGGCGTGAAAAAGGCGAGGTGAACCCGCCGCTGCGCATGCTCAACGGCATTCAGAAATTCTTCGCCGTTCTGTGGCTGGGCCGCGACAGCTTTGTCCGTTTCTCGCCTTCGGTCTCGCTGCGTAAGATGGCGGACGAACACGGTACCGATAAAACCATCGCCCAGAAGCTGGCCCGCGTGGCGCGCATGCACTTCGCCCGTCAGCGTCTGGCGGCGGTCGGCCCGCGCCTGCCCGCGCGCCAGGATCTGTTTAATAAACTGCTGGCCTCGAAAGCCATTGCCCGTGCGGTAGAAGACGAAGCGCGCAGCAAGAAAATTTCTCATGAAAAGGCGCAGCAAAACGCTATCGCCCTGATGGAAGAGATCGCCGCAAACTTCTCCTATGAGATGATTCGCCTGACCGACCGCGTGCTGGGCTTTACCTGGAACCGGCTGTATCAGGGCATTAACGTGCATAACGCCGAGCGCGTGCGCCAGCTGGCGCATGAAGGCCACGAGATCGTTTATGTCCCGTGCCACCGCAGCCATATGGACTATCTGCTGCTCTCTTACGTCATTTATCATCAGGGCCTGGTGCCGCCGCATATCGCCGCCGGTATCAACCTGAACTTCTGGCCCGCCGGTCCGATCTTCCGTCGCGGCGGCGCGTTCTTTATTCGCCGCACGTTCAAGGGCAATAAGCTTTACTCAACCGTATTCCGCGAATATCTCGGCGAGCTGTTCAGCCGCGGCTATTCGGTGGAGTATTTCGTTGAAGGCGGGCGTTCGCGTACCGGACGCCTGCTGGATCCGAAAACCGGCACCCTGTCGATGACCATTCAGGCGATGCTGCGCGGCGGTAATCGCCCCATCACCCTGGTGCCGATTTACATCGGCTACGAGCACGTGATGGAGGTTGGTACCTACGCCAAAGAGCTACGCGGTGCGACGAAAGAGAAAGAGAGCCTGCCGCAGATGCTGCGCGGCTTGAGCAAGCTGCGAAATCTCGGCCAGGGCTACGTTAACTTCGGCGAACCCCTGCCGCTGATGGCCTATCTGAACCAGCATGTGCCGGACTGGCGCGAGTCTATCGACCCTATCGAAGCGGTTCGCCCTTCCTGGCTGACCCCGACGGTGAATAATATCGCCTCGGATCTGATGGTGCGCATCAATAATGCCGGCGCGGCTAACGCCATGAACCTGTGCTGTACCGCGCTGCTGGCATCGCGTCAGCGTTCACTGACCCGCGAGCAGCTCACCGAGCAGCTGGAGTGCTATCTCGCCCTGCTGCGCAACGTGCCATATTCAGCGGATGCGACCACGCCTGCGGCTTCGGCCAGCGAGCTGATTGACCACGCGCTGCAGATGAACAAGTTCGAAGTCGAGAAAGATACCATTGGCGATATCATCATTCTGCCGCGCGAGCAGGCCGTGCTGATGACCTACTACCGCAACAACATCGCCCATATGCTGGTGATGCCGTCGCTGTTAGCCGCCATCGTCACTCAGCATCGTCGTATTACCCGCGCCGAAATCCTGCGTCACGTCGAGATGTTCTATCCGTTCCTGAAGGCCGAGCTGTTCCTGCGCTGGGAAAAAGCGGAGCTGGCGGGCGTCGTCGATGCGCTGATCGCTGAAATGCAGCGTCAGGGACTCATCGCCCTGAACGACGATGAGGTGAGCGTCAATCCGTCTCATGCCCGTTCTCTGCAGCTGCTGGCCGCAGGCGCGCGCGAAACGCTGCAGCGCTACGCCATTACCTTCTGGCTGCTGAGCGCTAACCCGTCAATCAACCGCAGTTCGCTGGAGAAAGAGAGCCGCACCGTGGCGCAGCGCCTGTCCGTTCTGCACGGCATCAACGCGCCGGAGTTCTTCGATAAGGCGGTGTTCAGCACGCTGGTGTTGACCCTGCGTGACGAAGGCTATATCAGCGATACCGGGGACGCCGAGCCGGAAGAGACGTTGAAGATCTACCGCATGCTGGCGGATCTGATTACTTCGGATGTGCGATTAACGATTGAAAGCGTTACCCAGGATGAAGCGTAACGCTTAAAGAGATGTCCCGGCCTGCGCCGGGCTACCGGACCCTGCGGTTTTGTAGCCCGGCTAAGGCGTTTACGCCGCAAGCCGGGAAACCCACAGCGCTACTGCATATATCCCATCGCCAGGCCGAGAAATAGCACCAGCCCCACGTAGTTATTGTTCATAAACGCCTTAAAGCAGGCATCGCGTTCGCGTTTAAATATCAGCTTCTGCTGCCAGGCAAACAGCGCCGCGGCGATAAACAACGACCAGTAATACTCCCAGCCCAGCCCGCTCAGCCAGCCTACCGCGGCCATCAGACCCAGTACCGCCACCTGTAAAATACCGATGATTAAGCGATCGTTGTCGCCAAAGAGAATCGCCGTCGATTTGATACCGATTTTGACGTCATCATCACGATCGACCATCGCATACTGGGTATCGTAGGCCACCGCCCACAGGATATTGGCGAGGAACATCAGCCAGCAGCTCAGCGGCAGCGATTCGCTGACCGCCGAAAAGGCCATCGGGATCGACCAGCCGAACGCCGCGCCCAGCACGACCTGAGGCAGGTGGGTATAGCGCTTCATAAACGGATATACCCATGCCAGCGCCAGCGCCGCTACCGACAGCAGAATGGTCATGGTGTTCAGGGTCAACACCAGCAGAAACGAAAGCAGCACCAGCACGACAAACAGCGTCCGCGCCTCCTTTTCGCTAACGTCGCCGCTCGGCAACGGGCGGTGGGCCGTTCGTTTGACGTGGCCGTCAAACTTGCGATCGGCATAGTCGTTGACCACGCAGCCTGCGGCGCGCATCAGCCAGACGCCGGCGACAAAAACGGCGAGGATCCATAGCGGCGGTATCCCCGGCGTCGCCACCCACAGCGCCCATAGCGTCGGCCACAGCAGCAGCAGCGCGCCAATCGGTTTGTCAGTACGCATCAGGCGGTGAAACGCCAGCAGCTTGTTCTGCGTCAGACTCCACTCCATTTCATTTTCCTCTTAATACAACGGCGATGCAGGCAAAAACAGTTCCGTCAGCAGCAGCGGTTTGCCGCTCAACCGGAGGCGGGAACGACGCCCCCACAGCTCTGCATGACGACCAATTTCAATAAAATCACGGGTTAGCGTCGATGACGTGAAGAGATAGCGGCCCAACGGCGTTTGCCCCAGCTGTTGCAGCGCCAGTTCGGGGCCGCTCAGCGTTGATTCGGGCACTATCGTGCGCCCGGCCAGCCAGGGTTCACCGTTGGCGCAAAGAATGATTTCCCGCAGCCAGTAGCGGGGTTCGCTCGGTAACAGGGGCGCCTCACCGGCCAGCGCGTCGCGTCCAACAAAACCTTCGTTAACCATGATGACGCTGACTTTCTTCCCCTGCTGCTCAAAGCGTTTGGTCATTGAGTCTTCCAGCAATAGCCAGTCGCGCAAATGCGCATCCAGCGGGGGCATAGCGGCAAAATAATGCAGCGCACGCAGTTGCGTAAGCGCAGGATGTGGCATGCCTGAATCTCCGGTACATAACGTAAAGGTATTGTATCGCAGAATGGGGCATCGGGGGCGGGCAAACGTCAATATACGATCATCCGCGCAACAGCCGTGCAACAGAGGCTGCGGCGCGCTAAAAAAAAGTGCGCCCTGACGGACGCACCTAAAGGCTGTGCCTAAACATCAGCATTGCGGGGAGACGGTCACCCCTTGCCTTTTACACTGCTGATAAAGGTGGAACGAGCAGATTTCGAGCCAAGACGTTCAGCTTCGTTCATCAATTTCAGGGCTTTATCGATATCGCCTTTCGCAACCGCCTGCTTAATGCCGTTGTTGAAATAGGTTTCGGTGTCATCAAGCATCGGTTCGCTTTTCGCCGCCGGAGCCGGGGCCGGCGCGACAACCGGCGCGGCGGTATTGCCGACGGTCACCGGGCCATTGCCGGAAGAGCCAAACAGCGGACCAACCAGCACGCTGGAGCCGCTATTGGTTTTGACTTTTAGCTTCAGCACGCCATCGGTGGTGTGGCGGGCAATCGGGTCTGGAATATCCGGCACGGCATTGCCCGCGCCTTTAGCGTAAGCTTTCGCCGGATCCAGCAGAGTTGTGGTTTGTTGTAAATCTTTTTCCGTCGTAAAGACCAGCACGTAAAGCTTCTGCTGCCCCAGCGCCGGGGTCAGGCGCATGACGCCTTCAAGCCGATCCGCGGTCATTACGCCGGGCTGCTGATAGGTAAAATAGCTGCTGGGGAAGAACGCGGATGGCGTCATATTCTGATCGAGAATCAGCACGTTCGGCGCAAAAATCTGTTTTTGCTTATTCACTTCGCTCGTGAGCGTCAGGGTCAGTTCGCCAATATTCGCCGGAACGCTCCAGGCCGCAACCGGGCCGGAGATGCCGGCAACATCCAAGCGCTGGCCGCCCGTGAGTAAATCAACGGTCTGCGTTTTAGATTGATCGACTGGCGTCCAGACGAGCTGCTGCAGGGCAGCGCCGGGGATGGCGGGCGCTGCGCTGGTGTTTTGCGGGACAAAGTTGACGTCAGCAAGGCTCGTTCCCGGCGCGCATGCCAACATTCCTGCGGATAAACACAGGGCGACGAGAGTTTTCTTCATTTTCATTGTTCTCACCTCGGATAGCGTAGGTTTAGCGGTGGCCAGGCAATAGCGCGCTAATCCTGAAGAATCAGGAGGGGCAGAGCCCCTCCGTGTCACTACATGATTACGGCGGTGTTACCACCAAACTTCCATCTGCGCACCGAAGGTCACTTCGCTATCGTTACCGCGGCTGGAGGTGTAAACCCCGTTACCGCTGCCGTCTTTAGTCTGCAGACCGGAGGTGTTGCTGTAGCCCCAGTTCTCATCCCATTTTGCGTAGGTCGCGAAAATACGGATTGCCGGGCGAGACCAGACGCTGTTACCCGCCTGCCATTGCTGGGCCAGGGTAATTTTGTACTGGTTGTTGTTTTCGCTGGTGCGCTGGGATTTCACGTTGTCGTAACCGACTTCCAGCTGGGTGCTCATGATCGGCGTCCATTTGTACATCGGACGAACACCGACGGTGTACCAGGTAGAACCGTTGTTGCTGTCCAGATCCACGTCCTGGTACATCGCAACGTACATCAGGCCCCAGTCATCGTTGAAGTCCATCGCGCCGTGATCCAGAACGCGGATCATGCTGCCGTTGTTATCGATGCTGGTTCCCTGGGAGTGACCGCTGTTCCAGGAGGTCATCGAGTCGGTCGCATACTGAACAACAAACTTGTTGAAGCCACCCCAGATAGACTGAGTATGTTCACCGGTGAACATCCAGCCGTCTTTTGATGCGCCATCAACCAGACGGTAATCGTCCTGCGGGTTAGCGCGGCCATAATCCACGCCTAACTCCAGTACGCCGCCCGGGTTGATTTCCATACCGGCCAGACGCACGTCAAAGACGTCGTTTGCGGTTTTAGCAGCAAATTTCTTGGTGTCATCGCTGGAGAAAGTGTAAGAACCGCCGCTTTCTGAGTTACGCGTGGCTGCCAGAGAGAGTTTACCGAAGCCAAGGTCAACGTTTTCCAGACCCGCACCCGGGCCGGAGATATCCCAGTAGTAGAAGTCGATCATGTGAACGTCATGACGCTGGTAGAAGCGCTTACCGGCCCACAGGGTAGAACCCGGCAACCAGTCAATCAGGTTTTTACCCTGGATGTTAGCTTCACGAAACGCCGGAGAGGTACTTTCCCAGTCATCTTCCTGATTTACGGAATAAGCGACGTTAGTATCGAAATAAAAACTCTTATCACCTTCTTTCCACAACTCCTGGCCCAGCTTCAGTTCCGCATAGGTTTCACATTCGTTGCCAAGACGGTATTTGCTTTGAGCGCCCGTGGCTTTGAAGCACTGTTGCTCACCGCCGCTGCCGGTCCAACCGATACCAGAACGAGCGTAGCCGTGGAAATCAACGGCCAGCGCCTGAGCAGACATAACGCCTGCCGCAACGGCGACCGCCAGTGGAAGTTTGCGCAGAGTAATCATCATTCTATCTCCTGAGATCATTGCTTTTCTTTGAACACTTCACCCTTCGGGCTGCCTCTTTGTTGGCTGCGCTCACTCACCCTGGTCACGTACTTTTGTACGCTCCCAGGGATTCATTCCCTTGCCGCCTCGATGCAGCGCGAATGGTTTTGTGTTTTTTTTTAGTTAGAAGCCTTACACGCCCGGCTCTTTATGCAGCCGACGACAAGCGGTGCCATCCTCACGGAATAAATGGCAGCGCTCCGGCGGCAAACCGATGGCGAATGTGGCTCCCTCTTCTACCAGCACCACGTCGTTCTGGCGGTAAACCAGGTTCTGACGGATGGATGGGATCTGAATATGAATTTGCGTTTCGTGGCCGAGCTGTTCGACCACCTGAACTTCACCTTCGAGGGTGACGTCGGCGATATCGCTGGGCAGCAAATGTTCCGGGCGAATCCCTAAGGACATGTTGGCGCCGACCTGAACGCGGGCGCTGTCCACCGGCAGCCAGACCTGCTGACGGTTTGGCAGCTCCACCTGCACCTGCTCAATGGCGGTAGCGGTGACTTTCACCGGCAGGAAATTCATCTTCGGCGAGCCAATAAAGCCCGCGACGAAACGATCCGCCGGGTAGTGATAGAGTTCGAGAGGCTTCCCGACCTGCGCGACGCGACCGGCGTCCAGCACCACAATCTTGTCGGCCAGGGTCATCGCTTCGACCTGGTCGTGGGTCACGTAAATCATCGTGCGGCCAAGACGCTTATGCAGACGGGAAATCTCAATGCGCATCTGCACGCGCAGCGCGGCATCGAGGTTAGAGAGCGGTTCATCCAGCAGGAACACGCGCGGTTCAGCCACCAGAGTACGGCCAATCGCCACGCGCTGACGCTGACCGCCGGAAAGCGCTTTCGGTTTGCGCTCCAGCAGATGGGCCAGCTGAAGAACTTCCGCCACCTGAGTCACGCGCTGGTTAATCAGCTCTTTTTTGGCGCCGGCCAGCTTCAGGCCAAAAGACATGTTTTCCGCGACGGAAAGGTGGGGGTAAAGCGCATAAGACTGAAACACCATCCCGATACCGCGCTCGGCGGGCGGGACATCATTCATTCGGGTATCGCCAATCAGCAGATCGCCGCTGGTCACCGTTTCCAGCCCGGCAATCATACGCAGCAGGGTGGATTTGCCGCAGCCTGATGGCCCAACAAACACGACGAACTCCCCATCCTGGATCTCGAGATTGATATCTTTCGATACCACTACGTCACCCCAGGCTTTCGTTACATTTCGCAGCTGTACGCTCGCCATGCCCTTCTCCCTTCGTTACAACCTGTCACTTAACGACACATTCAAGATGGGCTGACTATGCGGCATTCATAAATAGGGTAAATCCTCCACCCCCCGGCTTTTTTATGGGGGAGGAGGCGGGAGGATGAGAGATTGCGTCTCGCCGCCGGGGGGGACGGACGGACGTCGATTTCGTGATGTAGCCTGCAAAATTGGCCGCCTTTTTATGTGCTCCAGGACTCATAACCGGCATTTCTGTAATGGAGATCACACTATCGGGGGATGGGGCGTAGACATGGGGAGGATGGAAAGAGGTTGTTAAAAAAGGAAACTCATCACCGTTAAGCCACTCAAGTGTATCCACGAGCACATCACCAAATAGGACGGGTATATGAAAATCAAAACTGGCGCTCGCATCCTCGCGCTGTCTGCATTGACCACGATGATGTTTTCCGCCTCTGCCCTCGCAAAAATCGAAGAAGGTAAGCTGGTTATCTGGATTAACGGCGACAAAGGCTACAACGGCCTCGCTGAAGTGGGTAAAAAGTTTGAAAAAGACACCGGCATTAAAGTCTCCGTAGAGCATCCGGATAAGCTGGAAGAGAAATTCCCGCAGGTTGCCGCGACCGGCGACGGCCCTGACATCATCTTCTGGGCTCACGACCGTTTTGGCGGCTACGCGCAGTCCGGCCTGCTGGCGGAAATCACCCCGGATAAAGCGTTCCAGGACAAACTCTATCCGTTCACCTGGGATGCGGTTCGCTATAACGGCAAGCTGATTGCCTACCCGGTTGCCGTTGAAGCGCTGTCGCTGATCTATAACAAAGACCTGGTGCCAAACCCGCCGAAAACCTGGGAAGAGATCCCGGCGCTGGATAAAGAACTGAAAGCGAAAGGTAAGAGCGCGCTGATGTTCAACCTGCAAGAACCGTACTTCACCTGGCCGCTGATCGCCGCCGACGGCGGTTATGCGTTCAAGTTTGAAAACGGCAAGTACGACGTGAAAGACGTAGGCGTGGATAGCGCTGGCGCGAAAGCGGGCCTGACCTTCCTGGTCGACCTTATCAAGAACAAACATATGAACGCCGACACCGACTACTCCATCGCGGAAGCGGCATTCAACAAAGGCGAAACCGCGATGACCATCAACGGTCCGTGGGCGTGGTCTAACATCGATAAGAGCAAGGTTAACTACGGCGTTACCCTGCTGCCGACCTTCAAAGGCAACCCGTCTAAACCGTTCGTTGGCGTACTGAGCGCCGGTATTAACGCCGCCAGCCCGAACAAAGAACTGGCGAAAGAGTTCCTCGAAAACTACCTGATGACCGATCAGGGTCTGGATGAAGTGAACAAGGACAAACCGCTGGGCGCGGTCGCGCTGAAATCCTTCCAGGAAAAACTGGAAAAAGATCCGCGTATCGCCGCCACCATGGCTAACGCCCAGAAAGGTGAAATCATGCCGAATATTCCGCAGATGTCCGCCTTCTGGTATGCCGTTCGTACCGCAGTGATCAACGCAGCTAGCGGTCGCCAGACCGTCGATGCGGCGCTGAAAGACGCACAGGCTCGTATCACCAAGTAATACGGTTTCCCTTATTTCTTAGGGAATAAGGTTTGTTGAATACGTTGTTACGCGAAATCATTCGCGCTACATCGAGGCGGCAAGGATGCAAATCCCCAGGCGCTTACATCAGTAAGTGACTGGGGTACGCATCTGCAGCCAACAAAGAGGTAGCGCGAAGGATAAAGTGTAAAGAGGATGATCCCCATGGATGTCGTGAAAAAGAAGCACTGGTGGCAAAGCCCGCAGCTCACATGGTCTGTGATCGGCTTGCTGTGCCTGCTGGTGGGTTACCTTGTTGTTTTGATGTACGCCCAGGGGGAGTACCTGTTTGCCATCATGACGCTGATTTTGAGCTCGGTTGGCCTGTATATTTTTTCCAATCGCAAGGCCTACGCCTGGCGCTATGTTTATCCGGGTCTCGCCGGGATGGGGCTGTTCGTCCTGTTCCCGCTGATCTGCACTATCGCTATCGCTTTTACCAACTACAGCAGCACTAACCAGCTGACCTTCGAACGCGCCCAACAGGTGCTGATGGACCGCTCCTTCCAGGCAGGGAAATCCTACAACTTCGCGCTTTATCCGGCGGGAGATGAGTGGAAGCTGGCGCTGACCGACGGCGAAAGCGGCAAAAACTATCTTTCCGACGCCTTTAAATTCGGCGGCGAACAGAAGCTGGCCTTAAAAGAGGCTGACGCCCTGCCGGAAGGCGAGCGCGCCACGCTGCGCGTGATTACGCAAAACCGTACCGCCCTGAACCAGCTGACCGCCGTGTTGCCGGATGAAAGCAAAGTCATTATGAGCTCCCTGCGTCAGTTCTCCGGTACTCAGCCGCTGTACGCGCTGGCCAGTGACGGCACGCTGACCAACAACCAGAGCGGCGTGAAATACCGTCCGAACGCCGAGGTCGGTTTCTATCAGGCGATCAACGCCGACGGTAGCTGGGGCAGCGAAAAGCTCAGCCCGGGCTACACCGTGACCATCGGCTGGGATAACTTCACTCGCGTGTTCCAGGATGAAGGCATTCAGAAACCGTTCTTCGCGATTTTCGTCTGGACGGTGGTGTTCTCCGTTCTGACCGTGATTCTCACCGTTGCGGTCGGCATGGTGCTCGCCTGTCTCGTCCAGTGGGAAGCCCTGAAAGGTAAAGCGATTTACCGCGTACTGCTGATTCTGCCTTACGCCGTACCGTCGTTTATCTCGATTCTGATTTTCAAAGGGTTGTTCAACCAGAGCTTTGGTGAGATCAACATGATGCTCAGCGCGCTGTTCGGCATCAAGCCGGCCTGGTTTAGCGACCCGACCACCGCGCGTACCATGATTATCATCGTCAACACCTGGCTGGGCTATCCGTACATGATGATCCTGTGCATGGGCCTGCTGAAAGCGATTCCTGACGATTTATATGAAGCCTCGGCAATGGATGGCGCTACGCCGTTCCAGAACTTCTTCAAAATTACGCTGCCGCTGCTGATCAAGCCGCTGACGCCGCTGATGATCGCCAGCTTCGCCTTTAACTTTAACAACTTCGTGCTGATTCAGCTGTTGACCAACGGCGGGCCGGACCGGCTCGGTACCACCACGCCGGCGGGCTACACCGACCTGCTGGTGAGCTATACCTACCGTATCGCCTTTGAAGGCGGCGGCGGTCAGGACTTCGGCCTTGCGGCGGCTATCGCCACGCTGATCTTCCTGCTGGTAGGCGCCCTGGCGATTGTTAACCTGAAAGCCACACGTATGAAGTTTGATTAAGGGAGATAACGATTATGGCTATGGTTCAACCCAAATCTCAGAAGCTGCGCCTGTTCACGACGCACCTCCTGCTGCTGATTTTTATCGCGGCGATTATGTTCCCGCTGCTGATGGTCATCGCTATCTCTCTGCGCGAAGGGAACTTCGCCACCGGTAGCCTGATCCCCGAAAGTATCTCCTGGGAGCACTGGCGGCTGGCGCTCGGCTTCAGCGTCGAACACGCTGATGGTCGCGTCACGCCGCCCCCCTTCCCGGTGCTGCTGTGGCTGTGGAACTCCATCAAGGTGGCAGGCATTACCGCCATTGGCATCGTCGCGCTTTCTACCACCTGCGCTTACGCTTTTGCCCGCATGCGCTTCCCGGGTAAAGCAACGCTGCTGAAAGGGATGCTGATTTTCCAGATGTTCCCCGCGGTGCTGTCGCTGGTCGCGCTGTACGCCCTGTTTGACCGTCTCGGCCAGTACGTGCCGTTCGTCGGCCTGAATACCCACGGCGGCGTCATCTTCGCCTATATGGGCGGTATCGCGCTGCACGTCTGGACAATCAAAGGTTACTTCGAAACCATCGACGGCTCGCTGGAAGAAGCGGCGGCGCTGGACGGTGCGACCCCATGGCAGGCTTTCCGCCTCGTGCTGCTCCCGCTGTCGGTACCGATTCTGGCGGTGGTGTTTATTCTGTCGTTCATCGCGGCGATCACCGAAGTACCGGTAGCCTCGCTGCTGCTGCGCGATGTGAACAGCTATACCCTCGCAGTCGGAATGCAGCAGTATCTTAACCCGCAGAACTATCTGTGGGGCGACTTTGCCGCCGCGGCGGTGCTTTCCGCCATTCCGATTACCGTGGTGTTCCTGCTGGCCCAGCGCTGGTTGGTTAACGGCCTGACGGCTGGCGGAGTGAAAGGTTAATTTTTTTGTAACACCCGCCCCAAATTTCAGATGAGGGCCGACGGTTTAGCGGTAATGCGCGACCCCAACCGGGTATTACCGCCGTCGCCCTCAGCTGAAAAAGTAAGGCAAATGCCACTGCTATCCTCAACTGGACCCTACATAAATTCTATTTGTGACTGTTGGTCAGCGGCCCTGGAGGCCGCTTTTTTTATTCGCGCTTCAGTCGGTTGGAGTTACACAGCCAGAGCGTTATCACCAGAATCAGGATCGCCGCGGAGTAAATCAGCACCGCCATAGGCGACTCATGATCGATAATGATCAGGCGGACGATTGCGGTGATGCCGATATAGACAAAGTAGCGCAGCGGGAAGTGAAATCCCGACTCAAAGTACTTCACTATCAGCGCGATAAACTCGAAATAGAGGAAGTAGACCACCAGCCCTTCCACCAGCTTGTACTTGCTGACAGGCTCCGGGGTGAACAGGACGTGCGCCAGATGCAGCGTCTCCTTTCCCAGAAATACGATCAGAATGACCCCCAGGCACAGCAGGCCAAGATTCAAAACGGTTTGCATTGCGGTTGCAATAAAACTCACCAACGGACGATAAACCGGCGGCATAGGTACACCTCATCATCATGATTTCCTGTGACCTGTATAACGCAAAAATGTGATCCAGATCTACATTTGTGAGTCCCTTCTTTCCACTGCTTGCCTTTCTCATCTCCGATGAAATACGTAAAAAGAGAAATTTTTACTTTCGGCAACGCTGTGAGGTAGTTAACTAAATCCCTTTTTATGTTCAAAAAACAGAATATAAATACCCGTCAAATCAGTTAATTAACCATAATAAGATCACAATTTTACAATATTGTAATAAGCGAATATTTTTCTCTTTCAGGCATAAATTACGCCCGCATTAGAGTAAGTTTTTCCTTAGAAATTGACTTAGCATACTCGCAGATTAATAAACCCTCGTTAGCGGAACGATATAAAATATGACTACTGAACACTCATCCCTGTTTATAAACTGGCTAAAAAAAGAAGTGGCTCCGGCATTAGGCTGTACGGAACCCGTTGCTATTTCTTTTACCGCCGCTTACGCTGCGAAACATTTAGATACGGCTTGTCAAAACATTAGCGGTTTTATTTCTGCGAACCTGTACAAGAATGCGATGGGCGTAACTATTCCGGGCACTTCCGTCAGCGGGGTGGCGCTCGCAGCCGCAATTGGCGCATTTGGTGGCGATGCGGATAAAGGTTTAAAAACGCTGGAGGGAATTACCGAACGGCATGTTGAATTAGCCCAGAAGTTAATTGCCGATGGCCAGGTCAATATTAGCGTGAAAGATACCCCTGACTTTATTCATCTGGATCTGACGCTAACGGGTGGCGAAAAGAGCTGCCGCGTGGTGGTCAAGGGCACGCATACCAATATCGTTGAGCTGTATATTAATGGCGAAGCGCAGGTACTGGCGGACAAACAGAGTACGGTAACGCAGCAGGAAACATTAGCAACCTTCTCGCTTGCGGAAGCCTTTAATTTTATTAACGAGGTCGAATTCGCCGACATCGCATTTATTCTCGAAGCCGCCCGGCTCAATTCGGCGCTGGCGGAGGAAGGTAAAAGCAAAAAATACGGCTTGAACATCAACGGCACCTTCTCTGATGCGGTAAAAAATGGCCTGCTCAGCAACGACCTGCTGAGTAAAGTCATCATCAATACCGTCGCCGCATCCGACGCGCGAATGGGCGGAGCCCCCGTCGTCGCGATGTCTAACTTTGGTTCCGGTAACCAGGGTATCGCCGCCACCATGCCGGTAGTGACGGTCGCGGAGCATCTTAACGCTGATGAAGAGACCCTCGCGCGGGCGCTGGCGCTCTCCCACCTGACCGCCATATCGATCCACTCCCGCTATACGCGTCTGTCCGCGCTATGCGCGGCGTCCACGGCAGCGATGGGCGCCGCGGCAGGCATGGCGTGGTTATTTACCCGTGACCTGCAAACAATTAATACCGCTATTATTAATATGATCAGCGATATTACCGGCATGATTTGCGATGGCGCCTCTAATAGCTGCGCAATGAAAGTATCGTCCGTGGTTTCCAGCGCCTTTAAGGCCGTACTGATGGCGATGCAAAATAGCTGCGCAGGCTCTAATGACGGCATTGTTTGCGCTGACGTTGAGCAGACTATTAATAATCTCTGCCGTCTGGTAATTAAGCCTATGGCCTATACCGATAAAGAAATCATCAACATTATGGTAGCAAAGTAATCATTAATTAGCGTTTTAATGTACCTTACACAAATAATTAATCTCCTGAATACAACAGGTATTGTTTATGAACAAAAAAGTGATTCTACGGGGTATGAGCGCCATACTTCCCCTGTGCATCGGCGACTTTCCGTTTTCATTTATTGTCGGCGCGCTAAGCGTTAGCGCCGGGATGAGTATCTGGCAAAGTACGGCATGGTCGACGATTGTCATCGCCGGTTCGGCACAAATGCTGGCGTTAAATATGCTAAAAACCGGAGCGAGCCTTGGGGTGATTATATTCACCACGCTGATTATTAATCTTCGCCATGTGCTTTATAGCGCCTCTATTTCCAGTACGGTACGCGAAGCCTCCTTCTTTAAAAAATGCTTTATGGCGTATGCCCTGACCGATGAAGTGTACGCCACGACGGTGAAAGAGATGGAGGAGAATAAAAAAGATAAATATCTTTTCTATTTTTCAGCAATGCTGACGTTTTGGTTCGCCTGGGTGCTGGCCGATTTCCTTGGCGCTCTGGTTGGCGCCTCTTTTCCGCACATTGAAAAATATGGTCTGGACTTCGCGATGGTCGCCGCATTTATCGCCATCGTAGTCCCACAAATCAAAAGCCAGGCCTGCACCGTCGCCGCCGTTGTTGCTGCCGTATCCGGGGTACTTTTGGTCGTACTGCCCTACTCGTTAGGTATCGTCGTCGCGTCCGTACTGGGCGTAATGGCGGGCCTGAGCGTCGATCTCGCCGAAGAGCGTAAACAGGCGCAGGCCGCTGACAAACTCTCTCTCGAAGGAGCGCTGGAAAATGAGTAATAGCTTTTTTATCGCCCTGACGCTGGGCATGGCCGCCGTGACCTTTCTTATTCGCTTCTCGTTCATTGGCCTCGCCGGGAAGATTCAGATGTCGAGCCGGGTCAGCAAAACGCTGCGTTTTGTGCCGGTGACCGTGCTGCCGGCCATCATCACGATTCAGATCCTGAGCGTGAACTCCAGCATGGAGTTCGATTTGAAAAACCCGAAGGTGATCGCCGCGATTATCTGCACGCTCGCCAGCTTCCGCCTGGGCCTGGTCTGGGTCGTCGTCAGCGGCGTCGGTTCACTGGTTTTGCTCAACTATTTCATGTAATCACCTATCAGAAGGAATCAACAGAATGATAATTACCACCGCCGCTGCGCCTGCCGCCATTGGCCCGTATGTTCAGGGAGTAAATCTGGGTACCATGACGATGACCTCAGGGCAGCTCCCGGTCAATCCGCAGGACGGCACCATGTCTGACGACATCGCTCAGCAGACGCGACAGTCGCTGGACAACGTTAAGGCTATCGTTGAAGCGGCGGGTTTGCAGGTGAAAAACATCGTTAAGACGATGGTCTTCGTCAAGGATCTGAATGACTTCGCCACCATCAACGCGGTGTATGAAGCGTTCTTCACCGAACACAACGCGGCCTTTCCGGCCCGTTCCTGCGTCGAAGTCGCCAGACTGCCTAAAGATGCGGGCATTGAGATCGAAGCCATCGCCGTCGCCTGATCCCCGGCCGGAGGCCATCCTCCGGCCACTTCTTATCCCCCCCACTTTTGAGGTTTACCCGCAGCGAACTTTACGGGCAAAATATCGCCACTTCTTTGCGAGGAACGCAGAATGCTAAAGATTCGTCTTGCACGTCCGGAAGATGCGGCTTTACTCAACCAGATGGCCAATGCCAGCTATCGCCACCACTTTGCCCACCTCTGGCACAACGCCGATGAAATGGAGCACTACCTGCAGCAAGAGTATTCCATGGCCGCGCTGGCGCACAGCCTGGCCGATCCGCAGTGCTGCTGGTTGATTGCTGAGGCAGAGGAGCCAATTGGCTTTGCTAAATATGCCTGCCGCCAGGACATCAACCCCGAAGGCCCTACGGGTACGCTATTGCATAAACTCTATCTATTACCTGACGCTACCGGGCATCGCTACGGCGAGCAGATTTTTCGCGCCGTCGAGAAGCGAGCGAAAGAGACCGGTGAAAGCTGGCTATGGCTGGAAGTGCTCGCCGCGAATACCGGTGCCCGCCGTTTTTATGAACGTCAGGGGATGCAGCACGTGAAGGATGTGGCATTTCATTCTGCAACCCAGGAAAGCACACTCCATATTCTGGCTAAACCAATCTGAGAGGCAGCATGCATACCCTTCGTGAAACCGCCATTCGCAACGTCGCCAGCGGCGAAAACGTGGTGATTTACCAGCCCGCCAACCTCTACGACTGCACGCTTGGCGATAACGTCTTCATCGGGCCGTTTGTGGAGATTCAGGGCCATACCCGTATCGGCAACGACAGCAAAATTCAGTCCCACACCTTTATCTGCGAGTACGTGACCATCGGCGAGCGCTGTTTTATCGGCCACGGCGTGATGTTCGCCAACGATATGTTCCGCGAGGGAAAACCCAACGCCGACCGCGAGAGCTGGGGAAGAATTGTGATTGGCAACGATGTGTCTATCGGCAGCGGCGCAACCATTCTGGCGGTCAGCATCTGCGATGGGGTCGTGATTGGCGCGGGCAGCGTGGTGACCAAATCCATTACGGAGAAAGGCGTGTGGGCCGGGAACCCGGCAAAGCTGCTGCGGCGGCTATAACAAAAATGCCGGCCACATGGGCCGGCATTGCGAACGTTTTAGCGATTATGCGCGCCAGGATTTATAGCGGTTAATCAGACCGTTAGTGGAGCTGTCGTGGCTGCTCACTTCGGAACCATCTTTCAGTTCCGGCAGGATGCGGTTAGCCAGCTGTTTGCCCAGCTCAACGCCCCACTGGTCGAAGGTGAAGATGTTCATAATCACGCCCTGGGTGAAGATTTTGTGCTCATACAGGGCAATCAGCGCGCCCAGGCTGAACGGCGTAATTTCACGCAGCAGGATGGAGTTGGTGGGGCGGTTGCCTTCAAACACTTTGAACGGCACCACGTGTTCCAGGGTCGCCGGATCTTTACCCTGATCGCGATATTCCTGCTCAACCACTTCGCGGGATTTACCAAACGCCAGCGCTTCGGTCTGCGCAAAGAAGTTAGACAGCAGCTTCGGATGGTGATCGGACAGCGGGTTATGCGTAATCGCCGGCGCGATAAAGTCGCAAGGCACCATTTTGGTCCCCTGGTGAATCAGCTGGTAGAACGCGTGCTGACCGTTGGTACCCGGCTCGCCCCAGATGATTGGGCCAGTCTGGTAATCCACGGCGTTGCCGTTACGGTCAACGTATTTACCGTTGGATTCCATGTTGCCCTGCTGGAAGTAAGCGGCAAAACGGTGCATATACTGGTCGTACGGCAGAATCGCTTCGGTTTCAGCGCCGAAGAAGTTGTTGTACCAGATACCGATCAGCGCCAGCAGCACCGGCAGGTTTTTCTCAGCCGGGGTGGTGGAGAAGTGTTTATCCATCGCGTGCGCGCCGGAGAGCAGCTCAACAAAGTTGTCGAAGCCCACGGACAGGATGATGGACAGGCCGATGGCTGACCACAGAGAGTAACGGCCGCCAACCCAGTCCCAGAACTCAAACATATTGGCGGTATCAATACCGAACTCGCCAACCGCTTTACCGTTGGTCGAGAGCGCGGCGAAGTGTTTCGCGACGTGCTTCTCATCGCCGGCGGTCGCCAGGAACCAGTCGCGCGCGCTGTGGGCGTTGGTCATGGTTTCCTGAGTAGTAAAGGTTTTCGACGCGACCAGGAACAGGGTGGTTTCCGGGTTCACCGTTTTCAGTACTTCGGCGATGTGGGTACCATCGACGTTAGAAACAAAATGCATATTCAGGTGATTTTTATACGGGCGCAGCGCTTCGGTCACCATGAACGGGCCGAGGTCGGAGCCGCCGATACCGATGTTGACGACGTCGGTAATCGCTTTACCGGTGTAGCCTTTCCAGCTGCCGGAGATAATGGCTTCGGAGAAGGTTTTCATCTTCTCAAGCACGGCGTTCACTTCAGGCATCACGTCTTTGCCATCAACCAGAATCGGAGTATTGCTGCGGTTACGCAGCGCAACGTGCAGCACCGCGCGGTCTTCCGTGCGGTTAATCTTCTCGCCGGAGAACATGGATTTAATGGCGTCTGCCAGGAAGGTCTCTTTGGCCAGGTCCTGCAGTTTTGCCAGCGTCTCTTCGGTGATGCGGTTTTTGGAAAAATCCACCAGCATCAGATCGTCGAACGTGGCGGAGAATTTAGAGAAACGATCGCTATCTTTCGCGAACAGATCCGCGATGGTAACGTCTTTCATTTCATCAAAGTGTTTCTGTAATGCCTGCCAGGCAGAGGTCTGCGTTGGGTTGATGTTTTTCATTAGCAATACTCTTCTGATTTGAGAATTGTGACTGCGGTCGATTGTAGCGCCGGTGACGAAAAATTGTGATGATTTTTGTGTTATGCCGATGATACGCGTCAGGATTAGAGCCAATTTGGCGCAAATCGCCCCTCATAGTATAGACATCATAAGGCTTTTTTCTGTCAGCGACTCGCGCATGAAAAATCCGCATAACCCTGACGTTGACATACTTCGCCTGAAGCCTTTATATAACGGCAGTACCTACATATACGTAGGTAGGTATGGATCGCGCATTTCACGCTACAGCGAAAGGGTATTGCAGGGGGGTATAATGTCCCGCGTCCCCCTGGCAAAGTGAAAGACGTCGGTAATTGCCAGAAGAGGTGCGTTGCCCAGGTAACCGTATTGGAGGAGCCAGTCCGGGGAAAATACGTGAGGGGGAGCAACGCCGAGGTGAATAAGCGTCTGGTTACGCTCATCACCGGCCACAGGGGCTGAATCCCCTGGGTTGTCACCAGAAACGTTCGCAGTCGGGCGTTTCATACTCGCCGTCTGATGCACAGCATCGGCAAGCGGGTCTACAAGGTGGAGCACTTCTGGGTGACATCGTAGTTTGTTTATCGCTCTGCGCCCACCCTGTTTTTCGCTCTTCCCTTGTGCCATGGCTGAATAATTTGGCCTGGCTTATTAAGACATTTTATTGCAATCCGGTTGCGTCCAGCCCCGCCAGGATTGGTTTTCTGGAATCGTTTTAATAAGTCAGGCCCCCTGACACGAGGTTGTTATGACAGACTTAGTTGTAGCCAAGTTCGGCGGCACCAGCGTTGCCGATTTTGATGCCATGAACCGCAGCGTGGACGTCGCGCTGCTGGACGCCAATACCCGCGTGGTGGTGCTTTCCGCCTCAGCGGGGGTGACCAACCTGCTGGTCGCCTTAGCGGAAGGGCTGGAACCCGGCGAACGTTTCGCGAAGCTCGATGCCATGCGTCAAATCCAGTTCAATATTCTGGAGCGTTTGCGCTATCCCAACGTTATTCGCGATGAAATTGAGCGCCTGCTGGAAAACATCACCACCCTGGCGGAAGCCGCCTCCCTGGCCAGTTCAACCGCGTTAACCGACGAACTGGTCAGCCACGGCGAACTGATGTCTACTCTGCTGTTTGTCGAGATCCTGCGCGAGCGCGGTATCGCCGCCCAGTGGTTCGACGTGCGCAAAATTATGCGCACCAACGACCGCTTTGGCCGCGCGGAACCGGATATTGCCGCCTTATCCGAATTAACCCAGCAGCTGCTGGCCCCGCGTCTTGCGGAAGGCGTGGTGATCACCCAGGGCTTTATTGGCAGCGAAGCCAAAGGCCGCACCACCACGCTTGGCCGCGGCGGCAGCGACTATACCGCCGCGCTACTCGGCGAAGCGCTAAACGCCACCCGCGTCGACATCTGGACCGATGTTCCGGGTATCTATACCACCGACCCGCGCGTCGCCCCGGCGGCCAAACGCATTGACGTTATCGCTTTTGAAGAAGCGGCGGAAATGGCGACCTTTGGCGCGAAGGTCCTGCATCCGGCTACCCTGCTCCCCGCCGTGCGCAGCGATATTCCGGTATTCGTCGGCTCCAGCAAAGAGCCGAAAGCCGGCGGCACGCTGGTGTGCAAAAACACCGAAAACCCGCCGCTGTTCCGCGCGCTGGCGCTGCGCCGCAAGCAGACGCTGCTAACCCTGCACAGCCTGAATATGCTGCACTCACGCGGTTTTCTGGCCGAGGTATTCAGTATTCTGGCCCGCCACAGTATCTCCGTCGATCTGATCACCACGTCGGAAGTGAGCGTGGCGCTGACCATGGATACCACCGGTTCGACGTCGGCTGGCGATACCCTGCTCACCCAGGGACTGTTGACCGAACTTTCCTCTCTGTGCCGCGTTGAGGTCGAGCAGGATCTGGCGCTGGTCGCCATCATTGGTAATGAACTGTCGAAGGCGTGCGGCGTCGGTAAAGAGGTGTTTGGCGTACTGGACCCGTTTAATATTCGTATGATTTGCTACGGCGCATCCAGCCATAACCTGTGCTTCCTGGTCCCGGGTGCGGATGCCGAAAAAGTGGTGCAGAAGCTGCATCATAATCTGTTCGAGTAATAGCGAATAAAATGGCCCGCCATTTCTACCGGGCCATTTTTAGTTTCCCATCACCGTGGTCATCAGCAATCTGTCCAACTCCCTGACATCACCGCTCCGGCTCTCAGGCAGCGCTGGCGGGATTGCGCCTCTGAGCAGCTCGGACTGAATAAACGCATGCAGCAGCGGTCGACGCGGGCCGTTTTCCGCCTCTCCTGCGCGCTGTTTACGTTCCAGCAGTTCGTCTATTTCCGCACGTAGACCCGCTTCCAGCTCGCTTCCTGCCAGCAGTTCATTAAAGCGCATCGGCGGCACGCCTTTTCCCGCCTCAACCCAGCGGACGGCCAGCAGCGGGCGCAGTACGTAAAAGTACTTTTTCAGCCGCACCCGTTCGCCTTGCAGATAGCCGCGAAAATTTTTACGGGCCATCGAATAGTAATGCCAGCGGGCGCGAACCGGAGAAAACCAATGCGGTATCACTTTCTTCAGCGCCTGAACCGTTGCGTCATCCTGCTGATACACCACCGGTGAATCCAGCCATTCGATCAGCGTCGGGTTCGCCCCTTTCAGCAGACCCAGCGCCTTGCGCCACTCCCAGCCGCAGACGTCCAGCTCATCGTCGATGGGCAGCTCAATAACATCGCGCGGGGGATCCACCCGCAGGTACCACTCCAGCGGGTGAACGTAGAGAAACCGCACATCATAATCGCTGTCCGGCGAGGCAAAGCCCCAGCCCCGGCTGCCGGATTCGCAGGCGTAGAGCACTCTGACGCCGTAGCGCTGCTCCACGTCTTTTAACTGCCGCTGCACCTTATGGCGCATGGCGGCGCTTACAGCGTGATACGTCATTTTCATTATCCTTTTAGATTCACCAGGCCATGCAGCACCTGGTCCAGGCCGCCAAAGACCGAGATTTTATCGATACGCTCCGCCACTCTTTCCAGCGTTTCCAGCTCTTTTAAGCGCAGCGCGACCGGGTTATTCTCCATCACCTTCGCGGTGTTGAGCAGCGAGCGCGTCGCCGCGGTCTCTTCACGCCGGCGGATCACGTTCGCCTGCGCCGATTTCTCCGCCTCCACCAGCTGCGACAAAATGGCTTTCATGTCGCCGGGCAGCACAATATCCTTCACGCCCAGCGACGCGACGTCGATACCAAATGCCGCCATGCGCTCGGTGACCTGCGCGCTCACGACCTCATCAATGATTTTCTTATCTTCCAGCAGCTCATCCAGCGTTCGCGTTCCGACGGCTTCACGCAGCGCAAACTGCAGCTCGCGATACAGATGGTCCAGCGGCTTCGTCAGCTGTCCAAACGCCTGCAGTACATCGCTGTAGCGCCAGTTCGCCGCCAGATTTAAACGCAGGTTCACTTTATCTTTGGTCAGAATCTCCTGGCCGCCAACCTCCAGCACCTGCAGGCGGGTATCGACCACTTCCGCTTCCACCAGATGATTGACCTTCCAGTACGCGCTCAGGCCAGGCTGCAGCAGCGATTGTGTCTCGCCGTCGATTTTCAGCACCCCGACGTGCCACGCCGGCACCGATACGGTGAGGATCGCTTCGCGACCTTTTACCGCCCCGTGACGTCGCGGCTGCAGCACCGCATTCATAATGTCAGCCGGAACCGCAACCTGCCGGGTATCGATACGTAGCAGCTGAATTTCATCACCGGCGGACCAGTACAGTCGGCGCGTCGAAGGCGGTAAAATTTCCTGCAGCACACCGTTGGCATACAGCGCCCCGGCCTCGACATCCGTCAAATCCGCCGCCAGGCAGTAGCGTTCAATCCATTCCGGCTGAAAGCGTCGTAAATACTCCGCCAGCGCCTCCGGCACTTCGCTGCCGTCCCGGTTAACGATCAGCACTTCGGGGACGTTGAACCACGGCAGGCGATGCTCGCCCGCTTCCAGAACCTGATAGTAGTCACCCTGACGGGATAAAAGGCCAAGCTGACCTTTACGTATCGTGATTTTCTTCGTCATTTTTTGTTCCTTAGCAAAATCAGGCGCGGGTGCAGGGGCGAAGCCGCAGGGGAACTCCCTTTTGCCTGCGGCACGGCGCCTTTACCGGCGGCCTGCTGTGGGGCATGCTGACTGCGCATCACCCCGCGTTATTTCTATGATTAACGACCAGTTTTCATTGGAGATGAAATCGGGAATCGAACCCATTGGTGGTCATCGGCTGACGGAACGCGCCCGAAAAACGGCCTGTACCGTTCCTGGCGTGCCGGCGAGGTTTAACCCCCTGCGTTTTCAGCGTCGTGACGGAAGGGATATTGCCAGTTGCGTGCCAACAATAAAAAATGCGAGAGTTATTTTTCAATCAATTGATTAATAACGCTTTTGTTTTTAATTCAAACGGTAACGCTTGCCGCCGGCAGCAGGTTTTTTTATCTTTAAATATCGAAACTTATCTTTTGGGATAAACATGAAAAAGCGGCGAGTGGTCATTGGCGTCCTCGGAACGGTGCTGGACAAACGCGGCAAGCGGGCGAATCGCTTTAAAAAATGGCGGCCTACCGTTGGGCTATGCCAGCAGGCCGATTTTCCTGTCGACAGGCTGGAGCTTCTCCACCAGCCGCGTGATGAAAATATGGCGCAAAAGCTGATTGACGATGTCGCCCAGCTTTCGCCGCATACCGAAGTGCGCCCGCATACGATTGAGATAAACGATCCGTGGGATTTTGAAGAGGTCTACGCGGCGTTTCTCGACTTCGCCAACCGCTATCGCTTTGATACCGAAAACGAAGAGTATCTGGTGCATATCACCACCGGGACCCACGTGGCGCAGATCTGCTGGTTCCTGCTGACCGAAGCGCGCTATCTCCCCGCCAGCCTGCTGCAGACCAGCCCTGCGCCGAAAGGCGCAGCGGATGACGCCGTCGCCGCCGGTATTTACTCGGTGATCGATCTGGACTTAAGCCGCTACGCCACGCTCACCAGCCGCTTTCAGCGCGAGCAGCAGCAGTCCGTCTCCTTCCTGAAGGCGGGTATCGAGACGCGTAATGCGACGTTCAACGCGCTTATCGATCGTATTGAGCGCGTGGCGATCCGATCGACCGATCCGATCCTGCTGACCGGCCCAACGGGCGCCGGGAAGTCCGTCCTCGCCAAACGTATTTTTCAGCTTCGTCAGTCGCGCCATCGGGTGGCGGGAAAATTCATGGCGGTAAACTGCGCCACGCTGCGCGGTGATAACGCCATGTCCACGCTGTTTGGACATGTCAAAGGCGCGTTTACCGGCGCGGTTACGCCTCGCGCCGGGCTATTACGCGAAGCCGACGGCGGCGTGCTGTTTCTCGATGAAATCGCCGAGCTGGGGCTGGATGAGCAGGCTATGCTGCTGAAGGCCATCGAAGAAAAAACCTTTTTCCCGTTTGGCTCGGATAAAGAGGTGCACAGCGACTTCCAGCTAATCGCCGGCACGCATCGCGATATGCAGCAGTGGGTGGCGGAGGGGCGCTTTCGCGAAGATCTTTATGCGCGCATCAATATGTGGCGCTTTGCCCTCCCCGGCCTGGCGCAGCGGCGGGAAGATATTGCGCCGAACGTGGAGTATGAATTACGGCGACTGGCCAACGAGCGGCAGACGCAGATCCGCTTCGATAAAGACGCCCGCGAACGCTATCTGGCCTTTGCCTGCTCGCCGCAGGCGCAATGGCGCGGCAATTTCCGCGAGCTAGGCTCCTCCGTGGCGCGTATGGCGACCCTGGCCGAGCAGGGGCGCATTACGCTGGCCGTTGCGGAAGAGGAGATAATGCTGCTGAAAGAGAGCTGGCAGCTCACGACATCTTCTCCTGATATTGCAATGGAAATCGATCTGTTCGATCGCCGCCAGCTGGAAACGGTGCTGGAGGTCTGCCAGCGCAGCGCTTCGCTCTCCGAAGCCGGACGCGAGCTGTTCGCCGTCTCCCGGCAGAAAAAGGCCAATCCTAACGATGCTGACCGCCTGCGCAAATATTTAGCGCGCTTCGGACTCAGCTGGGAGCTTATCCGCAGCGGAACATGAACATAATTTGTTTGAATAATATTTCTTAGCACGATAAACAATAGCGATGGCCGGGCTCGATCCCGGCCGGACAATAACAAGCAAACACAACTTACGTGCAAGGAAAACAACATGCTCGCCACGCTTACGCGGCTGTTCCCATTATGGGCGCTGCTGCTCTCGGTTATCGCCTATTACACGCCATCCACTTTTACCCCCGTTGGCCCGTGGGTCCCGACGCTGCTGATGCTGATTATGTTCGGCATGGGCGTGCATCTGAAAGTCGACGATTTTAAGCGCGTGCTTTCCCGCCCCGCGCCGGTCGCCGCAGGCATTTTTCTCCACTACCTGGTGATGCCGCTCGCCGCCTGGCTGCTGGCGCTGATTTTTCACATGCCGCCCGAGCTCTCCGCCGGGATGGTGCTGGTCGGCAGCGTCGCCAGCGGTACGGCATCCAACGTGATGATCTTTCTGGCAAAAGGCGACGTCGCGCTCTCAGTCACCATCTCATCGGTTTCCACGCTGGTTGGCGTGGTCGCCACCCCGCTGCTGACGCGTCTGTACGTGGATGCGCATATTCAGGTGGACGTGATGGGGATGCTGCTCAGCATTCTGCAAATCGTGGTGATCCCGATTGCGCTGGGGCTGGTCGTGCACCATCTGCAACCGAAAGTGGTGAAGGCGGTGGAGCCGTTCCTGCCGGCCTTTTCGATGGTCTGCATTCTGGCGATTATCTGCGCCGTGGTGGCAGGCTCCGCGTCGCATATCGCTTCCGTTGGTTTTGTGGTGATTATCGCCGTTATCCTGCATAACACTATCGGTCTGCTCGGCGGCTACTGGGGCGGGCGGCTGTTTGGCTTTGACGAATCCACCTGCCGCACGCTGGCGATCGAGGTGGGAATGCAGAACTCCGGACTTGCCGCCGCGCTGGGGAAAATCTACTTTGGCCCGCTGGCCGCGCTGCCCGGCGCGCTGTTCTCGGTCTGGCACAACCTGTCCGGCTCGCTGCTGGCCGGCTACTGGTCAGGGAAGCCTATCGCCGACAAACCGCGTAAACGGTAAAAGAGCGCGAATAACCCGTAATTTTCCCGGCTTGCGCTGCGCTTAGCCGGGCTACGGTCCGTGCAGCTTGCGGGTTTTGTAGCCCGGACAGGTGCGCAGCGCCGCCTCCGGGATTTTCTGCGAGGCACAACAATTTACCGTGAGACGTCAGCCCCAATACCGTACACTGAAACCACAGGCTAATTGAGGGCACCACTATGGCACTCCCCCGCATCACGCAAAAAGAGATGACCGAGCGCGAACAGCGCGAACTGAAAACCCTGCTAGACCGCGCACGCATCGCCCATGGCCGTCCGCTGACCAACGCGGAAACCAATAGCGTGAAAAAAGAGTACATCGATAAACTGATGGCCCTGCGCGAGGCCGAGGCTAAGAAAGCCCGCCAGCTGAAGAAAAAGCAGGCTTATAAACCAGACGCAGAGGCCTCGTTTTCCTGGTCGGCAAATACCCCGACGCGCGGCAGACGTTAACGCCCTTTCTTCTTGCGCCCCGGCGCGGTAAAGCGTTTGCCGTTCGACGCCGGGCGGGAAGACTTGTCGCTGGTTTTTTCAATCGCCACGACGGGACGCTTGATGCCGGCCGTTTTCGGCTTCGCTTTTGCCTTCGGTTTCGCTTCTGAAGACGAGTTTTCAATCAGTTTGAAAAGATCGATCAGCTCATCGTCGGTCAGATCGCGCCACTCTCCCAGCGGGATCCCCGTCAGGCTGACGTTCATGATCCGCGTCCGCTCAAGCTTCGTCACTTCATAGCCAAAGTGTTCGCACATCCGGCGGATCTGGCGATTCAGCCCCTGCACCAGGGTAATGCGGAACACAAACGGCGCTTCTTTTTTCACTTTGCACTTCTTCGTCACCGTGCCGAGAATCGGTACGCCCGCCCCCATGCCGCGGATAAACTCATCGGTCACCGGCTTATCAACGGTGACCAGATACTCTTTTTCGTGATCGTTACCGGCGCGCAGGATTTTATTCACCAGATCGCCATGGTTGGTCAGAAAGATCAGCCCCTGGGAGTCTTTATCCAGGCGACCGATGGGGAAAACGCGTTTACTGTGGTTAACGAAATCCACAATATTGTCGCGCTCGCCGTCTTCGGTGGTGCTGACGATGCCAACCGGTTTATTCAGCGCAATCAGGACCAGATCGTCCGCTTCGCGCGGCTCAATCAACCGGCCATTGACCTTTACCACGTCGCCCGCTTTAACCTGGTCGCCGATGGTAGCGCGCTTGCCGTTGATAAAAACGTTGCCTTGTTCGATAAAGCGATCGGCTTCACGACGCGAGCAAATTCCGCTTTCGCTGATGTATTTATTGAGTCGGGTTGATGAGTCGGGCAGCATAAAATCTCCTGTAAAAGCGAAATATACCCTACCTTGCGGGCGATAAAAAAGAATCGCGCTCTCGTCGCCTGCCGCTAAATGTGATCTGCTCCGCCTTTCAACACAAAAGTGTGCCCATGAAAGCCCGGCAACTTTGCCCGGCGAAACAAAGCAGAATCAGGCTCTTATCACGTCCGGCACAAAGGTGCCATAAACCACCGGTAAGCAACGCAAATGTGCAACAGAAACGGTCGGAACATCCTCATGAAATAGAGGAAAATTTCTTTGAAGCGGGTCGCTGATGGGGTTATATCAGATCATGACAGCAACTCTCCCATTTGCACAAATGTGCAGGAGCCGACAGTGACGATGGAAAACAGCGACGATATTCGTCTGATCGTGAAAATCGCCCAGCTCTACTATGAGCAGGATATGACCCAGGCGCAGATTGCCCGCGAGCTGGGGATATACCGCACCACTATCAGCCGTCTGCTGAAGCGCGGCCGCGAGCAGGGCATCGTCACTATCGCCATCAACTACGACTACAACGAAAATCTGTGGCTTGAGCAGCAGCTAAAACAAAAATTCGGTCTCAAAGAGGCGGTGGTGGCGGCCTGCGACTCACTGCTGGAGGAGGATCAGCTCAATCTTATCGGCCTGCATGGCGCGCAATTGGTCGACAGGCTGCTGGAGCCGGGCGATATCGTCGGCTTCTCCTGGGGTCGGGCGGTGCGCGCGCTGGTGGAGAATCTGCCGCAGGCCAGCCAGTCCCGTCAGGTTATCTGCGTGCCGATTATCGGCGGCCCCTCCGGAAAACTGGAAAGTCGTTACCACGTGAATACGCTGACCTACGGCGCAGCGGCGAAGCTGAAAGCGGAATCTCATCTCGCTGATTTCCCGGCACTGCTGGATAACACATTAATTCGCAACGGTATTATGCAGTCCCGGCATTTTAAAACGATTGCCTCCTACTGGGATAACCTGGACGTCGCGCTGGTGGGCATTGGTTCTCCGGCGATCCGCGACGGCGCCAACTGGCATGCATTTTACGGCAGTGAAGAGAGCGACGATCTCAACGCTCGCCAGGTCGCCGGCGATATCTGTTCGCGTTTTTACAACATTGATGGCGCGCTGGTCGAAACCGCCATGAGCGAAAAAACGCTCTCTATCGAGATGGCGAAACTCAAGCAGGCGCGCTACTCGGTGGGTATCGCCATGGGCGAGGAGAAATACGCCGGGATTCTTGGCGCCTTAAACGGTCATTACATTAATTGTCTGGTGACGAATCGAGAAACCGCTGAGTCATTACTGAAGTAAATGTCAAGAATATGATTTCACGCAGCGCTGCTGCGGGGGATCCCTTTATCTAAAGAAACAGGAGTCGATAATGAATACATGGTTAAATTTAAAAGACAAAATAATTATCGTGACCGGCGGCGCATCAGGAATCGGCCTGGCGATTGTCGATGAGTTATTATCCCAGGGCGCAAACGTGCAGATGAGCGATATTCACGGCGGCGACAAACATCAGAATCGCGATAATTATAATTTCTGGCCAACCGATATTTCCAGCGCCAGCGAAGTGAATAAAACCGTCGAGAGTATTATTCAGCGCTTTGGCCGCATTGATGGTTTAGTCAATAACGCCGGCGTCAACTTCCCGCGTTTATTAGTGGATGAGAAAGCGCCGTCCGGTCGCTATGAATTAAATGAAGCGGCATTCGAAAAAATGGTCAATATCAACCAGAAAGGCGTGTTCCTGATGTCGCAGGCGGTGGCGCGCCAGATGGTTAAACAGCGCAGCGGCGTGATTGTTAACGTCTCGTCGGAAAGCGGTCTCGAAGGCTCTGAAGGCCAGAGCTGCTACGCCGCGACCAAAGCCGCGCTGAACAGCTTTACCCGCTCCTGGTCGAAAGAGCTGGGCAAGCACGGTATTCGCGTCGTAGGCGTCGCGCCGGGCATTCTGGAAAAAACCGGGCTGCGTACGCCGGAATATGAAGAAGCGCTGGCCTGGACCCGCAATATCACCGTCGAACAGCTGCGCGAAGGCTATAGCAAAAATGCGATTCCTGTTGGTCGCTCCGGCCGTCTCAGCGAAGTTGCTGATTTTGTTTGCTATCTGCTCTCAGAGCGCGCCAGCTACATTACCGGAGTAACCACTAACATTGCGGGCGGCAAAACGCGCGGCTAAGGGGGAAACATGGTTAACGTCATCTTCTGCGCTCACGGTCAGCTGGCCTGCGCCATGCTCGACTCGGTGCGCATGGTTTACGGCGATGTCCACGTCAGCGCCGTGGCGTTTGTACCGGGGGAAAACGCGGGCGATATCGCCGATAAGCTTGAAAAGTTGGTAAGTACTCACAAAGAGGAGGAGTGGCTCATCGCCGTCGATCTACAGTGCGGCAGCCCGTGGAACGCCGCCGCCGGCCTGGCGATGCGCAACCCGCAGCTTCGGGTCATCAGCGGCCTGTCGCTACCGCTGGCTCTGGAGCTGGTCGATAACCAGCAAACGATGAATGCAGAAGCACTGTGCCAACATCTTGAGACCATCGCCAGCCAGTGCTGCGTCACCTGGCGGCAGCCGGAAACCGTTGAGGAGGATTTCTGATGAACATTACGCTCGCACGCATTGATGACCGCCTGATTCACGGCCAAGTCACCACCGTTTGGTCAAAAGTGGCCAACGCCCAGCGCATCATTATCTGTAATGACGACGTGTATAACGACGACGTTCGCCGCACGCTGCTTCGCCAGGCCGCGCCGCCGGGCATGAAGGTCAATGTGGTGAATATTGAGAAAGCCGTCGCCGTTTATCACAACCCGCAATATCAGGACGAAACGGTTTTTTATTTATTCACTAATCCGCAGGACGTATTAACCATGGTGCAGCAGGGCGTCAAAATAGCCACGCTGAATATTGGCGGCATGGCCTGGCGACCGGGTAAAAAACAGTTAACCAAAGCGGTGTCATTAGACGCAACGGATATTAATGCCTTTCAGCAGTTAGATACTCTGGGCGTTAAGCTTGATTTACGCGTCGTGGCTTCAGATCCGTCGGTTAATATTCTCGATAAAATAGCAGAGCAGTCCGTTACAGAATAATAAAACGCGCCTTTTATTACACACTGTCATTCTGGATGTATCGCGGCGGCAAATGAGCGAGTCACCAGCAGCATAGCTAACTATGCGACTGGGGCGAGAGAATGCAGTCAACAAAGAGGCAGCCTGAAGAACATCGTGTAAATGCCGTAAAAGGCAGGGATTTCTATACCCTCAAGGTGACAAATTATGGAAATAAGTACCCTACAAATAATCGCCATATTTATTTTTTCCTGTATTGCCGGGATGGGCAGCGTGCTGGATGAATTCCAGACGCACCGCCCATTAATCGCCTGTACCGTGATTGGCTTAATTCTCGGCGATCTAAAAACCGGGATTATGCTCGGCGGGACGCTGGAGCTGATCGCGCTCGGCTGGATGAACGTCGGCGCGGCGCAGTCTCCGGATTCGGCGTTAGCCAGCATTATCTCCGCCATCCTGGTGATCGTGGGCCAGCAAAGTATCGCTACCGGAATAGCGATTGCGCTGCCGGTCGCTGCCGCAGGTCAGGTGCTCACCGTGTTCGCCCGCACCATTACCGTGGTGTTCCAGCACGCGGCGGATAAGGCCGCGGAAGAGGCGCGCTTCAGAACAATCGATCTGCTGCACGTGTCGGCGCTGGGCGTTCAGGCGCTGCGCGTCGCCATTCCCGCACTCATCGTTTCTCTGTTTGTCAGCGCGGATATGGTCAGCAATATGCTCAACGCCATTCCGGACTTCGTCACCCGCGGTCTGCAAATCGCCGGCGGTTTTATCGTGGTGGTCGGCTACGCCATGGTGCTGCGCATGATGGGCGTGAAGTATCTGATGCCCTTCTTCTTCCTCGGCTTCCTCGCGGGCGGCTACCTCGACTTTAGCCTGCTGGCCTTCGGCGGCGTCGGGGTCATCATCGCGCTGATTTATATCCAGCTTAATCCGCAGTGGCGTAAACCCGAACCGCAGGCCGCCGCCACCTCTTCCACTGCCCTTGACCAGCTTGACGACTGATGGAGCCCAACATGGAACAGAGAAAAATTACCCAAGGCGACCTGGTGAGCATGTTTCTGCGCTCCAACCTGCAGCAGGCGTCATTCAACTTCGAACGTATTCACGGGCTTGGCTTCTGCTACGACATGATCCCGGCCATCAAGCGCCTCTACCCGCTGAAGGAGGATCAGGTCGCCGCGCTGAAGCGCCATCTGGTGTTCTTCAACACCACTCCGGCAGTCTGCGGGCCGGTGATTGGCGTCACCGCCGCGATGGAGGAAGCCCGGGCCAACGGCGCCGCTATCGACGATGGCGCCATCAACGGGATCAAAGTTGGCCTGATGGGGCCGCTGGCAGGCGTGGGCGACCCGCTGGTATGGGGCACGCTGCGGCCGATTACCGCCGCCCTCGGCGCCTCGCTGGCGCTCTCCGGCAATATTCTTGGACCGCTGCTGTTCTTCTTTATTTTCAACGCGGTACGTCTGGCGATGAAGTGGTACGGGCTGCAGCTCGGCTTCCGTAAAGGGGTCAATATCGTCAGCGATATGGGCGGCAACCTGCTGCAAAAACTGACCGAAGGCGCCTCCATTCTTGGCCTGTTTGTGATGGGCGTGCTGGTGACCAAGTGGACCACCATCAACGTCCCGCTGGTGGTCTCGCAAACCCCGGGCGCCGACGGCTCGACCGTCACCATGACCGTACAGGACATCCTCGATCAGCTCTGCCCCGGCCTGCTGGCTCTGGGCCTGACGCTGCTGATGGTGCGCCTGCTCAATAAGAAAGTGAACCCGGTATGGCTGATTTTCGCCCTCTTCGGTTTGGGGATTATCGGTAACGCGCTGGGCTTCCTGTCCTGATTTTTCCGCCCCGGCGATGCCGGGGCTACTTCAACAAGTTAGACCCAAAAGATTTCGCAGCCGTCATGCGAAAGATGAAGGGGATGAGGTGGTAAACATGCAAACAACAACAGCCCTGCGCCTGTACGGCAAACGCGACCTGCGCCTGGAAACCTTCGAACTCCCGGCGATGCAGGATGATGAAATCCTCGCCCGGGTGGTCACCGACAGCCTGTGCCTCTCCTCGTGGAAAGAGGCGAACCAGGGCGAGGACCACAAAAAGGTGCCTGACGATGTGGCGACGAACCCAATCATTATCGGCCATGAGTTCTGCGGGGAGATTATCGCCGTCGGCAAAAAGTGGCAGCACAAGTTTCACGCCGGCCAGCGCTATGTGATTCAGGCCAACCTGCAGCTGCCGGATCGCCCGGACTGCCCCGGTTATTCTTTTCCATGGATCGGCGGCGAAGCCACCCACGTGGTGATCCCCAACGAGGTGATGGAACAGGATTGTTTACTTTCCTGGGAAGGCGATACCTGGTTTGAAGGCTCGCTGGTGGAGCCGCTTTCCTGCGTAATTGGCGCCTTCAACGCCAACTATCATCTGCAGGAAGGCAGCTATAACCATGTGATGGGCATTCGCCCGCAGGGCCGCACCCTGATCCTCGGCGGCACCGGCCCGATGGGGCTACTGGCTATCGACTACGCGCTGCATGGCCCGATCAACCCGGCGCTGCTGGTGGTCACCGATACCAATAAGCCAAAGCTCAGCTATGCGCGCCAGCACTATCCCTCCGAGCCGCAAACGTTGATTCACTATCTGGATGGGCGCGACGCCAGCCGCGAAACGCTGATGGCGCTCTCCGGCGGCCACGGCTTTGACGATATCTTCGTCTTCGTCCCTAACGAACAGCTCATCACCCTGGCATCCTCGCTGCTGGCCCCGGACGGCTGCCTGAACTTTTTCGCCGGCCCGCAGGATAAGCAGTTCAGCGCACCGATCAATTTTTACGATGTGCATTACGCCTTCACCCACTACGTGGGCACCTCCGGCGGCAATACCGATGATATGCGCGCCGCCGTAGCGCTGATGCAGGAGAAAAAGGTGCAGACCGCGAAGGTGGTGACTCATATTCTGGGGCTGAACGCGGCGGGCGAGACCACCCTGGATTTACCGGCGTTAGGCGGCGGTAAGAAGCTGGTTTATACCGGAAAAAACATTCCGCTTACGCCGCTGGGAAACATTAGCGACCCGCAGCTGGCGGCGATTATGGAACGTCACCACGGTATCTGGTCAAAAGAGGCGGAAGAGTATCTGCTGGCGCACGCGGAGGATATTGCTCATGATTGATCGCGATACGCGGCTGTGCATGTCGCTGGCCGGTCGCCCGGGTAACTTCGGCACCCGCTTTCATAACTACCTGTATGAAAAGCTGGGGCTGAACTATATCTATAAAGCGTTTACGACCCAGGATATAGCCGCGGCGGTAAACGGCGTGCGCGCATTAGGCATTCGCGGCTGCGCGGTCTCAATGCCGTTTAAAGAGAGCTGCATAGCGTATCTTGACGCGCTTGACCCTTCGGCAAAGGCGATTGATTCGGTCAACACCATCGTCAACGACGACGGCAGGCTGACCGGGCTGAATACCGACTATATCGCGGTGAAAAGCCTGATTGACAGCTATCAGCTCGATTCCTCAGCCAAAGTGATGATCCAGGGCAGCGGCGGAATGGGCAAAGCGGTCATCGCCGCCTTCCGCGATGCCGGTTTCCGCGATGTGATTATCGCCGCCCGCCATCGCGAGCGCGGCCTGGCGCTGGCAAAGCAGTACGGTTTTCAGTGGCAGCCCAGGCCGGAGGGAATCGCGGCGGATATTCTGGTTAACGTCACGCCGCTCGGCATGGCGGGCGGCGCGGAAAGCGAAACCCTGGCCTTTAGCCCGACGATGGTGGAACGGGCCGACGTGATATTTGACGTGGTCGCTCTGCCGCCGGAAACCCCGCTCATCAAGCTGGCGCAGAGGCTGGACAAGCGCGTTATCAGCGGCGCGGAGGTGATTGCCCTGCAGGCGGTGGAGCAGTTTGCGCTCTACACCGGCGTGCGTCCGGACGCGGCGCTGGTCGCTGAAGCCGCGGCCTTTGCCAGAGGATAAGGGCAAAACGGAGAGCGCCAGGGAGGGCGCTCTAATAACCGTTGATCAGAAAGGCGATTGCATCGCGCAGCGCAGCCCTGTCCGCCGTCAAATCAGCAACCCGCTTGCCCAGTTCTTTCTGCGGTAAACCCGCCATCATATGCGTCATCACAATATAAGTTTGACCGGCAATCGTAATCACGGGACAAATTTTGGTCGGAGGCTGGGTATCAGGTAGTTGGTTTTGTTCTATCACAGGGGCAACCAGGATATGCTTCAGGACATTCGCGACCGGATGCTGCAGGTTGATTAAATAAGGGAAAACCTTTTTACCGCTTCCCGTATTCTCATAAGCGCAATATTGTTCCATCAGAACGGCCTTTGAAAATCACTAAACGAACCGTTTTCTTCTACCCATTGGTTAATCGTATCGATCGATTTCTTATTGTCTCGTAACCACTCTTCACGTTTGTGCTCACGAAATTTCTCAAGTAAAGCTTCCGTTAAAACCGCCGAAATGTTGATTTTAAGCTTACGCGCCTCTTCCAGGATTTCAGGCGAAAGCGAGACATTGACTGATTTTTTAACGTTCGACGTAGTGCGCATGATAGCCCCCATGGTAATGCGCATGACATGCCTCAGATTAGCGTAATAAACGAGCATTTTCTATTCCTTTGCCTGTGAATCATCAACGTAAAACTAAGCGGTTCCCGCTAACCTGTCACGCCCGGTAGAGTCAGTCTGCGAGGCGCTTTCCAGATTAATTCAGAGAGTCGCTGCGCCAATAATCACCGTTCCGCTTTGCTCAGCGCGTCCCAGCGTGAGCCACGTCAGCAAGCGGTGAGATATCCTGTGATAATATCTCTGCCCGAATAATCATCTGGTCAAATGGAGAAATAATGGAACTGCTGCTATTGAGTAACTCAACGCTGCCGGGCAAAGCCTGGCTGGAACATGCGCTGCCGACCATTGCCGGGCAGCTAAATGGCCGCCGTTCTGCGGTATTCATCCCTTTTGCCGGGGTGACGCAAACCTGGGATGATTACACCGCGAAAACCGCCGCCGTCTTCAGCCCAATGGGCGTTACGGTTACCGGTATTCACAGCGTCGCGGACCCGGTGTCGGCGATTGAGAATGCGGAGATAGTTATCGTCGGCGGCGGCAATACCTTTCAGTTGCTGAAAGAGTGCCGCGAACGCGGCCTGCTGGCGCCGATGGTGGATGTGGTGAAGCGCGGGGCGCTGTATATCGGCTGGAGCGCGGGCGCTAACCTGGCCTGCCCGACGATTCGCACCACTAACGATATGCCGATTGTCGACCCTAACGGTTTTGCTGCGCTGGGGCTGTTCCCGCTGCAAATTAACCCGCATTTCACCAACGCGCTGCCGGAAGGCCATAAAGGCGAGACCCGCGAACAGCGGATCCGCGAGCTGCTGGTGGTTGCGCCGGAGCTGACGATTATCGGCCTGCCGGAAGGCAACTGGATACAGGTGACGCAGGGCCACGCTACCATTGGCGGCCCGAATCCAACGCTGGTATTCAGAGCCGGAGAAGACGCGGTGACCCTCAACGCCGGTCATCGTTTCTAAACCCCGTGCGCACGTTTCCCGGAGGCGGCGCTGCGCGCCTGTCCGGGCTACCATCCCGCAGACGGTGGAGAACTCGTAGCCCGGGCAAGGCGCTTGCGCCGCCCCCGGGAGCAAAGCGCAGAGTGGCATAATTCCCCGGAGGCGATGCTGCGCATCTGTCCGGGCTACCATCCCGCAGACGGTGGAGAACTCGTAGCCCGGGCAAGGCGCTTGCGCCGCCCCCGGGAGCAAAGCGCAGAGCGGCATAATTCCCCGGAGGCGATGCTGCGCTTAGCCGGACTACCATCCCGCAGACAGCGGTATACCTGTAGCCCGGCTAAGCGCAGCGCGAGCCGGGGATGTCTGGCGGCACATCAGCGCTTAATACTCATCGCGCTCATCGTCCTCATCCGGCTGCTCCATCACGCTATAGGCCACCGAGCAGAACAGTGAATTCAGACGCTTCATATCGCCCAGCAGCGCCAGGTGCAGCGTACTGGTCTCAATACTCTGCACGTTTTGCTGATGCAGGCGGTCAACGTGGGCATGCGAGTAACGACGGTTCATGATACGAAAACGATGCTTGCTGCGGCGCAGGCGGCGGGCGCTCGGCACGTCGCCGGAGAAGAAGACCGACATCGCCAGCTGCAGATTGCTGAGCAGCTGCTCGTAGAGGGCATCCAGCTCTTTTAATCCCTCCATGGAGAACGCGCGCCGCGCGGCCAGCGATTTATCGGCGATCTCGCTGCCCATTCTTTCGACGATATCCGAAGCCTGCTCGAGGTTAAGCGCCATTTCGATAATTTCCGCCCAGCGGCGGGACTCCTCATCCGCCAGCTCCTCTTTCGGCATCCGCGCCAGATAGAGCTTAATGGCGGTGTAAAGTACGTTGATATCGTCCGCCATCCGCCGCAGCTCTTTCTCCTCACGCGGCTCGCCGTGCATCACTTTATGCAGGCTTTCCAGCATCTGCTCCATGGCATCGCCAATACGCAGGGTTTCGCGGGCAGCATTGGCCAGCGCCAGGGCGGGCGTATCCAGCGCCGAAGTATCAAGATGCTTCGGCTTCAGCCGCGCGTCCAGCTCGGGCTCATCGCGAATCAGACGCTTACAGAGGTTAGCCATGGGGCCGGCAAACGGCACCATGGCGATACAGCGGATCAGGTTGTAGAAGACGTGGAAATAGATAACCAGTTCGGATTTTTGCAGCGGAAGCTCATCCATGACGTTTGCCAACAGATGCACAAACGGCAGGATAATCAGGCTACCCACCAGCTTAAACAGCAGGCTGCCGAGCGCCACGCGGCGGGCGGCGGCATTAGCGCCGCTGTTGTTTAGCATGGCCAGCAGCCCGGATCCGAGGTTGGCGCCGATCACCAGGCACAGCGCCACCGGAAACGAAATCACGCCGGTGGCGGTTAACGTTGCGGTCAGCAGCACCGCTGCCAGGCTTGAATAGCTGATGATGGCAAACACCGCGCCGATCAGCGCATCCAGCATAATATCGCCGGTCAACGAGGCAAAAATCACCTGCACGCCATTAGCCTGGGTAATGGGATGCACCGCCTGAACGATCAGCTCCAGCGCCAGCAGAATCAAGCCCAGACCAATCCCCACGCGCCCGAGCTGGCCCGCGCGCGTTTGCTTGCGCCCAAGGAAGAAAATCACGCCGATAAAAATCAGCAGCGGCGAAAGCCAGGACAGATCGAAGGTCAGCACCCTCGCCATCAGCGCGGTACCGACGTCAGCGCCCAGCACCATCACCAGCGCAGGGGCCAGCGCCACCAGATCCTGGGCGACAAAAGAGGTGACCAGCATGGTGGTGGCGTTACTGCTCTGCACCAGCGCGGTAACGCCGATCCCCGCGCAGAAGGCGAGCGGTTTTTTCTCCACGCTGCTGCTGAGTACGCTTCGCAGACGAGCGCCGTAGACGCGCATTACGCCGGTACGGACGATATGGGTGCCCCACACCAGTAGGGCGACGGCGGACAACAGGTGTAGCAGAGTTAACACGGAATCAGCTTCTCCTTATATTTATTCGTTCCCGAAACTCATAAACCGTTACAGGACGGATAGCGCTTCGCTTATCCGACGGCAACGATCGCAAGCTTCCTTCAGTATAAGGGTTTACGCACAATAAAGAGACAGGGCGCTCGTTGAGCGCCCTGTTAGTTGTAAGGAAAGATAACGGTTTGGTGGATCAGTCGGCATCGTAACCGAGGTTCGGCGCCAGCCAGCGCTCCACTTCCGCTATGCTCATCCCCTTACGCAACGCATAGTCTTCCACCTGGTCGCGCTGAATTTGCGCTACCGCGAAGTATTTGCTGTCCGGATGGCTGAAGTACCAGCCGGAAACCGACGCGCCGGGCCACATGGCAAAAGATTCCGTCAGCTTCATGCCGGTGCGTTTTTCCACCTCCAGCAGTTCCCAGATCGTCGCCTTTTCGGTGTGCTCCGGGCAGGCCGGATAGCCCGGCGCCGGGCGAATTCCCTGGTAGTTCTCGCGGATCAGCTCCTCGTTGCTGAGGTTTTCGTTCGCCGCATAGCCCCAGTAAACCTTACGCACCCGCTCATGCAGATACTCGGCAAAGGCTTCCGCCAGGCGGTCAGCAATCGCCTTCACCATAATCTTGTTGTAGTCATCGTGCTGCGCTTCGTAGGCGTCGGCCAGCGCGTCTTCCTCAAGGCCGCCGGTCACCGCAAAGGCGCCGATATAGTCCGCCTTCCCTGACAGCTTCGGCGCGACAAAATCCGCCAGGCAGTAGTTGGCAAAGCCGACTTTCTCGGTCTGCTGGCGCAGATGATGCCCCACCGTCAGCACGTGAGTCCGGGTTTCATCGCGATAGATTTCAACATCGTCGCCGACGCGGTTAGCCGGGAACAGCCCCACCACGCCGCGCGGATTCAGGGCCTTCCCGGCGCTGAGCTTATCCAGCAGTTCGTTGGCGTCTTTAAACAGGCGCTGCGCCTCTTCGCCGACCACTTCATCTTCCAGAATGCGCGGATACTTACCGGCCAGCGACCAGGTCATAAAGAACGGCGTCCAGTCGATATAGTTACGCAGGGTTTCGATACTGGCCTCAACCTCATGCACGCCCAGACGATGGGCCACCGGCGGGGTGTAGCTTGCCCAGTCAAAGGCCAGGTCGTTATCGCGCGCGGCCTCCAGCGTGACCGGCGGGGTGCGCGGCTTTTTACGCCCGTGCTGAATACGTACCGTTTCGTACTCTTTGCGGGTACGGGCGACAAAATCATCGCGCTGGCTATCGGACAGCAGCGCAGCGACCACGCCAACGGTGCGCGAGGCGTTCTGCACATAGACCGTCGGCCCGCTGTAGTTCTGCTCGATTTTCACCGCCGTGTGCGCTTTCGAGGTGGTTGCGCCGCCAATCAGCAGCGGAATAGTAAAGCCCTGACGCTCCATCTCCTTCGCCACGTTGACCATCTCATCCAGCGACGGCGTAATCAGCCCGGAGAGGCCAATCAGGTCGGCGTTAACCTCGCGGGCGGTTTTCAGGATTTTATCCGCAGGCACCATCACGCCAAGGTCGACGATTTCGTAGTTGTTACACTGCAGCACCACGCCGACAATATTCTTGCCGATGTCGTGAACGTCACCCTTCACGGTGGCGATGACCATCTTGCCGTTGCTGGAACCTTTCTCTTTGCTGGCCTCAATATAAGGTTCGAGGTAGGCCACCGCCTGCTTCATGACGCGGGCGGATTTCACCACCTGCGGCAGGAACATTTTCCCTTCACCGAACAGGTCGCCGACCACGTTCATGCCGTCCATCAGCGGCCCTTCGATAACCTCAATCGGACGCGCGGCCTGCTGGCGGGCTTCTTCGGTATCGAGCTCGATAAATTCGGTAATGCCTTTAACCAGCGAGTATTCGAGGCGTTTTTTGACGTCCCAGCTGCGCCATTCCGCCTGCTGAGCGTTAGCGGTATCGTCGGTTTTGCTGCCGCGATACTTTTCCGCCAGATCGAGCAGACGTTCAGTGCCGTCATCGCGGCGGTTCAGAATCACATCTTCAACCGCATCGCGCAGCTCGGCGGGAAGGTCGTCGTAAATCGCCAGCTGGCCGGCGTTAACGATGCCCATGTCCATGCCGTTGCGGATGGCGTAGTAGAGGAATACCGCGTGAATCGCCTCGCGCACCGGGTCGTTGCCGCGGAAGGAGAACGACACGTTAGAGACGCCGCCGGAGATCAGCGCGTGCGGCAGTTCGCGTTTGATATCTTCGCAGGCGCCGATAAAGTCCTGGGCATAGTTGTTGTGCTCTTCAATCCCGGTCGCCACGGCGAAAATATTCGGGTCAAAGATGATATCTTCCGGCGGGAAGCCCACCTCTTCGGTGAGAATTTTGTACGCCCGGCGGCAAATTTCAATTTTCCGCTCGCGGGTATCGGCCTGGCCCACTTCATCAAAGGCCATCACCACGACGGCGGCCCCGTAGCGGCGCACCTTTTTCGCATGCTGGATAAACGGCTCAACGCCCTCTTTCATCGAGATGGAGTTAACGATGCCTTTACCCTGAATACACTTCAGGCCCTTTTCGATGACCTCCCATTTGGAGGAGTCGATCATAATCGGCACGCGGGCGATATCCGGCTCACCGGCGATCAGGTTGAGGAAACGCGTCATTGCCGCTTCGGCGTCGAGCATCCCCTCATCCATATTGATATCGATAATCTGCGCGCCGCTTTCCACCTGCTGGCGCGCCACATCCAGCGCTTCGTTATATTTTTCTTCTTTAATCAGGCGCTTGAATTTCGCCGAGCCGGTAACGTTGGTGCGTTCGCCGACGTTCACAAACAGGCTGTCATCGCCGATATTCAGCGGCTCAAGGCCGGAAAGACGACAGGCGACGGGGATTTCCGGCAGCTGGCGCGGCGGCAGGCCGGCCACCGCGCGGCTCATGGCGGCGATATGTTCCGGCGTGGTACCGCAGCAGCCGCCGACAATATTCAGGAATCCGGCTTCAGCCCATTCGCGAATTTGCGCCGCCATCGTGTCGGCGTCGAGGTCGTATTCGCCAAAGGCGTTCGGCAGACCGGCGTTCGGGTGGGCGGTAACGTAGCATTCGGCGATACGCGACAGCTCCTGCACGTACTGGCGCAGCTCATCCGGCCCCAGGGCGCAGTTGAGGCCAAACGTCAGCGCATCGGCGTGGCGCAGCGAGTTATAAAAGGCTTCGGTGGTCTGGCCGGACAGCGTGCGCCCGGAGGCGTCGGTGATGGTGCCGGAGATCATAATCGGCAGATCGACCCCCAGCGCTTCAAACTCCTCTTTAACCGCAAAGATCGCCGCTTTGGCGTTGAGGGTATCGAACACCGTCTCAATCAGAATCAGATCCGCCCCGCCTTCCACCAGCGCTTTGGTGGATTCACGATAGGCTTCCACCAGCCCGTCAAAGGTGATATTGCGGAAGGCCGGGTCGTTGACGTCGGGAGAAATGGACGCCGTGCGGTTAGTCGGGCCGAGGACCCCTGCGACGTAGCGCGGTTTTTCCGGCGTGCGTGCGGTCCAGGCATCGGCGCTGGCGCGGGCCAGTTTCGCCGCCACAAAGTTGATTTCCGCCGACAGGGATTCCATCTGGTAATCCGCCATCGCGATGGTCGTCGAGTTAAAGGTGTTGGTTTCAATGATATCCGCCCCGGCCGCAAAATAGGCATCGTGGATAGCGGTTATCACATCCGGCTTGCTGAGAACCAGCAGGTCGTTGTTGCCCTTCAGGTCGCACGGCCAGTCGGCAAAGCGCTCGCCGCGAAAGTCCTGCTCACTCAGACGATAGCTCTGGATCATGGTGCCCATGCCCCCATCCAGAACCAAAATACGTGCTTTTAACTGCTGATGCAGTTGCTCAACTTTGCTGCTCACACTCGCTCCCGACAACGCTCAACCAGACCGAAAAAACTCAACAGACCATACTGGCACAAACCGAAGGGGTGGAAAAGAGAACAGCGGGCAAGATGAGACATGTTCAGCTTCACTCATCCGATCAGTCGGGTAGTGATTGCATTATCGCCAAATAAAACGAAAATCATTTCCACGATACAGAAAAAAGGAGTTCGCGATGGCGACCCCCGCTCCCGCAAAACGCGGCAGAAAACCTGCCTCCCCCGCCGCCGCTCCGGCCGGCGGGCAAGTTCAGTCCCTGACCCGCGGACTGAAGCTGCTCGAATGGATTGCTGAATCCCACGGCAGCGTGGCGCTGACCGAACTGGCCCAGCAGGCCGGCCTGCCTAACTCCACGACTCACCGCCTGCTGACGACCATGCAGCAGCTGGGTTTTGTTCGTCAGGTCGGTGAGCTGGGCCACTGGTCGGTGGGCGCCCATGCTTTCGTCGTCGGCAGCAGCTTCCTGCAAAGCCGTAATCTGTTGGCGATCGTCCATCCGATTTTGCGTCAGCTGATGGAAGATTCCGGTGAAACGGTTAACCTCGCGGTGCTTGACCAGAGCGATCATCAGGCGATTATTATCGATCAGGTGCAGTGTACGCAGCTGATGCGTATGTCGGCACCGATTGGCGGTAAGCTGCCGATGCACGCTTCCGGCGCCGGAAAGGCGTTTCTGTCGCAGCTAAGCGAAGAGCAGGTTACCGGCCTGCTGCACCGTCAAGGTCTGCACGCTTATACCCATGCCACCCTGGTATCGCCGGTACATCTGAAAGAGGACCTGGCCCAGACGCGTAAGCGCGGCTACTCGTTTGATGACGAAGAGCACGCGCTGGGCCTGCGCTGCGTAGCGTCGTGCATTTATGATGAACATCGTGAGCCGTTCGCCGCCATCTCCATTTCCGGGCCCATTTCCCGTATTACCGATGACCGCGTGACCGAGTTCGGCGCGATGGTGATTAAAGCGGCGAAAGAAGTGACGCTGGCCTACGGCGGAGTGCGCTAAATGAGCGATCTGAAATCCTACTGGCAGGATAAATACCCTTCTGCTTTCTGCTGGTCTTTCGGCGATTCACCGGCGCTGGCCGACGAGCTGGCTGCCCTGGTTATCGCCGGGAAGAAGCGCGGCACCTGCGGCTCGCTTACCAGCTATCAGCAGGAGCAGCCGCCCGTGACGCCGGGGGCGTATCACATTGTGCTGGACGGCAAAGGGAAAGCCGTCTGCGTGATACGCACCCTGACCCTCAGGCTCATTCGTTTTAACGAAATGAGCCCTGAGCTCGCCGCGCTGGAGGGCGAAGGTGATTTGAGCCTCGCTTACTGGCAATCGGCGCATCAGGCATTCTTTGAACGCGAAGGCACCTGGGCGCCGGATATGGAGCTGGTGTACGAAGAATTTGCCGTTATCGAAGCAGCCTGAAGCAGGCCATCGGCTATCCCGCCTGCTTCAGGTCGCCGTAGCGCACGCTAAAACGCTGACGGCGGCGATAGGCGTAGACGTCTTCCACGTGGCCGTTGCGGATACGCGTTTGCAGCTCCCGCCAGTAGTCGGCGCGCAGCAGGTCGGCGTGCATCTCTTCAAATAGCGGTCCGATGCGCGGGTCAGCGCACAGCCAGTGGCGAAACTCTTCCGGAAAAACATCGCCAGGCGAGACGCTATACCAGGGCTCGCTGGCGAGTTCATCCTCCGGGTAGCGCGCCGGCGGGATCTCGCGGAAATTCACCTCCGTCATATAGCAAATTTCATCGTAATCGTAGAACACCACCCGGCCGTGACGCGTGACGCCAAAGTTTTTAAATAGCATATCGCCGGGGAAAATGTTGGCGGCGGCCAGCTGACGAATGGCGTTGCCGTACTCCTCTACCGCATCGCGCAGCGCCGGACCGTCCACCTGCTCCAGCCAGATATTCAGCGGCACCATCCGCCGCTCGATATAAAGATGGCTGATCGCAATCCGATCGCCGAGATCGGTAATTTTCGCTCCGGCTTCGGTTTGTAACAGGGCCATAAGTTCGGGCGCAATTTGCCGTTTCTCCAGGACGAAGTTCTCAAACTCCTGGGTATCGGCCATCCTTCCCACGCGGTCGTGCTCTTTGACCAGCTGATAGCAGGCGCGCACGTGGGCGGCGGTCATCTCTTTCTGTGGCGCAAAGCGGTCCTTAATGACTTTAAATACCCGATCAAATCCCGGCAAAGTAAACACCAGCATCACCATGCCGCGAATCCCCGGCGCTTCAATAAATTGCTCATCGCTGCGGGAAATATAGTGCAGGTATTCCCGATAGCTCTCGGTTTTCGCATGCTTCTGGCAGCCAATCGCCATGTACAGTTCAGCGGTGGTTTTCCCCGGGAGAATCTCGCGCAGCCACTCGACCAGCGCGCCGGGTAGCGGCGCGTAAACCATAAAATAGGAGCGGGCGAAGCCAAAAACGATGCTGGCTTCGGCATGCATCGTCAGACAGGCATCGACAAACAATTCGCCTTCATCGGTGCGATGGATTGGCAGAAGAAAAGGCAGCGTCGCCATCGGCGTAACCAGTTTGCCTACCAGCCAGGCCGCCTTATTGCGGTAAAACAGTTCATTCGCCACCTGCAGGTACGAGCGGGAAAGCAGCTCGCTGCCGAGCGCCTCCTGCAGGCAAGCGGTGATATAACCGATATCGCGCGCGCTGTTTTGCCACGGCAGACGGAGAGGAAGATCGGATAACACTTTGCGTAATAGCGTGTCCCAGCCGCGCTCGGGGAAGAAATCTTTGGCCAGCGGGCGCGGGATGGCGCGTAAGCGCCGCTCTGGCTGAGAGCTGAAAATAAAAAGCCGCTCGGAAGTCAGCGAGCGGTGGTCAAACAACCGGCAATAAACGGAATTGAAAAAGCTCTCCGCAATTTCGAAACGAGGGTAATCCGGCAGCAGGTGGGTATAGTGTTCTTTTACCCGCAGCAAAAAATCGGTATCGGTATTTTTACCATCGGTAATGCAGCGCAGCTGCTCGACGACCAGGCCGACATGGTGATCGTAGAGATGAATACGCTGCTTCATCGCCTGCTGGACGGCATGCCAGTCAGCCTGTTCAAAGCGCTGCTGGGCGCCGGAAGTCACTTCAAGAAAACGACCGTACTGGGCGTCAAAACCCTGCAAAATAGTTTGAGCAATCAATAATTCCAGGCCACGCGTCATCTCTTCCCCCTCACCCATCCCTCTCCCCCGGAGAGAGGGAGAGGGGGAAATTATCAGAACTGATCTTCTTCTGTAGAGCCGGTTAACGCCGTGACTGATGAGGCTCCGCCCTGGATAATGGTGGTGACCTTATCGAAGTATCCGGTGCCGACCTCCTGCTGATGAGAGACAAAGGTGTAGCCATCTTTAGCCGCCGCGAACTCCGGCTGCTGGACCTTCTCAACGTAGTGCTTCATCCCCTCGCCCTGGGCGTAGGCGTGGGCCAGGTCGAACATGTTGAACCACATGCTGTGAATACCGGCCAGGGTGATGAACTGATACTTGTAGCCCATATCCGACAGCTGCTGCTGGAAGCTGGCAATGGTTTTATCATCCAGCTTTTTCTGCCAGTTAAACGACGGCGAGCAGTTGTAGGCCAGCAGTTTGCCCGGATATTTCGCGTGGATCGCGTCGGCAAAGCGCTTCGCCAGCTCAAGGTCCGGGGTAGAGGTCTCACACCACACCAGGTCGGCATAGGGCGCGTAGGCCAGCCCGCGGCTGATGGCCTGTTCGATACCGGCATGGGTACGGAAGAAACCTTCGCTGGTACGGTCGCCGGTAATGAACTGGCGATCGTAAGGATCGCAGTCTGAGGTAATTAAATCCGCCGCATCGGCGTCAGTGCGAGCGATCACCAGCGTCGGCACGCCCATGACGTCCGCCGCCAGACGCGCGGCGACCAGTTTCTGAATCGCCTCTTGCGTGGGAACCAGCACTTTGCCGCCCATATGGCCGCATTTTTTCACCGATGCCAGCTGGTCTTCGAAGTGTACGGCCGCTGCACCGGCCTCAATCATCGATTTCATCAGCTCAAACGCATTAAGCACGCCGCCAAACCCCGCTTCCGCATCGGCGACGATCGGCAGGAAATAATCGGTATAACGCGGATCGTTCGGCTCAATGCCCGCAGACCACTGGATCTGATCCGCGCGGCGGAAGCTGTTGTTGATCCGATCGACCACGGCCGGTACCGAGTTCGCCGGATAGAGCGATTGATCCGGATACATGCTGGAGGCCAGGTTGGCGTCCGCTGCGACCTGCCAGCCGGAAAGATAAATCGCTTCAATGCCCGCTTTCGCCTGCTGCAGCGCCTGACCGCCGGTCAGCGCGCCCAAGCTGTTGACGTAGCCTTTTTTCGCTTCCCCGTGCAGCAGTCGCCACATCTTTGCCGCGCCCAGCTGCGCCAGAGTACATTCCGGGTTGACCGAGCCGCGCAGCTTCACCACATCTTCGGCGCTGTATGGGCGAGTAATGCCTTCCCAGCGCGGATTCGTCCACTCTTTGTTTAATTCTTCGATTTGTTGGGTACGGGTTTTCATGTGCAGATGCTCCATATTGTTGTGTGGTGAATTAGGCCAGAAGGCGGTAGCCCGGCAGGGTTAAGAAATCAATCAGCTCGTCGGAGGTGGTGATCTGTTCCATCAGGCGAGCGGCTTCATCAAAACGCCCGCTGCTGTAGCGGTGCTCGCCCAGTTCGTCCTGAATCACCCGCATCTCTTCGGCCAGCCACTGGCGGAACAGCGCTTTGGTGACCGGTGTGCCGTTACTGAGGGTTTTCTCATGGTGGATCCATTGCCAGATAGAGGTACGGGAGATTTCCGCCGTCGCCGCATCTTCCATCAGGCCATAAATCGGTACGCAGCCGTTGCCGGAAATCCACGCCTCGATGTACTGCACCGCCACGCGAATGTTGGCGCGCATGCCCTCTTCGGTTCGTTCGCCCTCGCAGGGAGCCAACAGCTGTTCAGCGGTAATCGGCGCATCGTCTTCGCGGGTAACGGACAGCTGATTTTTGTTCTCGCCCAGTACGCCGTTAAAGACGGCCATCGCGGTGTCAGCCAGCCCGGGATGCGCGATCCAGGTACCGTCATGACCGTTATTCGCCTCCAGCGATTTGTCCGCTTTTACCTTGTTCAGCACCTGGTTGTTTCGCTCGGCATCTTTGCTCGGAATAAAGGCCGCCATGCCGCCCATCGCAAACGCGCCGCGCCTGTGGCAGGTCTTAATCAACAATCGCGAGTAGGCGCTGAGGAAAGGCTTGTCCATCGTCACCACCTGACGGTCCGGCAGAACGCGATCCGGATGATTCTTCAGCGTTTTGATATAGCTGAAGATGTAGTCCCAGCGCCCGCAGTTCAGACCCACAATATGGTCGCGCAGGGCGTGCAGAATTTCGTCCATCTGGAATACGGCGGGCAGCGTTTCGATCAGCAGCGTGGCTTTGATGGTGCCGCGCGGCAGCTCAAAACGGTCTTCCGTAAAGCTAAATACTTCACTCCACCACGCGGCTTCCTGCCAGGCCTGAGTCTTCGGCAGATAGAAATAGGGGCCGCTGCCTTTTTCCAGTAACGCTTTGTAGTTGTGGAAGAAATAGAGGGCGAAGTCGAACAGACTGCCGGGAATCGCTTCCCTGCGCCACGTCACGTGTTTTTCCGGCAGATGCAGACCGCGCACGCGGCAGATCAGCAGCGCCGGGTTCGGCTTCAGCTGATAAATCTTGCCGGCTTCATTGGTGTAGCTGATGGTGCCGTTAACCGCATCGCGCAGGTTAATTTGCCCATCAATGACTTTGCTCCATTCGGGCGCCAGTGAGTCTTCGAAATCCGCCATAAAGACTTTTACATTCGCATTGAGCGCATTGATGACCATCTTGCGCTCTACCGGACCGGTAATTTCTACCCGCCGATCCTGCAAATCGTCCGGAATGCCGCGGATCTTCCAATCACCGCTACGAATGGAATCCGTTTCCGAAATAAAATCGGGAAGCTTGCCGTTATCAATTGCCTGCTGCTGCTGGATACGCGCGGCCAGGAGTTTATTGCGCTCAGGCGTAAAGCGGCGCACCAGCTCGGTCAGAAATTCTACGGCCTCAGGCGTTAAGATTTGCTTCTCCTGGTCGCCATATGGCTGGCTAAAAGCCAGTTCGTCAGTGATTGTCGCCTGCTGCGTCATGTGCTGCTCCTCTTGGTTGATCCAGTTGGCGCGAACGTAAGATCGTTGTGTAGTTTTCGTTCAGCACAATTAAGACTACGCATTTATTTTTCAAAATCAAAAACAATTTCCATTTTTAATTTAATTATCATTTAACCTATTGATAACAATATAAATAAAGTTTAATTACAATATGAGCTGCATTTCGGAAATAAAAAAGGCACCCGAAGGTGCCAGAGGCAAAATGCTGAAACGCTTTAGGATCGCGTTGTGTAGAAGATTAATCCAGAGTCGGATTCATATGGCGTAGATCGTATGGCGTGATCTGGTAGACGTAATAATTCAGCCAGTTGATAAACAGCAAATTGCCATGGCTTCGCCAGGTGGCGCGCGGTTTGTTCTGCGGATCGTTCTGCGGGAAATAATTATGTGGAACCTGCGGATCGAGACCCGCTTCCACATCGCGGAAGAATTCGCTGGCCAGGGTGTTCGCGTCATATTCCGGGTGACCGGTCACGAAGGCGATGCGCTTATCTTTGCTGGCGAACAGGTAGGCGTCGCCCTCTTCTGTTTCCGCCAGGATCTCGAGGTCGGTGTAGTCGCGTATCAGCGCCGCCGGGAAATCGGCATAGCGCGAGTGCGGGGCCAGAAAGCTATCGTCAAAGCCGCGGGTTAACAAGGCATGAGGTTGCACGATATGGTGTTCGTAGACCCCGGAAATCTTCTCAGAGCGGGTCTGTTTAGGGATACCGTAGAGGATATTGAGGGCTGCCTGTACCGCCCAACAGACAAACAGCGTTGAGGTAACATGATCTTTAGCCCATTCCAGCACCTGTTTTATCTGCGGCCAGTAGGCAACGTCATTAAATTCAACCAAACCTAAAGGCGCACCGGTAACAATCAGGCCATCAAAGTTCTGATCGCAAATATCTTCAAAGTTGCAGTAGAAGTTGTTCAGGTGTTCCGCCGGCGTATTACGTGATTCGCGGGCATCGATGCGCAGCAGCTGGATATCAAGCTGCAGAGGAGAGTTGGAAAGCAGTCGCAAAAACTGATTCTCAGTCTCGATTTTCTTCGGCATCAGATTAAGGATGAGCACCTTCAGCGGGCGGATTTCCTGAGTCGTCGCGCGAGTTGTCGTCATCACAAAGACGTTTTCATTACGCAAGAAATTGACGGCCGGTAGCTCGTCCTGCACCCGAATTGGCATAACTTTATTACCTCATAGCATACGTATAAACGTTTAGACATCCAGACAGCTGAAGATACCCAGGAATAAGGTGAATGTCGAGCCTGCAGGTGCAGGGTGAGAAAATTTCACGGAGACATTTGAGTTAGAATATAAGAACAAAGAAAAGGAGCAAATATGGTTATTAGTATCCGCCGTTCACGGCATGATGAAGGGAAAAAACTGATTGCGATCTGGCGTCGGTCGGTCGATGCAACGCACGATTTTTTATCAAAAGAGTATAGAGCGGAACTGGAAGATCTGGTGAGCGCGTTTTTACCCGAAGCGCCGCTGTGGGTCGCGGTGACGGAGAAAGACGAGCCGGTCGCCTTTATGCTACTTACGGGGGAACATATGGATGCGCTATTCGTTGACCCTACGGTCCGCGGCTGCGGCGTGGGTAAGCTGTTGATTGAACACGCGCTGACGTTAGCGCCCAAACTGACGACCAACGTTAATGAGCAGAATGAACAAGCGGTCGGATTTTATAAGAAGATGGGCTTTAAGGTGACAGGCCGTTCTGAGACGGACGATCTTGGCAAACCCTATCCGTTATTGAATTTGGTACATGAGTAATGAAGTAAGACTGGATAAGGATAACCGATGTCCGGTCGGTTCAGACGACAAAAACGCAAAAAGCCCATCCGTCAGGATGGGCTCTTCACTTGTTTGATGCCTGGCAGTTCCCTACTCTCACATGGGGAGACCCCACACTACCATCGGCGCTACGGCGTTTCACTTCTGAGTT